>Ga0326728_10025172_pt1 | contig 10687 bp, 12 predicted proteins | sample MB3enrmetagenome_FD_207602 | JGI IMG/M metagenome (GOLD analysis project Ga0326728, IMG submission 207602) | Lab enriched peat soil microbial communities from McLean, Ithaca, NY, United States - MB31MN | ecosystem: Environmental > Terrestrial > Soil > Wetlands > Peat | place: USA: New York...
GCCACAATCTCAACCCATGTTTGTCCTTTGGAAGTTATGGTGAGTGCTCGTTCTCGAACGAATTTTGCTGGGAGATACCGCTGCTCTGGTAGATGGAGGGCCGAGACTGAATCCAGGCCGACGCCGAGTGTTAAGATCTTAGGTTCCTGCTTGAGGAAAGATCTCAATGGTTGAAGCGGATCTAGCAGTGAAGAATTACGAACGAGGTTGTCTGTTTCTTTTCCGACGCTGACGAATGAGTAAGCAGGGTGATGACTTCGCCTCGACGATGGCCAACTGCACAGTCTATGCGCGATTTCTCCCAAGTTCTTGTCTGGTTGAAGTTCGGGTATGAACGGTACGTGTCGACCTTCATTTCCCTCGCACCAACAACCATGCTTAGTGTATTCGTCATGCATGCTGCTATGTCTAGCCACGGATGTGAACGCGGGCATCACTAGGGTTCCTTCTTTTCCGAGGGCACGTAACAGTCGGTGGAGAACCATAGCTGCGCCACCGTCTACATCACCAATGCTCCTCAAGGACGCGTGCAATACGACTTGGTCGCCCTCCTTCAGTCCGAGATCTTGAAAACCCTCGGTTAACTCATTAGGCGTCACCTTTCGAGCTGAGCCCTCGGCTGCAGATTCTCGTCCCATATGATTTCCTCTCAGGATCATGTTCTAGGCAGGATCATCATAATTTCTGACGGATCGCCTATCGCCAAGTAATGCCCCTCAGCATACTCTTTCGCAACCAATGCGCAACTTATCGCGTCCAGCTCATCCCCGGTAAGGCACCTCTCATCAATGTCGCCGCTGCAACCCAACCGTTTCAACCCGGCCTGTAATCCTCGGAGATCGTGTTGCTTCCGTGGAATTCCGAGAAGATCCTGCGCCGCGCCCGGATAAGTCTCAACCGTCTCGATTCGAGCCTGGTGAAGTTTCCTAGCGAGTCGAATTCCGCGAGCTGTCAGGGTTCGCATTGGGCCGATTGTGATGGGGAAGAACTTGATACGCATGCGAGTTAGAACCTTGTCACATGCACGGAAGTGTGTACGCCCCCTGCAATGTTCACCCAAACAATGTCGACCATGCGGTAGGGCGAGGGGAGCATCTATCGCAACAATTCGGGTTCCGCTCTTCTGAATGGCCGTGAGAATATCATGATCTGAGTGTTCGATTGAGCAGCGTACGCGCATTCTGTGATCGATAATGCATACACCCGTTGAACGAGTGACAGAACCGGCAAGATCGAGCCCGACGTACTTCATGATTCTCTCGGCACTACTCCTGATTGGAAATGTTGATGAAAAAATAATCCTAGCGCGATTGGAACTGCTACCTCAACCAAGATTATGGCAGGCAGGATTATCTGAAGAGGGGAGAATAAGGAACGCGGTTCCAAGGATTCGCCCCACACGCCCAAGAAGCCCTGAAGAGGCGTTCAAAGCTAGTGGAGCAATCAGAAAGACGCTTATCGACGAGCCTGAAATCAACGTCACTCCGTCTGATTACTACAGTAGAATAATTGCATTATATGGGGCGCTGTTGGGAGCTAGCCTTTGAACGTTCTGGGCAGGAAAGGGCCTTACAGCTCTTGAAGTAAGAGTAGAGTAAACGTGACACCATTATCGCACCTATCTTTCGATGACCATGTTCAATTCCAATGTTCAATTACCAGGTTTATGCGGCCACTCATGTCGAACATTTAATGCGTCAGAATCAAACCCGTCTTATTTGGGCAGGGTGCCCTTGGACACTAGTGGTTTAGCAACATTACTTCTGAGTCAGGTAGGTTTCGGCGGAACCTTAGGGTTCTTGCTCGGGTATGGCCTGAAGAAGGTTGCCGCTATAGTGCTCAAAATCGTTGCCCTGATCTCAGGCCTTTTCATGCTCGGGCTTACCTGGTTGGCGTGGATAGGCGTAATCACGATTAATTTCAACGCTTTCACTAACGTGGCGGGCAACTCATTCGCCAATGCGCTCGCAGCCTTGGCCGCCTCCTTGGCATTTCTTGGCCAAATTGTACCCCTCGGTGGGAGTTTCGGATTAGGCTTCTATCTGGGCGCAAAGAAAGGTTAGACACTTGCGAAGATGCGCGTAGTCTTCTAAAGCAAGCATTCTTGCTCAGTGGAAAAGATAAACGATAAGGTTACGCCTAGCTGATTCAAGAAACAAGAATTGTCAGATGAGCAGTAGCATACCGAATTTCTTGACGTCTACCTTATGTCAACCACTACGACTGAAACTCTTTTCCCGCATCCCCGTCTCCCAGTTTTCGGACAGAAGATGAAGTTCTCAAGGACCTGACCCACATTTGTTATGACCGACGTGTCGAAAGCATCATACTTGCTGTCAAACTTCGCTTTGCATTCCATGCACCTCAATTTGATGTGCGTTGTCTTCTGACTCATTATCAATACTTCGATTGAAAACGAGAGTACTCAGGCGATACTGAAAAGCTTTCGGTCTGCTTTCTCAACTTCAAAACTCTGACACAAGCACCTAGGCGTAACCAACTCATGCAAGACAAAAATAGCCACGTCACTTGACGCCGCCCAAGCGAACGAGGAAAGTTGTGCATTGAAAGAAGTATCTCCAATCCCAGCCTCGCTACACCATGTCGTCTTCCGCCCCACAAGGGCGGGGGAAAAGTTCCCAACTATTGTAGCTGTTCACGGTCGCGGCGCAGACGAGAACGACTTGGTTCCACTCGTGCTCTCCCTGGAGAGGCCCGATCTGCTGCTGGTTTCACCGCGTGCTCCGTTCCCGTTTCCGTCGGGAGGTTTCACATGGTACGACATAATTCAAGAGGGAGTTCCCAACCCTGAAGCTTTTGGAGTGAGTCTAACCCTGTTTCAAAAGTTCATCGATGAAATCAAGGCCGGATATCCCGTCGATCCAAATCGAGTCATATTACTGGGCTTTAGTCAAGGAACTGTAATGGCTTACGCGACAGCACTCTCTAACCCAACATCATATCAAGCGGTCGCGGCGCTGAGCGGATATATTCCACTCCGTTCCGGTCTAAAATTCGACTTGAGCAAACTCGACAATCGCCCATTCTTCATTTCCCACGGAATGAATGATGAAGTTATACCCCTGCGATTTGGGCGCGAAGCGGCGGAATTTCTGAAGGCGGCTAACGCACAGGTTACTTATCGTGAGTATTTGATGGGACACCAAGTGAGCGAAGATACGATGCACCATCTCTCAGGTTGGCTGAGGCGGGTCCTATCTTGATAGAGAGATCTATTCGACGGAGCAATTATTCTCCCCGTAGGTCAAATGATTCTTAGGAGTATCATTAAAACAAGATAATGCAAGCGAGAGCGAGAACTTTAGCCCACAAGCTGACTCCAACCGCAGACATATCGCAATAGAATCAGATCTCACTCATCAAGAGAGTCGAGTCCACTTAGATTTCCTCTCTTGCTCGGATTTAGGCGATTTCGGTTTCTTTCCTAAGTAGAATCCCACCAAGAGGGCAGCAAGTATGTCGATGAAGGATGGGTGGAGGAAGTTGCGGCTCAGTAAACGCCAAACAATGTCTAACAAGATACCCAATACCGCCAAAACCTGGGTTACTCTGATTCTCGGCGGTACGGATGAGAAAGCTTCCACAAATTCGTAAGCCAATCAAATCATCCCTCATGTACACGGAAACGATTAGGACTTGCGAGGCTTGAAGTTCGAATCGGCTTTAAGCCTAGTGGATTTCACGTCTAACCCATTCAGGATACTTCTTGGTACTTGTCATTTTGAAAACGCAGATCCTGAATCGTTTGTTCCGAAGTATTCATAGAGCCAAGCCGGGACGAGTGTGAAATCCATCACTAGCATTATTATGAGGAGGACCACGCCGGCATTTGCTTGCTGGGAGACCGAGTATATCGAGTAGACGTTCACGGGCGTCAGGAGAAGGAACATACCGTACAAACCCATTGCCTTCCCAGCAATGACCGGAACGATCCGCCGAACCCTCCTCGCTACCTGAGTTGACCCTATGAAAATTAGCACCCCTACCACCAAAAGCGTGAGGTGCATTTCGACGTGAACGCTTTCTACTAAGACCGCGGCGTCGAAGTTCGTTGGAATGTACCAGTAAGCGATCAACAAGGCAGAAATCGTGAAAGTGGGGATTCCCCCATTGTTGAAGATCGAGTTGGCGCTTTCAAGTGCGTCTCGCATGTGCAAAACTTTCCTGGAGAGTCGGGAGCCCACTAAGAGCATTAATGCGATTCCATATGCGTAAACGAAGCCGGCAAGAATGAAAACGAAATGCTGCGCAACCATATGCGCCGCCAAGTTCGCTTCCAAGAATTCTCCGAGTGGAGTGCACATTGCAAGGACCATTATCGAGGCAATCACTACTGCGGTTAAGTCTCTGCGAAAGGCTGGCATCAACACGTTCCACCGATACCACGTTCTCGCTTCCTGTCGGGTGAGGCCGAGGGGTGTGATGCGGTCAATCTCGTCTGCGATTATCCCATTCAAAAGACACACCTGACGTCCCGCGATTTGGGTTGCTCGTAAATGAGCACGGATACCGGGATTGATGAGGATTTCTTACCTGCAACGCATGGCATCCATACCTAAATATCAGAGCCTGGATTTGCAGCAACCAAAATTAGCGGCGATAGTTATTGAAAAAGTCTCCGCCACGGCTATTATTCATGTTCGTAACTCTGAGTGCACTTATCTCGCTTCTCTCCGCACCATTCGCGGTCGCTCAATCGCCTGAAGTCAACGCAGAATGGGCCTTGTTCAACCAGATTTTGATTATTGGAATCATAGTTGGCATGGTGGTATTCGGGCTCATGTTCTATGCAATAATCCGGTACAGGGAGAGACCGCAAAAGGTTAGTGCGAACTAATGGTCACCAAGACGCATGCAATCGAGCTGCTCTCCATCATAATCACTTCTCTAGTTTTAGGCTACATTGGGGTGATTGCCGGAACCAACCTCATCGCAATTGACAATCCACCCGACGTTTCACCGTCAACCATCAGCCTACACGTGAAGGTGGTCGCGAGACAGTTCTTTTGGACTTTTGAGTATGCACCGAATAGTTCAATCACTTTTCCCAACGGCACAACACATGTCTTCCCCAACGGGACGAGTACGGAGAACACACTCTACGTACGGGCCGGGGAAGTGGTGACCATAGAAGTTGTATCAATGGACGTTGCTCACAGTTTCTTCATTCCTCAACTCGGAATTCACATCGACGCGATCCCCGGACACGACAACCACTACTGGTTCGAGGCGAACACACCTGGGCAGTACCTGATCGAATGCACCCAATTCTGTGGTACAGGCCACTATACCATGATCGGCCAGCTCGTAGTGACTTGATAGGAGAACACTCGGTTGCAACTCGCAGTAGAAGAGAAACAGAAGCCCGCGTTTTACTCTAGCCTCAAAGGTATCCTTACAACAACGCACCATACAGACATTGGCATTCTCTACATCACTACCGCATTCTTCTTCTTTATACTTGGGGGCGTAGCAGCACTTCTGATTAGGACACAGCTAGCGGAACCGGGCAACGCAGTGGTGACGCCCGAGATTTACGACAGCCTCTTCACCACACATGGCACAACGATGATATTCCTATGGGTCATCCCATGCCTCGCTGGATTCGGCAACTACCTAGTTCCCAAACTCATAGGCGCCAAAGACATGTACTTCCCACGCCTTAATGCGCTAGGCTACTGGTTACTCCCCGTCGGCGGTGCCTTCATTTGGGCAGGCCTTCCAGACGCCGGTTGGAGCGGCTACGCGCCACTCTCAGTTATCTCCCCCGGTTATGGAATTGATCTCTGGCTAATCGGGCTGCTAGTGCTCGGCATCTCCTCAATTCTAGGAGCCGTGAATTTCGTCGTCACGATCTACAAGTTACGAGGGCCAGGAGTCCTATTTCGAAACATGTCTCTATTCGTGTGGATGATGCTCGTAAATTCGTTCTTGATTATTGGCGCAACCCCAGTACTTTCAGCCGCACTAGTGATGCTCCTCTCCGATAGAAACCTCGGCACAGGATTCTTCCTACCAAAACTGGGCGGGGATCCTTTGCTCTGGCAGCATTTGTTTTGGTTCTTCGGTCATCCTGAGGTCTACATTATGATAATCCCAGTTTTCGGACTAATATCCGAAATCATTCCGGTAATGTCACACAAACCTATCTTCGGATATGGGATGGTGGCAGGTTCCGGGATAATGATAGGTGTCTTCGGTTTCGGTGTGTGGGCTCATCACATGTTTACCTCTGGACTCTCGGACATAGCAAGGTTGCCCTTCATGGCTATGACGCTTGCAATCGCTGTTCCCTCCGGCATTAAGGTGTTCAACTGGTTGGGCACAATGCTCGGAGGACGAATCAGCCTTAAAGTCCCGATGAAATATGCCATAGCCTTCATCTCCACGTTCTTCTTCGCCGGCGCAACAGGCGTTTTTCAGGCCGCAATCCCTGTCGACTACCTCTTCCATGACACTTACTGGGTCGTGGGCCACTTGCACCTTATGCTCCTCGGCGCCTCAACCCAAGGCATCTTTGCAGCACTGTACTTCTACTTCCCGTACATGAGCGGACGACGATACAACGAGACGTGGGGAAACATACAATTCATAATCACCGAGGTCGGCCTATACCTCCTCTTCTCGATGATGCTGCTCTTAGGACTGGAAGGAATGCCGAGACGTTGGTACACTTACCCCGTCCAATTCGCGACACCAAACTTGGTCGCGAGCGTATCAGGGTTCCTAATCGGGATCGGCGTCATAATCCTGATACTCAACCTAGTTTTTAGCTGGCTGCGTGGACCTAAGGTGATAGGTGACCCATGGCCATGAAGCCGAGTGCCTTTCAAGCTCTCTCCCTCGCAATGGTTGCATCTGGGTGTGTGCTGATTGACCTAGCAGGGACTGTATCATCAATGGGGATCTTGCAAGATGACTAAAGAACAGGTAGTGGTAGCTATTTTCACTATAGCGACGGTGGCTGTGATAGCGGTTGTTCTTCGAGCCGTGCTAACGCGTAGTTGACGTGGGGGTAGGAGGCTGTGCAGACGGATGTTCCAGTTCAAGTAGTGCACGCATTGTATCGACGGTTAGCGTTAGGCTTCCAATCGTGAGTTCTTGCCCGTTCCTCACTTGCTCTTCCATTAATTTGCGGTTCAACTCGTATGGTCCAAACAGATAGACCGAACGCATTTCCCTCCTGTCCTCTCGCCAGACAGTGACTAGTTCTCTGTCAACCCTGAACATGTCGTATCTGTTGCCTGAAACCTGACGTTCGTAATCACCGGTAACGGATTTCGAGAACTCTGCTAGATTTAGGGTGAGCATTTCAACTGGCTTGGGTGTTGGGGGTTGATTCAATTGCGTCGGAGCTGCTTGAATAGTGACGGGCTCAGGAGTTAGCATAGGCTGAGTTGGTGGACTCGTCAGTTTCGCTTCTTCCTGTGCTCCCAAGCGACCAATCGACACGAAGATCGTGTATGACAATACGCCGAACACGACTAGTAGAACTTCGACCCACCAGCGAAGTTCGTCGTAAGTTGATCGGATGAATACTTGCAGCACTAGGTCGGATGCGGAGATTAGGCCGAGGAATGCGAAGAAGTAACCGATGTATTCGATGTTCTTGTAGAAACCAGGCTTCGGCGGAGTCGCCTCTTCTACCACTAACTTGACTCCGACATCAGGCGGTATGGACGCGGTTTGAGTCGTCTTCGTAACTTGCGATTGCGGTTTCAGTAGATAGTATAGTGAAACGAATACTATTGCTGAACCTCCTATGAGCAGGTTTGCTCCTAGAAATTGCGAAGTGAAAGCTCTCGCACCTTGAACTCCTGTTGCGATAAAGTTGAAACCGTAATCGATCAGGATGAAACCGGCGAGTAAGCCTATAGCTTCATAGAGGCGACCGGACACCAAGTATATTCAAGCCCAGCGAGAAACATTAGCTTGTTAATAAAAATGCAACCGCAAGATGGGAATCATTACTAGAATTTGTTTTACCGAAAACTTATATTCGATGCGGCTTGGCTGGGCGGAGGGCCGCTCATTTGGAAACTGGCACAGAGACTTCGAAACCTCACGAAGATAGTGCGCCAGAATACTTGGAACACAGCATTTGGCCAGTAGTCATTGCCATGGCGATAGGAGTCGCATTGGCAGGGCTATTTCTACTGTTGAAGGGTCAGCTCATCCCCGCGGGAATACTCATGATGCTCTCTTTCGGTGCAATAATCGGCGGTTTCCTATATAGTGAGACAAAGAATTGGCGCTCAGCAATCCGAAAAGGCTTCGGCGGAATTCCGGGCGGCATCGACCTAGGCCCTTTTCCAGTCGACATTAACTTAACGATTCAACTGATCATCCTAACCGAAATCCTTCTCTTCGGAGGCGCCTTCGCCGTGTACTTCGCCATCAGACTCCAATTTCCTTTCTGGCCACCTGCGGGCTCACCAATCTTGGACGACTCAATTGCGAAAATACAAACGCTAATTCTGATCTCAAGCAGCGTCTTAGTTGAATGGTCGGTGTGGAAACTGAAGAAGGGAAAGGAGAAGGCGTTCAAAGCTGGCCTCATCGGCACTACGATACTTGCAAGCCTCTTCCCAATCCTTCAATTCGGCTTCGAATGGCCACACCTGATCCTCGGCCATATTCTAACCCCATCCAGCGGCTTCTTCGGTGCCACCTTCTTCTTACTGACCGGGATTCATGGAGCGCACGTCATGGCTGGAGTAATTGCATATTGTTACACGGACACGAGAGCACTGATGGGCCAGTATACCTCGAAGAATTACGGTTTCGTTGAAGCCACCTCCACCTACTGGCACTTCGTTCACATAATCTGGCTTCTACTATTCGCCCTATTGTGGCAGGGGAGTCGGCTGCTAGGTTGAAACTTGAAGATTTCGGAACCTTCGTCATCTTCACTGCAATCTACGCCGCAGGAACACTCGGCCTACCTAAGATCTCGCTACTCGCTTACCAAGTTAAGATAGGGGAGATACCGAGCGCCTTCGTAGCCATTTTCGGGTACCCTGCAATCCTAGGCTTATCACTAGGCCAGTTCATTGCCAACCTCGGAGTCGAAGCATCCCCAATCGCCATGTTATCGCCCGTCATCTCACTTGCTGGACTCTTGGTCATCTACTATGCGCGCAAGACTAGCACGTTGGCCGGTTGCATCGCCTACGTTGTCATAACTTCCCTCTGGTTAACCTACCTCCTACCTATAACCACTGGAGTATCAACCCTCGAAGCAGCATACTCGGCATTTCTCGGACAATTCATAGCTGTAATCATCGGCTATGGTGGATACAGACTAGCGATCACCCAAAGATCCCCTCAAAACACGTCTGTAACCGAGTGATGTAACCAACCGCATTGTATTTCTGCAAACTGCACATGCTGGCTGCGCAGTTGAGAGCATATGCCGGGACCACTGGAAGGCCTTAGAGTTCTAGATGTTTCAAGAATACTAACGGGCCCTTACTGTTCGATGATTCTTGGGGACCTTGGAGCAGAAGTAATCAAAATCGAGATACCTGGACAGGGAGATGATACCCGGCAATGGGGCCCGCCGTTCATAGCCGGGGAAAGCGCGTATTTCCTCTGCATCAACCGCAACAAGAAAAGCCTAACGTTAAACCTTGCAAGCGAAGAAGGAAGAAACATCCTTTATGATCTGGCCGCGAAGTGCGATGTGTTGCTAGAAAACTTTCGGCCGGGCGTGACAGACAAACTCAAGATCGATTACCAAACCGTGTCTACCAAAGTCCCACAACTCATCTATTGCTCAATCACGGGCTACGGCCCCAACGGGCCTTACAGGGACGACCCTGCCTACGACCTCGTAATCCAAGGAATGGGAGGGTTAATGGGTATCACAGGAGAACCAGGCCGCCCCCCTGTCCGAATCGGAGTCGCGCTCTCAGACATCGGCGCGGGAATGTACGCAGCGATCGCGATCCTAGCCGCCATAGCGGCCCGGAACCGCACGGGGAAGGGGCAATACATCGACATTTCTCTGTTGGACAGTACAGTTTCATGGTTGACCTATATGGCTGCATACTATTTCGCGACTGGTCAAAACTCCGAAAGAATGGGCTCAGCCCACCCCACAATAGTTCCATACCAATGCTTTGAAACTAAAGACCAAGAATTCATTTCAGTTGCTATTGGCAACGACAGGTTATTCAGAGAATTTTGTGAAGTACTCGGCATTAAAGAGCTGGCAGACGATCCAAGGTTTTCGACAAACCCCGCGCGAGTTGCTAACAGAAAGGAACTAACTCCGCTCTTAGAACGTCTGTTCCATGAGAAAACGAGGAAGGAATGGTTGCAAGCTCTCACTCAAGCCAAACTGCCCGCGGGCCCAGTGTACTCCATATCCGAAGTCTTCTCGGACCCCCAGGTCCTATTCAGAGAGATGCTGATTAAGATCACACACGCCAAGGCGGGGGAGATAAACCAGATCGGGATTCCAATGAAATTCTCGGCAACGAAGCCCGTAATCGAAAGCCCTCCACCTCTCCTAGGCGAGAATACCGATGAAATCTTGAGTTCGCTACTAGGCTATGATAAACTGCGAATCTCAGAGTTGCACGAAAGAGCAATAATCTAGAGACCGAAGAAGACAACGTGGACCTACAAGGTATCTACGTACTAAACCGAATGGATACTT
>Ga0326728_10025173_pt1 | contig 10687 bp, 16 predicted proteins | sample MB3enrmetagenome_FD_207602 | JGI IMG/M metagenome (GOLD analysis project Ga0326728, IMG submission 207602) | Lab enriched peat soil microbial communities from McLean, Ithaca, NY, United States - MB31MN | ecosystem: Environmental > Terrestrial > Soil > Wetlands > Peat | place: USA: New York...
TGTTTATTTCGATGCTAACCTTATTTTCAATTATCAGTTTGTAAGTCCAATAACTGGTTCAACTGGACTTAGAGCTTACAATAGTCCTAATGTTCAATTCTTCAGTTGGTACTTGAATACTGATGTTTACACCATAGATGATCCTACAATAAACGACTTCATTGAAGACTGTGAACAACATATTTATGATAGGACACGTAAGTTCTACAATCAGCAAACAGTTACAGAACTATACGACTTTCGTGATCAATGGTTCCCAGAGATGCCTTATGTTTTAACCAGAAGTTTCAACACATTACCAAGTTGGTCATACAGGTACTTGTTCAAAGAATCTACTATTCAGCTTAAAAGTAAGCCAGTGCTTAACGTTGTTTCAGTAGAAGAGAATATTGGTTCTGATGGTTCTACTGACAATTGGGTACTTAGGTCTCAAGGAAGAGGTAACGATTATGTTGTTTATTCTAACGAGGGACTTATAGTATTTGTCAATAACTATCCTCATAATGGTCATCAGAACTTAAGGGTTATCTACTCAGTAGGAGAACCTGCTGTACCAAAGAATGTTAGACGATACTGTGCTTTACTAGCAGCTGAAATGTATCTTTCTGGATTTGGTTCTCCAGCTACTGGCATTAAAGACCTTAAGGAAGACGTACGTAAGCAGATACTTAGACAGGAAGAATATATTCCGAGAGCTACTTTGCTTGGTTCACCAGCAGGTACAATGGGTGGGAATGATTCAGTGGTGGTGGTTTAAATGTTTCCCGTAGTGTATTTAGATGTAACCGATCTTTTAAATCTGATAACTACATTAGGACCACAATGGGCAGGTTATCTGATAGCTATTGGTTGTGTACTATATGTTCTAAGAATTATCAACAAGATGTCTACTAATGCTTTACATGGAGTTGCAGATAGTAATCAAAAGATTGAATTAACTCAAGTTCAAATGGTTGATACATTAAAAGATTTAGGTCAAGAGTTCAGAGATCATTCTAAATCAGATGCAGAAATATTTGGTCGAATAAGTGAGAACCTTAAAGAGCAAACTGCAATGCTTCAACAACGTACGATAATATTTGAGACACTTATGAAAGATCAAGATAAAATTACTGAGGCAATGAACCGACAAGGTGATATTCTGACTAGACTTGAAGAAAGAACTAAGCCAGAGAATTTGTTTTATGGCAGGCAAGAAGCTAGAGAAGAACGAAAAGAACAAAGAGATATCGAAAGATCAAAAAGGGAAGTTAAAGCAGAAGAGAGAGTAAGTCAAGGTGTAGTACTTAGAACAGACGGAGAAGGTAAATCAGTATGAGTTCACTTCCCGGTCAAGGTCAGATTGACCCTCGTCAGATCCAAATGCCAGAACCTAACTGGATACTTATGACGTTACTTAAGAATACTTGGAAGAAAGGTGGGCAAACAATAGCTGACTTACCAGATAGAGCTTACTTTGACACTAAATGGTACACTGGAGCTAATGAAGTAGAAATACACGTTAGGCCATTAAGCGAGAAGGTTAAGCGTTGGGGTGTAGGTTCAACTAAACGTCCTCATTGGACAATATGCGAAGTATGGATTTGGACTAGAGACATTAAGATGAGATGGGCAGTACTTAAAGAATTAGAACGCATATTGGCACTTAAAGCAATTAAGCCCACTCAAGATATTGAAAGAATAGATTACTGGAATGTAGATTACTGGCAGGATAAGGATCCTATTGGTGCTGGTGAACTATTCAGAGCTAAGATAGATGTACAACTATTTTGGGTAAAGTGACTTAGCTATTCTAAGCTTCTTTTACCGCAGTAAGGACAGAAGTTGACATTACCGTATATTGGCTTGTTCTCATCAAAAGTCTTTTCTTCAAATCCTATTATAGCTTGACAATCAAGGCATTTCATTCTTATTGATTCTACATGACCAAAGCTCAATATCTCACCACCTGTCGTCTAAATGTCTTCTGACTATGACGTGTTAAAGTATTGCATATTCCACATCTAAGTTCAATCAATGGACGTGGACCATGCTTACTACAATAATTACTGTTGCTTCTATTCCATCTTGGCATGTTTATGCACTTTACACTTGAAGTATTCTTGCTGATGCTGATATCCACGAATATCAGTTTTCTTTTCTTCTTCTGTCCATTTATCTAAAGCCCAAAGTCCTTCACGCCAATAACGATACTGCATATTGCATTTGGAACAACGATCGTTTCCAAATCTATTTACATTCTCTTGATTAAAATGATGTTCTCTACATTCTTCTGGAGTAGATGGTTTTTCAACTATCGGTATCATTTTCAATTCGTCTTGTAATGGCTTAAGTTGTTTGTCTATAATATTTTCAAGATTAAAATTACTTTCTTTATATGCTTCCATTGCATGTTGTTCCAATTCTTTAATAATTTTGATCAAGTCTTCTTCTCTAGTCATTTAAGTCATCTTCGAATAATCATTCATCCACCACTTGTAACTTAACCATCTTTCCATAACTCTTTTATCATCTACTCCACAGATTGGTGGAAAGTGAATCAAGTATCCAAGTAGCCTTAATGGATATATTTTGTATCGGTAGTTGTGAAGATAAGTAAAAAGCATTTCGACTATCTCATGATACATAACTGTAAGTAGTTTTGACATAGAGTTTAATCGTATTTTACAAATGAAGATTGCCCATGAATGAGTAGTTGGATGATATACACACATTCCATCCATAACGATGTTGTAACCGTATGCACCTGTAACTCCTCTCATAATCTTACTGTTGACAAAATGTATCTTAGTTTTCATTTACTCCACTTCTCGTAAATACTGTTAGGTAACTTCCATTTAAGCCACTTAGCTCTCTCCCAATCAGTAAGACTTCTAAATGTCTCCTCAAAGGTACTTAGCGAAATAGCTTGTTTAATGAATTGATTCCTCAAGTCTACTTTAAGGCAAGTATCATCATCTTGATATCTAAGATACTTGTAACCGTTTAGCTCAAAGTAGAAAGGTAATGGGTTAGACATTACTTCCAATACTCCAATGGTATGTTAACCGGATAATCACATTGAGGACAGTACTTACCACTGTCTAAGTAAGCTTCATCAAATGATTGACCGTAACCACAACGTGGACAAACATACTTCTTTTCTTCAGGTATTTTTGGATCAAAGAAGCTCAATGTCTAAGTACCTCTCCTGTAAGTATGTAGTATGCAAGCTCATACTTGTCACGTCTAGTCTTACTAATCTTTTCAGGGTTACTTCTAAGATTATCAAGAATATCTAAAGACTTTATTTTAGCTGCTAGTTTGAAATAATCTACACCTGTCTTAATTTCTTGCTTCATTCTCAAAATGTATTCAACGTAGCTTTGATCTTCATAATGTGTCAATAAATCAACTAAATAGCTTACTCTAGTATCATTAATTTTGTTAGCTAATTCATAGTTAAGCATACCAGTATCCTCTATTACATCATGTAACCAAGCAGCTGCAATCTCAATGTCACTAGCTCCTTGATCTTTAAGCAGTTGAGCTATTCTAGCAGGATGATTGATGTAGTCACTACCGTCCCATCGTTTTTGTCCTTTATGGGTTTTAGTAGCTATTTCTTTTGCTAATTCAATTAAGTCACTTTTCATTACTGATTAATCCTTAGCTTTATCATATGCTTCCATTACACTTTCTTCTTGGAGTATTTGGTAAACTGTTTCAATTAATAGATACACACCTAAAGAATTAAGGTGTCCATATTTCAAAGTTACCTCATCATCTATTAGTAGCTTTATTAGCTTTCTAGCATCGTTCCGGTAATGTTCTCTTTCTTCATCACTTAACGTTTCAATCATTATTAATCGCCAAGTGACTTAGCTATTTTCCGATATACCTTATCTTCATTACGATTAATAAGTTTTCGATGTAGCTCACCAATAGCTGATTTCCAAAGATGTCTTCCACCACAATGACTACAGAAGAACCAAACGATTCCTTTTCTAGACCAAGGTAAGCCTTTGTTCAATCAAAATACCTCAAATGCTCTCATAGGTTTAGCATAAATCCATTGCTCTAATTCTGTAACCATTGAAGCCAAACAACTATAGTTAGTTGGATAATCGATTAAGTAACTTGGTTTTTCAAGATAAAATACTTTACCACCTGCTGGACAATCAACTATTCTTTTACTAAGAATATGCTTCCAAGATTTAAATTCACGTCTAAGATCATTGAGTCTCCAAGCTACTTTTTGAGATGAACCAAGACTTGAATAAAGTAGCATTTGTTTACGCCATTTGCCTCTACCTATGATATGCTTCAATATCTGTTTTCGCCACCTATACCTAAGCTCACACTTACTTATAAAGGCACTGGTTGAGAATCGTAAAAGAGGCTCAAATTGGAATGATAACTATATCAGCAGCATTAGATTACCTTGAAGCTCAGTATAACCCAGCAATAGGATTATTTCATGAAGCTCCTAATGCAGCACCTACACATTACTGGTATTACAATGACCTTTACTTAGCTCAATTAGCTTTACAAGGTATGCCTACTGGAGCTACAGATATTCAATGGCCTAACTTAGCTGTACCAAGATGTAGGGTACTTAGCGGATATGTCTTTAAAGATGGAACTGTACTTGCACCTGATAACATCATAACCATTAGTTCTCTTCCTAATTTAATTCGTACTGAAACACCTAACTTATTCGCTACTCCTTACAATGTAACTCAATATGCTGATATAGCTTTTTACAACGTCATTCACTTATTCAATCAAGGACAATACAGTAAAGCTAGAACAGCTTTAAAGACAGCAGAAGCTATGTGGGATGGTAATGGTTGGTGGGATAAAAGTAACTCTGTTGTTGGTAACTACGGTAGCTACAAGTGTGCCTTATACGTTATAGCTTGTAGAATGCTTGGTGTAAATGGTACTTATCTAACAGCTAATATCAATGTTATGACTATGTGTCAAGTATTCAATAGGCCTAACTTTTCTAATCAGCAAGGTGGAATATCTACAAACTACATATCAACTGGTGGTATCCTAACTAATGGATATGCAGGAGACACCAATATAGAAACTACTTCACTTGTTGTATTAGCAAGTCAATAGTTTAAGATAATTGTTCTTAACCTTAGTGGGAATGACGATGATAGGTTAAGAAGCTCAGTATAGAGCAACAAGATAGTGCGTACTGTCCCCAGTTCTTACTGAGTTTACTGATAATAGCGAAAGCTACAAAATATAAAAAGAAGGTGATATATATGACGATCTACGGTGTTTACGACGTTGTTTTGTACTGGGTTAACGAAGGTACTTTCAATGTTATTCCCTCTACTCCGTCATTCAATTGGAGTGGAACTGTACAGGAAGCTACTTGGAACAATAATCCTCATGTTAAGAAAGTATTTGCAATAAACAATACTAGAACCTTGTCTTCACTATTTTACACCAAGAAAGAGTTCACTTACAAGACTACTTACTTCCCTGTAGATACTGGACTATTCGGTACTGCTTTCATACCTAGCAATAATAATGCTAACTCGATTACTTTTGAAGAAGCTTGGAAACCTCTATATGGAGCTGGATCAGATACTAAGTATGTTAGGTTTACTGGAGGTAAAACTGATAAAGTTAAAGTAGCTTACAAGATTGGAGAACCTTTAGAGATACAGCAAGACTTTGTATTCGCTAATCAACCTACAGGTAATCCTTACGCTACACCAATATCTGGTGCATCTTATGCATCTGAACCTACTACTAGACCATTTCTATTCAGTGATCAAAACATTACTATTGATAGCACTCAGATATATCCAATAGAGCTAGAGTTTGACTTAGACAATAAGTTACAATACGATCCTCATGGATACTTCATTGGTGCTGGTGGAGATAAAATGAGAGCTTCTCCTCCAGGATATCAACCATTGATGGGTAGTGTTACAGCTAATTGGGAAGATTGGACAAGACTAACAGATATTATCAACGAAGTCAATCATACTGTAGTGTTTCCATTTGGACCTTCAAATACAATAACTTTAAACTATGTCAAATGGGATAGCTTAGAACTACAGAAACAAGTTAGCAAAGACATTGTTGCACCTAAAGTACCTTTCACTTGTAAGACAGCGGTACTTGCCTAATTTTTTAGATAACGACGTTTTTAACAGTAGCTTTGAACCGGATAGTAATGATGAGCTTACTGTTTCACAGGATAGTGAAAAATATATGCCAGAAGAAAAGATTATGCGTGATGAGCAGTACTACCTTGCTTCAAACCCTGTTGTTGTTGAAGGTTTGAAGAATGAAGGTTGGGACTTAATTAAAACCTATACGACAGTAATTAAGAAGAAGGACTCTGAAGATACTGAAGAAGTACCTACAGGCTTTCTAATGAGGAAAATATACTCACCAGTAGAGTTCCAAATATCAGAGATAAAATGGACAGTTAAAGATGCTATTCGTGGTAGGCATACTAAAATGAGCTTTGGTGGACAACTACAGTTAGATATTCACAATTACAATATGGAACTGGTTAAAGTAGCTACCAAGATTAGACATAAGCCTGATGAAGAGTTTAAGGAACTTACTGAACAGGATTGGAGTAACTTAGGAAGTAGATGTGGAGATAAGGTTCTTACAGCAGTAAGGATGCTTAATGAACCATCAGATGAGGATATGCGAAATTTACTACAGCCGTGACTCTAAACAAGTCACATCCTATAATCTCTAAGTATCGTTTAATGAAAGAGTTTGGATGGACACCAAGTCAATTAGACGAGTTGGATAGTAAGTTCGCTGAACAGATACTGTTCCTTATCAATAGAGTTGACAAAGAAGTAGAAAGGAAGCTAGATGACTTAGAGAGAAAAAGAAAGGAAATGAGATAGATGCCAATAAGTGTTCAAGTAGTAATGAATGATATACCTTCATGCATTACAGCATTTCAAGAACTACAAGATGGTATGAGTGAAATAATGGAAGATATGTCTGAACAGGTAGGTAATGATCTTTTAACAGATGTTGAAAGACGTTGTCCAGGTCCTAACTCCTTGTTTTATCCAACTGAGTCTACTGGTCTATTAGCTGCAAGTCATGATATGGATACTTCAGCTTCTAATTCAGGCTTTACTGTCACGGTAACTAACGAAGCTACTTATGCACAAGCTGTACATGATGGACATGGAACAGTAGAAGGTAGACCTTGGTTAACAGAGTCTTTAGCTTACATTACCAATCAGATGGATACTTACATTAATATGTTTATGGACTGGGTAGCAAGTGTATTTGAAGGGGAGTTATAGGTAATGCCTGGAAGAACTAAAAGTACTGAAATAGAAGCTAAACGCAGAGCTAAAATAAGTGCTACTCTTAAACATCTTTACGCTACAGGACAAAGAACTCCAATATCATACCTTGAAGGAGTTGCAGATAAAATATCATTAGCTAATACTGGAAAAATACCATGGAATAAAGGAAAGCACGGAGTACAAGATTATTCTAATAACTGTCCTAAATGTAATAAATTCGGAATGAAAGATAAATCACATTTTTGTAAATATGGAAATTTTGGACATCCACATACTGAAAGAACTAAACTATTAATTAGTGAACATAGAAAAGGTAAACCTGCTTGGAACAAAGGAAAAGGTAAACAACCTGCAAAAGATAAAAAACCTAAAATTTATGATGAAAATGGAAATAGACATCTTACAGAAGAACATAAAAAACATATATCTGAATCTGGTAAAGGTAAGCATTATCATTCAGAAGAAACTCGATTAAAGCTAAAACTTAGTCATAGTACTTCCGAAGCTAAATTGGCTCAAAGTATAAAAAGAAGTAAACAGGTGTTTCCTTTTAAAGACACAAAAATTGAAATAAAAGTTCAAGAATATCTTAGTTCAAAAGGATTAGTAAAATACGTAGATTACATTCCACACAAAGCATTTCGAGTTGGTAAAACACATCATCAAGTAGACATTTACATTCCTAAAACTGATGCTAAAATAGAATGCGATGGTACTTATTGGCATTCAAGTGTTAGTGCTATATTAAGAGATTTTGAAATAGATATTGTGCTTCATCCTATCAGATTAAAAGAAACTGAAATAAAAGATGATACTTTCAAGAATAAATTGGATAAGGTGATTTAGTCATTGAGTGCAACTTTCTCTGCTATCCTTGATGTTCAAGTTACTGGTCAAGATCAAGTAGATAGCATGTCTACTTCAATATCTGGACTTAACACAACTATCACAGATACAGCTGATTCAGGAAGTATGATGAGTACTTCTATGGCTAGTCAAGTATCTGGTTTTACTAGAGTAGCTGGATCTGCTTCTATGCTTATGGGTTCATTCATGATGCTTGATATGACTCAAATGAGATTACAAATATCAGCACAAAGACTTCAATCAGTTCAATTAACTGAAACTAATGCTCAACTTAACTACAATGAGGCAGTAGCTAAATATGGACCTGCATCTGAACAAGCAGTTAAAGCTCATGATAATTTAGAGAAAGCTATACTTTCAGTAGATAGAGCACAACAGCAACTTCAAATGAGACAAATGCAAGAGTACGTTATGTTACTACCTATGGGATTAAGTATCATTACTTCTTTGAGTGCTGCTTATGATACTTTAGCCGAAAGTAAAACTGTTCAAACAATGGTTACCAACCTACTTAACTCTTCGTTATTAACTGAAGTAACCTTAGAAGATATGCTTACTTTAGGTATTGGAGCTGCAGCTGGAATAGCTGGTGCTGCTGCTATCTATTCATTTTATGGATCACATGGTAGTCCTACTTCAGCACCTACTGGAGTATCTTCCTATCAAGGTGGAGGAACATTAGGTACTTCAGGTTTAATCTATGGTCATGCTGGGGAAACACTAATCAGTCCTTATGGTGGAGATTATGGTACACCGGGAGCTATGTCTCCAAGTTATGGTGGAAACATAGGTATGGTGAATATTGAGTTAGGTGTCAATGCAAGACAATTACTCCAAGTAACCGCTATAGAATATGAATACGAGAATCAAAGACGTGGACCAATAAATTATGGGGTGTAATCATGACAGTAGTCTTATATGATGGTACTTATTATTCCATAGATATTTCTCAATCTAGTATAAAATACAGTAGAGCTTCAAGAATAGGTAAGCTACGTGTACCTAACCGTTACGGTGATCAGAAACAAGCTTTTGGTTCTGAAAGTTACGAAGTAAAAGTTCAAGGTGCTTGGACAGGTCCTGTTAATGGTGACAGATACTGGTCAGGTAGTGATCAAAGACCTACTATGTTTAATTGGCAGTTAAACAATACTCCAGTTCAACTTCAGCTTACTACACCAGATTCAGGTGAAGATATTAATAATAGATGGTTCCTAATTTCCAGCTTTAACCCTGAGTTAGTTCAAGGTATACCTACAAGCATAATGATCACTTATTCATTTGACTTAACCGAGGCTATTTAGAGTTGGTTGTTCAAAATCCTACATGTCAAGTAACTATTACTCCAGTTGCTGGTTCTCCAATTAGTTTACCTCAAAAACTAGTGTATGTTCAGACACATAAGATACTTACAACTATGACTGGGGATTTTGAAATAGATATTGCTAATGGACTTGATACATATCCTAGAACTATGTTTCCACCACATTCAGCTGTATCAGTAACAATAAACGGTGTCAATTGTTTTAATGGATACGTTACTTCTTCTGAATCACAGTACGGATACAATAAAGATGAAATGATGACTGTAGTGCGTGGAAAAGATTATCCTGAAGATTTCATCAATACACAAATAAGACGAGCTTGGTTACAAACACCTTATACTACTATGATGAATGATATTATTAGTGCAGTAAACCTTGAACAAAGTACAAGCTATGTTGCTCGTATTACGACTAATTCTAGTGCATCTAATACACCTTACTATTATCCGATAAATAACGTAGATGCTCTTAACTCAATAAGAAACATATGTGGGTTAATCTCAGCTAGTGGAGTTCAATACGATTGGTTCATTGATAATAGTAAAAATGTAATGATATTTCCAAGAGAAGCTAAACCTGGAGCTCAAACCATTCAGATGATTTGGGGAAACAATTTCATTACTTTTGACGTTACTGATGATGTTGATAAGATGAGGAATAAGGTTAAGATATATGGAGGTCAACTACAGACTCCTGATTACACTTCAACTCCTAATCAAATAGATGCTAGTCCACCTTTAGTAGCTGAAGCTGAAAATGGTTCTGATGCATATCTATATGGTACCAGAGATGACTTCGTTGAAGCTCAGAACGAAAAGAATGCAACATGGTTATCTAATGAATCTGGAAATAGACTTAGCTTTGAAGACACTATTGAAGAAAGAATACTTGCAATCATTACAGGTAATCCAGCTCCTAATCCAGCAGATATATTGCAAGTTACTTCTCCTTGGGGTTCTATTAATGGAAACTACTACATATTCGAAGTAACTCAAATATTTGATGGTAGAAATGATCAGTACACTACTCAGCTTTCAGTAGGGCATGATATACTTAAATTTAGTTCTGCTTCAGCTAGACTTCAAACACGAATAGACGAAATAAGTCAGAAAGAACATTTCACTCATAAGCCTAACTTTAACTGGTCTAGGACAGGTGTTGCATTTGCTAATGGTATTGGAGCTGGAT
>Ga0326728_10025174_pt1 | contig 10686 bp, 7 predicted proteins | sample MB3enrmetagenome_FD_207602 | JGI IMG/M metagenome (GOLD analysis project Ga0326728, IMG submission 207602) | Lab enriched peat soil microbial communities from McLean, Ithaca, NY, United States - MB31MN | ecosystem: Environmental > Terrestrial > Soil > Wetlands > Peat | place: USA: New York...
GTCGTGTGGTTCAAGCAGCATCAGCGTTCTCCACTTCCGCAATTTTCGCCAAGAGCACCGGCGTTATCGCCGATGCCCTGGGCATGCAGCTTCAATTCCTGGGCACCGACAAGAGTGGCCGCGCCAGCATAGCGATTCAGCGTGATGGCCACGCCACTTGAGCAAACAGCCGATTTCCCGCCTCATGAATCGAGGTGGAGACACGCTAGTTATCGATCGAGATAACCGTTTGTCTCAATTTCCTCCCACATGGCCAAGACGTTTTCAAGTCTAACGGCAGGATGAATCTCCGTCGTTGAACCGACCCAATGGTGTCCCGTGACTCCCGCATCGTCGATCACCTTTCGCACGACTTCCCGGACCTCGGCTGGAGTCCCGAAAGGCAGTAGTTGCGAGGCATCAATCCCACCCACCAAGATCCAATCGGGATAAGCTTTGTGAGTTTCTCCAGCATACATCTTTGAGAGCGGCTCGAGAGGATTGAGTCCGTCGATCCCCGCCTCTCGGAAATCGTCGAGGACCGCCCAAAGGTTCCCGTCCGAGTGGTAGATCACTTTCACTCCATGCTCGTGCCATGCGTCCACCAACTTCTTCAGGCGCGGGAAAAGCTCTTTGCGCAGAAATTCAGGGGAGAAAAAAACCTGGTCCGTTCCAGCGATATCCGCATAGACCAGAACTACCGGTGAAAGGCTCGGATCCGCCGTCTCATGGACCCGCTGTATTTCGGCCCAGTTCAGCGCTTCCAGCCAATCGGACACCAGTTCGGGGTTCTCCGCATAGGCATACGAAAACAAGTCCAACCCTGCCCGCACGTGCGCCGTGTCCAAGCCCACCGGGCTCTCGTTGGGAAATAGCACCGTGTTCTCGCCTACCTTTTCTTGTAGTTCCAGGAACTGTTCACGAGGTGATTTCGAAGAAGCTCCCCAGACATTACACTTCCCAGCGAAAGTGAAAATGTCTCCAAATTGACGGTTGTGGATCTCTTCGATGTTTCGGGGAATGTAATCCAGCAACCCCTTCACATCGTTGAACGGCCGGTCGATCAGCCAGGTAGTCCACCACTCCTGTTTGTAAACGAACCCGTCAGCGTGGCGGACGACCGTCTCTTCCAGGGGCGGGGCAACGCCGAGGGCGACATCGAGTCGCTCACCAATCGCCCTGCAAATCAAGTCGAAGCTGTTCTGCGACGTAACCTTCTCACCAGTAATGTACTCGACGAGTGGAACGTGGTGGATCGTGTCGAAAATGGGAATCCGATCGGGTAATTCACCTCGTAAGGTGCAATCTATGCGTTGCCGCGCCGTCATTCGGTCTCGAGGAAGCTTGCGCACACTTTCTCCTTTGGCCAACAGCAGAAGCAAGCATCGCCCCGAAACCTCCCCCGCGCGCGCAGGGACTCAACGTCCCAGCCCGAGCGGACAAGGACCCTAATAAGCCTTCGCTGGGAAGACGGGCGCTTCCCGCGCCGTGGGCGGCAGAGCCGCGTTGAGCGCCCGAGGGCATGTTGCTTAGTAGTACAACTTCAAGGCAAACTGGATGACCCGCGGTCGTTCTGCCGCCGTGACGTAGCCGAAGCTCCCGGATATAGTGGAATTCGGCATATCGAACTGTGCGTGGTTAAAGGCATTAAAGAATTCTCCCCGGAACTCCATACGTACCCTCTCGGTAAGGTGGAGATCTTTCAGCAATCCAATGTCCCAGTTGTTCAGCCCCGGTCCATGGAAGGTGTTCCGGCCGCAGTTGCCGAAATAATTATCGGGGGGATTGCCATAATTCGCCGGGTTAAGCCACAACATGCCGTTGCTTCGGAGGCTCCCTGGGGCGTAACTCGACCCCGGCCCGATCAAATCACAGTTGCCGTAGTGAGAATTGAGCCCGCTGTCCCCCGTCGAGTTGGTCGGATTGATGTTGCCCACCGGCCCAGTTTGGAAGGTGGTGATGGCGGTAAGCGACCACCCTCCAGCAGCAAGGTCGGTCAAGCGCCCCGCCCCGCCCAAGTAAGGCTTGCCCTTTCCAAAGGGCAGCTCCCACACTGGACTCGCCGAGAAGTGCTGGCGAATGTCAAAATCGGAAGGCCCATAATTGCAAATCCGACACGCCGTGCGCGCCACGTCGGTCGAGGTCCCCGACTGGGAATCGTCGTCCAGAGACTTCATCCAACGGTAGGCCATTAGAAACGAGAGACCGTTGCTCAGCCTGCGTTCCACCCGCACGTTGAGGGCGTTCGCGTTGGAGATGGCGCTGTCCGTAAACGTGAAGATGCCCGAGAGATTGGGAAATGGACGAGCAGTGGGGTCACAGTACAGGCTGCTGAGCGTGCCACACTGATCAGCATCATATATCGTACCCAAGTGCCGGCCAAGCAGTCCTGAGTAGCCCACCTCGAGGAGCCAGTTCCTTCCAAAATTCCTCTCGTAATCTAGAGCCCATTGGTACACGGTCGGAGTCTTGATGACCGGGGTAGGTGTACTGACCATAGTGCCCGGAGGAGGTACGTACCCAGCGATTGGCACGGTCACCGACGCGGGAAGTGGAGGAAAGACATTTTGACCGAAAGCGTACTGGGGAATCGGATTGCTGACCGGAGGCGCGAAGCTCTGCAAATTGTAGTAAGGCGGTCCGAAGCTCAGGAACTGTAGGTCGTCGCGCCGCGTCAATTCAAAGTACGTCCCCACGCCTCCCCGCAGCACCGAACCCTTGTCGAATCCAGGCTCCCAAGCAAACCCCAGACGCGGCGCGAACGTCTTGTAGGGTGTGGAGTAAACACCCGGAGGGGTTTCTTTCAAGGAGGGGAACTTCTCCGTGCCGGTCGCCCAGTCGAAAAGCGAAACTCGTTGGTCTACCGAGACGGGAACACTCTGAGGTTCGTACCTCAATCCGGCCTGTACAGTGAACCCGGGTCGCATTTTCCAATCGTCTTGAAAGAAGAGCGCCTGTTGCCTCACCTTGAAGTGGTTGAGTGTGCTTCCGAAGGCGCCTAAGCCGTAGTTGGGCAGCCCTAACAACATATCAGCGATGGCGCTGCCAGTCCCGGGCACTACGTTGATCGCCCCCGTATTGTCCGTGGTCGTCTGGGCCGTGTACTGGCCGCTAAAGGTCAGCAACCCACTGGCAAACGAGCCTGTGTCTTCCAAGAGTCTATAAAGACGCATCTCACCACCCAATTTTAGGGAATGGCCACCGACGATGCGAGTGAGATTGTCGGCGATAATGTAGCGGTTCGTAGTGTTTGCGGTGTTGAAGATTGCACCTGTCGAGCTGAACCCGTTGATTTGGAGGGATGGAGCGTAGTAATCCCGGGGATTGGTAGTAAGGTTGAGCAACCCCAATTCCTGAGCGAAGTTCTCACTTCCGCCGGCTCCTTGGTTCAGGTAGGGGCTGTAATCTCGTTGATAACCAGCCCGGAACTCGTTTATAGTGGTAGAACTAATGCTTGTGACCACCTGCCAGACAAAGTTCCGCGCATTCTCCGGCCGTTCAACCTCTCCCAGGGGATAAAGCGCGCCGTTGTTGAGGGCGGAGTTGACGAGAGAGAACCGCCCGAACATCTGACTGTCCTTGCCAAAGGTGTGTACGCTCTGTTCGTCCAGGCGTGCGGTGAATTGATTATCCTCTTGCGTCGTAAGCGGAAAACCAAAGAGGTTGTTATTCGGGTTAGGCACCGCGGTCACGCTGGGGAAGAGCATCTGGATCGCCTTTAGACTAACGGGATTGATCCTGGTGGAGGGAATTTTGTTCCCACGGAAAGGCTGCCGGGTGTTTGTCACGGGGTCGTAGGTCGACGGGTCGTAGAGGGGGGCATTTCCCAAGACTGTCAGGTCCGAAAAATCCCCGGCGAGTTGCTGTGTGTCTGGGAACAACGCCGAGTTGGCGGCGGCTAAGTGCATCCGAAATCCCTCATAGTCCCCAAAGAAGAAAAGCTTGTTTTTCAGGACTGGCCCGCCAATCGTCGCGCCAAATTGATTTTGATGGAACGGTTCGACATCGCTGCCGAAAAAGTTTCGCGAGTCAAGGTTGTCATTGCGCAGGAATTCCCAGGCCGCTCCGTGAAAACCATTCGAGCCCGCCTTGCTAACCACGTTCACAATCCCGGGGGAAAACCCGTACTCGGCAGGAAAGAAGCTCCGCATCACCTTGAATTCCTGAATCTCGTCAATTGACAGTTGGAAGCTGAGGTTGCCAAAGCGGTCATTGCGCGCCTCAATACCATCGAGCAGGTAACTGGTCGAAGTTTCGCGATTGCCACCCACTTCAACCGTGATCGACGGCCTTCCAATCATGCCGTACGAGTAGCTTGCCTCCGAACCTTGTAATACTTGGGGTGTCGTGCCGGTACCCAGCGCGGCTAACTGTAAGAAATTTCGTCCATTGAGGGGTAAAGCCGTTACGGTGTTATCGGTAATAACTTGCCCGGTCGAGCCGCTGCTCGTTTCGAGCAGCTCGGGAGCGCCCCCCGTAACCGTAATTTGTTGCGTTGTCTGTCCCACTTGTAGGGTGACGTTCTGTTGAAGTTGTTGGTCCACTTGGAGGACCAACCCTTCCGCTCGATGCGTCGCAAAACCTTGCTGCGTGACGGCCAAGTTGAATGTGCCGGGCAACAGGTCTGCGAATTTGAAGAAGCCTGCGGCATCAGACTGGAGGGCGCGCTCAAATCCCGTAGCGGGATTAGTCAGCGTCACCTTGGCACCTGCTACTGCCGCTCCACTGGGGTCATTGATGTAGCCCAAGATCGCAGAAGTACCAACCTGGGAAAACGAATTCTCTACGCCGCCAACAAACATGGCGACGAACGTTCCTGCCAGAAGCAAAGCTGCCAGGGCAGGCTTAGATGCAACGTCCCTCATTGTGGCCTCCATCTGAGTCGAGTTCAAAAGTGACTCTTTGTGTAAACGTGATACATGTTACAGTGTTACGCCCGACCCTTCTTATACAGAAGCACGCCTGCCTTGTCAAGCAGAATTTTCGCTCTGCACGTGCGGAAGAGATGTGGGATAGAAAGGTCCCTGCCAGAGTTTTCTTGTCGCAGAATTCAGTCGCACGGAATCTTCTTGAAGAGTTTGCCTGAATTGAGTTTAACATAATATTAGATTACACTCTCCCTGGTGCAATCAAGACTTGATATGGGACAAACTGTTGCATACAGAGCTTAGGAAGCCAAGTTTGGGGGTCATTGCCCGCAAGTGCGGGCTGAGCAGGATGACTGTGAGCCGTGTGCTCCGAGATGAACCGAACGTGTCGCCTGGTACTCGCGAATTCGTATTGCGTGTTGCGGAAAAGGTGGGATTTCGCCCCTCGCGGTCTCTTAGCCGGACGCAGCACTCCACGACTAGGAATTACGCTGTTCTTTTTCGGCCGGAATACTCGCTAAACGATTCGTTCTTCAGTGGAGTGATTCTTAGTGTGCAACGTGAGTTATTTGAGCAGGGATATGACTGTTCCGTTGGGATACTGCGGAACCAATACCGCGAGTTTCTTAAACTCAACCGGATGCTTCGTTCCCGTCAGGTCCAAGGGATTCTGGTCGTCGGCTACATCCCCCCGCGCTACGCGGAGTTCCTTCAGGACAGCTTCGTCAATGTAGTCCTGCTTGACTACCCCGGCGATCCGGGAATTGCACGCCCTTGCAATGCTGTCTGCGTTGAAAACGTTCATGGGGCCCATCTGGCGCTCAACCATCTCCTTAGCTTGGGGAGGAAGAGAATTCTTTTGATTATCGGGCGAGAGGGGCATTACTTCTCTAATGACCTATTGCTTGCTTATAAAGAGACTATGGCGCAACATCACTTGGAGTTGGACACGCGCCTAATCGTTAAGGGCGATTTCCACGTGGAAAGCGGCTCCAGAGCAGCGAAGGACGTGCTCGAACGAGGTATCAGTTTTGACGCTGTTTTTTCCAATGATGAGATGGCCTGCGGTGCGATCAAAGCTCTGAAGCTAGCCAACGTCAGAATCCCTGAGGATGTCTCAGTGGTTGGGTTTGATGGCCTGCCCATCGGAGAAGTTATCAGCCCCACCCTCACAACAGTGGTCATTGACAGAGAGAAGATGGGTCGATTAGCTGTGAGGCGACTGCTTGCCCTTGAGCGGGAGACGGGGGAAGATGAGAACTTGGAGAAGATTAGCATTTTTCCAAGACTGCTTGTTCGGGAGTCGTGTGGCGCCGCAAGACCGGCTGCGGCCCGACAATAGCCGAGGGTCGATGGCTGCGTGGCTAGGAGGAAGAAGATGGGGTACCTTCCGATTGACGAGAGGGACGCCCGACTCAAGAGAGTCCGGGATGCCATGGTGACGAAAGAGCTCGATGCTATTTTTGTCTATTACGACGAGCTGAATGTCGGGAATGGCTGGTACCTCACAGGCTGGTGCCCCCAGTTTGAGAGCGGATCCGTTCTCGTACCACGCGAAGGTGAGTGCATGATTCTAGGCGGACCCGAAAGCGAGCCTTTCGCGAAACTCGACAGCGCCATTGCAGAAACACGCAACGTCCCGGCTTTCATGGTGCCCGAAGAGGAATACCTCAACGCGACCATTACTGATTTCCCCACATTGTTTTCGGAACTGCAATCGAAGCTGGGTCGTCTAAGGCGAATTGGGCTGGTGGGCCTCGATCGAATGCCCGCCTGTTGTCACCGGCAAATTGTGGAGGGCTTCCAAGGAGTGGATTTGCTGGATTTCACAGTCGACTATGTCAACTTACGCTCCCGGAAAACGCCATGGGAGGTGGAGCAAACTCGAACCGCGTTCGCGCTAGCGGATGGTTGTTATGAGGCAATGAAAGCAAAGATTGCTCCAGGTGTCTCGGAGATAGAAGTGGCCGCGGCAGGCGAATTCACAGCTCGTCAAGGGGGCGCCAGCGGGTTTGGCTTCACGGCCATCGTTGGCAGTGGCAAGCGTTCCAATGCGGTAGTGCCCACAGCTACCTCAAAGACGCTCGACTCCGCAGAAATGGTCATGATCGGCATTGCTCCAAAAGTTCGAGGCTACGCCGGGGTCGTGGGGGACACGTTGCCGACTTCTGGGCATTACACCAAGGGGCAGAAGGAATATCTCAAGCACCTTAAGGAAGCTTTTTCTTTAACCAAAGAACGTCTGTTGCCGGGAAGGGTAGGGAAAGAGATTGACGCCCCAGCCAGGGCGTATTTTGCGAAGCGTGGCCTGTCCAAGTACCTCGTCTGTCCCTTCGTACACACGATTGGCTTGCACGAGTCCGAACCACCCTTTTTCGGACCGCACAGCATTGACATATTGGAGCCGGGAATGACGGTGTGCGTGGACGTCAGCTTGTTCGGGCATCCAGAGTTCAATGGAGTGCGCATCGAAAGTGGTTACGAAATCTCCGACAGGGGCCCGGTGCCAATGAGCCCCAAAATGGACCGTGCGTGTACCGAAGTTTGAACCACGCCTTCCGGTCAAACAAAGTAGTCGCCCCGTCCACGCCTCGTTCATACTAAGTCAAGGGAGGAGGTATTGCATGATCCCAATCATTGATCTAGGCAATGATCCCGGCGAGCGTGGGCGGCTGCATGGGAATGCCCTACGCTCCGATATCGCGCAGAACCTTGATATATATTTCCGGCGCTTTGCCCTCTTCGGCTGTTCGCGAGAAGCGATCCTGTCCAAATCAGAGAAATGGATCCCCCACCTGGAGCGGCTGGACGCTGAGTTCACTGCCGAACTGAAAGGCGTTGCCGAAGGCTCCGGCTTTTCCATGCCGGAAATCACGATGCTCAACGTCCGTTATGAGCTTTTCGCTGACTTGGTCAAGCAAGCAGCAAACGCTACAACTCGCGTCGGAGTGGACGGATGCACTTCTTTCGCTGTCATGCCGGAATGCGCGAAGAACCGCGAAACCTTAATCGGTCAGAATTGGGACTGGCCCGACCTCAAGACGATGATCGCCCGCGTTCATCGTAAGGACAAGACAGATTTCATCTGCCTTGGCGAAACTGGAACGGTTGGCGGCATGCAAGGGGTAAACCAAGAAGGCCTGGGCGTATGCATCAACGCGCTGCTTTCGGCGCAAGACTGCAAGAACGCTTATGAAAAGCCATTTCGGATGCGAGTTCGGGATATTCTGAACGCTCGCAACATGCACGAGGCGATTCTGGCAATTAGCGGGAGTAAGCGCGTCGCAGCGATGAACTTCCTTATCGGTCACGCCGACGGGGAGGCGATCGACATCGAGGCGGGACCGGACCGTGAAGCTTTCATATACCCCGAGGGCGGGATTCTGACCCACTCGAATCATTTCTGCAAACTGGAGATCGAGTCTGACGTGGCACGATTCTGGCCGAACACCATGTACCGAAACGTGCGCCTTGCGCGCCTAATGAGACAGTGTCAGCCGCTTGATGTTGACAAGATCAAGGAGCAAATGTCCGACCACTTCGCGTTTCCACATTCGATCTGTGCCCATGTGGACTATAACGAGCCTGAAAACATCCAACTGGAGACGCGCAGTTCCATTCTGATCTCTTTGAATGCCCGCACGATGTACGTAACCGATGGGGTCCCATGCAAGAATGAGTACCAGAAATTCTCTTTGGAGGATTCTGGCGCGGAGCACCAAGTTTCAAAGACGCTGGTCGCATCACTTTGATCGGTGAGAGGCACGGGACGGGTATGGGCGCGCCGGACAGGCGGAACTGGCGGATCGCCTACCAGGTAGCCCTCTACGAACGGCTTCGGGGAAAACAACCAGCAAAACCAGACCTCGATGAGGGAGGGCAGGTTGTGGAACCGATCAAGGAAGGCGAGAAGACGAAGACCTCTCCCTTTTAGGGGCCCACTGGCGTCGCCATGGCGCCTATGAAAGCACGCGCGTTCGGGCATTGGCCGGTTCTATGCTGACGAATACCTGTGCTGCCCGCCATTTGCTGGCCTGATCGAGGCTGTACCCCGCTGGATAATTCTTTCCATGGCCAGGATATTCAACATCAGTTGGCGGACGGGATGAAAATTGTCCTGCCGACCGACGTGGGGCTGAAACGTCATGCGGCGGTCGGCAAAAAGCATGGCCCCAGCGGGGTAACCACGCCCACTTTGCCAGAACTTTTCGTTCGCAACGCGATACGCCAGCCCGAAGTAGTCGGCTGCCCACCCCGCCCCACTTCGCTCCCACACGTTGAGCGCCGCGATTAGCGCTTCGTTCTGGCACCACAAGCACTTAAGGTATTCGTACTCACCGACGAAATGGAACTCGAGACGGGTTCCCGGCGGAATCTCCACAGGCCACCGATAAGTGGGGTGGTCCACATTCACCCACTGCGAAAGTCCTCCATAGATGTAGTCCCATCCCGCATTGAGATGATGATGGATGCGCTCGGCGCAGGTATTCCACAGCGTCTCATCCCCTCTGCGGTTCGCTTCTTCCATGACCATCCACAGGGCTTCGAGGCAGTGACCGAAGCGCGATTTCTGAGCCTCTTCCTTCGGCCTGCTGAAGTCGAAATACAGCATCTCGGTATTTAGACCGATGTCCGCGTTGTAGTGTCGATTCACGATCGCGTCCACGCAATGGTCTGCGATCGTGGTTATTTCCTTATCGTTCTCCCGTTCAAGCATCTGGGTGGCGAGGGTGAGATTCAGAAACCATAACCCCTGCGGCCGCACGGCGCGCAGGCTGCCCCATAGGTAGGGGAAATCCGCTCCCCGATACCGGAAATTAGGGCTGTTGAACTGCCGGAAGAGCTTTTTCAAGAGCGCATAGGACGTGTCATGAGACTGCTCGTCTCCGCTGGCCAGGGAGTATTCGTGGAGGCCCTCGGCGAGGTGGTACATGCCTTCGGTGTCGCCACTGTAGGGCCTAAGCACTTTCCCCTCCCGTGACAACTCTTCCGCCCACCAGCCGTCTTGCTGCAGTGCGTACTTGAAGACAAATTCCTTTGTCTTCTTCGCCACCGCAAGGAACTCAGGATCCTTTCCGAAGTGGTTGTACAAATAACTGTAAACCCAAATGGCCCGCCCCAAGAACCACAGGTTCTTGCTGCTATTAACAAGCGTGCCGTCATAGTCGAGGCTGCACATGATTCCGCCGCACTCATGGTCGATTCCATGCTTGTCCCAAAACGGCAAAACGGCCTGGAAGAGCCGATCGTGAAGCTGTTGCCGCAATTCCCCAAGGCTCATACCGGCCAAACGCAATTCCGATACCGCCTCCGAGCACGGTCCACATACAGCTTGGCCGGCGCCAGGCCTTGCGCCCCCACGGCGCAAGGCGGCGGCTCCGGCCAACGCCAGAAATGCACGTCGTTCCACGGTTTGAAACTCCTCTCCGTTTTTCTACGGCTGAATATGCACCGCCGCGGCGTGGTCCGGGGGAAGGGTCAAGCTAAAGACCACCTGATCCCCCTTGTGCTCGACCTCTACTGCGCGGCCCGACACCATATCTTTCCCCTCTAGCTGAGCTTCTCCAGACCAGGGAAGTTTGGCCGTCACGCTAGCCGACCGGTGTCCCCAGTTCAACACATAAACCACCCGCTCATCCTGGCGGCCTCGGGAATGCACTACCGCTTCGACGGGCCCCGCGCCCGCTGGGACCGCAACCTGAACGGGAGGGTTCACTCCTGCCGATTGCCAGACGGCCCGTAGCAGCGCGGCCGCTCCAGGGTCATTATTCTCCAGCAGAGGGATTCCCAGCGAGAACCCCAGCAGAATGGTCTGCCCTTTCCGCGTGCGCCGCACTAC
>Ga0326728_10025175_pt1 | contig 10686 bp, 6 predicted proteins | sample MB3enrmetagenome_FD_207602 | JGI IMG/M metagenome (GOLD analysis project Ga0326728, IMG submission 207602) | Lab enriched peat soil microbial communities from McLean, Ithaca, NY, United States - MB31MN | ecosystem: Environmental > Terrestrial > Soil > Wetlands > Peat | place: USA: New York...
TGACTTCACGCCATCTTCATGGTCCATGAACCCATCGTTCGGCACTACACCACTACCGATCCAGATGGAATCTCCGAACGCTTACGCTTCAACGCCGTCAGCAGGTTCTAAGTCAGCACCGCCAGCCGCAGCCAGGCCGGCATTCCACCCCACGGACGAGGACCTGTCCGCGGGGACCCCGGCATTCCACCCCGCGGTTTCGAATCGATCTCGAAAAGAAACTCTCCTGCGGCGGAACTGCGCTTGCCAGCCTTCATCATTCCGGCAACACAACACCCAAAGGGTGAAATCAAAACCAGCTTCTCTCCCACCGTCTCCGCCAAGTCAATCCAACACCCTGCCCAAACCCCTAAATCCCTACCGACGGATTACAGATGGATCACTGTATCTCTGATGTAACTGAATCTCTTCACGACTGTCCGGCTATTGAAGATAGGCAATTTGCTGAAAGCTCGGATGAAAATCACATCCTATAATCAACATCACGGCTCCTTTCCTCCCGAGCTTCGTGGTCGTTTCGCAGCAACCTGTCTACTCGGGAGTTGAGGAGCCGGCGCTGTCATGTAATCAGGTCTCGCTTTTGAGACCTGGGAACCTCAAAAGCTAAGGAGCAATCATGGCACTTCCATCAGGAACCTACGCTGTTTTCTCGACCACCGAAGGCAAGATCGTCGTTCGCCTCTTCGAGACCGACGCCCCCATCACCGTCAAGAACTTCATTGAACTGGCCGAGGGCGCCAAAGAGTGGGTCCATCCCACCACCCGCGCCAGATCGAAGACGAAGCTCTACGACGGCACCATCTTTCATCGCGTCATTCCCGACTTCATGATTCAGGGCGGCGACCCGGCGGGCACCGGCATGGGCGGACCCGGCTACCGCTTTGAGGATGAGACCAAGGGCGCGCCGCACAACTTCGACAAGCCCGGAAAACTGGCCATGGCCAACTCCGGCCCCAACACTAACGGCAGCCAGTTCTTCATTACCGTCGCCCCGACGGACTGGCTCACCGGCAAGCACACCATCTTCGGCGAAGTTGTTGAAGGCCAGGAGATCGTGGTGAAGATCTCAAAGGTCCCGCGCGGCGCGCAGGACAAGCCGCACAAGCCCGTGGTGCTGGAATCGGTGGTCATCGAACGCGACAGTTCGAAACTGCTTGCCAATGAAGTAGCGGTCGCGATCAATGCGCCCGGAGACGGGGCAGTTGTTGAATTGGTCAAGAGGCTGCTACGTGAGGCCAGTGGAGCCCGCGATTTTGTCCGCAGGGCGCAAAATGCGGGCTTCGTGCAGATCAAAGAGGATTTCATCGGGCTGTATATGAGAAAAGGAGAGTGCACGCTGATCCTGGCCGTCCTGCCCAGCCGCGGGCCAGATTCGATCTGGTGCCTTTCGCTTACTGAAGGGAATGGATCTCCCACCGTGAATCTTGTTGACGAGGGTGAGCTGCAATTCTAAGACCTGATGAGTCCTTGCGATTTCTGCGACCGGCGGGCCGGCTGTCGCACCTTCGAGCTGAGAACGCCGGCCCTCAGCGCCCGCTTGCCTTGCCCCACTGCAAGCGCAGGCCCAGGCGGACATTCGCAGGCAGGCTGGGAAAGCCGATCGGCGCGATGTGCCGATTGTTGGTCAGATTCTCCGCCTGGCCATACACGCCCAGCCACGAACGCAACTGGTAGCTTGCCCCAAGGTCGAGCTTCGCGTAGCCATGATCCAGGTTGCGGTTGGGCAGGAGCAGGCTGTTGCCGCCGTAAAGGTTATAGCCGGCCAGAAAGTCCGAATCGTCCGAGCGGCTGGCAAACGCCGACGTGAACACCGCGCTCAATCCCTGGTGCGTGTAGGTTGCCGTGAAGAAGCCGGTGTGCGGCGCGCGCCGGAACGGTCTAGCGCCCTCCAGAGGCGAATCCGCTCCGATGGGAATGCCGTTGAAGGTCGGAATCGGGCCCAGCAGCGCCACGTCGTCGTTGGTGAACGAGCGCTGCACCACCGCATCCAGATAGGTGTAGCCGCCGCGCAGAAAGATGTTGCGCCCGATCCCGCTCTCCACCGTAGCCTCAATGCCGAGCGCACGGTACGCTTCTGTATTGAGGCTCTGCTCATACGCTCCATTCGCCTGCAAAAAACCCTCCAGCTGATTCTGCTGGGTCGGCGTGAGACCGGGCAGCAACTCGGGGATCAGGTCCAGCCCCACATATTCGATCTGGCGTCCGAATTCGTTGTGAAAGAAGCTGGTGCGCCACACAATCCGCTCGCCCCAGAAGGCCTGCTCCACGCCCCCCTCGTAGGTGCGCGCGGCGGGCGCAGCCAGCGGCGTAATGTGCAACTGCTGGACGGTCGATTGTCCGCCATTCGTTTCCAGGAAGTTATACAGCGAATAGAACTGATCGGTCAGCGAAGGCTCGCGCACCGCATCGCCAAAGTTGAACAGCACGCGCGTACCGCTGAAGATGCCCTTGCGCGGGCGCACGGCATAGTAGGAGAGCCCGGCGCGCGGCGAGGTCTGCGTGCCGAAAAGCGAGTAGTGTTCCAGGCTGCCGCCGAGGGTGTAGAAGAATCGGTTCTTGAAATCCCCATGCACTGCAGCCCGGTAGTCGTAGTTTGTTCGCTCCACCGGCGAGTAATACGAACTGCCCGGCTCGGCGCCCCGCTCGTCCTCGTATTGAAATCCGATCAGCGCCGTCAGGTGCGGCGTAAACCGGTAGTCGCCCTGATACACAAGCTGATCGCGATTCGACACAATCTGGTACCCGGCCGGATAGGCCTCGGCGTAATCCAGCAGCGCCTGCCCGCTCGCCGAGTAACCATTCGCTCCGGTGATCGTTACCGGAGCTCCGAAGCTGTCTCCGTACATATCGAAGGTCCCACTGCCGCTCTGCGCCCACAGGTGATACTGCTCCCGCTTGCGCGTCAGCCCGTAACGAACGCTGTTGTGAAAATCCGTTGCGGTCTGGTTGTCGATCGAGCCGCTCAGAAAGATGTCCTGATCCTTCTCGGTCGCGTCGTCGGCAACATGATAGAAGTCCCACGCGTTGGGAACCCCCGTCGCATCGACTCCATAGTGCAGCGTCGACCGAATCTGCGTAGCCCCGTTGGGCTGCCAGCCGATATTGGCCGCAGTGGTCGCCACGTGGTACTCGTCCATGGGCAGATCGTTGGACGTCTCGAGCCAACTGAATGCGCCCAGGTAGTCGAGCTTGTTGTGGGCGCCGGCCAGCTCCAGTTGCTCGCGCGAGGTCGAGAAGTTGCCGGCGTCGCCCTCAAAGAGCAGCGATGGAAAGCTGGTTGTCCCGTGCGAGGTGGTGAGGCTCACCACGCCGCTCTCCGCATCGGCGCCATATAGGTCCGAATCGGGCCCGCGATAGACCTCGGCGCTTTCTACAGCGGTCGTCGTAAGCGGCCCGAAGTCGAAGCGCCCTCCCAAGTCACCCGCGCTTACGCCGTCGACCAGAATCTTGTTGTTATCCGAGTCGCCGCCCCTCACAAACAGCGAAGTCTGAGCCCCTCTCTGACACTCCTGCACCACGAACGTGCCCGGCATCAGCCGCAGAGCGCTCGCCAGGTCGTCGCGCAGCGCCAGGTCCACGGGGCCCAGCACGCTGGTCGCCGCGCTGGTCTGCGCCTGCGGCATCGGCGTCCCGGTCGCGGTCACCACAATCGATTCCCGCACCCACTCCGGCTCAAGAACCAGGCTGCGCTCCACCAGGTCCAGCCGCCCGGCGTAGAACCCAGGCGTCTGCAACTGCCGGAAGCCCTTCGATGAAACCACGAGAAAGAACCGGCCCTCGATGCCGGTCAGGATTTGAAAGCTGCCGTCGGCCGTCGACACGGCGGTAGCCACCACCTTCCCGTCGCTGACCAGATCCACAATGGCCCCCGTAACCTTTGCGCCGGAGGCGTCGGTGACCACCCCGCGGATCGACGCAGCCGGGCAATGCGCAGACAACGCGGCCAAGAGAAAGACTACAAATATGCGAAGGCGGGCGCGAAACCGGTGTCCGCGCGAAGAAGAGGAAATGGGCATGGCAGGCTCCTTCGTTCCCCTCGGAACGCAAGCGGGTGAAAAAGGCCGAGGACCGGTCTCCTGACTTGCGCCTTCTTCAGCCACCTTCCCAAAGACAAGCCCAAGGGACCCGCCTCCAGTGGTTTCGTAGGGCCATCCGCCGACTACGGAATAACCCTGGCTGAAATCCTGCCTCATCCGGCGACCTGTACGACGGGCACCGGGGGAGTGGCGCTCACAGTTGCGGGGCAGTGGCGGAGTTTCACCGCCTTCCCGAGCATCCTGGCGATTGCCGTGGTGAACCGCGCTGCCCCTCGATCGGACAGCCAGAATATCATGGAACCATTTTCCATGACATCAACATTTATAGCCATATCCGAGGCTGCAAGTCAAAACGCTCAGGCTCAACGCGTCCCATTCCCAGAAGCGGCAAATCAAGCCGCGACTGCGCCGTTGCGGAAGGCCGGACGCTTGAATGTGTGAAGAGGGGAATGGTGACCCCGGGAAGACTCGAACTTCCGACACGCAGTTTAGGAAACTGCTGCTCTATCCACCTGAGCTACGGGGCCACATATTGAATTGTTAGCTTGCGTGGCTCTTTATGATTCTCCCCCGCTCCTCGTCTTCGAGACGACTCTTCCTTCGCAATTGATGCAGCGAAGGCCGCGCGAGGGCCAACCAGCGAAAGCACGCTGCTAACAGGGTAGCATCTAAAAACTGCGCGGATGATGGGCATGATTGACAGGTCCGCTCCAGCAATTGGGAAGACCTCGAAGAAGTGGAACTTGCGTCCCCATTCAGAGCCAGTACACCGTGCCGTGAGGCGATCCCTGGCTCGCAAGCTCTGCCATCTTGTAGCCAAGCCAAGCCTTCCGCAAGGAGCCGGAACGTGTCACTCTCCCCTATCGGGATCGGTCTACACTGAATTCCTCCCGTTGAGAATCCTTTTGAAACAGTCTCGCTATCCGTCTTGTGCAAACGTTTACATCGGAGCGTACAAACTATCCTCAAACTTCGGCCAATCTGGCTTCAAAGATAAAAGCAGGCAAATGAAATCCCAAAATCAGCCTGCACGCCAGATTGCCGATTGAGGTGATGCAAATGATTTCGATGGGGAGGTGAATGGGGTATCGAAGTCTCTTGTTCCTTCCCAAACCAACCCCGAATTCCCAGCCTACAATGCTCCGCCATGCAAAGGTCGATTACAAGCGAATCGATGCCGCGCTCAAAAGTCGACTGAAGTCTGCCGACTCTCCTGTTGGAGCCCAGGTCTACGCACCCTGCTGTTCTGCTGCCTCTCCTTCGCCGCGTCCGGTTGCGCGCCCGTGTTGTCGGACTTGTACCCACCTGAGCTAGATCGGGAAGAAATGCCACAAATCTAATCCTGCAGTCCCAACGCCGAGCATCGATGCGACCTGCGGGACGATGGCTATTGAGAAATGCAGCCGAAGCGTGAGTACGGGATTCTATTGCGCCGTCCGAGAGAATCAAGCAGGTGGGCAAGCGAACAGCCACAGAGTCAGCCGCTGGCACGGTCTCGTCACTCTCGCCGTCGCGCTCGACGATCTGGAGCGAATCGCGACTTACCCAGTTTCCGCGAGTTTAACGGGCTGACCTTCAAACCTTCAGGAAGCGGCGTTGAAAGGCCTTGGCAGCGGTCAAGAGCCGCCGATTCTTGCTGAGGTAATTGTCTCTGACTTCAGAGAGCCTTCTTCGCAAGAAGGCGCGAGCTTTCCAGCGCAGACCGAGACCTCTGACGGTCGTCTGCGGGTTTCGATGAATCAAAGAGAACGTCCGCGCGCTTCCGGGAGTCAACTCAACTGAAATCCTCGGACCGGCATCGTCGATCTCGAAGCCGCTCCAGGGCTTTCCGTCCATCAGCACTTGCTCAAGCGAAGCGGCATTGCAAAAACCGCGCCACTCGATCGAGTAATGACACATGGACGCCGAGTCATTTGAAATTCGCACGGTGCTCGAGTATGCGCGAACACGATGAGTCCCATCGGGCGCCCTTCGCGTGAGAATTGAGTTGGCGCCTACGGCCGAAAGGCTGCACCAACATATTTCCGGAGCCACTGTGTTGATTCTTGCAACGATCTCAACGAGAGGCTCCGGATGTTCAAACAGATCGTGGTGTTCGACGATCAAAACTGGCCTCCCGAAGAATAAATTGAAAGCGATATCGTGGCCCTGAGTCCCCCGAATGCATTCGCGAAGAAACAGCGGAAAGCCTCCGTATCGCAATACGGCAGGCTGGGCCAGCTCGCCCATTGTAAGCCGAACCATCTCTTGCGTGGGGTAAGGAATCGAATTCACAGCGGCGCAGAAGCTGTGATCTTTGAGAGCCTTCATTGCCTCAACCGAAAACCCACCCTGGGGAAACACCATAACCCTGTCACAAGCCAGGCCGGTCGCTTGGTAGTGCAGGTTCATCCGGTCTTCTGCGACCTGCAGCATGGTGTTCAGATGGACCGGGTCGGTGGACGCAAACTCTCCCTGAGTGTGATCGTTACCGTGGAAGCAAATGGAAATGCGCGCGGCGTTCTCCCGGAACACGCGCGTGATGGCGGACGAATTCCTGCGGTAGTTATGAGGAATGAACGCAATTGACGTGTGAAAATTATGCCGCTCCGCGAGGCGGAGAAGAGAATTGAAATTCAGAAATCCGTAGCTCTTGCGTAGAAGCGGATCGTCGATGATGATTGAGGCATGGCCTTTCGATGGCCGCCAGCACTCATCGCCGGCCACATGACGGAGCGCCATGGCCTGCGGTACAAGCCGGGAAAAGTACTCGGCCAAAGGTGCACGGCCGACTTCGGCATTCAGGTCGGCGACGTCTTCACTGGCCACAAAGAGGATTTCGGCGCCTTCAGACTTTACTGCTGCCATAAAGGGCCGGCCGCCGATTGAAATCAGTTCGCGAACCGAAGCGTCGCCGACCCCAGGGGACAGAACGTGATCATTGGTCGAATTCACCGGACCGAAGGAAAGCCCCGCAAACGCTTCGCAGACATCCTTGGCATCCCTTGCAACCGCGTAACAGGAACTCTCCGGGTCAATCGCTGCCACTGACCTCAGTCTGCCTCGCGACAAAGCCGCAACCAGTTCGCTGTCGAAAGCTTCCGCGCGCAGGCCGTGTACGATCAGGTGCGCGAAGCGGGATAGGAGGAAAGCAACCAGGCCGGCCGGAATGCCGTCAATCCCGACCCATTGTTTCATCACTTGCGGGTTCACAACGAAACACGTGCAAGATTCCGGCACCGACTTGGCCAGGAAGTCCTCCGGTTCCGGCACGCTCGCCAGAGCGACGGTTTGGCAAGGGATGCCGAGAAACTCGGCAAGAAGAACGATCCTCCTATCCAGACCCCGCAGTTCCCCGATGTAAGGAACAACCAGTTTCATGCTCGTTCTTTCTTTCAGGGATTCCGATCTACCGTTTTCTCAGGCGGTCCCTTTGGACTCGGCGTGCGAGATGGAAGCGGCATGAGCCGTCTGGAAAACTCCTTCAACGTCAAGTCCCCCACGAGTGGGACACCGCACCTGGCTATTGCAACCGCCGGATTTCCCTGGACCACTGTCATTGGCGCAACTGAGTGAGTTACCACGCTTCCCGCGGTAACTACAGCTCCTTCGCCGATCACGACATTGGGCAGAATGATGACGCCCGGGCCGATAAAGGCATCCCGCTCAATCTTGACTCCCACAGATCCCTTGAAGTGCGCGATGACCGTGACCCGCACGCTGAGCGTTGCACCCTCTTCGATGGTAATCAGGTGCGGGCGCGAGGTCTCGAGGATGACGTCGTAGCCGATCCAAACTCCCTTCCCTATCTGTACGCCGCGAGCGCGGTGCAGTTTAACCCGAAGGCTCCGCGCTCCCGGCAAGATTCTGGCCAGATGTTGCAAGATCCGGTTGAGCAAGCCGCGCAGTAGACTCTCTCTCATGGCGTCGCCTACTCGCCCGCCGGGTTCGCATGACGAAGATACGTCCTGAACCTCTCAAAGGAATCCAGGCTGGGAAAGGCCTCAGGTTCAATCTCCATGCAGAACTCTTCCTGAATCACTGCGGCCAGCGTGACCGCCGTAAGTGAATCCCAACTCCCCGTCGACTCCGCGCTTGCAACGCGAATCTCCTGTAGAGCAAGATCTGGAAACACAGACGCGAAGCACCGCACCAATCGACTCTCGTTTTCAGACACTGACTGTCCCCTCGACACGATGGTAGAGCGCCGGCACGCAACTGGCGAAATGCTCCCTGCAAAGACATATGCCCGGCTTAGGCGGGGCGCCAAGTAATTGGGTGAAGAACTCTTGAAGCGGGCCATTGCGCGCAGTGGCCAGATAGTCGAACGCGATCTCGTCGAACCCAAGAGACTCGAACAGGTGGTTAATGCACTGATGTTCGATGCGCCGGGAGAATGCTCTGCAACTCATGACCCAGGCAGAGACCAAGAGCTTGCGGCCCTCGGCTGTCCCCATGATAACGGCGATTGTCCCGAGCGGGCCGTACTTGTCTTTGTACGACACCGAGAGTACCAATGCCCTGGGATCGCTCAGAAACATCCGCCAGTCCGGCTCGCTGATGCGCTTGCCATTGAGGTTAAACTGGTTGGTTTTGTTGACCAGTTCAAAGGCCCTGGCATCGTCGCCTTCGCGCGTCAGGCTGAAGACGATGGAAGCTTCGGCTGTGCGCAGAAGATCGTCTGAGGAATTGTCGGCGCAATGGATCGAATCTCGCCATTCGCTCGAACTGCGAACACTGCTCATGCGAAGCGCATCGTCCTTGGTCAGGGAGGGCTTCCCAAAGACTCCGCGCAGATGCTTCAACAGATTCAGGATGCCCAGGTAATCGCTCTTCGGGAAAACAATACATTCCACCTCAGGAAACGCCGCCTTGACTTCAGCGACCTCCATGGGGCTATCGTCAATGAACACGACGGAATCGGCGCCGACGTTCCACGTTTCGAGTATGCGTTTCACCGATTCCGACTTGCGAGACCAATGGACCTCAATCGGGAACATGTCGGTCCGGGATACGAGTAAGTCGTTTCTGTTAAAGGCCTCCTCTACCAGCGCGGAATCGTTTTTGCTCGCGACGCCTATCAATACTCCGGCGCCGGCTAGCGAAGCGATGAACTGCTGATAAAGGCCATGCATGTGTGTGTGGCGTTCCAAACTCCAAGAGATTCCTTCCACGCCGTCTTCGCCCAGAATGCCCGCCCACAGCGTATCGTCGAGATCGGTAATCAGTCCCTTCTTGGGCGGCTGGCGATCGATCAAGTTGCTCAGCAACTCGGCAAGCGCGGAGGCATGCGAAAGGCTATAGGGGAAACCGTTGAGGACGTCGGACTTCAGATCGTAGCGTTGGCTTGGAGCAGAAACCTCACTCAGAAGCTGAGCATTCGCGATGCTGACCCCAGGCTCATCGGCGAGGGCCGCGGCGAGCGACGCGATCGTCTGGTACAGGTGCAGTTCCAACGATGCTGCGCGTGCGGGCGGCGTCCAAAACAGCGGAGGCAAAGACAGCGTCGGCAGGCAGACGACGGTCGAAACGCGGTGTGCGGCCTGGAGAAGGGCATTCTGCAGCCGTGCCGCGGCCCGCTCGGCGGACGCCACAATGTCAGGTAAATCCGATGGGCGCCAGCCGCCCAGCCTGCGGATTCCAAGGCGCGGGTCGAGATCTCCCCACTCAACCACCACTGCCAGGGCATGAACACCGGACGGCTCCAGCCGCTCGATATTTCCCGCCAAATCTCCAAAAAGACCTGTACTGATCTCCACCCGGCGTTGTGTCAACCTGCTTTTGAGATGGGCCGCCATAAACGTTTGCAGGTGGAGCGGAGTGAAGCCGCACGCCAGGTATACCTTCAGCAGCGGTGCGCCACTTGCATCGGGTTGCTTGAGAATTTCCAATGCGTCAATAAGCTTCATGCAGCTCCGAAATGCATAAACAGAGAAGTGACCGGAGTCTTCCCGGGAAGGACGACGCATGCGTCACAAAGGGTCCCCTCAGCATCTCCGGTGTGGGGATGCCTTCATCGCCGCCCTTGATGTTTCTTTCGCGCCGACCCTGACTCTATCTAACCTCGCCTGAATACAACATATTGCAGGTCTCGAGTCGCTCCCACTACGAAAAACTTCATGCCGGTTTCGTTGATGAATTCATCAAATGCCTTCAGTTCGTGATCCCGATGATTGAATTGGTGAAAGTAGATATAGTAGATTTCCTGTGAAGCGAGATCCACCGGCCTGACAGCGCCTGCCTGCTGGCTGGTCTCTTGTTCGAGTTTCGAATAGACCTCTGCAGCTCCATTGAGGCCCCTTCTCAGCTACCAGAGAGATTTGAAAGAGGAATATGACCATACGAGGACCTGGCCCCGCCGGCGAAGTAATGAGAGAACTGTTTCGCCGAAGGCTGCATTTACTGTTCCGGCCCGGCTCAAGGAGATTGTCGCTCGATCACATGAGTTCGGTTCACTCGCCACAGCGTAACCATCTCCCAGGTGGCCGCCGGGGTCGCAATGCGTGCAAGAACTTGCCGGTAAGCTGGCGCAGGATCAATGGTTAGCAGCCCGTGGTGTAACTGCCGAATTTCCGGCACGGCCGGGAGCGAGCCGGAAATGCCGCTCTTGAGATCGAGATGGCGGGGGAACCGAGAATGGGGCATCTACAAGGCCGGGGGCGATCCTGAC
>Ga0326728_10025176_pt1 | contig 10686 bp, 5 predicted proteins | sample MB3enrmetagenome_FD_207602 | JGI IMG/M metagenome (GOLD analysis project Ga0326728, IMG submission 207602) | Lab enriched peat soil microbial communities from McLean, Ithaca, NY, United States - MB31MN | ecosystem: Environmental > Terrestrial > Soil > Wetlands > Peat | place: USA: New York...
AGCTTTCACTGGCCAACGCTTGCGCAGAAGCGAGTATGACCAGAAGAGTGAGTCGTCGCCACATATCCGACACTGTACACCCGTTTGCAGCGGATGTGGCTTTGGCTTACTTTGACGCCGGGGCATCCGCCCTTTTTGTTTCGGGTGTTTTGTCGTTTATTCGTAAATTACTACCCGTTTAACATCTTGCCTCTGACTTTCCGACTCTCGAACCGCTTTCTTGTTCCCTCGTTCCCTTGGTCTCTCGGCCCCTGCCGTTCGCCCCTTTGCTCCCGAACAGCCTCCCGCGCAATAATGCGCACGGACCTCACGAGACCTCCTCATGATTCCCAAAACCATCATCGAACCATTCCGGATCAAAAGCGTCGAACCGATTCACTGGACCACTCGCGCCGAGCGCGAGCAGCTTCTCAAGGCCGCTCACTACAACCTGTTCCTCCTGCCCGCTGACGATGTCCTCATCGACCTGCTTACCGACTCCGGAACCGGCGCCATGTCCACCCATCAGTGGGCCGCCATCATGGAGGGCGACGAAAGCTACGCCGGCAGCCGCAGCTTCGATCGCTTCCGGAATTCCGTTCAGGACATCTTCGGCTACAAGCACGTGATTCCCACCCACCAGGGCCGCGCCGCCGAACGCATTCTCTTCGGAGTCACGTGCAAGAAAGGCGACATCGTTCCCAACAACACGCACTTCGACACCACTCGCGCCAATGTCGAGTACACCGGAGCTGAAGCTGTCGATCTGCCCATCGCCGAGGGCCGCCAACCCGCCTTGCTGCACCCCTTCAAGGGGAATATGGATGTGGCCGCGCTTGAGAACCTCATCGAGAGCGTGGGCCGCAGCCGCATTCCGCTCGTCATGCTCACCGTCACCAACAATTCCGGCGGAGGACAGCCGGTCTCGATGGAAAACGTGCGCCAGGTGAGCGCCGTGTGCAAGCGCCACAACATTCCGCTCTATTTCGACGCCTGCCGCTTCGCCGAAAACGCCTGGTTCATCAAGCTCCGCGAGCCCGGCTTTGCCGAAAAATCCCCCAAGGAAATCGCCCGGCAGATGTTCCGTCTCGGCGATGGATGCACCATGTCGGCCAAAAAAGACGGCATGGCCAACATCGGCGGCTTTCTCTGCACCAATAACGATCTGCTCGCCCAGCAGGAGAAGGATCTCCTCATCCTCACCGAGGGCTACCCCACGTATGGGGGCTTGGCCGGCCGCGATCTCGAGGCCATCGCCGTTGGAGTTCAGGAAGCGCTCGAAGAAGACTACCTGCGTTATCGCATCGCCTCCACCGCGTACCTTGGCAATCATATTGCTACAGCGGGCGTTCCTATCGTGCAACCGCCCGGCGGCCACGCCATCTACATCGACGCCCGCGCCTTCCTTCCGCACATCCCCTCGGCGCAATTCCCCGGCGTGGCGCTGGCCTGCGAACTTTATCTCGAAGGTGGCGTGCGCTCCGTCGAGATCGGCACGCTCATGTTTGCCGCCGCGGCGCAAATGGACCTCGTGCGCCTGGCGATTCCACGCCGCGTCTACACGCAAAGCCACATCGACTATCTCGTCGAAGTCATCCTCGAAGTCTGGAAGAATCGCGACAGAATTCACGGCATGAGCATCACTTACGAAGCTCCATTCCTGCGCCACTTCACTGCGCATCTGGAACCAATCCAGTAAAAAACCACGCGCGATCAAATTCGTCGCCGTGTGCAGCTCACGGCGTTCGATTCGATAAACTCGTAAAAGCAGCCATTCGCTCCCAGCCCGCAACTCCTGTGCGCAGCGCCGATCAACCAACCATCTCGGTTCACGCACGAACAGGCTGATAGCTGAAAGCTGCACTTCGGAGCCCGCTTGGCCCAAGCCGCCCAGGAACGCCTCATCCGCCCCGCTCGCAACATCGCCGGCAGCCTGCGCCTGCCCGGCGACAAATCCATCAGTCATCGCTATGCCATGCTCGCCGGCTTCGCCCAGGGCACATCGCACTTCACCAACTTCTCCACCGGCGCCGACTGCGCCTCGAGCCTGGCCTGCATGCAGGCGCTGGGCGCAAAGGTGAATCGCATCAGCGCCGACTCTGTCGAAATCACTGGCGTCGCCGGCCGCGTCACTCCTCCAGCTCATCCACTCGATTGCGGCAACTCCGGCTCGACCATGCGCATGATCTCCGGCCTTCTCGCGGCGCAGGCCGGCAGCTTCACGCTCATCGGCGACGCCTCGCTCTCGCGCCGCCCCATGGAGCGCATTCGCAAGCCCCTTGCCGCCATGGGCGCGCGACTCGCGCTCACCGATGGCCACGCGCCGCTCACCATCGACGGTGGACCTCTCAGCCCCATCGACTACGCTATGCCCGTCCCCAGCGCACAGGTGAAAAGTTGCATCCTGCTCGCCGGCCTGCAAACCGCCGGGACCACCACCGTCCGCGAGCAAGTCCGCACCCGCGATCACACCGAATTGGCTCTTCGCGCATTCGGCGCTAAGCTCACCCGCACGTCCGGCTTGGCTTCCATCACCGGCCCGCAGCCGCTCCATGCCATCGACGCCGCCATTCCCGGCGACCTTTCCTCCGCAGCATTTTTCCTCTGCGCCGCTGCGCTCTTTCCCGGCTCTAGCCTGGTCATCGATGCGCTCGGCCTCAATCCCACGCGCGCCACGCTCCTCGATGTGCTCACCTCTCTCGGCGCGCGCGTCGCGGTTCTGAATCTTGAAGAGAAACACGCGGAGCTGGTGGGCATCGTACAGATATCAGCGCCGCCTGACGGGCTTGGATCGACCGAGGTGAGCGGCGCGCTCGCTGCTCAGCTCATCGACGAGCTGCCCGTGCTCGCCGCCATCGCGCCTTACACCAGCGGCGGCATCCGCATCCGCGGCGCGCGCGAGCTGCGCGTCAAAGAGTCCGACCGCATCGCTCTGGTGGCGAAAAACCTGCGCGCCATGGGCGCTGAAGTCGCGGAATTTGAGGATGGGCTTGATGTCCCCGGCGGCCAAACCCTCCACGGCGCCACCATCGACTCGGGCGGCGATCACCGTATCGCCATGGCCTTCAGCGTCGCCGCGCTCCGTGCGCAAGGCGAGACATTGATTCAGGGCGCCGACTCAGCCGCCATCAGCTTCCCTGAGTTTTTCGATCTACTGGATCTCGTCGCCGAGCGCTAGCGTTCGACTTCTTCCGCGCCCACGCCAACAAAAAATGGCCCGGCTACACTCCGGGCCATCTCATGTTCTCATCGACTTTCCGCCTATTGCGTTGGCGCCGGTGTGGTCTGTTCTTGCGTCGACGGCGGAGTCATCGTCGGCTCATTCCCTGGCTTCGCCGGCTCCACACCGGGAACCACCGGCGCCGTGGTCATCGTTCCTGCCGCGGCTTCCGTCAGATTGATGTCGTAGTGCTGCAGCGTCGACGCCAGCATCTGGTACAGCCCCGAGCGGTCCTTTGCGTAAGCCGCGTGCGCGGCGATCAGGTTGTCCTCGGCCGTCGCCAGGTTGCGCTGCTGCTGCAACACGTTTGCAGTAGTCGACGCTCCAAGGTGCAGCTTCTTCACCTCCGCATCAAGACTTTGCTGCGCGTAATCGCGCGCGGCAACGGCCGCTTTCACCTGAGCCCGGTCGTTGCTCAGCGCAAACATCGCGTTCACCACCTGCATCCGGATCTGCGTGTGCAGTTGCTCCAGCCTCAGCTCCGCCTGCCGATACTCCATCAGCGACCGCTCCTGCTCGCTCTGTGCCTGCCGGTCGCGCAAATTGATCGTCAGGTTGAAGCCCACGCCTTTGTTCGGCGAACTGCTATTCACCAGGTTGCTCAACGTAGCGCCGTAGCCGACCGTCGGATACGAGTTCGGAGTGCACGGTCCCGGAGGGTTACTGAGAAAGTTGTAGCAGTTCGGGCTCTGCGAGCCGCCTGTTGCGCTCGCTCCATAAAATCCGTACACATCCAGCGTCGGCAGCATCGCGTTGCGCGCGCCCTTCAGCGTGATCTCGTCGTTGCGCAGCGTCAACACCGCCTGTTCCAGCTCCGGCCGCTGCTGGAACGCCTCTTGCACAAGAGCCTCCGCCGGCTGAGTTTCTTCCGGCAGCGGCTCCAGGCTCACCCGGTCCGTCGGAATCACCGGCGCCGCCGAAAGTTGCGGATCGTTCAGGTTCCGCGCGATCGCCTGCTTGATGATCTGCTGCTGATAATTCAGCGTGCTCTGCGCGTTGATCAGCGATTGCTCGTCGGTGGCCACGGTCGATTCTGCTTGCACCACGTCCAGCGGCGCCATGGTTCCGATTTCCAATTGCTTCTTGTCGTCGCTGAGCAACTGGTTGCTCTGCTCCAGCGCGCGCTCCTTGGCCTGCACGTCCTCATACGCCTGCACCAGCCCCCAGTAGATCGTCTCCACCTGATTCACGGTATAGAGAATCTGTTGCCGGAACGATGAGTCCGTGATGCGCCGGTCGTTCAGCGCCTGATACATGAAGCGCTTGTTCACCCAGATCCCCGCTCCCTGCAGAAGTTGCTGGGTAATCTGAGCCTGGAAGCTCGAAAGGAACAGCGGGCTGTAATCGTTGAAGAAGTTGTTTGTCGTGATCCGCTGATTGTTGAAGCCCACCTGTAGCGCCGTGCCCGTCACAAATCCCTGGTTGTATGTAAAGCTGTACTGGTTCGTATTCGTCGAAGCACGCGGTTGGAAAATGCTTTCCGCCGGCGACTCCGATCTCTGCAATTGAATCGTGCTCGTCAGCGTCGGATCGAGAGCCTGCGGCAGAGGTCCAGCGCCATTCGTGGTCAGCGTCAGTCCATTTACGCCCGATCCCGCGCCGCCTGAGCCTCCCGTCGTTCCACCCGGCCCGCCGCCCGTCGACAATGTAGAAGTCGACCCGCCCTGCGTGCCTGTCACCAGCCCTGACGGCGCGCCCAGCGGCGTCCATCCCGCCCGCGTCCGCAGAATGTCGGTGTCCGCAATGTCCAGGTCGTAACGCGCAATCGCGATGTCGTAGTTGTTCTCGATCGCCAGCGCCAGCGCGTCCGAAAGGCTCAGGTAAATCTTCCCGTCCTTCATCAGGTCGGCCAGCCGCGGCGAGTTCATGAAGTTCGCCTTGGGAATCGACGTCGGAAGATAAATCTTGACCGGGTCGCCGATCCACGTGGCAAAGGCCTTCGCATAGTTACGTTCCGAAGTGCGCAGCGGATACGGCTGCGTCGCCACCGGCGTCGGCGCCACAGGCAGCTCCGAAGCCGCTTTACTCGGAGCCGCAGTAGCGGTTCCCGGCTGCTGTGCGCTCGCCGCAGGCATCGTCGCCGCCAGCGTCAGCAGGACACCCGCAACCGCGCGCAATCGCTCGCTCGCCCGCCCTCGCGCCTCTCTGCTCTGCTTCGTTTCTTTGCGTTCACTGCCTGCCCCACCCCGCGCCTCATCAGATACACCAGTCCTGTAAAAATGCATGTTCCCTCTCCACAATTTCGTTGCGCCGCCTGGTTGCCTTGTTTGGATCGTTGCGCCCCCTGGCGGCCATTCAACCGCTTCGGATGCAAGTTTCGGGTGTGTCAAAACGATTATCGCTTCCACGTTGGCCTGCGAAGCGCTTCTCCGGTCACGATCTTGATTACGAAATCGATACCCCTCTCGTTCCCGGCGGCTGTTCTTTCCCTTAGACCGCGCCCGCTCACAAATGCGCGCACGTGCTTTTCCACGGCGCCGCGTGAAGCACTACAAGCGTCAATCCTCGCGAAAAACGTCCTGTCGTGCTCCCGCCCCCTCAGCCGCTCCTTCCATCCCTTGCGAAAGCAGCTTCGTACCCTTCGGCGAGTATTTAACTAACTGGTTAGTAAAATAATACCGATAATTCTCCCTAGCAACCTTCCCCCTGTGGATTTCCTTAAGTCCTGGCGTTCAACCCTTTCTTCAAGAACGCCTTGGCGTAAATTCCTCGCGTTCCGCGGCGCTGCTCTAGTGGTTGTTCCAATGGAGACCCTGACCCATGCAAGCGTTTGGCGCACAGTGAATTCACACTTGCCGATGCCGAACAACCGCCTACAACCTGCAACCCGAGCGCATCTGCCTTTTTCGAAAGCGGACAATTCTCGCAATTCGCGGACTGCTGCCTGCGTTTCGATATTGATTGGCTGCGCAACAGGAGCGAGACGCTCAGCACCCTCGTCAGGACCCCGGAGGGATTCCCAATGGCCATCAGGGTAGGATTCAGACTGATTCCCTACTTCAGCCCGTCCACAATGTAGAGATCGGAGAGAATCCGCCAGAGGTCGTACGCATAGGACTTGCCGTCAGGAATTACAATGAGCCCGGAGATCCCATATGTGCCGGCCGGGTCGGCAGGCATGATCGCTTTCCAGAGCTTCCTTTGTCCGCTGGCCACATCGACCAGGTAAACCCGGGCCGGCGTCGCGGCATTGGGACGGTAGATGTAGAGGGAGCGGCCGTTCGCGCTCCAGCCTGCGGGAAGTTCGCCGGGCTCGACGCCGGGAACCAGTTTGGGCGTGCCCCCTTGCAACGGCACAATGCGGGCTTTCTCGTCGGTGTTGACGGCGACAGCGGTCACGTATTTCTGATCGGGCGAGATTGAGCAGCCAACATCCATGTCGAGCCCTTCAGTGCCGGAGATCGCACGCGGCTCGCCACCCTGGATGTCCTGGATGTAGAGCTGACGCTGGCTTCCCTGCCTGCCGGTGAAAACGAATCGGTGGCTGTCGGCAAACCAGGCACCCGTGAATCCGCCATACACGCCAATCTTGCCGTGCGGCATCATCCGCGGTTCTCCCGCGCCGGTGGGGAGCAGGAACAATTGCGACGGTGGCCCCGAAACGACCGACAGAGCCCAATTGCCGTCGGGCGAGAGCCCATAACCATAGCCGTCGCCGATACGAACTCCCGGAGAACCATCGGTTTTGCGCAGGTAAGCGCCTTCGGTGCGGCTGCCGACCCCTGCCTCGGTGAGGAGTACCCACTTGCCGTCAGCAGAAAGATCTCTGACGTCTGAAAGGTCGAGCCAGGCAACATCCCGTTCCTGGTCGCTGTTGGCCCTCCGGACCATCACGGAGGGACGGAGCGTGTCGCGCGTCACGAGCACGCGGCCGTCGCGAGAGATGTCCTGCAAAGTCAGGCGGCCGGGTACGCGCAACACGAGCCTGCTCGGTCCGCCGCGGCGGCTCACGGCGCGCAATTCGAAGTTGGTTCCGGAGTCTGATGCTGTGTACCAGACCTCGCCGCCGTCAGGAGTCCAGTCGATTCCCTGTAAGCCGCCGGGATAGTCACCGGTCAGGTCGCGTTTATTGCCTTGCAGATCCACTAGGCTCACATGCCCCTTATCATCTCCCTTCACCAGGTGCTCCGCGAACGCGATCATGCCCCCTTGCGGCGAAAAGCGTGGATGGCTCAGCCAGCCATCGGTCTGATAGAGCACTTTGCCGGCAGGACATTCGAGGCGCGTGCCTCCGCCCCAGCTTTCAGCGGGCACAATGGCGAGAGCGGAGCCCTCCGGTTTCCAGTCCGCTTGCTGGACCATATCGAGGAGCTCGCGCGGCGCTCCGCCCGCCAACGGCGCTTGCGCCAACGTGCCGGCAGGACACCAAGCCCCGCCTATAACCTGGCGATCCAGCAACAAAGCCATCTCGCCGGTGCTGGAAATGGAAAGAATGTCGGCGCTAGGGACTGGCACCGGGGTCGACTCGGGATTCTCAGGACGCACGGAGAACAATTGGATTGGCTTGCCATCCCAATATGCGCCGTACACGATAGTGTGGCCATCGGGAGTGAACCGTGCGGAGGAGATGGTTCCGCGCCTGAATGTGAGCTGCGTGAAGACTGCCTGCGAGCTGCTGTCGTGCTCCCAGCGCAGGCCGAAGAAGAAGAGCCCCGCCGCCAGCAGCAGCGCCGCCGCGCCAACAGCCCACGGCCACCAACGCCGCTGCTTCTTATCCGTTGCCGTCAGAACCGGTTTGCCGCCCTGCGGCATCTCGCGCATGGCCTCCCGCGGCTGCGGTGTTGTATCAGGGGCCTTCGGCGCCTCTCGCGCCTCCCGCGCCGGCATTCGCTTGAGCAGCACTTGGATCGTGTCAGCAAGCTGTTTCAGGTGCGCCTCCAGCGGTGGCGTCCAGGCATCCAGCCAGTGTACGTTGCTGAGAAAGTATTCGAGCGCCTTGCTGGGCTGTACATCTTCAATGCGCAGCGGCAGGATGGCGACGCCGTGGTTGACGGCTCTCTCCACCTCGCGCCGGATTTGCGGCGAGGCGTCGGCATCCGCCGAGAAGATCAGCACCATGACGCGCGCCTGCCCGATGGCATCGACGATGCACTCACCCCACTCCACACCCGGCAGCACGTCGCGCGGCGCGATCCAGCAGCGAATCCCCTGCGACTCCAGGACGGCGCGCACGGCGTCCGCCGCGGTCTTGTTCTTTGCGGAATAACTGACGAAGACGTCGTGGGCCATACGCACGCCCGGCAGATTGAGAATGATTGGCTGCAGCCACTATAACCCCGGGAAACTGAATCGGGAAGTGAAAGTACTTGCCAACACAGGATGAGCTTGAAGGGATGAGGCGCGGTGGAGGTGCATTGCCGGCAAACCGCAAATTCCACTTGATTCGGATTCAGGCCTGCCTCTGGCGCGAAGATCACCGATCCCACCGACTTGCTACCCTTGAACCAGCGCTCCTGCTCGCTCGAACTTGGCCAAATGCACCCAACCCGACTCTGCTCTCCAGACCTGGAAGCTCACTCTCGCCTATGACGGCGCCGATTTTCAGGGCTGGCAGGTGCAGCCCGGCCTGCCCACGATTCAGGGTGAGCTGCAGGCCGCCTTGGGCCGCATCACCGGCGAAACACCGTTGCCCCAGGGCTCGGGCCGCACCGATGCCGGAGTGCACGCACTGGCCCAGGTTGCCAGCTTCGCATTGCGCGCTCCCATTCCGCCGGAGAACCTGCGTCAAGCGCTGAATCGGACATTGCCCGCGGCCATCAGGATTCTGGAGACCAGGACGGTGCGAAGTACTTTTCATGCGCGCCATTCGGCCATCGCCAAAACCTACGAATACCGCATCTTCCGCGGAGACGATTGCCCGCCCTTCCTGGCTCGCTATGTTTATGCCTGCCCCTGGCCGCTGCATCTGGACGCGCTCCAGGCCTGCGCCCGCCTCTTCAAGGGCGAACATGACTTTCAGAGCTTTGCCGCAACCGATCCGGACCTGGCGCATCGCTCTGCCGCTCCAACCACAAATCTCGTCCAAGACAGTGAAGCGCCCACGGCGCTGTCATCGCCCGAGTCCACCGTCCGAACCATCTTTTCTTCCGCATGGGAGCAGCGCCTGGCCGAAGCCGGCGAAATCTTGATCTACCGCGTCCGCGGCAACGGGTTTCTGCATCACATGGTGCGCAACCTCGTGGGAACCATGCTCGATGTCGGCCGTGGTCATCTCGCCCTGGAGGAGATTCCACGCATTCTCGAGGCGCGATGCCGCTCCGCGGCCGGCCCCACAGCGCCGGCGCGAGGCCTGTTTCTCCACTCCGTCGATTACCCTCCGGAGCACGCGGCCTTCGACGGTTGAATCCGTGACGCCCCCTGAAGAATCGCCGCCAACGCATCAGTCCCCTGCTACTCTGAATGCACCTCGATGCCCGTTCTCTCTCCAACCTCTGCATTCTCGCGGATCACGGCGCTGGCGGCGTTGCGGCCGGTTCATGCCGCGTTTTCCTGGCTGCACGTGAATCCAAAGACGATCATGGACTGGCAGGTGCAACTCACGGCGATTCCCGCGCCCACTCACGGCGAACAGGCGCGTGCGCAGTGGCTTGCCCAGCGTTTCACCGAGGCGGGCCTCAGCCAGGTTGAGATTGACGCTGCCGGCAACGTCCTTGGCATCTTGCCTGCCAAGCGCGGCCCCGAGAACATCGCCCCGGTCGTCCTGCTTTCGGCCCACATCGACACCGTGTTTCCCGCCGGCACGCCGCTGCACCCGGTGCTCAACGGCGACCGGCTCGAGGCGCCGGGGGCCTGCGACAACGCGGGCGGCGTGGCGGGAATGCTTGCTGTCGCCACCGCGCTCCTCCACGCTGGCGTAGAACTTCCCGCGCCCCTCGCAATTCTCGGCAACGTCGGCGAAGAAGGTGAGGGCGACTTGCGCGGCGTGCGCCACATCTACGAGCACAGCGCACTGGCTGGCCGCATTGCCGCTCACATTGTTCTGGACGGCCCTGGCGCGGACGCTGCCGTAACCCAGGCCGTGGGCAGCCGCCGCTATCAGATCACCATTACCGGCCCCGGCGGGCACAGCTTTACCGATGCGGGCACGCCCAACCCCATCGCGGCGCTCGCCTCGGCGCTCTCTACACTCGCGGACACGCCGCTGCCCGAAGAGCCGCGCACCACGCTCAACCTGGGGACTATTCGCGGCGGCATCAGCGTGAACTCGATTCCTGAAAGCGCGCAGGCCACCGTCGATTTTCGATCGACGGACCCCGGCCAGCTTGTGCGCCTCGAAGTCGCGTTGCACCGCGCCCTTGAGGATGCCGTCGAACATTGCAACATAAAGGTGAAGGCCTCGGAGGCAGGCTCGCGCCGGCGACTGTCCTTCGAAATCTCCAAAATCGGCGACCGCCCCGCCGCGCAACTGCCTGACGACTCCCCGATGCTCGCCACGTTGCGCGCCGTTGACCGGCATCTCGGCCTGCGTACCGATCTCCGCCTGGGCT
>Ga0326728_10025177_pt1 | contig 10685 bp, 10 predicted proteins | sample MB3enrmetagenome_FD_207602 | JGI IMG/M metagenome (GOLD analysis project Ga0326728, IMG submission 207602) | Lab enriched peat soil microbial communities from McLean, Ithaca, NY, United States - MB31MN | ecosystem: Environmental > Terrestrial > Soil > Wetlands > Peat | place: USA: New York...
ATAAGTGACATCGAACGAATCGATGTTGTCGCCATAGCCGCCGGTGGGGGGGCCGTTGTAACCGCCCGCATCACTGATGCCCAGATAAAGGTCGGTGGCACCGGCCGGAACGTAAAAGACCTGGGTCGCGCCGGTGCCATCACCGGTGAGGCCGTCACCGATGAAGAACACCTGGTCGAGGAGGGGAGAAAGCGACGTGAAGGAAGTGTTGCCGATAAAGTCGAGCGAAGCCGGCGCCGGTCCCGACGGCCCGCCCGGACCGATGAACACACCGACCAGATACCCCGCACCGGGCGCCTCAATTCCCGAGATGCTCCCATAGCCGGTATTGCTGGACGTGCTTACGGCAGCTCCCACTCCGTCCGGGTCGTTTACATTATTTCCAGAGCCTTCATTAACGATGATCGTTCCCGTAACGCTGAAGGTGAGGAAATTCTCGCCCGAGACGTCTATATAGACCGGCACAAGGCCAGAACTGCTGCCAACAAAGTTGCCGGCGAGCCCACTTTGGGTGCCCGCAGCATAAATGTTGTCGGCTGCATTGACGGTTATAAATCCATCGGCCAGGAGACCCGAGGGAGCCAACAGACAGATTAGAACAACTAGCCCGGCAATGAGGTTAGCTTTAAACCTTAAACCCATAGCGGATCTCCCCAGTTTTAAAATCGCGCCCGTTCATTGGCTTGTTAGTTGGCACAGACACAAATAGCCCTTCAAAGTTATGAGCAATCGAGCCTCCAAACCATTTGGGCTTTCATACGATCGGAACGCGGTGACATCGCATTGAATATAAATGACTTAACACTAGAACGGGCCAGTCTGTATTAATTCAGCTATAGGACTATTATGCATTTCATTGCACACAAAGGGCAACCCGCGGCAAGCTGCAAAAGTCAGGTAATGGGTACAGCGATTCGAGAGGCCGAGTTTGCTTGAGCGAGTAGGGCAGCCGCCACGCGCACCTTTTGGGAAGGCACTATGCCTCGGAGCTCAACCGCCACTTTCGGGAACCCGGCAGGGCGCGGGTTGCGAATAGGTGAGGAATAGATTTCAAGAAATCATCTTGCTCTTCACGATATCGAATCTCATGCTCGGATGTGTCTTTTCCGGGCTGGCGTAGTGCTTGTTGAATACAAATCCATTCTTCTCGTACCATCCAATAGATTTCGGATATGCATCGAGCGTAACGAATCGGCAGCCGATATGTAGTTCTTGATTTAATCGAATGGCCAGGCTGATGGCATATTTTAAGAGTTGGGTTCCGATGCGGTACTTCCTTTGTAATTCCTTTTGAACTCCAATCCTTCCAATTTTAAGGGCGGCAAATGTGTAGACAGATCGATGGAAATCAATAAGACGCCTTTTCTCGCCGCTCTTCAGGACGATGCAGTCAGCCAGCATGGTGAGATAACCGACAAGGGTCCCCTCCAGAAATGCCAACCGAGTACAGGAAAGGTGCTCGTCTTGGTATCCGGCAGCATCATTTTTCAGGAAGTCGTTCAGGTCGGGATCGCCACAATCGAAACCACTTACATCATGTATCTTGGGATCGAAGGGAACTATTTGCAGGCTGGCGAGTGAGGCGGGCATATCCTTTGGGAGAAGAAGCTACTTTTCCGCGGCTTTGCCTTCTGCGACGAGTTTTGCCATCCATAGCTTGCGTTGAGCGGAGATGGGCCTTGTGATTTTGATTTGCTCGAGAAACGCCTTGGCATCCTTGCCTTTCAATACGGGCGTCGCTTCAATTGGGCGTGCCATGGTACATTCCTCCACTTAACCAGCAGCCGCATGAATCTCTCTCACATCGGCCATCTCTATGCTGACATAACGCGCCAGGTTTGTCAAAATTCTCGCTCGCTCTCCTGGCCGAATCCTTGGCCGCCGAAATGAGGCCGGGGAATAGGGTGCCATCCCTTAAATAGTTGGTTTCCCTCATCCAAGTGACGCGCCATCACGCTAAATCGAACATTTTGTCTCACTTCAACGCATTTCGGCACGTACCTTAATCTTGGCTTAATCTATTTGTAACCTTGCCGTAACAATAGGGCACCAGTGTGGAGGCGCAATATGGAAGTCCTTCCATACTCGGAGACTCTGTTCGCCCTGGCGATTCTCGTGGCGCTGGGGTTCTTCATTGTTAAAATGGCGTTAAGCAAACGGCCGGACGCGCACATGGAATTCCTCCTGAACCTGGCGGGAGAACTCCCCAAGAGTGATAACCCCTAGGGGTGTCCCGTGGTTTCTGCGGGCAGGAGAAGGCGAGTCAGGGGGCGGAAGGCTCGCGAAACGAGGTTTATGTTCTGGTTTGCCATCCTCCTGATCCTTGTGGCTTTGGCGTTCGACTTTCTGAACGGATTTCATGATGCGGCCAATTCCATCGCTACTGTGGTCTCGACGCGCGTTCTGTCGCCGCGCGTGGCGGTGATTTGGGCCGCCTTCTTCAATTTCGTGGCCGCATTCACTTTTGGGACGGCGGTGGCCAACACCATCGGCAAAGGGATGATTGATTTAAAGCATGTCAACCTTTACGTCATCCTGGCCGGGCTCATCGGCGCCATCGTCTGGAATCTTCTCACCTGGCTTTTAGGGTTGCCCGTCAGCTCCTCGCACGCGCTGATCGGGGGATACGCCGGAGCTGCCATCGCCAAGGCGGGGTGGGGCGCGATTATTATTGGGGGATGGAGCAAAACCCTCCTCTTCATCTTCCTCTCGCCGCTCATCGGCCTGGTGCTGGGCGCCGGCCTGATGATTGCGGTTTACTGGATTTTCCGCAACGCCGCCCCTTTTCAAATTGACAAGCACTTTCGCAAGCTTCAGTTGCTTTCGGCGGCGGCCTATAGCTTTGGGCATGGCACCAACGATGCGCAGAAGACCATGGGGATCATCGCCAGCGTCCTGTACACCGCGGGGATTCTACAGCGCTTCTTTATTCCGTTCTGGGTGGTGCTGATGGCGCATACGGCCATCGGCTTGGGTACCCTGGCGGGAGGCTGGCGGATTGTGAAGACTATGGGAATGAAAATCACCAAGCTGCGGCCCGTGGGCGGCTTCTGCGCCGAAACCGCGGCGGCCCTCAGCATCCTGGGCGCGGCCCTGGCGGGCATCCCGGTCTCTACCACGCACACCATTGCCGGGGGAATCATGGGCGTGGGAAGCGTCCAGCGCTTTACCGCCGTCCACTGGGGAGTGGCCAGAACCATTATCTGGGCCTGGGTCTTAACAATTCCCATCTCCGGCGGGTTCGCAGCGTTTTGCTTCTGGCTTATACACCGTTTTCAGCCTGCGGCGTAGAAGGCGCTGTTACCCACCGGCCCTCAGGAGTCAGCAGGGAATTATCAAAACGTGGCTTGAGGTAAAGCGATGGGCTGAAAGGGCTTATTTGCGCCCATTCTCTACGTCTGATAAGGTATATTATGTTAACTAACGAAAATGGGAAATGTTGCCGCCCCTCCAACCGCCCCAGCCTCTGTCGAAGTTGAACATGCCGAAAGCCCGCGTTGCGGGCGTCGTCGTTTAGCCCACGGCGCAAGCCGTGGGATCACGCGATCTATAATTGTGTGTGAGCCACGTAGTGGCGACGTCAGGAATTCCGTCGCGCTCGAGTTGATGACGCCGCCCCTCCGGGGCTGAAGAGGTTTACACGGCTTCTCCACCCACGGCTGGCGCCGTGGGCTAAATGATAACGCCCGCTACGCGGGCTTTCAGGCGCTAAACACCAATGTCTGCAAATGGCGCCTTACTTAGGCGCTGACCGGCTGCCTTCCCAGGTTCCTTTTTCGTTGTTATGTGTCCAGGTTCCCGAGAGCGTGCCCTTGTCAAATTTGGCCAGGAGGATGTAGTTCCCATCCTCGGTATTGATGTGGATTTCCAGCGAGTTTTGCTTGAAGGTTCCGGAGCTGATTTGGGCATCACCGATGGGCGAAGAAACGTTTCCACTCACGTTTTCCCCATCCTGTTGCAGGCGGAGCGTGAAGGTCATAGGACCGTCGGGGCCGCCCTTGGATTGGCAGTCCCAGGTGCCGGTTAGAGGGGCTTGCTTGTCCGCTGCCGTCGCCAGACAGGCGGTTAGTAAGATTATAATGCCGAACAAGATAAAGATGATGTTGCGCTTCATAGAGATACTCCTGGTGTCATGGCCATCCTGGCCATGCCCGTGGTACGACTCACACCCGGGCAGGATGCCCGTGGTACGACTGACACAGGGGCGGGACGCACCTGCCACGCTGCGGCAGCCTAGTTCCCGGCCGCCACATGCTTCTTCCCTTCCCAAACTCCCTTATCGTTGTCGCTCGACCACGTTCCAGAGAGCGTGCCTTTGCTGAACTTGGCCATGAGGGTGTAATTGCCCTGGGGCGTGTCGAGGTGGATTTCCAGCATGTTGCGCTTGTAGGTTCCGGAACTGATTTGCGTGCCTCCAATGGGTGAAGAAATGCTTCCGTCCACGTTCTCCTTATTCTGTTGCAGGAAGAGCGTGAAGGTCATGTCGCCCTGCGAGCCGCCGTGCGCCTGGCAGTCCCAGGTGCCGGTCATGGGGCCTTTTCTTTCCTTCGCTATCGCCAGGCTGGCGGTAAACAAAACGGTAATACAGATGCTGATATAAATCAGATTCCGCTTCATCGTCATACTCCTTAACGGGCTTTTACCGTCGACCTTGCTCAAGGCGCGCGGCCGCGCTCACCAAGGCGACGACTGCGGGCATTTTACTGCGCCTTGCTCCACGCGTCCAGTCGGATTAAGCGCGGGTCATGAAGAAGCCAGACGCTTAGCTAACCCGGCGAGTCGGTTCGCCGCCCAAGGCCAGGCGACGGCCTGCGAATGGGCGAACCGCAGGAGCGGATTCCGCCAGTAGATAACCGCGCGGGGCAGCAAGCGCGGCTTCGCTCCGAACCCCAAGTTGAACATGTCACGTCCCATTTTTTGGGCTTCCGTCAATGGCCCCTGCGCCGAAAGGCTCTCGGCCAGGGAGCGATCCATTCCGGCGAAATCCAGGCACTCGCAGCCCAGGCGCTCAGCCCAACGCAACGACTCGTAAGCGAGCAGCGCGTTGGGGTGCAGATTCGGATGGGCACCGTTCCAGCCCTTCTTCCAGGTGGTCGCGCGGCGTCCAAATTTCAGATCCAGTTGACCCGCTATCGTTTCCCCATGATAGTCAGCGAAGGATAGGCGGACCTCTCCCCGGGGTTGGAATGCACGCACCAAATCCCTGAGTGCTTCCACGCTCGCCGGATGGGGGGGCACGCGCTGTCGAACACAGGTGGCGCTCATAAGGCTGAAAAATTTCGGAATGTCGGCATCGCCACCTTCCCGAATCGTGACCCCACGGCGTATCGCCTGGCGGATTTCCACCTTTCTCGACTGCCTGATGCCTGTTTCCCATGCTCCACACGACCCGGTTAGATCCACCATGCAGGTTGAAGAAATCACGTTCGTGAGCGGGTCGGGAACAAATCCCCTCGTCGCAAGACCAGAACCGAACAGTTGCGTTTCGTCGGGCGGCTGAACGATGAGGGCCATAAGTTGATAAGTTTGAATAACCCGATGCAATAAGTCCAAACTGAATTCCACCTTCTCGGGCTCTTCAAATGACAAGACCGGCCCTTTGTTGACAAAACCTACGCTTCCAAAACGTGTAGGCCGCCACAGAACCTGAAAACCTCCACAAATTCCCTCCCCCTGCTCGAAGATCACCCGAAAGTTCTTCCAGCCCTCGATTGGCTTGGCTTGGGCCCAGAGGCTGGATTGTTGGAATTGCCCCCTTTTACAACCGCGGAGAAAATCATCCCACGCCGGACAGGGAGTCTCAGAAGAGAGCCAGGCATTGGTTTGCCGGCATGATATCATCCTGCTTTCAAGGAGCACTCCCGAGCCGGGCGCAGTAATCCCTCCGTCGGAATAATCGCGGCAAACCGCATCATCTGTCATGGCTGGCTCTTGAATTCAAGTACTCGAAGGGCTGCAAGTGGCGTGACCCTCTGCGGAGAGGAGCCGCGATTCTTGACCTTCGCCTAAAGCCGCATATCTGGCAGGAAAGCACGATTTGAGGATCCATTTGGTCAGCGGATGGAGGCGGAGTATGGCGGGCCTGCACACGAGCCTGCTGCCCCTTAAAAGGTAGTAGTTATCCATGCCGTTACCGCCTTGATATCTCCTGACGATGACATTTTCGATCCCAGGGGTTCGACAAGCGATCTCCCGCAACACATGGAACATCAATTCTCCAAGGCCCTTCTGCAAAGTGGGAGTATCGCTGAAAAAAGTTGAGTACAAGAGGCTCTTCCCAATCCAATGTGAAATCGAGACGCCCTTCAGTTCCCCACCTTGGTCATAACCGCCAAGAACCAGGGCTTTGGTGCACTTGAGGACGGCAGCAGCCCATTGATCGAATTGGCTTCTTCTCGTCCGTTCCGACTTGAATTGATAGTGAGTGCGCTGGTAAAAGGAAGAATAAGCGTGAAACCCTTGTTTTTGGAATTCAGCGATTTCCTTAATTGGACGGACCACGAAAAGCTTGGCCGCATTCTTGATCAATAGCCTTCGCTTCGACTGAAGTTTTCCCAAAGCATAAGCATGAACGTCGTCGAGTATGAGGAACCTCATGGTCGAATTCGCCTCGTGCCCATCCGGCACAACGTACTGAAACCCTCCCAGACCAAGGGGAGGCAAATCCGCTGCTGACGGTGAATAGGCTTCGTGAACAAGCAAGGGCCGGAAGAAGAGGCTTTTCGTCCTCACCCAGTAAAGAGTCCCAAACCGCCGGACGGCGTTCCCAGTGGTGACCTGGTAATCCGCATACTCGTCTTCAGTCATTTGCAGGGCTTCAATATCCAAGCACACACACCTCAACCCCGGGACGAACTCATCTTTTCTATGGTTCGCAGGGCTTAGATTTCCTGCCGGCTAACCAAATTTTACTCTAATTAGAGCCAAAAGTGCCAGATGGTATCCACCAGCGCATGTGTCAAAGCGTTTGCGCATAGGCGCTGCCGGGTGCGGTAGACATTCCCATAAAAAATTCCCGCCAGGGTGGCCAGAATGGCATACCGCCAGTTCGGCCTCGGCGGATGGTGCATGTGCGAGGCACCGAACACTACGGAGGCAATCAGCAGGCCGTAAAGGCCGTGCGGCCCCTTGCGGATGGTGCGGACCAGAAGATTTTGCAGGACTCCCCGGAAGAGCAACTCCTCCGGAATGGCGATGCTCAGGTAGATTCCGATGAACACGAAGAAGAAGTTCCCCACCGGCCTCAGACCACGGAGGATGTCATTCAGCCAGCGGAAGAAGTCGTTCGCCGCCGGCCCCAAACCGCGCACCACGTTCTCCAGCCAGGGAATTTGAAAGATCGGACCGCGTGTAAGCGGCGCCATGGAATGCGGATGGAGAAAGTTCAACGCGATGCCCAGCGGGATGGCCAGCAGGCCAAACGCCAGCAGGTTCAGCACCGCGTCCCAAACGTCGCCTTTCCTCCAGATCAGGCGAAACCCCACGCCTTCCAGGTTGCGCACCACCATAAAGGCGTAACCGCCCACCAGAACGCAAAAAATGGGGCGGAAAACGTAAAGCTCCTGCGGCCAGGTCCAAATTCCCTGCAACCATCCCGCCGAGACGGGGAGCGCCAACGCCAGCATGGCCGCCCCGTCGCGCCAGGACAGGCTTTCGCGGTGGTGCAAGCGGTCGGGCATCAGCAACGCGGTCGGCACCAAAATGTAGGCTATCAGTTTCCCGAGGGCGGAGAGCGAAAACGTGCGGGTGCCCAGTCCATAAATGAGGTATGGAACGAGCAGCAGGAAAGGCAGTCCCCCGGCCAGCACGGGTGAAAGCATTGCCCAGTGGCGCAATTGCTTGACGAAGGCCGTTTGCGTCAGCGCCACAAACGCCCCCACCAGCAGCGCGGCGCTTTCCAGCAAGGCAGCCGCGCGCCAGGGATCAACTCGAATTTGAATAAGGATCAGGCCCTCCGCCAGGGCGGCGAGGAGGGTTAAACCGAGCAAGATCTGTAGGCCTTTTTTCATATCGGTACCATGAAATGTAGTTAGGGGCGGTTCACGAACTGCCCCGACCGCATTTCCAGCGGAGCGAACGGCCGGCGCGCGGGAATTGCTAACTCATTTCCCTGCCCCCCGCACCAGGTTTGGTGAGCCGAAGTCTATGTCAGTCAAGGGGATAATACGGAGATGGCCGAGCTTCTTCAAGTCTTTCTTGAAGTCGGAGAGATTCCCCACGAGCACGATCACATCGTGGTCAGTGTCCAGATAACTCTTGGCAGCAGCGTCGACCGCGTCGGTGGTGAGAGCTTTGACCTTATCCGGATACTGGTTCCAGTAGTCGAGCGGCAAGCCATCCTGGATCAGCTCAAGCACTTTGTCGGCCACGTTGTCCGAGGTTTCAAACTCCAGCGCCAGGTGCCCCACCAGGTAACTCTGGGCCGTGTCCAATTCCGAGCGGTTGATGCCGTGCTCCTGGAGCGTTTGGATCTGTTCCAGAGCGATGTGCGCGCTCTTCATGGTTTCCGGCGTACGGGTCTGGGTCTTGGCCGCCCAGGCGCCCAGGTGACGCCGGCAGATGAGGTCACTGGATGCGCCGTAAGTCAATCCCGAGCGGGTGCGGAGGGCTTTGAACAGGCGATTCTCCGAGGGGCCGCCCAGGATTTCGTTCGCCACACTGAGGGCCAGGTAATCGGGATTGTCGCGCGGCACGCCCAGGCTGCCAATCCGGATCTCCGTTTGGACGGCGTCGCTCTTGTCGATGGCAATCACCCGCCGTTCGCCGGAGGGCATGGGCGCGCTGGAGGGCGCCGCGACGGGTTCGCTGCCATTCTTCCACCCGTTGAAGTATTTGCCCGCCAGCGCCATGGCCGTCGGCAGGTCAATGTCTCCCACCACCGCCAGGATGCAATTGGCGGGCTGGTAGTAACGGCGGTGGAACTCGCGCAAATCCTGGGCGGAGATGCGTTCAGCCGATTCCAGCGTGCCATCCTCCGGATGCCCGTAGGGCGTGCCGGCAAACACCAACTCCTGCATGGCCGTGTCCGCAAGGTACGACGGATCATCCTCGGCAACTTTCAGGCCCGAGATGGCTTGCTTTCGCTGGCGCTCGACTTCGGTCGGTTGGAAGGCTGGGTGCGCAATCATGTCGCTGACCAGATCAAAAGCCAGCTCGCTGCGGTCGCTCAAAACGCTGAGGCTGAGGTAGGAGCTATCCCAATCCACATCGTTCTCAACAACTCCTCCAGCGGAATCGATGGCCTCGGCAATCTCACGGGAGGTCCGGCGCGCCGTGCCCTCCGTCAGCAGGCCGTTCACCAGGGCCGCGGTGCCCGGCAGGCTGGGGGGATCGCACTCCGCACCCGACTTCGTCACCAAGCGCACGGTGATGAGCGGCAGGGTGTGGCGCTCCACCACCACCACTTGAAGCCCGTTGGGGAGCGTCTGGACGGCCGGGGTCGGAATCACCATGGGCTTGGGCGGCGGTACATCGGGCGGGTAATCGCGCGCCGGCGCGGATGTCGCGAGGAGGATCATCAGCAGGCTCGCCGCGAGAATCATCGTAATTCCCTTCCCGCGTGTGGCATCTGCAATCATTGACCGCCCCATTTCAAAGTTCCAAAATCGTAGTCTCATAATCTCATGGCAAGGATTCCTGACCGCTTTCACTTTTGCCTTTTGCCTTTTGACTTTTGACTTGTTGGTGTACTTCTACGGCCCCGCGCCACTAAGGCTGGCCGATTGTCCCGAATCTTTCTTGGGATAAACCTCCACCACCGTCTTGTTCTCCTCCACAAAATACTTCTTCGCCACGCGTTGGATGTCTTGCGGGGTGACGTCCAGGAAGCGTTGCAATTCCGTGTTGACCAAATTCGGATCCTTCAAAACCACTGCCGCGTACCCCAATTCTTCCGCCCGGCTCTGCGCGGTCTGCCGGCTGAGAATGAAATCGCGCAGGATCTGGTTCTTGGCCTTTTGGAGATCGGCGTCGGAAACCAATTCGGTTTTGAGCCGCGCGAGCTCGGCTTCCACCTGCGCCTCGCCCTCGGTGGGAGAATGCCCGCCATTCATGACCGCAAAAACAAAGAACAGGTTGGGGTCTTCGGTGAAGTTCCCGCTGCTCTCCGCCTGCACGGCGATCTGCTTATCGTAAATCAGCCGGGTGTATATCCTGGAGCTCTCGCCGTCCGAGAGAATTTTGGAAGCCAGGCGCAGCGGGTAGGCGTCCGGAGTGCCGTCGGCGGGCATGTGATAACCCTCCACAAACGCCGGCAGCGCCACCTGTAAATTCATCTTCACCACGCGCGCGGCCTGTTGCGCAGGCTCCTGAGGAATAGCGTTCGGGTTCCACGCATTCCCCGCCTTGACCGCTCCCATATATTTCTGCACATCCACCGCGGCCTGGCGCCAGTCCAAATCGCCCACAATCAGCAGCGTGGCGTTGTTGGGAACGTAGTAGGTGTCGTAGAAATCCTGAATGTCCTGAATGCTGGCTTTGTTCAGGTCCTCCATGCTGCCAATCGTCATATGCCGGTAAGGATGCACCGTGTAGGCATGGTCGTAAAGCGTTTCCACCACCGTGCCGTAGGGAGGATTGTCAAAGCGCATGCGGCGCTCCTCCTCCACCACCTGCCGTTCGTTATTGAAGACTTTCTCGTTGATCTCCAGGTTGCGCATGCGGTCCGCTTCCAGCCACAGGACCAC
>Ga0326728_10025179_pt1 | contig 10685 bp, 7 predicted proteins | sample MB3enrmetagenome_FD_207602 | JGI IMG/M metagenome (GOLD analysis project Ga0326728, IMG submission 207602) | Lab enriched peat soil microbial communities from McLean, Ithaca, NY, United States - MB31MN | ecosystem: Environmental > Terrestrial > Soil > Wetlands > Peat | place: USA: New York...
CCGCGATCCAATGCCCATAACACCCGATCCCGCAAGTCCTGTGAATACGATTGCATCTTTGCCTCCCCTCTACCGGCAGAGGCATCATAGCACATAATGTATACACTTAAATTAAAACTGCTCTAGCGAACAGCCGCCGCGTCAGAAGACTCTCGGCCAGCAGCAGCCAGTAATTGCGTGCGTGCTTGACCAGCCGTCCGCCCGTCTTCACCACACGCTGTTGCAAGCTCGGTCACGGTATCCGATCCGATTCCCGTCCCGAAGCCCTGATCGAGGAGGTTTGTAGTGGGATAGCACTTGCTGGGATTAATCGCGAAAAACGTTCTAGGGCAGAGCAATGCCGCTCAACTCCCGGATCGCCCACTCGGAAAATACTCCCTTATAGTCGCAGAAGAACCTAGTCGTTCGTCGCACTGTAAGTTGTGGCTGCGCAGATAGTTCCGGCGCTTTTCGGGATTCGGCCTGAAAAGTCGCCTTCACGTCCTAGGCGCCACTCGGGCGTATAACGGCCTAACGCCCAAGTGCGACCTCTGACTCCCCGGAAGTCCCCTGCGAGGCTTGCGCTTGTTTAACAATCGCCGGATGGATGGCGAGTAACGCGGTTGCGGTCACTTACCGGGGGAGTTATCAACCGGCGCAGGGGTTAAACTGAACCAGCCGAGGGGTAGTCGGTCAATTTGGTGTAGAGGCGGCTTTACGCCGCCATATGGCGAGGTAAACTCGCCGCTACAATTTCAAATTGACCCACTGCCAGCCGAGGCCCGGATAATTCAAACGGTACCACTACCGGCCAGCCCCCACGCGTCGGGTTAGTGTCTGCCGCGCCGCACAAGCATCACTCAAACTGCTTTTTAAACTGGGCAAACTGCTGTTGCAGGTCGGTGAGCTGTTGCTTCAGGTCCGCCACTTCCGCTTCCAGGAGGACGATGCGGTCGTCAGCGGGTGGGGGGGAAGCCGACGCCGGCTCTGCGACCACCGCCCACTCCGGGTTGTCGCCGGAAAACAAGTGCGCGTAGCGGGGCTCCTTGGTGCCAGGCAGGCGCGGCAGCTTTTTCACCAGGGGCGGCTCGCGCTCGCTGAGTTTGAGGAGCACCGCCTCCAGCGTCTCCAGGTCGTCAAAGCGATACATACGTTCGGCGTGCGTGCGGAGTTCACCCAGCGTCTGGGGCCCGCGCAACATGAGCTCGCAAAGCAACGCGGTCTGGCGCCGGTCGAAGTTAAAAACCTCCTGAAAGCGATGCCCGAACTTGGGCACGCGGCTTTCCGCGGTGGAGGTGGGAGCGGCCAGCCACTTGCGCTCCAGCGCGGCCAGCGCATCGCGCACGGCCGCTTCATCCATCGCCATCACCGGATGGCGGTTCGATTTCTGATTGCAGGCGTTGGCCAGCGCGTTCAGCGAGAGCGGATAATAGTCCGGCGTGGTGATTTCCTTTTCGATCAGGGCGCCCAGCACGCGCACTTCCTGGTCCGATAAGAGCAAGTCCACAAAGCCGTCCTTTCAAGCCCGCCGCCCTTCAGACACGCCAGAAGTCAGCAAGATGACCCACCATTATAGAACGCCTTTGTGGAATCTGCGAAAAATCCCCCTTCATCAACGTTCACTGCGGTGACGCGGGGTGCCGTGACTTTCGCCGGGGCACCCAGCGGCACCCACGGTCATCGTCCCATATTGTGCGGGCATGCCCGAGCGCCCTACGGCACGAAATCGGTGCCTCGCCAGTAATTCGGTTCGGTCACGTACTCAAAGCGCTTGGGATCATGCTTCACCAGCGCGTCAGCCTCGTTGTTCCACAGAGTGCCATGTCCAATCGTCCCATTGCCATACATGTTGTTATCCTGGACGACGGTTTGATCGAGGATGTAATTGCTGAAGCCTTGCGTCTGGCGCGCGATTTTCTCTTCGCCCGCTCTCCAGTCGGAGTGTTGCTGGTCGTTGCGAATGTCATTGTCTCTCATTCGCTGCGTGGCCTCCGCGCCGATTCGGTGGATGTTAGCGATTACCGGGGCCGCGATAGCGTTTGCCTCCCCACTCACCACCGCCTGGTTCACCTGATAGCTCTGGAGAATCGCGGCGATAGTGGCGCGGTAGTGGTCGGCGAACCGGGGATCGATCTCACTGATGGAAAGTGTGACCGTGTAGTCCCCCATCCGATTAGGAGCAGTCATGCACCCCAGCACATCCATCTCCCAGTAATCTTTCTCCGTTATGTTAGGCGGTGGCGGCTGGGTTGCCCCGAAAAGCAACCCGTGCCCGACGGCATGGACGCAGCGTAGGCCGGGAGGTCCGGCCATCTGCTCGGTTTGGGCGATCCGAAAGTCAATGCGTTGGTTGTTCACTCGATAGAACTCTTTGAGAAAGCCGGGAAAGCCCCGGGCCGGATCCCAGTTGGCCGGGTAAACCATTTTTACGCCCATCCCCGTAGTCATACCGCCGTAAGGCCGGTAATTAGGATTGGCGGTTGCCCCCCGGACCAGGTTGAGGTTGATCATCGCGTTGTAATTGCCCTCGATGACGAGTGTGGTGCCCCCATTGCCTTGTACTTTCCAGCCGTCGGGAATGCCAACGAGGGCCGAATGATCCTGGTTCCAAACCTGGTGGAGCGGCTCAGCGGGAGCTGACTTGCCGCCGCCCGCTGCCCCTCCCCCTCCCGGGTGCCAGACGCCGAACAATTGGTTCAGCAGGGGGTTCATGGTGGTGCCAAAACGTGCCGCGGAGTCGCTCACCAGAGCCGCTTCCACAGTCTGCGGGCCGGTGGGAGTGGCGATGACCTCGCCCGCTACCGTTTGGTTTCCCTGCGCGCGATTCGTTACGGTGAAGAAGACCGCGTCAGAATTACTTCCACGCACCCTGAAGACCTTTCCCACTTGCGGTTTATCGCCGTAGTTGTTCTGCACCATGCGCAGAAGGTGGGCCATGGCCGAAGCCGGGGTGGAGGCCCCGCCCACCAGTCCGTAGACGATCGTTCCACCCTGTTTACCCTGAAGAGTGGTCAGGGGCGTTTGGGCGCGTGGAACGGACGAACAGCCTGCAACGAATAATAGGCTTAAAACCAAGGACACGGAAAACCTGGGGTAATTGCGCATGATGGTCTCCTCATTTCTTGTTTACCCGGAACCTGGGGGAGTTCACGGGAATTACCGTCTGCCGCCACCGCGGGGCACGGCCCTAGGGAACGTAGTCGGTGCCTCTCCAGTAATTCGGTTCGGGCACGTACTCATAGCGATTGGGATCAGACTTCACCAGCGCGTCAGCCTCGTTGTTCCAAAAAGTGCCATGGCCGATCGTGCCGTTACCGTACATGTTGTTATCCTGCACGACGGTCTGATCGAGAATGTAGTTGCTGAAGCCTTGGACTTGCCGCGACTGCATGTCCTCGCCCTGGCGCCAGCTTTGGTGTTCCGCGTCGTGTTGGATCTCCTCGTCTTTCGCCCGCGCCAGGGTAGCGTTGGTCCTCTGCTGACTGAAGGCGATCTGTTGCCGGGTGAGCGCCATCAAGGCCTGCGTGTGATCCTGCAAGATCTTAATATATGGGGCTGCCTGAGCGTCGACGCGCTGCTGATCCACTCGGAAACCAGCCATAATGGCATCACAGATGGCACGTTGCCGGCTCGTGGCGCCAGGGGGAAGCCAATAATATGAAACCTGGTATTCGTATACGCCGTTTTGAAAAGGCGGCGTCCCACACATCAAATCCCTAAACTCTTTCATACCCTTGGCACCAAGATTGACCTGGCCATTGGCGTCTATGCATTGTCCTTGTGTCCCCTCGACGGGCTTGATGCTATCAATCTTAGGGGGAGCATTGCCGAGGCCAGCCGCAACCTGCATCCGCAGATAAATGTCGGGGAAAGCCGTTGTCAAGTTTGGGTTGTAGGGACAGAAGATATGAATGTCAGGGAGGGGCTTGATCCCCATGCGCATTTGGCGCTGGTAGTCCGGAGCCCTGGGATCTTGCACAAGAAGGTAGTAGTTAAGCGTAATGGCCTCCCCTTGGGGACCCATGACGACGGCACCTCCGCCTTTGCTCCCCGGACCCAGGTTCCACCCGTCGGGGAGGCTGAGCGTAGCGGTGCCGTCGGGCAAGCTAACCGTGTGCATGGGGGGAAGCGCTCCGCCACCCCCAGCCGGGGCTTTTCCCGTCGGGGCCGCCGCTGCGCCCGGATGCCACACGCTGAATAACGTCTTGAGCAGGGAGTTCATGCTCGAGTTAAAACGCGCCGCATCGTCCATCACAAAGCCAATCTCCACATGATTGGGACCGGTGGGAGCGGCGATGAGCAGTCCCGCCTTCTGTTTATTGCCCAGCGAGTGGTTTACGACGGTTACGAAGACGGCATCAGAATTGCTCCCCCGCACCCGGAAGACTCTTCCCACTTGCGGCTTTTCCCCGGAGGTTTTTTGCACCTTGCCCAGTATTTGCGCCATAGCTCCCGCCGGGCTGGTGGCGCCGTCCACCGGGCCGTAAACGATTTTGCTGCCGTCGCGATTGTCAATGTTTTTGAGCGAGGGTTGGGCGCATGCCCCACTCGCACCGATCACAACCAAGAAAAGTGAGAGAACCAAGGACCTGCAAGAACGCTGATGTTTGCACATGATGCTCACCTCATTTCTTGTTTTCCCGGACCCGCAGGGGAGTCCATGGGTATTTCCATCTGCGCGCCCGCGCAGCGGGTTGCTTTAGACGAGTTGACGATCACTCCCACCCGGGTTTGAAGCCTTTGACCCCGGGTCAGTAATCCACTCCCTTCCAGAAATAGGGGGTGTCCACAATTTCGTAGCGATTGGGATCAGCCTTCACCAATGCCTCGGCGGTGGAGTTCCAGACCGTGCCGTGCCCCACCGTACCGTGGCCATCCATATCGTTGTCCTGGAGCACGGTTTGATCGAGCAGGTAGTTGTTGACGGCTTGACCGCGCCTGTCCTGACTGTCCTGTTGGGCCTCCCAAGTGCGGTTTTGTTGCTCATGGGCCTCGGAATCTGCCTGCGCCCGCTGCATTGCGGCTTGACCGATGGCGTGGATTTGGGCGATGGCGGGAGCGGCCATGGCATTCGCTTCCCGGCTGACTACCGCCTGGTTGACCTGGAAGCTCGAGAGAATGGCGCCCACCGTGGCGCGTTCCTGGTTGGCGAGGTTGGGGGGAATCAGGCTCATGGAAAGCGCAACAAAGTAATTACCCATGGGGCCAGGAGCCGTGGTGCACAGCAGCGCTTCGAACTCCGGCATGTCCTGCTCCGCCCCTCCCTGCCCGCCCAGCACGGCATGCCCGGTAGCATGAACGCAGCGTTGGCCACTGGGAGCGGACACCTGCTGGGCCTGAGCAACCCGAAGGTCGGGGTTTCCACCATTCGCACGCCAAAACAGCCGGAAGAGATCCGGAAAGGCCCTGACCGGATCCACATTGGAGGGATAAACAATCTTGCCGTTGTTGCCCGCGGGGCTGCCGTAGCGCTGGGCCATGGGATTGGCGGCCAGGCGGGTGTAGTTGAGGCCCACCACTTCGGAATGGGGGCCGTTGGCAATCATGGTGCCCCCGTTACCTTTGAAGCTCCATCCGTTGGGGATGCTGACGCTGGCCGAGCTGTCAGGGGCCACGACCTGGTGCAGCGGGGCGGGCGGGGCCGATCCGCCGCCGGTGGCGGGCCCGGAGGGCTGTCCCGCCCCGCCCGGGTGCCACTGGTTGAAAAGCTTAGTGAGCATGGGGTTGGCGGTGGAGTTAAAGCGCAACGCATCGTCAGAAATCATGGCCGCTTCAATGCGATTGGGACCGGAGGCAATGGCGAATACCATGCCCGCCATCGGTTTGTTCCCTTTCGAGTGGTTGACCACCGTGAAAAAGGCCTCGTCTAGGTTCGTGCCGCGCATCTTGAAGACCTTTCCAACTTGCGGTCTTTCGCCGCAGTTGTTATGGACGACGCGCAGTATTTTGCCCATGGCGTCCGCCGGGGTGGTGGCGCCACCAATCACTCCATAGACAATATTGCCGCCCTGGGAATTGTTATTATTCTGCGGGGTTTGCGCTCCCGCTGGAAGTGTAGCGATCGCGACAAGGAATAGAACCATCAACCAAGAAAATCGCTGATAACTGCGCATTATGCTCACCTCTTGGGGTATTCCCGGACCTTCCCGGGAGTTGAGTGAAGGATGCTCCATTTCCGCATCGCCTTCGCATTAATGAAAGGCAGCCCTCTAGTGCCCACCTGCTGGACTGGTAGCCTCCTGCTTCACGAAATCAAACGTACAGGGGCGGCCGACAAAGCCCATGCCTACGTTCCTGACGCCGGTGCCCTCCTTCTCTTTGAATTGAGCCTTGATGTCGTAGCTATAATCCCCGCCCTGATGGGCGGTGATTCCCCGCGCATACTTCCGGGAGGCGATAATGCCTGAGGCAGACAGCTTGGCGCTGCCGTCGGCGGCTATTTTGCCTTCGATCAGCAGGTAGCCCGGCTCCCCGGCCGTGCCGCGTTCGCCGTGCAGGTTGCTATTCTGGATGACGCTGGGAAACTCCCAGGTGTAGCCCTCCGTGTTCCCTTTGGGAGGGCAAGTGAGCTTGGTAAGCCAATTGCCGTCAAAACGCTCCCCGGCGGCCGAGACCCCCGCCAGGAGCATCAGAAGGGCGCCCGCCATCAGTGAGACCACTTTCCGAAAATTCTTACTTGCCCTCGGTCGATTTATTGGCGCCGTGTATCCCCGACGGCCGAAAACCGCGGCAAGCCACCCCATACTTCGCAAATCCTTCATTACGAACCTCCTCTTCATCAGGGACGGTTTATCTCGAAACATCTGGAGCCCGAATCCCGCTCTTCCGTGGGGACATTGCGTTTTGCCCCCTCAACTGGACAGCGTGAAGCCGCTGAAAAACGCGTCATTTTCTTGTTGGCGCGATGTGCTGGTGGGAAAGGCCCATGTAGAGCGGGACGAATGGAGTCGATCAGAGATTGCCTTACAGGGGGCTCCTCATGTGATAACCCCGACAACTTTGTGTCGATAAAAGGAAAGGCCCCTCACTCACGGCACACCTTGCGCTAAAGACGCTTCGCCTGCTGCGCATGTTAGGCGCAGGTGCACTGGCATGTCCATGTCGTAGGTCAGAATGCGAGATGCCATTTGCCGGAACCGAACTATTTTTTCGGCAAGCTAACCCAAATTGCGACCGTTGCGATGAAGAGCGACCGGCAATTTTGTGCTGGGAACACGCTGGCGGGGTGTATACTGCTGCCGAAATTCCAGGAGGACATCAATGGCAACGTTCATGGGCTTTCTCTTTGTGCTCTTTATCCTTTTTTGCATCGGCACGTTCTTTTCCGGGCTGTTTACCGTGCCGACGGCCAAAGCGGCGGTGGTGCAGCGGTTCGGCAGGTTTGTGCGCGTGGCGGGGGCGGGCCTGAACTTCAAGGTGCCCTGGATTGAACAGGTGGTGGCCAAAGTCGACTTGCGCGTGCAGCAACTCGACGTGAAAATGGAAACCAAGACCAAAGACAACGTCTTCGTCAGCATTCCCGTCTCGGTGCAATACCACGTTTTGCCGGAATCGGTTTACGAGGCCTATTACAAGCTCTCCGACCCGAAAGAACAGATTGCCTCGTTCGTCTTCAATGTGATTCTTGGCCACGTACCCAAGATGAATCTGGACGAAGCCTTCGAGCAGCAAAACGCCATTGCCACGGCCGTCAAACAGGAACTGGATGGCGTCATGGCGGGCTTTGGCTATGGAATCGTCAAGGCCCTGGTAACTGATATCATCCCCGACCCCAAAGTGAAGGCAGCTATGAACGACATCAACGCCGCGCGGCGCGAGCAGGAAGCCGCCAATGCCCGCGGCGAAGCGGAAAAAATCCTCAAGGTGAAGCAGGCGGAAGCCGAGGCGCTGAGCAAGCAACTTCAGGGACAGGGCATCGCCAACCAGCGTAAAGCCATTATCGACGGCCTGCGCGAATCAGTGGAGACCTTAAAGGCGGGCGTCGAGGGCGCCACCGCCAAAGACGTCATGGTGCTGGTTCTGCTCACCCAATACTTTGACACCCTCAAGGAGATTGGCGCATCGTCGCGCACCAACACCATCATGATGCCTCACAGCCCCGGCGGCATGGCGGACTTCTATGAGCAGATCCGCAGCGCGGTGGTGGTGGGCAACATCGCCGGCGGACCCTCAACCGGTGATTCAGGAATGGCCCGGCCCGCCACGCCGGCGTGAAGTTTGTTGAGCGTATATCCTTTCCGAGCGGAAGATATAACTGCGGATCATCGCAGATGGAAATGCGCGCAAACTTTCGGTGGCTCTTTTGGTTTAGCGTCCGGATGATTCTGCTGTCGTACCGGGATGCGCGGCCAGAGGGACAATGTGTCAGAGTCCAAATGCGTCATGCCTTTCTCCACATTTCCATAGTGCGCGGGCACACAATTCCATTCTTCATATTGGCAAAGCGCCAGGGGGACAGTGGGAAACCCCTATCTCCCCGATTTATAAAGATCTAAGGCCGAAACGGGAGCCGGCGGAACTTACAACATCCTGTTTGTGAAGCCTGGTATCTACAAGATCACCGTTGAGAAATCCGGATTCAAAACCTATGTTTACTCCGGCCTCGCGGTGGAGATTGGCCAAACGCTTCACCAGGATGTCACCTTAACCCTGGGCCAGGTCACTCAAACCGTACAAGTTAGTGGCCAGGGAACGCGACTGCAAACGGAAACCTCCGACCTAGGATTGGTTGTCAGCACTCAACAGGTCGAGGACTTGCCCTTGGCCGGGCAGTCCGAAGCGCGAACTCCTGCGGCCTTCCTGATGTTGGATTCCGCGAACCAGGCCATAGGAACGGCGAATGGGAGTGAAGGGCCAGGAGGCTGGCGCACGTTTGACACGACGCTGGCCGGCAGCCAAAACGCCGCGACGGAATGGGATGTGGAGGGCGCCCGGGTAGGAAACGGCGGGTGGACCTCAGCAAACTATTCGGCTTTGGGATTTCCTCCCGAGGCGGTGGGTGAATTCAAAGTTATGTCCGTCAATCCCTCTGCGGAGTACGGCAACTCCGCCGGCGGAGTCGTAAGCTTCGCCTGCAAGTCGGGGACCAACCGTTTTCACGGCGAGGCTTATGAGTTCAACCGCAACGATGCCTTTAACGCCCGGGGCTTCTTCGTTCCCAACCGTACCGCCAACAAACAGAATGAGTTCGGGGGAGTGTTTGGCGGGCCCATCCGCAAGGACAAGACCTTTTTCTTCGGTTGGTACAATGGATTTCGTCTGGACTTGGGAGCATCGAGCACTTTGGATACCGTTCCCACGGCCGAGATGAAACAGGGCAATTTCACGATGTACGGCAACACCAATTCGAGCGGACAGTTTGTGCAGATCCCCATCTATGATCCCACCACCACGGGCCCGGACGGGAGCGGGGGATACACGCGACAGCAGATGTCCTGCAATGGCGTCCTGAACGTCATGTGCGCAGGCCAAATCAATAAGTTTGCCAACCTCTTGCTGCCGGCTTAGCCGAACCCCACCGTTTCCAATCCCAACCAAATCGTCAACAACTACCTGGCATCCGGCGTCAGCCATCAGGTGGAGAACGAATGGGGAGCTAAAATCGATCATACGTTCTCCGCGAACAACAAGATCTATGGGTCGTTTGCGACGAACACTTTAGGCGTTCCACCCAATGCGCAGCTTCCCGGACTTCTGGAATCGCTGGGCACAAGTAAGTCTGGTAACGACATGTTCCGTCTTGACGAGGACTACATCTTGCGGCCCAATCTGGTGAACCATGCCGTGTTCGGGTATAACCGGCAGGACAGTACCAGTAGCTGCGTAGGCTGTCCTTCTAACGGGTGGCCCGGCCAGAATGGCTTCACAGGTATACCGGCGAATGGTCCCGATCCGCAGTTTTATTTCAATGATGAGAGTAACGGCGGAGGAGCCGGAGGGCCCGCCAGCTACTCGATGTCCAACAACTTCGAAGCTAACGACACCTTGGCTTGGATGAAGGGGAAGCATTCCGTGAAATTCGGCTTCCAGTATATTCACTTTGCCATCAATGCCTGGAGCCCGGGAAATCTTTCAGGGCAATTCCGCTTTAACAGCCCCGAAACCGCCCTGCCCGACACCGGAAACGGCGGGTCCGGATTCGCCAGCTTCCTTTATGGCTGGGTGGATTATGCCACGGTGTCCGTCAACATTGCTGAGGAAGCGCAACGCTCGGCGACCTACGCGGGATTTGTTCAGGACGACTGGAAGGTAACCCGCAAGCTGACCATCAATGCCGGCCTCCGTTATGATTTGAGTACGCCTTTCACGGATAATCGCAACGCCATGCAGTGGGAGACCGACACGATAGGCAATGCCGCGGCCGGCAACTTACCCGGCGCCATGGTGGCGGCTACCCCTGGCGAGCGCACCGACGCGGGGATATGGGGAGATGGGTTCGGTCCGCGTCTGGGCTTGGCATACGCCTTGAACGATAAGACGGTCATTCGGTCGAGCTACGGCCTGATTGTTGGGTCCGCCAGCAGTGCCCGCGTTAACTGGGGCATGTACCAACAGGGGTTCAGCGCCACGAATAACCTCTATGCGAGCACGGGCGCCATTACCCCGGCGTTTAACCTTGCCAATGGCTGGCCGGCTTCCAACTTTGCTTCGCCGCCCTTTACGGCCCAACAGGGATTTCTGGAACAGGCCGTCAACGAGATGGAGCA
>Ga0326728_10025180_pt1 | contig 10683 bp, 11 predicted proteins | sample MB3enrmetagenome_FD_207602 | JGI IMG/M metagenome (GOLD analysis project Ga0326728, IMG submission 207602) | Lab enriched peat soil microbial communities from McLean, Ithaca, NY, United States - MB31MN | ecosystem: Environmental > Terrestrial > Soil > Wetlands > Peat | place: USA: New York...
AAGACCGTTTCCAGATCAAGGTTGTCACTACGGTTAAGCACCCGTTTCATCAACCCGATCGCAATTGGCGCGCTGTCAGCCATTTTCGCCGCAAACTCGCAGACCGCATCTTTCAGTTGATCGTCTTCTACCACATGATTGACGATCCCCAGTTCTTTGGCGGTGTCGGCATCGATTAGACCTGCGGTAAACATAAGCTCTTTCGCCTTGTGCAAGCCAACCACCCTGGGAAGAAGGTACATCCCGCCGCAGTCAGGAACGAGCCCCACTTTAGCAAAGCTTTGCGCGAATTTTACCGACTTGGCGCAAAAGACTACGTCACAGGCCAAGGCCAGATTAAACCCCGCGCCTGCGGCCACGCCATTGACCATGGCGATTACCGGTTTTTCCATATTCATTATAATGGAAGTTATCCTGCCGGCATCGACGATAAATCTACGGGCTGCGGCCAATCCTTGAATACTGAGCAGATAGAACAAATCGCCTCCGGCACAGAATGCTTTTCCGCCTCCAGTCAGGACAATCGCTCTAACGTCGGTATCAGATTGAACATCAAGCAGTATCTCCGTTAATTCTTTGACCAGTGCCCCGTTTAATGAATTCAATGCAGCGGGCCGATTAAGAGTTATAGTGGCAATGCCCGCGTTTTTTTCGAGCAACACGGTTCTTTCTTCCATAACAGCTGGACTCCTTTTCCCATTCAGTGAATTAAATCAAGAAGCCGATATTAACTCCCGAACCTTGTCAGCGGGATAAATCCACTGTTGGAACGGTTCACTCAAGATCCTGGTCGGGTTGTCTTCCAGCGCTTTGATTTGATCTTTACCGATTAATTCCAAATAATCGTCGTGAGTCTCCCAGGCGTATACGTATTTATCAATATACTGCCGCAAAGCTTCGCCGCGGGAGTTTTTGATAAATCCGGTCATGGCCTGTAGATCTTCGCCGTACAATCCTGGACAATTGCAGGGCCATGAACCGAAATACCAAGGCACCACTGCCGTGACGCCGACTCCGGGTATTGTTACCATGTTGGGGAAACGGCGGCACATTTCGGTATCAACGATTTGGTCGGCGATTAGGATAATGTCCTTGCCGGCTCGGCCTGACCAATAATCATAATAGAGCGATCCCAGTATTATGCCATTGCCTCTCGTATCGGCAAAAGGCACATGAATCACGGAAACATCTGGTTTTATGGCCTGAAGCAGGGCCACCTTTTTCCCTGATCCGTAGGGATCTTCAAACAGGACATTCTTAAGATAGGGTAGAGCTTTATCCCAAAGCCCGGGTTTGCGGAGGTCTCCCCACACACCTGTATTTGAAGGGATGAACGGAAAATTGAGCGCTCCCGCCACGATTCTCAGGTTTAAAGTTAGGTTGGATTCGTCTTCCCATTTGATTTTACGAGGAATTCCTTTTTCCAGAGCGTCTCTGGCGACCACACTTAAACCAGGCCGTTCGTGGCTGGAAAAAGTAGAAACTATGGAGTCAACGACCCCTTCGGCAACCAGCAAATCACCGCCAAAACCAATGCCGGGTTCTACCCAAAACAAGTCGTTGACCTTGATGTTGCCGGCCTTTCTCTGCCGTAAGATTTCCTTGCAAAAAACCACACTCTGTCGGCTCATGGGAAATCCGCCCGCGAGTATACTCGACCGATCCTTGACATATTTTTTTACCGCTTCACTTAACGGAATAAGCTTGTTTTTCATAATTATACCTCGTTCCCTGTTAACCTTTTTTCGCAAAAAGTTTGGTCCAGCCCGTGAAATCGCCGGTAGTATCCAGTTCTTCCCGGATAATTCTGATCTCTTCGTCGGTGGGTATATCAGTGAACTTGAAATTTTCGGCAACCTGAATGTCGAAGCCGGTACGTTTTTTTACGACCTCGATACTAGTAAAGGGGTAGATTTCGGCGATTTCCAGTTCGTAGGTGACAGGATGGGGTTTTAGCACCGCCAGATCGGTAAAAACGGCTACCGGGCCGCCACCCGGAAGTCCCCATACATCCCATCTGGACCGGCCGCCTTCACAATAGCCCGGGCTTGTTCGATAGTCGAGTTTCTCGACGATTCGATTTTCCCGATGATTCATTATCACCGCAAAATGGTTTGAACCTACAGCCAGGTCGTGCCCACCGCCGCTGCCGGACACTCTGGCTGCGGGATTGGTATAATCGCTCCCATATAAGGTAGTGTTCAAATTGCCGTATCTATCGATTTGTGCCGCGCCCAGATAGGTAAGATCGACCCTGCCGGTTTGGGCAAGCCATCCCAAAGTGCTTATTATATCGGTTTGGCATTCGGCATTGGCTTGGATAACGGTATCATCGATACCCCAAGGCGCCCTGCCAACTGCTGTTGAACCTACCGTACCGCCTTCATAAATAATTGTAATATCCGGAGCAAAAGTTTTCTGGGCAAGCTGTGCAGGCAGAAGACTCAAGCCGGCGCCGACGAATACATTCGTTCCGTCGGTGCAGCATTTTGAAGCCGCGCAACAAGCAAACTCCATGGGTGCGTATTTTTCTAAAAGTTCCTGGTTGTTTCCTTCATTCACGATTCGTTCTCCTCTTCTCGATAATTAACTCAACATGGATCCGGCAACATCTGACCGTGTCGGCCGTCTCGCTCCATTTCAGCACAGCGGGGCAATTGGTATCAACTCCTGCGAACCGGAATAATGAATCAAGTTTTACCCCATGCATCCAAACCGCATCCTTGGGTCGGATTCTGCCCGAAAAACTCTTTGAACGGTTCCAAAGTCCGTAAAACCATACAGTTTCTCAATCAAGCACGCAAGGAAAACCCCGATAAGCGGGGTAAACCTCCCGGCTCTGCCGGGGGACTCGCAGAGTTTGACAGTTCCGGGATGTAATAAAGTTCTGCGCGTCAAGGCGGTTCAATTCTGCGTGAAAAGGACAGGCTGTCATCTCGTCATTCCGGCAGGTAATACCAAGTTGCGTTCAAGACGCATCTTTCGAGCATAAAAAGAGTGGGGGTCCGTGACCCCCACGCTTCTATAGGTTTATCTTGAGCGCAACGTCGTATAAGGTAGTGCTCGGAGTTCGGCTCCTGTTTGCCGAGCCGGCCACGCGCAAAAAAACGTACCAGGTGAGAGTTGGATTCGACGTAGAAGCCATAGAGTAAAGCAAGGAGCGACCCATGACCCTTGAAAAAGCAATCGAGATTGCTTTATCCGCCCATAAGAACCAGGTCGATAAAGACGGCCGGCCTTATATCCTTCATCCTCTTCGGGTGATGCTTCAGATGGATACCGAAGTCGAGCAAATCGTCGCAGTCCTTCACGACGTTCTGGAAGACTCTGACTTGAGCTCTTTTAGCCTGAGAGAGCGGGGGGCCTCACAGGAAATCTTGACAGTCCTGGACCATCTTACCCACCGCAAAAACGAATCTTATGCCGAGTTCATCCTGCGGGTTATGCAAAACCCGATCGCTAAGAAAATCAAGCTGGCTGACCTTTGGGACAATATGGACCTGCGAAGATTGTCAGAGGTTACCGAGGAAGATTTCGCCAGGTACCGCAAATATGAAGAAGCTTACAAGCGGCTGACGGGGGAGTAAGAATGAGTATCCCAATAAGGCGCGATGGCCCAAAACCTCATTGTTAGGTCGGATTCTGCCCACAAACCTTCTGGTCATCAAGGCAGCTTGCATAATGGCAGAAGAGAGGTGGCCTTTTCTTTGCCCGTGTGATACAGTCGATCCTCATAAAGGGATTCCATCTCCACCGAATTACGTCTAAAGCCGTATTCACCCGTAATTTGACCTATTTAAATTACGCCTGACCGAAACCCTAACGGGAGTTTCTAACTTATGTTGTCAATGGCCATGCCAAAAACTGGATGGTCGACGACGCCAGATAAAGGAGCCGCGCCCAATGAGAGTTTTTCTCAAAAGGCCTACGGCCCTTGCCATCTGCGTGCTTGCCGCGCTGCCAGTTCTAGAGGTGAGGGTTACAGCCTACGCACCAGTCCCGCGATGTACGAAGACAATCAACCCGGACATCACCGCATCCGGGCATCACATTATTCCCGCGGATCATTACCGGTTAGTCGCATTTAGCCCCGATTTAGCCAAACAGTTTAAATTCGGAGATCGATTTCGACTGGAAGTCGGAGGGAAGGTTTTGATTGTTGAGTACCAGGATCGCATGCCGGGCCAACGACGGAAAAAGATCGACTTTCTTCTTCCAACCGTTAGGAACTGCAAGGAGTTTGGAGTTCAGAAGGGAAAACTCAAACTGATCGAAGGTAAGGAGAAGTTACGATGATGAATATGCCCGTAGTCGATCAGTGCAATGGTTGTTGGAAAGTTGATTATGTCGGGGCGGGCAAGATGTCTGAAAGGTTTAGCCCCGCGACCAAATAGAGCCTCAGGACTCGTCTCGGCGGCAACGCACATTAAACGCCAAACAAATACCGAAGAATCGACAATCCGCGTCGGCCAGGAATAAAAGCCGGCCTTTTGTTTGAGAGGTACTTTCCAGTTGGCTTTCAACAGGTCGTGGACAATTCATTGTGAATCATTGAACGCCGGATTGACCGCTCTCTCCAAATAAGGATAAGGCTCAATTGTTTCTTTCGTCGAGGAGGTGGAAAATGTTGCTGAAAGTAAAAGGTTATGAGCTTGAGATTGTTCAGGGGAAATTCGTATGCTTGGGCCGGAACGATGGAGAAACGAGCCATTTCGGTGATTGGAAGTATCTTGACCGGAAACTCCAGGAAAAATTCAAAGCCATAAGAGAAGAATTAGTGGAAGTCATAGAAAAATTTATGAATTCAGAGGACAAGGCCGCTTTTGAGGCGATCTCCGAAGAGTATAGGAAAAACCAGCCTGTTTGCGGCGTACAAAAAACCTGAGTCGGGGGCCTCTGGCGCCAGTTGCTCCGTTGGACTCCTGGAATTCCACTGCCCATAGGTCATCATAGGAAAAACCGAGAAACCTTTTCCTTCAACTCCTTGAAGTATAGTCTGAGCCGCAATTCCAAGGCCACAGTCAAAAGATCTGCTTATCTCTTTGCCAGAGTAGTCTGAGGCTCATCATCGAGGTGGTTGAGTTTACACTGCGCTGCCAGTGGATCTTCCGAAAAAAGCAGAGCTGGGGTGTGGTTTTAAATCGGCAAGGTTGTTGTTTTTCAGTCCTGAAGAGAGCCTCAACATCCCAATCTCTGTTGTGAGTGCTTATCGTTAACAATGCCGAATACTCAATGATGTGGACGGCGGAGCCGATTGAGACACTGTGTCAAGCTCGTGGCCGGCATCCCGTTGTCACAATTGTTGGCTTGATACGAGTATTCATAACACCAGCCAAAGATTGAACCTGAGACTCAGCGATGCCTTCCACCCTCGCCGCAGGAAGCCGGGGGATAACGCGAAGAGAGGAACACAATGGGAGATAAGGGCAAGAAAGATAAGGAAAAAGGTCAGAAACAGAACACCGAAAAACAACATCAGAAGGACAAAAAGAAGGCGGACAAGCAACCGAAAAGAACCGCTTGATAAAGCATGGTGCGGTAGTTTCGCCTGAAACGCGATATCGAAACAGCTTCATTAGGGTTCAAAAGTCAGGCAATCAGGAACGTGATTTGTGTGATTCGAATCCCGGGCAGGAATTGCCTGTACGACTGATTCTTTTGATTAAGGGCTTGTCCGTAAATAGGCCTTTTAGGGACCGCGCCGGATTTTGAGACCGATTTTGGTCGCGACGATTGAGCAAAACCGCAAGCGTAGCCGGCCTACGTTGAGGATTTTGCGATTGAGGAGCGGCCGAAGCGATCCAAAAGCGGGATGCGGGCACAAAGGATTTATTTACGGACAAGCCCTTGTATCAGTCAACCCGCATGGCTTTTCTCAGGCTTGCATAATTTGCGCCTCGGGGCAAGCGTTCCCAGACCGGGCTGACAAACCCTTGGACGCCTCCGAGAAGCAAAGGACCCTCCAAGGTCAGATAAGATTAAAGTGACTTGCCGGCCAAGACTCCCACGGGCGTCTTGCACCAAGGTCACCGGTTGAATTCGTTCGCTCCGGGTTGATATCGACAGACTTTTGGTTCTGTCGAGGGGCGGAATATTATTGGGCCTTTGTCTGTTCTCACTTCAATCTCAGGACTGCGCCGATAGAATCCCTCGTCCATTCAGGCTCAACGGGTCTCCGGCACGGTTGACCCAATGCCGCCAACTTAAGGGGAAAGGCTGGTTCTTCGCATACATACGTATCGAAATCTGATGGGTGGAGTGAAGCGAAACCCATCGTTTTGCATAAGCGTCCTGGTCTGAGTGGTCTGTGGTCGAGTTATCAGAGCCGTGTCGCGCCATCTGAGTGGTTAGGCCAACGGAACGGAGGCAAGAGTGCTGGTAATTCGGCAGCTTACTTAAGTTGGCGGCATTGGGTTGAACTTCTCCTTGTGTCCGTTTGACGCCCCTATGCGTCACGCAGCACGGCGTTGGGATTTACACATGGGTCCTGAACACAGGCAGGGCAGTAATATACAAGCCAAACACTGCCACAGTCGGAGCCAATCAGTTCGAAGCGGCTGCATTTCCTGCATAGAGCTTTTTCACATCCCGGGCAGGAAGTAAACACTTGGCCCCCGCAGATTTGACAGAGCTTCTCGTGTTTGAGGTTTTCCACCATCAAGACCTCTAAAGAGTCACATAATTTAAAATTGCCTTCAACAACGAAGCGCTATGCCCGAGATGAACGTAGGCTTCCTCTTTGGTCGGCATTTGATTCTCTGCTTCAAGCTGGCAGCCCAATTTCATGGAGAGGTTCGCTGCCCGTGCTGTATCCCTTACCAGGTCCTCCTCCGATTTGATCTGAATGGGATAGATTTTGATCCGGTCCAAGTGGTCCGGCACGTCATCATTGACGATACCGTCCATTGCCGTGCGGGCCGGCCTATACCCCGTTAACTGGACAAGGTGACAAGCACCTCCCTGGCAATACAGGCCGTTTGTCTTTTTGTCCAGTATTGCCACTTTGCCACGCCGGGAAAATTGCGGTTTCGCGGGCGGCTTCCTCGCGCCCACTGGACACTTCACGCTCAATTGTCCGGTTCTGTTCATGGGGCTAAAAAAACAGAGGGAAATTGAAATCACGTCTGTGCGATGAGATTATCCCCACAGTTCGGACATGTATATTCTTCTTTTATACGTATTAGCTGTAATTGTCGGCATTCTCTGCAAAACATTACTGTGTGACGAAAAACCTGCCTGTAAGATCGATTTTGCTCTTTTACGAAGTTATCAATGCGCTCCGCTAGATTGGAAAAAGGAGGTCTGATATCCGTGACAGGCGCATGCAAAAATGCAGCTACGGGGCTTGACCACAAAGGGTCGGGGTGTAATGATAATTGAGACGGAACAGGAAGATAATTAAGTCCAAAATCATGACCTTCGCGCTTGCCGTACCCAAATGGCAATACGTGATATCCGAAAGAATGATGTTGTAATTCAGACAATTTAGTAGAAAGTGAATATTTAATATTAGACAGGTAGCTCATAGAACATCCTGCTTCATATAGATATACATCAAGTAATGACACTTCAGGAGAACCACATTTTCTATATGCCTTTAGCTGATTTACAACCCCCCTCATCTTTCCTCTTCCTACTTTGAGAGATTTGGTAGTCCCGTCTTTGCATAGCAGACTTACCTTTACTTCCCATGTTCTGTAGAAGTATCCTTCAGCTAACGGGTGGCCAGGTATACCGCGTAGTCGAGCGATAATGTCTATTTCGCCATCAAGTGATCCACCAGTACCAAGATCCATAGGTATATTAACAGCGAACCAATTCATGATATGGCCACTACTCAAAGGGGCAAAGAGGAGCATTTCGGAAAAAATCCTCCAAATAGTGGCCTTCTCTCTATATTGAGGTTCACAATCGAAGAGGGTCAATTCCTTTTAGCCTTTCAGAGCTTAATGAATTAACTAAAAATGGATAAATCGGGACTAGACAATTTACAACAAAGTGTCCAGTTCTGCCCGTTGTTTTTACTCGCTTTTTTACTCGCTGGAAATTGTGCGGCTTTTAGTGTGAAAAATCTTAATCAGTATCCGCCGGTATGAAAGGCAATGATGATGTGCCGGCCTCTTACTATGGAACTTTATCTCTGACGGTAGTTTCTTAAAAGTCCCATCACCACGCCCACAACCTCCACCTCATCGGCAGCTACCCGGATAGGCTTCATGTTTTCATTCGCAGGACGGAGTTCTATCGTATCTCCATGATGGTAGAATTTCTTGACCGTTGACTCCCCATTCACAAGGGCTACCACGCTTTGCCCGTTTTCGGCGTGAGGCAGCTTGGTAATTATCAGGATGTCTCCGTCCCGGATTCCGTCGTCAATCATGGAATCCCCTTTCACTCGAAGAGCAAAATTACTTCCATTCCCAAGGAAATTCTCCGGTACTTCAATGGATTCAGCCACCTCAACGGCTTCAATGGGAGTCCCTGCCGCCACAACTCCGAGAAATGGAATGGATTCACTGCCGGTTTTAAGAGAAACCAGTTCCAGAGCGCGCTTCTTGTTTTTCCATGGAATCCTGAGATAACCTCTCTCCTCTATCTGCTTGAGATGTTTGAAGACGGCGTTTAAGGATTGGAATCCGAGATTGCTTCGGATTTCCTCGTAGGATGGCGCATAGCCGTGCTGATCGATATAGCCTCGCACAAACCGATATACCCGTTCCTGTGCCGGGGTGAGTCCCATGGAATATCCTCCAAAAGCATGAGTTAGCATGAGTACCCGAGCTGCACTGCTTTCTCCCTCAAGGACCCCAGGAAATGTAGATCTGCCGGTGAGGCTTTGTGTCCTTTTTCCTTGATGAACCTTATCAGGCCAAGAATCTTTAAAATCCTCGGAGACACGGCGTCAGAGCCGCTCTCCTTGGATTTTCCATTCCCATCGTCCGATTGCATGAACCGACCCTGGAATCTGAGAAACTCTTCGCCGGACTTAAACATCTCTCCATGCCAAAAGTCCTTATAGACTTCTGTTGAGCCTTCATCAATGCGCCGTGCCGTCTCAACAATATTGAGGCGAGCTTGTTCTTTGGCAGTTCGGAAGAAATACCCCCAATTTTCCCTCTCGCCAAGATAACCAAAAGGAGCAGTGAGTTCATGATCAAAGCAGTATGACCGTTTGAAAAATGGCCATTCGAAGATCGGGGAGCCGGACTGTGGAAGGCCATTCCTCCCAACCTGCACGACAAGCTTGGGAAACTGGCCGTGTTCCTCCCATTCCTTGTAGGCGTATTTGACAGCATAGTCTACCATCCCTTGCGAATCCTGCGAAAGAGCGTGCTCAACGGCAAGTTGGAGAAAGTGGACGGTTTCCCTGATCCCATTTGGTGCAAGTACGGTCACAGCCTTTTTTCTCAATGTGTAAAGGTCAACGCCCATCTTTTCCCCCAAGGCTTCTCTGATTGTGCCTGAAATCTATGTTCTCAGCCAGTTTACCCATGCCCGCTTTGTGAAACGGGATGCGATTTGCGCCTCTTCGGCAGTAAGGTGAATATTAGGTGAAAGTGTATCCGGTGTCAAATATTTTTTTGCTTCTTTGAAGGAGCGTCGTCTGAAAATTGTTTTGAACGATTGAGCGAAAAAGAAGGTCGGAAGGGTGGGGAATTACCGGGATCATTGGCAGGAGAGCAGGTGAGAGTTTCCGGAAGTTGAAAATCTTGGCTTACGTGGAGCCCCTTGCAAAACTCAACGAAGCCGTCACCCCGGCGAAAGAGACTGTGTCGCAATTGTTGGGCTCTTAAGAGATTCCCACTCAAAGGCGGAAACCTGGCGTCAATCAGAGCCCGTCTTCCCGGCGAAAGCCGGGAACCAGGGTCTTCTTTCCACTTTTCCAACGGTTCCTGACCGTTTTCCCCATTGGGACACCCTGAAACCATGAAAAGTTCGCAATTTCACGTTGGAGCGGCTTCTAGCCGCGACGAACTTTTCGAAGCAGTCTCGAAAGCCGGGGTCCAGAGACCCTTGAAAAACCTGGATTCCGGCTTAAAACATGCCGGACCCTCACTACATGCGCAGACGTCGGGTGAAGCGTTCAGTCCGCGCCCGATCTTTTAGTGAGGGCGGAATGACGATAAAGGACTTCAGACTGTAAAAGGCTTTTGCAAAAGGCTCCCTGGATTAAGAATTTGGAAACTCTTTATTTCATATCACGGGTATGGATAGTGACCTTCGGATGCGCCGTAATCCGGCTGTTCGGCCGGCGCGAAGACTGGCGCCTCTGAGGATATATTATATTACAAGGCTCGTCAGTCAACCCGGCCGGCTTTTTTCAGGCTTCTATTATCGACAGTGGGGCTTGGTCCTGATAAGTTGCCGGTACACGTGTTCCTGGGGGGCGGGGAGTGTGGAATTTTTGGGGAAGATCCAAAGTGGGATAAGGGTAACCGCCCTGGGATGAGCCGGCCGGGACACCCCCATAAAGATCGGTATCCGCAAACCGTCGATCCGGGGCATCTTCCCGGCTGGGGCCTCACGAAGGTGAAAATGGGTTTCAACCCAAGGGGTTGTCCGTAAATAGGCCTTTTAGGGACCGCGCCGGATTTTGAGACCGATTTTGGTCGCGACGATTGAGCAAAACCGCAGGCGTAGCCGGCCTACGTTGAGGATTTTGCGATTGAGGAGCGGCCGAAG
>Ga0326728_10025181_pt1 | contig 10683 bp, 9 predicted proteins | sample MB3enrmetagenome_FD_207602 | JGI IMG/M metagenome (GOLD analysis project Ga0326728, IMG submission 207602) | Lab enriched peat soil microbial communities from McLean, Ithaca, NY, United States - MB31MN | ecosystem: Environmental > Terrestrial > Soil > Wetlands > Peat | place: USA: New York...
GAGAGCGTTCTCCCCGCGCACTCCACGTTCCGGAACTTCGAGGTGACGCACGAATTCGAACATGTCGGACGCAAGGTGATGCTGCTCAACGCCAGCGAGGTTTTCAATCCGAATGCGCAGGCGCGGACCATCCTTCTGGCGATTGAGGACGCAACCGACCGCCGGCAGGCCGAAGAAGCGCTCCGGACCACCAATGCCGAACTGCAGCATTTTGCCTATGCCCTCACGCACGACTTACAGGAACCGCTCCGGATGGTGGTGAGCTTTACCGAGCTCCTGGGGCGGGAGTACGCGGGAAAGCTGGGCCAAGACGCGGACAAGTACATCTCCTATTCCGTGGAGGGCGCCCTGAGGATTGAGGCCCTGCTCAAGGCCCTGCTTGCCTATTGGGAAGTCAGCGAGAGGGAACAGGGCACCCCCGCCTCGATCGATAGCGGCGCCGCCCTCGCCAAGGCCCTGCTGAACCTCCAGGCCGCCATCCAGGAGAGTGGCGCCACTGTGACCTCCGATCCCCTCCCGACCCTGGCGGCCGATGAAGTGATGCTGATGCAGCTCTTCCAGAACCTCATTTCCAATTCGATCAAGTACAGAAGCGAGGCAACGCCTAGAATTCACGTCTCGGCGAACAGGGACGCGGAAGGGTGGCTGTTTGCGGTGCGGGACAACGGAGCCGGCATCGGTGCGGAGGACTTCGAGCGGGTGTTTGGCATGTTCAAACGCCTGCATGGAAGCGAAATTCCAGGCACCGGCATGGGTCTGGCACTCTGTAAGAAGGTTGTCAAACGCCAGGGTGGACGGATCTGGGTGGAATCGGAGCCGGGGCGGGGCGCTACGTTCAAGTTCACAATCCCCACGCACCCCGGCCCGCGGACTCAAAATGGGCGACTCTGACCATCAGTTGGACCGTGCGAAAGCGGACTTTGAGGAGTTTGTCTCGATGGCGGCCCACAACCTCCGCGAATCTCTCCGGGACGTGGCCTCCTACAGTCAACTGATGGCCGAGACCTATGCCGGCCGCCTCGATGCCGATGCCGGCGTTTACCTGGATCGCATCCGGGAAGGGGCGGCGCGCATGGAGTCGCTCCTCGCCGACGTGGTGGATTACTGGGCCACGGATACGGCCGGCCGGCAGGCGTCCCGGACGGAGATGGAGGCCGTCCTGGGCCAGGCGCTCCTAATGACCGAGAAGCAGATCGCAGAACGGGCTGCGATCGTTACCCACGACCCGTTGCCGGCGGTCACGGGGAACTTCGAGATACTGGCCAAGGTCCTGCACCATCTGATTAGAAACGCCGTCGAATACTGCGCCACGCCTTCTCCGCGCGTGCACATTTCAGCCAGGCGCGAGGGCCCCGAATGGGTGTTCTGGGTGCGAGACAACGGTCCGGGCATAGACCCAGCGTTCCAAGGCCGCATCTTCGGCGTGTTTAAGCGCCTGCACGGAAAAGAATACCCCGGGAACGGACTGGGACTCGCATTCTGCAAGAAGGCCGTCGAGGGGCATGGCGGCCGGATGTGGATGGAGTCGGCGCCTGGAGCGGGATCGACATTCTACTTCGCTCTGCCTCCGGCCGACTGACGTGTACTGCACCTGAGTGCAGGATTTGCCGCTCCGCGCACGGCGGCCGGTTGGCCTGTCACGCGTTGGCAGACGGCCATACACGTGCCTCTCTAACCTCCGGTATCAAGAAGAGGAGAGTCTATTATGGTTCTAAAGCGATTGATCGGATTGGTTTTTGCAGGCGCGCTGGTCTTCAGCGCCTTTGGGGCCGAGATCGTGGTGCGCGTCCGGCCGCCCATAGCTATACACGAGTCGCGGGGGCCGCGGCCCAGCCGTAACCATGTGTGGGTTTCGGGGTACCATCGTTACGACAACAACGCCTACGCCTGGACCCCAGGCCGGTGGGAACAGCCTCCACGCTACCATGCCCACTGGGTAGCGCATCACTGGGTTCACAGGAACGGCGGCTGGGTTCTGGTGGAGGGGCACTGGAGCTAGTGCGCCCTGTGACCCACGCTTGAGAGGCCAAGCTGGAGCTTATCCCACACGGAAAATCAACGATCTGCAGCCGCAAGTGGGGCATGCTTCAGCTTGCCCGGAGCATTCGGCTTGTGGTCGCGGCACTGCTGCTCTGCCAGGCGTCCGGCTATGCGCAATCAGGGCCGCAGCCGCCCTGCGGAAGCGACCCCGTTCCGCCCTATCCTGGTCTGGATAGTCCCCCCACAGCGAAGTTCTGGAGCGAGTCCGATTTCGGCCGCGACTGGAAACCACCCGCATGCACCGGTTGGACTGCACCTGGCTTCGCGACCTTGGTAACCACAGCCGCGCGATTTCGATATGCCTCGGGATCTGAGGGCTTGCTGCGCCACATCGGGGCGATTTCAGAACTGGCGGGCATCCGCTACTGGTCGACCACTCACCAGCGATGGCAGACGCTGATTGTGAGCGCGCAGGCTTCCACGGACCCGCAGCCAGGCCACCGCCGCCCCGACTTCACGCCCGATGAAATGACGGTAGGCAAGGTACTTTACTCGGAACAGGTCGATAATCTTTCCGGTACGGCCGTCTACCGGATGCGCATCGACGCGGCTTCGCCCGGCCGGCTGGTCTTCGATGTCGAGAACGTCAGCACGATGCGCTATTTCTTTGTGACCCTGTTCCACCCCGGTGAAATGCAGTCGATCTACTTTCTGGACCGCGAATCGGAGAGCGTCTGGCGCTACTACAGCATCGCGCGCACCGGACGGAACGCGAGCCGGCTGTCCACGGGACACGAGGCTTCCTCGATCAACCGGGCGGTCGCCTTCTATCGCTCGTTAGCCGGAATTCCCACCGACCAGGAGCCTCCGGCGGCGCGATAACGACAAGACGTTCATCTGGAAAGCGGCACACCCGCCGCGGCGAGCGCCGGAGGATGCCGCAGCTCCGCGTCCGCAACCTTCAATTGGCCGAGCTCCTTGAGCACTTTGGCCCAATCGTTGGCGTCAGTCTTGGTCGAAATGGGAGCGCCAAGGTCGTGGTAGAAAGCTAGGATGTTGCTTCTAAGCTCTTGCGGCAGTTCCGTGTAGTGGCCCTGCAACTTGTGAAGCAGCCGCGAGTAGGCGGAATCCATCAGCTTGTATTGCCCCGCCGTGGTGAACGTTCCCACGTCCAGATTGTCGTTCGGCAGCTTAAGACGGCCGGCGCTCTGCTCTGAGAGTAACTCGCGATAACGGTCAATCGTCGAGTTGAAGCTGGCCATGTACATCTTTTCGGTCTCGGGCGTCAGCCTCTTAAACGACATCGCCCGCAACGGGCCCATTCTGGGCATAATGCGGAACACCACGGTCAGGGTTTTCGACCGGATCCCCGGCCGGCTGTAGGTAGAGCCCCAGTTCTTCTCGTAGCTGGAACGGGATAGATTATAGAGGAACGTCTTGCGCGTAGCGCTGGGAGCCTCTTTCCTGATTTCCTGTTTCCGGATTTGCCAGGCCACTCTCGTGATGGCCGGAAAAATCGAGCCGACCGCACGACGATAGGATCCGATGGCGAGATCGACGCTCAGGAACACCTTTTCCAGCCGCAACCCATAGGTATCCTGGAACGCCCGGTCGAGCAGGGGCTTGGCGACTTCAAAGCCGATGAAGCTCTTGTATGCCGCCGAGGCGTAGCGGCCCTTGGCCGCCTGAAAGACATCGAACGCGAACTCCGTTCGGGCGTGGGAATACGGATCGTCGGCATACGTTACCTGTTTTCCGAACTTCACGCCCAGCTCCGGGTAGAACAGAGGAACTGCCCGGTTCACGGCCAGTGGGTGGCCATTGTTGTCGGCGGCGTAGTGCGACAACGCTCCCAAGGCGAAGGCGTACTCGTTGAGGTCCTGGGATTCGCGGATCAGGTTGAGGACGAAATCGCCGGTCCGGACGTAGTGTGTCAAGTCGCTGAAGAGCTTGCTGCCGAACGGGTAGTAGCCCAGATCCTGAATGATGCAGCCCCCGTAAGCGTAGGCGTGCGCCTGCTTCAACTCTTCCGGCGTGGCAGCCGGGAACCGCTTCAGGAGTAGCGGCCGGATCGCACTGTCCCAGGTCGAATCGATGATCGCTTCGTGGGTGAGAACGGAGTAGGCGTGGGCCGCCGGGACCGGAAGCAGGAGCAAGAGCCCAAGAGCGGCGGAGTGCCGGAGACGCTGTATTGCCTCATGGTGCGTCATAGTTTCCTACTAGGCGGAGGCACGTTCGTGACCACCATCACCTGCGCGTGCTATCACGCGCCCGCGCCTGTGAGCCGCGGCAGATTCCGCACTCGGGATGCAGATTCTGCATCCGGGTCCAGGGGCCTCGGCCTCCAAACGCTAGGGTTTTGTTCTGGACCGTCCCGTGCTAAGGAACATAGGCAGCCCGACGGGCGAGGGGGAAGGCGCATGAAGAGAGCGGATAACAAGATGGGCGGGTTCCAAGAGATCCTCGAGCGAAAACAGGCCGAGCTGGTTCAGGTACTGCGAAAACGGGACGGCATCGCCATCGAGAAGAGCGCGGACCAAATGGACGAGATTCAATGCGCATCGGAGCGGGATGTGGCGATTCAGAACGTGGACCGCGAGTCTACCCTCTTGCGTGACGTGAAAGCCGCGTTGTGCCGCATTCACGATGGTAGCTTCGGAACCTGCATCGAGTGCGAATGGACGATTAACGCCAACCGCCTCGCGGCCGTGCCATGGGCGTCCCGTTGCATCGTGTGCCAAGAGGCGGCCGATCGGGATGAAGAGAATCCGACGGAATCCGGCCGCGAGACTTTCGTCCAAGCCGCTTGAATAAGCGGGCTCTGCGCAGCGCGAAGGCAAACAGAAGGAAGGGTGGGTCTCGGTTGTGAACATAGCCTCCAAAGTTCGAACCATCGCGTTTCTCGGCGATTACTTGCCTCGCAAATGCGGCATTGCCACCTTCACATCCGACCTGCTTGGCGCGGTGGCGGCGCGGCATCCCCAAAGCCGGTGCTTCGCGGTGCCGGTCAATGACGTCGAGGGGTGCTATCGGTATCCGGAGGTCGTTCGCTTCGAGATCGAGGAGCAGGACCTGGATTCTTACCGGGGCGCCGCCAACTACCTGAACACCAGCGACGTAGACATTGTCTCGGTCCAGCACGAGTTCGGAATCTTCGGCGGGCCGGCCGGCAGCCACTTATTGACGCTGCTGCGCGAACTGACGGCGCCGGTCGTAACCACGCTGCACACCGTTCTCCGCAAGCCGAACGACGACCAGCGTCGGGTGATGCAGGGCTTACTCGCCCACTCGACCCGGCTGGTGGTGATGACGGAGCGGGCACAAACGATCTTGCAGGAGGTGTACCAGACGCCGCCGGCCAAGATCGATCTCATCCCGCATGGCATTCCCGACGTACCATTCGTCGCCCCGGACTACTACAAGGACCAGTTTGGCGTGGAAGGAAAGATGGTATTGCTGACCTTCGGGCTGCTGTCTCCGAACAAAGGGATCGAGCATGTGCTCAACGCGCTCCCGGAGGTGGTCGCGGAGTTTCCCGACGTGGTCTACATCGTGCTGGGCGCCACGCACCCCAACGAGGTGCGCTGGCGGGGCGAAGCCTACCGCCTGGGCCTCGAAGCCATCGTCAGGAAGAACAAACTCGAGAACCACGTCATCTTCCACAACCGCTTTGTGGAGTTAAAGGAGTTGACCGAGTTCATTGGGGCGGCGGATCTTTACGTCACGCCTTATCTGGACGAAGCCCAGATCACGTCGGGAACGTTGGCTTATGCGTTCGGCGCGGGCAAAGCCGTGATCTCGACGCCGTATTGGCATGCCGCCGAATTGCTGAGGGACCGGAGGGGCGTGCTGGTGCCATTCGCGGACTCGAGGGCGATTGCGCGCGAGGTGGGAGGGTTATTGCGCGATGCGGCACGCCGCAACGCCATGAGCGATAACGCCTACAAGCTGGGCCGCGGCATGGTGTGGAGCAACACCGCGGGACTGTACATGCGCTCCTTCGAACTGGCGCGGCGGCAGGGTGCGGCGGCGCCTCGCAAGTCTGTTGCGGCGCGCGGGTTCGCCCTTCGGCCGCATGAATCGCCGCAATTGAATCTGGATCATCTTTACCAGATGACCGATGCGACGGGCATTTTCCAGCACGCGAGTTTCGCGGCTCCGAATCCTTCCGAAGGCTACTGCACGGACGACAACGCCCGCGCGCTCATTCTGGCGGTGTTGCTGGGCCAGTTGGACGAAGCCCCGCAGGGTGTCCGGGCGCTCGCCACGACCTACGCCGCGTTCCTGGACCGGGCCTTCAATCGAAAGACGACGCGTTTTCACAACTTCCTGAGCAACGACCGCTGCTGGCTGGACGAGCGGGGCTCCGAAGATTCTCATGGCCGGGCGATCTGGGCGCTGGGCACTGCGGCTGGGCGGTCGCCGGAGTGCCGTTCCCAGACGATGGCCAAACAACTCTTTGCGCAGGCGCTGCCGGCTGTGACGGACTTCACTTCGCCGCGCGCCTGGGCATTCAGCCTGCTCGGCATCCATGAATCTCTGCACCGGCCGAACGGCGACGGGCTGGCCAAGGATATCCGCGAAGAGCTGACTAAGCGCTTGGTGGCGCTCTTCGACAAAGTCGCCGAGCCCGGCTGGACCTGGTTTGAAGAGGGGCTGACCTACGACAACGCCAAACTCGCTCACGCGCTGATTGTCAGCGGTCGCGCCACCGGACAGAGGGGCGTGTACGAACGGGGTATGCAGGCGTTGCGCTGGCTGGTGGGCGTTCAGACCTCGCAGCATGGGCAAATGCGCCCCATCGGCAGCAACGGATTCTATAAACGTCACGGTGCACGCGCCACCTTCGACCAGCAGCCTATCGAGGCGCAGACCACCGTCTCGGCTTGCCTGGCCGCCTATCGCGCCACCGCCGACCCGTGGTGGTATGAACAGGCGCAACGCGCCTTCGCCTGGTTCCTCGGCTGGAACGATCTCGGCCTCGAACTCTACGCTCCCCTGACTGGAGGCTGTCGCGATGGCTTGCACACGGACCGGAGCAACGAGAACCAGGGAGCCGAATCGACCCTGGCCTTCCTGCTCTCGCTTGCGGAAATGCGGTTGACACAAGACACCGCCAATCACGTTCACCGAGCCGGTCTGGCGGCCACGGCCTCCCCATGAAAACCATCGACGTCAAACGCAGCACCGTCACTTTGGACCCGGACCCCACTCATGTGCTGGCCAGGCCTTTTCGTCTGATGAGCCACGCGCGCTCCGTCAAGATCTCCGCTCGGGTGATGGCTCTTTCCGAAAGCGAAGTCCACACCCTTTTGAACGGGGTGAGGGCCGAATTCGGCGACCGCCAACTGAGGATCGACGAATTCCTCCACCGGCGGTTTGACGAGGTCAGCCCCTATCTGCTCAATGGCCAGAGACTGTCCGAAGAACGGAAGTTATTGCTGGGCGGGTACTTTACTCACGAGTATTCGCTCGAAGCCGCCGCCTTGTTCAACCCCTCGATGGTGCCGCACCTCGATCAGTCGGGCGTTCCGCCCGGCTGCCTGCGCTTCATCCTGAGCTTACGCGCCACGGCCGAGGGGCACGTTTCCTCGATCGCCTTCCGCAGCGGACTTTTGGACCCAGTCGGCAACATCATAATAGACGTGCCCTCCCGCTATAGTCTCGAGCCGATGCAAGTGCCCAACGCGGCGTTTGAAAAACCGCTGTTCGAACGAAAGCTCCAGGAACTCCGTCTCATGGGCGACTTCAACCGGGAGGTTCTCAATGGCCTACCGGACCCATTCACGGTCGAAGAACTGCGCGCCAGCATCGGTCGTCACGAAAAGCAGCTCCCGGAGCATGAGCGGGAGACGACTAAGACCACAGCCAGAGAAACCCTGATGCTCGCCCAGTCCAATTACGAGGTGCAGTTCACGGCGGAGTCGAAGCTGTCCGAGCGGATCTTGTTTCCAGTCACTCCTTCGCAAAGCAACGGGATCGAGGACGCCCGCTTCGTGCTCTTCCAGCAGGAAGACGGCACGACAAAGTACTATGCCACTTATACCGCGTACGACGGAAGAATGATCCTGCCACAGTTTCTGGAAACCTCGGATTTTCTTCGGTTCAAGTTCATCACATTGAATGGCCCCGCCGTCGAGAACAAAGGCATGGCGCTCTTTCCCCGCAAAATCAAAGGCCTCTACGCGATGCTTGGCCGGCAGGACGCGGAGAACATCTACGTGATGTTCTCCGATCATCTCCATTTTTGGGATACCATGCAGCTCGTTCTCGAGCCGAAGTTCCCTTGGGAATTCGTCCAGTTAGGGAACTGCGGCTCGCCCATCGAAACCGAAGCCGGCTGGCTCGTGATCAGCCATGGCGTAGGGCCTATGCGAAAGTACTGCATTGGCGCTTTCCTGCTCGATCGTGACGACCCGACGAAGGTCATCGGCCGCCTGTCTGAACCATTGATCAAGCCAAATCTAGACGAGCGCGACGGCTATGTTCCCAATGTCGTCTATTCGTGCGGCAGCCTCGTACATAACGGCCAACTCGTCATTCCCTATGGGATATCCGATTACGCCACGACCTTCGCGACGCTCCCGCTTGACCAGGTCCTGGCTGCGATGGAATAGTGGCAGACGGCAGAACCTGCACCTTTTGCAGCAGAATCTGCACCTGCCGAAGTCCACTCGAGATTCTGCGATCACCGGCCGCGTTGCCCCGATTGAGCTCGCAAGATGGCGACAATCGTGCACTGGCAGAGTCGTCACAGAAGTTGCAGTGCACGCGGCCTAACGCGGGCAAACCGCCGGGGGCTGGTAGTTTTGGTTTCGGCAGAGGAAGCCACTGCGGCTTCTGGCCGTAGAAGTTTTGTAGCCGGGGCTCTCGCCAGCCCTGAAGACAGCGAAACCGTTAAAGGAGAAATGTCATGACGAAAAACTTGTTGATCGTTTCGGTTGCGGGCCTGGGTTTGGTCCTGCCCGCTTTGGCAGCGTCGGATCGCGAGGATGACTTGGGGCGTATTCGAAAAGCGACCCAGGTCTTCCAGGAAATCATGAGAACGCCCGACAAGGGCATTCCCCAGGACCTTCTGGAGAAGGCGAGATGCGTGGCCATCATTCCAGGAGAGGAGAAGCTGGCCTTCATATTCGGCGGCAACTACGGCAAGGGACTGGTGACCTGCCGCACGGCCAATGGCTGGAGCGCTCCGCTGTTCCTGGCGGTCGGCGGAGGGAGCGTGGGCTGGCAGATCGGCGGCTCTTTCACCGACGGGGTAATGCTGTTTATGAACGACCATGCCCTGCAAAGCCTGCTGAGCGACAAATTCAAGATCGGCGCCGACGCCAGCGTAGCGGCCGGGCCGGTGGGGAGACAGGCAGCCGCGGACACGGACATTAAGCTCAACGCGGAGATCCTGAGCTATTCGCGCAGCAAAGGGCTTTTTGCCGGGGTCAGCGTGGATGGCGCCGTCGTGCAGGCCGACAAGAGCGGAGACCGAGCCATGTACGGCGCCGATGTTACCCGCGCGGAGATCCTGCACGGCGGAGTTGCGGTTCCCGAGGCGGCACAGAGACTGCTGCACGAACTGGGCGAGTACCCCGCACGCCCTTGAAATAGGCGGGCCGCCGCTGAGAGCCTCTTTTGCGAGCGCCGGCATTGCGACAATGCCGGCCGCTCCAACTTGGGGGCGGCCCGCTCGGGTGTGACGCCGCTGCGTCCGCGAACTTGGCGACGTGGTCGGTCTGGGACCACTTCGGCGCCTCCGCACCAGCACCGGTGCTCGAGCGCGAATGCGGGTTTGCCGGTCAGAACGTCCGGCCGCCTGGCGTTTCACGCTCATTCGGCTTTGGCCCCCGGTTTGCAGTGGACCGGGTGAGGGATGGTAGGCCCTATCGAGCGGCTGATCCCGGGAATCGGCCACGGTCCGCCCGAACCGGTTGTTCCGAGACTACCGCGTAGGCGCAATACAGGAAGTGGGGGGAGATCATGAGACTACCAGCACTCAGCACAACAGAACTAGAATTGGCCGTTACTCTCGTCTCGATCCTCCTCGCAGGCCTCGCCGCGATCCTCTGGGGGCGCAAACGCCGGACTGCGAAACTGCGTACTCGGTTCGGTGGAGCTGAATATGCTCGCGCCGTCGAGGAAAACGGCAACCGGCAGCATGCGGAAGCCGCGCTGGATGAGCGCGCGCAACGAATCGAGGCGCTTCACATCCGGCCGCTCGCAGCAAACGACCGGGCGCGCTTCGTAGCGACCTGGCGCGAAGTTCAGTCGCGCTTCATCGATGGCCCCGCCGGTGCGGTAACGGCCGCGGACCAACTGCTGGGCGATGTGATGTCCACGCGTGGCTATCCGATCGGTAACTATGACCAGCGGGCGGCCGATATTTCGGTGGATCATCCCCTGGTGCTGGAGAACTACCGAACCGCTCACGAAATCGCGCTCCGCGAGACGCGGGGGCAGGCCGGCACGGAGGACCTGCGCCAGGCAATGGTTCACTTCCGGACGCTTTTCGAGGAACTCGTCGACGAGCCAGGGTTGCCCCTGGCGAAGGCTGCGTCGTAAGCCAATTGGAACTCTCACCACAGGCCATGCTTGGGCGTTGAAAGGAACTGCCATGTCATTCGGGATTTACATTGTCGGCTTCCTGATACTGATCGGCGGGCTGATCTACGGAGCCGTGATACTCCATGTTGCCCCGCATTGGATCGCAGT
>Ga0326728_10025182_pt1 | contig 10683 bp, 8 predicted proteins | sample MB3enrmetagenome_FD_207602 | JGI IMG/M metagenome (GOLD analysis project Ga0326728, IMG submission 207602) | Lab enriched peat soil microbial communities from McLean, Ithaca, NY, United States - MB31MN | ecosystem: Environmental > Terrestrial > Soil > Wetlands > Peat | place: USA: New York...
GTAGTTGGCGTTGACGATGGCGCGCAGGGTGGCGGCCCTGAGCCCGTCGCCGCCGTGGCTCAGGCAGTAGGCCAGGGCCCGCACCACGATGCCGTAGTTGCCGAAGAAGGCGTGGACCTTGCCGATGCTCTCCGGGCGGTTCCAGTCCAGGCGGTAGCTGTGCCGGGGCACCTGGCCCTCGCCCACGGAGGTGGTGTCGCGCACCACCAGCGGGCGGGGCAGGAACGGCTCCAGCTCCCTGGTGCAGGCCACCGGACCGGAGCCGGGGCCACCCCCGCCGTGGGGCGTGGAGAAGGTCTTGTGCAGGTTGATGTGCATGACGTCCACCCCGAAGTCCACGGGACGGGCCACGCCGACCATGGCGTTCATGTTGGCCCCGTCCATGTAGAGCAGGGCGCCCACCCGGTGCAGGGCCTCGCTGATGTCCTTGATCCGGTATTCGAAGATGCCCAGGGTGTTGGGGTTGGTGATCATGAGCCCGGCCACCTCCGCGCCCAGCTCGGCCAGCAGGGTATCCAGGCCCTTCTGCACCTTGCCGTCGGCGCCGGTGACGTCGTCGAAGCTGACGGTGCCGTCGGCCTGGGAGGCCACCACCACCACCTCGTAGCCGGCCATGGCGGCGGTGGCCGGGTTGGTGCCGTGGGCGCTGTCGGGGAGCAGGATCACCCGGCGCTTGGCGCCCTTCGCCACATGGTACTGGCGGATCAGCATCACCCCGGTGAGCTCGCCGGAGGCGCCGGCGCTGGGCTGGAGGGTGACCGCCGGCAGCCCGGTGATCTCCTTCAGCCACTCCTGCAGGGTGTAGAGCAGGGCCAGGTTGCCCTGGACGTGGGAGGCCGGCGCCATGGGATGGGTGTCGGTGAAGCCCGGGAGGGCCGCCACCTTCTCGTTGAGCCTGGGGTTGTGCTTCATGGTGCACGAGCCCAGGGGGTACATCCCGTCGTCCACCCCGTAGTTCCAGTGGGACAGGCGGGTGAAGTGGCGGATCACGTCCACTTCGCTGACCGAAGGCAGGGCCTCGAATCCGCCGCGTTTCAGGTGCGCGGGACGGGTGTCCTTCGCCGGGGGCACGTCGAGCCTGGACAGGTCCATGCCGGTCTTGCCCGGCACCGAAAGTTCGAAGATCAAGGGTTCGCGGGTTCGGGTGGTCATGATCGGATCCTTAGCAGACCGGGCTGGGGACGCGGGCCAGGACTTCCACGAGTTGTTCGATCTGCCCGCGGCTGTTCAGTTCGGTGGCGCACCAGAGGATGCAGTTCTTGAGGTCGGCGGCATAGGGGGTGAGGTCCAGGCCGGGCAGGATGCCGGCCTTGGCGCACTCCGCCTGCAGCGCCCGCAGGTCGCCCCGGTAGCGGGTGACGAATTCGTTGAAGAAGGGGGCGCCGAACGCGGCGGTGAAGTCGGGCAGTTCCAGCAGCCGCGCCTGCAGGTACTGGGCTTTGGCGGCGTTGCGCTCGGCCAGGCCTTTGAGCCCCTCGGGACCGGCCAGCTGCAGGAAGATGTTGGCCCGCAGAGCCACCAGGCCCTGGTTGGAGCAGATGTTGCTGGTGGCCTTGTCCCGGCGGATGTGCTGCTCCCGGGCGGTGAGGGTGAGGACATAGCCCACCTGGCCGTCCAGATCCCGGGTCTGGCCCACCACCCGGCCGGGGATCTCCCGCTTCTGGCTGTCCTTGACGGTCAGGAAGCCCAGGTAGGGCCCGCCGAAATTCAGCCGGTTGCCGAAGGACATGGCCTCGCCGCAGGACATGTCCGCGCCCACCTTGCCGGGCGCCTCCAGCCAGCCGAAGGACAGCGCCTCCTGGGTGACCGAGACCACCAGGGCGCCGGCGGCATGGGCGGCGTCGGCGATGACCTTGAGGTCCTCCACGCAGCCCAGGAAGTTGGGGTAGCCCACCAGCACCGCGGCCACGTCGCCGTCCAGCTTGGCCGCCAGGTCGCCCATGTCGGTGACCCCGTCCTTGAGCCCCACCAGGACCAGCTTCAGTCCTTCGTGGGGGGTGATGTTGGTGCACAGCACTTCCTGGTAATGTGGGTGCAGCCCGGCGGAGATGAGGATGGTCTTGCGCTTCTTCTGCAGGCGGACGGCCATGAGCGCGGCCTCCACGCAGGCGGTGCCGCCGTCATAGAGGCTGGCGTTGCCCACCTCCTGCCCGGTGAGGTCGCACATCAAGGTCTGGTACTCGAAGATGTGCTGCAGGGTGCCCTGGCTGATCTCCGGCTGGTAGGGGGTGTAGGCGGTGAACCACTCCTGGCGGCTGATCATCTGGTCCACCGCGGCCGGAACGAAATGATCATAGGCGCCGGCGCCCAGGAACCGGGCCTTGAATGTCGTGTTCATCTCAGCCAGGGCGGCCATCTGCTCCATGACCTCCTGCTCGGACTGCTGCCCAGGCAACTCCAGTTCCCGCTGCAGCTTGAGCGGTTCCGGGATTCCACACAGGAGGTCTTCGGCCCGCTCCACTCCGATGGCATCGAGCAGGGCGCGGTCTTCCAAAGGAGCCGTGGGCAGATAGCGCATAAGGCAGCCTCGAATTGGGAAAGGTGACGATCAAACGTTCACGGGAAAAGGGTACACGCGCCGATGGGCGAAAGTCGACTCAATCCCTTGGAATGTGCAAGGGACGTGATCAACCTCACCCCTCCAGGTCGACGAGGGTTCCCGGCCTGGCGGCGCCCTCCCCGGCCCTGTGGCCCGATCTTGGGTTACCCTTGAACCATGCGTTGCCCGTTCTGCGGCCACATCGAGGACAAGGTTGTGGATTCCCGCGAATCCCGGGAGGGCGATGCCATCCGCCGCCGGCGCGAGTGCCTCGGCTGCGGTCGGCGCTTCACCAGCTATGAACGGCTCGAGGAAGTTCCCATCCTCATCGTCAAGAAGGACGGACGCCGGGAACCCTTCGACCGGCAGAAGCTGCTCCGGGGTATCATGGCCGCCTGCCAGAAACGGCCGGTCTCCCTGGGGGTCCTGGAGGAGGCCGCGGGGGACATCCAGGCCAGGCTCATGGAGCAGCCGGACCGGGAAGTACCCAGCCGGAACCTGGGGGAACTGGTCATGGACGCCCTGAAACGCATCGATTCCGTGGCCTACGTCCGGTTCGCCAGTGTCTACCGGGACTTCAAGGACCTCCCGGACTTCGTCAAGGCGCTGGAGGCGCTGATGCCCGGCTCCCCCCAGCCGCTGTCCCGGCCCGCCCTCCGCCCGGCGCCGCCTGTAGAGGAGGCGCCGCCCGTGGCGCCCGCGCTGCGCCAGCCTCCCCCCTCTGCCGCTCCCCAGCCGTTCAAGTCCACGCCGCTGTTCCCGGGGGTGGAGACGGACCGGCCGGAGCCTCCCAAGCGGCGCAGGTCCCGATGAGCCGCCTTCCGCCCGCGGTGCCGGGTCGGTCCCCGATGGGGCCCCTGCGCCGGGCCCAGGCAACCCCGGCGGAGCATGCTCCGCAAGGGTTGCTATCCTGTTGAGCAGAGGTTTCCAGTGGCCGAAGAAATCGTCATCCCGCAGTTGCTCGAAGAATCGCCCAAGATTCCCGACGTCCTTCCGGTCCTGCCGCTCCGCGACGTGGTGGTCTACCCGTACGTGATCCTGCCCCTCTCGGTGAGCAGGGAGAAATCCCTGCGCGCCGTGGACGCCGCCCTGGTGGAGAACCGCATGATCCTTCTGCTCTCCCAGAAGCAGATGGAGATGGAGGATCCCGGTCCGGACGAGATGTACTCCGTGGGCACCGCCGCCCTGATCATGCGGGTGCTCAAGCTGCCCGACGGCCGGGTGCGGGCCCTGGTGCAGGGACTGCAGCGGGTGCGGGTGGAATATTTCACCGAGACTGAGACGCTGTTCAAGGCCAAGGTGGAGATCCTGGCCGAGCCGGAGATCGGCGAGCACGACATCGAACTGGACGCCCTGCTCCGCTCGGTGAAGCAGACCCTGGAGAAGGCCGTGGCCCTGGGCAAGAACCTGCCCCAGGAGGTGCTGGTCATCGCCGCCAACCTGGACAGCCCCGGGCGCCTGGCGGACATGGTGGCTTCCAACCTGGACATCAAGCCGCCGCAGATGCAGGAGGTGCTGGAGATCACCAACCCCGTCAGCCGCCTGAAACGGGTGAATGAGCTGCTTATGCGGGAGATCGACCTGCTGGAAGTGCAGCAGAAGATCACCATGGAGGCCCGCGGCGAGATGGACAAGAGCCAGCGGGAGTACTACCTGCGCCAGCAGCTCAAGGCCATCCAGCAGGAACTGGGCGAGGGCAGCGAGCTGGCCGAGGAGATCCAGGGATTCCGTGACAAGATCGCCAAGGTGAAGGTGCCGCCCGAACCGCTCACGGAGATTGAACGCAATCTCAAGAAACTGGAGCGGATGCATCCTGATTCCAGCGAGACCGCGGTGACCCGGACCTACCTGGAGTGGATGACCGAGATGCCCTGGGCCACCATCACCGAAGACAACCTTGACCTCAAGGAGGCCAAGCGGATCCTGGACGAGGATCACTACGGGCTGGAGAAGATCAAGGACCGCCTGGTGGAGTACCTGGCGGTGCGCAAGCTCAATCCGGAGCACAAGGGCACCATCCTCTGCTTCGTGGGCCCGCCGGGCACCGGCAAGACCAGCCTCGGCCGCAGCGTGGCCAGGGCCCTTGGGCGCAAGTTCTCCCGCATCTCCCTGGGCGGCGTCCACGACGAGAGCGAGATCCGGGGCCACCGGCGCACCTACGTGGGCGCCATGCCCGGGAGGATCGTCCAGGCGCTGCACCAGATCGGCTCGATGAACCCGGTGGTCATGCTGGACGAGGTGGACAAGATCGGCCGGGACCTGCGCGGCGACCCGTCGGCGGCCTTGCTGGAGGTGCTGGATCCGGAGCAGAACCACACCTTCCGGGACCACTACATGAATGTCCCCATCGACCTCAGCCAGGTGCTGTTCCTCACCAACGCCAACGAGCTGGACCCCATCCAGCCGGCGTTCAAGGACCGCATGGAGATCATCCACCTCTCCAGCTACACCCTGGAGGAGAAGATCGGCATCGCCGAACGCCACCTCATCCCGCGCCAGCTGGAGAAGAACGGGGTCTCCAGGGAACTGGTGGAGTTCACCACCCGGGGCCTGCAGGCTGTCATCACCGGCTATACCCGGGAGGCCGGGCTGCGCCAGCTGGAGCGGGAGATCGGCACGGTCTGCCGCAAGGTCGCCCGCAAGGTGGCCGAAGGCGACCTCAAGGACCGCCTCACCCTCACCGAGAAGAACGTCCACGAGTTGCTGGGTCCGGTGAAGCTGCTCCAGGACGAGCGGCTCAAGGCGCCGCGGGTGGGGGTGGTGACCGGGCTGGCCTGGACCTCCACCGGCGGCGAGGTGCTGTTCGTGGAGGCCCTGAAGATGCCGGGCAAGGGTGGACTGCTGCTCACCGGCCAACTGGGCGACGTCATGAAGGAGAGCGCCCAGGCCGCCCTCAGCTATATCCGCTCCCGCTCCGACGCCTTCGAGATCGACCCGGAGGTGTTCCAGAAGTGCGACCTGCACATCCACTTCCCCGAGGGCGCCATCCCCAAGGACGGCCCCAGCGCCGGCCTGGCCATGGCCACGGTGCTGCTCTCGGTGGTCAAGGGCAGGCCGGTGAGGAACACCTTCGCCATGACCGGCGAGATCGACCTGCGCGGGGAGGCCCTGGCCATCGGCGGCCTGAAGGAGAAGGCTCTGGCGGCGCTGCGGGTGGGGGTGAAGAACATCATCATCCCCTTCGCCAACCAGAAGGACCTGGAGGAGATCGCGCCGGAAGTGCGCCGCAAGCTGAACTTCTACCCGGTGAAGCACGTGGAGGAGGTGTTCGAGCTGGCCCTGGAGGACTGGGTGCGGCCGGAGAAGCGCAAGCGCGCCCGGGCCGCGGCCAAGCCGCCGGCCGAGCCCGCCCCCGCCGAACCCAAGGCGGCCAGGCGCACCAGAACGGCGGCGGCGAAGAGGTCCCGTTGAGTCTGCTCGGATCCCTCGTCACCAAGTTCAAGCAGGGCCTGCAGCGCACCCAGGAACTGGTGCTGGCGCCCATGGGCCGGCTGCTGGGGCTGCGCCGGCTGGACGAAGCCCAGCTGGAGGAACTGGAGGAGCTCCTGCTCCAGGCCGACCTGGGCGTCCACGCCGTCGACCGCCTCATGGAGCGGCTGCGCTTCGAGCTGAAGAAGTCCGCCGAGATCGACCCCAAGGCGGTGCTCAAGGATGAGCTGCTGCGGATCCTGCGCCAGGTGCCGCCCCGTCCTTTCACCGCCCAGGGCACCCAGGTGGTGTTGCTGGTGGGGGTGAACGGCGTGGGCAAGACCACCACCCTGGGCAAGCTGGCCGCCCAGCTCAAGGCCGCCGGGGATCCGGTGCTGGTGGTGGCCGGGGACACCTTCCGGGCCGCCGCCATCGACCAGCTGGAATTGTGGGCCAAGCGCGCCGACGTTCCGATGATCCGCAACCGGATGGGCGGCGATCCCGCCGCCATCGCCTTCGACGGCGCCACCAGCGCCCTGGCCAAAGGCATCCCCTGGGTGCTGGTGGACACTGCCGGCCGCCTGCACACCAAGGACCATCTTATGCGGGAGCTGGACAAGATCCGGCGCAGCCTGCAGAAAGTCATCCCCGAGGCGCCGCACCGGGTGATCCTGGTCCTGGATGCCACCACCGGCCAGAACGGGCTGGCCCAGGCGGAAGCGTTCCGCCAGACCGCCGGGGTCACCGACCTGATCCTCACCAAGCTGGACGGCTCCGCCAAGGGCGGGGTGGTGGTGCCCATCCTGGAGCGGCTGAAGCTGCCCATCGCCTTCGTGGGCGTGGGCGAGCGCCTGGACGACCTGGTTCCCTTCGACCCCGAAGCCTTCGTGGACGGGCTGCTGGATGTCCAGTAACGACCTGCTCACCCCCGACCTGGCCTGGGAGCTGGCCTGCGGCGGGCCATTCCCGGACCCGGCGCGCCTGCAGAGGGACGAGGGCTACATGGCCCTGGCCCTGCGGGAGGGCATGTCGGGGGTCGGCCTGTCCAGCCCCAATCCCCCGGTGGGCTGCGTGCTGGTGCGGGATGACCGGGTCCTGGGCCGGGGCGTGCACACCCGGGCCGGGGACCCCCACGGCGAGATCATGGCCCTGCGGGATGCCGAGAGCCGGGACGAGGACGTGCGGGGCGCCACCGCCTACGTGACCCTGGAGCCCTGCTGCTACCACGGCCGCACCCCGCCCTGCACCGGCGCCCTGATCCGGGCCGGGATCAGCCGGACCGTGGTGGGCGTGCGCGACCCCAACCCTCGGGTGGACGGCGGCGGCATGGCCATCCTCCAGGCCCACGGCATCCAGATCCAGGAGGGCGTCCTGGGTTCCGCCTGCGCCCGCTTCCATGCGCCTTTCTTCAAGCTCATACGTACCGGCCTTCCCTGGGTGATGCTCAAGCTGGCCCTGGGCACCGACGGCGCCACCGGCCCCAAGGGCCGCAGCACCCAGGTCACCACCCCGGAGATCCAGCAGCTGGCCCACGCCCTGCGCCGGGCCAGCGAGGCCATCGTGGTGGGCCGCTGGACTGTGGCGGTGGACGACCCCTCCCTCACCGACCGCTGGCACACTCCCACCGCTCCCCACCGCCTGTTGTGGCGGGTGGTGCTGGACAGCCACGGCCGCCTCCCGTCCGTCCGCAAAGTCTGGCAATCCGTGCCCGGCCAGCCTGCCCTGCGGGCCGTGGTGGAGGACCTCCCCCCCATCCGCGACGTGGAGGACCTGCGCCTTCCCCCCAGCCCCGGCGGCTGCAGCCTGCGCCACCTGCTGCACGAGCTGGCCGCCCGGGGCGTGGGCCGGGTGCTGTTCGAAGGCGGCGGCCAGCTGGCCCGGGAACTGCTGCAGCAGGGCCTTGTGGACGAATTCCACCGGTTCATCTCCGACACCCCGGCGGGCGGCAAGCCGGTGCAACTGGACGTTTCCGGACTGCCGCGCCTGCGGGCCCAGGTGGGGTTCAAAGGTGGGCGCTGGGAAGTTTTAGCGCGGGGCGAAGCTTAAAAAGGAAAATAACTTAAATAAAATTCAAAATTATTAAAAAATATTCTCTTTACCATCAATTCTAGCTTGAACCAGAACTATGAAATGATGCAAAATCGTCTTTGTTGGAGTTAACTCGTTCAATTATGAAATAATATAAATAATGATTATTAGATTCATTTCCTTGAAAAGATTGGCCATCGCGGCCCTTTCCTGCTTCCCGCTCTGCGCCTTCCCCGCTCAGGATTCCCGCCAGGCCCCCCCAGCCCAGACCCGGGAAAAGCCTCCCGAATACCCCCTGGAGCCCTGGAGTTCCCGCTCGGCCACGGCGGTGATCCTGCACGCGGAATGCGACACCGAGACGTTCACCCCCCGGGTGGTGTTCTACCTCGACGGGGCCGTGGCGGGAGCGTGTGACACCAATCCCTTCTACCTGTCCCTGGACCTGATGTCCCTGGATCCGGGCACCCACCGCTTCCACGCCGAGGCGTACCGGTGCGGGAGCCGCATCGCGGTGTCGCCCGAAGCGTTCTTCCACATCGGCCCAGTGCGGATCCTGCCGCCCCGGGCCACGGTGGCGGCGGGAGGCGATTTCCAGTTCCGGCTGGTGGACATGGACGGGCTGCCAACGGAGGGGGACTGGTCGGTGGAGGGCGGCATCTATCCCGGCACCATCAGCAAGACCGGGCTCTACACCGCGCCCCCGGAGGCGGGCAGCTTCCAGGTGGTCGCCGGGAACCCCTTCGACGCCAAGAGCCAGGCCGTTGCCCAGGTGGGGGCCGATCCGCTCAATTACATGACCCATACCGCCGGGGGCGAGCGCTTCCTGCTGGACTGGATGGACCGGAACCGGATCGGCTACGACCTGATGCCGGACCACCGCCTTGGCGCCATGGGCCTGGAGCAGATGCTGCGGCGCTACCGCCTGCTGGTCATCCAGGTCCACCCCGAGTACCTGAACGGCGCGGAGACGGAACTCATCCGTCGCTACCTGGAGCGGGGCGGGAACATCCTGATCCTGGCCGGGAACACCCTGTTCTGCCGGGTGGAACTGCAGGGCAGCCCCGAGCGCATGGCGCGCCTGGTCCGGCGCACCGAGATCCGCCAGGTGCAGGCGCTCATCGGCGAATACTACAGGGGCTGGAGCAAGTTCATGAATGACTACCTGATCACTCGGCCGGAGCACTGGGCGTTCCAGGGCCTGGGCGCATCGGCCGGGAGCCATCTGGCCCGTGGCGGTCCCTGGGGCGGCGGCAACGGCTGGGAGATGGACACCCCCGGACCCTTCTCGCCCCCGGGCATGGAACAGCTGGCCCGGGGCGATCGCTCCATCCGCAACGTCCCCACCCCGTCGATCGTGGCCTACACCTCTCCCGGCGGCGGGATCCTGGTGAACGTCGGGTCAATCGTGTTCACCAGCACCCTGCAAAGCGACCCCATGGCGGCGGGGTTCGTGCGCAACGTCCTGGCCCGGTGCGGGGTGGATGTGCCCGCGAGCGGCAACTGACGGGATGGCGGGCGCACCTGGGGCATCCACCCTGGGCGGAGGTCATCCATGCCGGTTTGGAATGATAACCATTTATTAAATTCATTTAACTTAGACGAGCGGACAACCTATCTTTTCCTTGGCACCCAAAGGAGGAAGCCATGAACGAGCAGATGCTGATCGGTTCCGTGTTCGTCGCCGCCCTGATGGTCACGTTCGCCTGGTTGAAGGTCCATTCCCTGCGGAAGGGTCTCCTATGAGGGTCTCGGCCCCGGCGACAGTCGCCCGCACCAGTTCGAGGAATGCGCGGGCAGCCGGGGGCAGAGGGCAGTCGCGCTTCCAGGCAAGGGTCCGCCGCCAGCGGAACTCCTGGTCCTTGATGGGCAGGCAGCTGATGGACGGATTGGCCAGGGGGCAGATGAGCTTCGGCAGGAAGGCCACCCCCACGTTGGCGGCCACCAGGGCCAGGATCAGCTCGGCCTGGCCACTGTAGGCCGCCACCCTGGGGGTGAAGCCGTCCAGCTGGCAGGCGGTGACGATCTGCGCATTGAGCGCGAACCCGGGCTCGAACAGGATGAACGGCGTGTCGGCCAGCTGCCCCAGTTCCACCGAGGCGGCCGCGGCCAGCGGATGCTCCCGGGCCACCAGGGCCAGGAGTGGCTCGTCGTGCACCATGATCCAGTCCAGATCCTCGGGCACCGGGAGGCGGCAGACGGCCAGGTCCAGCGCGCCTTCCTGGAGGGCCTGCTGCAGGGCCAGCACGCCCCGTTCCACCAGTTCGATTTCCACCCCTGGGTAGCGGCGCCGGAACTGCACCACCACCTGGGTGAACATGATGGCACTGCCCAGCCGGGACAGCCCGAGCCGGATGCGCCCGCGGCGAAGGCCGCTCAGGTCGGCCAGGTCGTTCTGCAGGTTCTCCCGGGCCGCGAGCATGGCCACAGCGTGGCGGTAGACCAGGTCCCCGGCGACGGTAAGCTTCACCTTCTTGCCGACCCGGTCGAACAGCTGCACCCCCACTTCGTCCTCCAGCTGCTTGATGGCCTTGCTCACGGTGGGCTGGCTGGCGAAGAGCACCCGGGTGGCAGCCGAGAACCCACCCTGCTTGACCACTTCCACGAAGACCCTGAGTTCCCGGAAGTCCATCGGTTCCCTCCCACGCCAGGCAGGAAGACGGGCGGATATCCATTCTATGACGCCCGGCCCTTGCGGCAGGAAAGCCCTC
>Ga0326728_10025184_pt1 | contig 10683 bp, 7 predicted proteins | sample MB3enrmetagenome_FD_207602 | JGI IMG/M metagenome (GOLD analysis project Ga0326728, IMG submission 207602) | Lab enriched peat soil microbial communities from McLean, Ithaca, NY, United States - MB31MN | ecosystem: Environmental > Terrestrial > Soil > Wetlands > Peat | place: USA: New York...
CAGCGTACACCTGCACGCCCGGGGGCCTGCTGCCCGTGTGCATTGAAGCATAATAAGGTAAGAGGTCGTACACAATAGTACAGGAACGCTAAAAGTGACCGGGGATCTGCCGGCCCAGACGGCCGGGGATTGCCGGTGAGGTGCGACAAGATGCTTGAAATCAGGTTTGTACGGGCAAGCCCGGAGATCGTGAAAGCCGACCTGCTCAAACGAAATGCTCCGGAAAAGATTGCGTGGGTGGACGAAATCCTGGCAAAAGATGCACGTTCCCGCGAGCTCAAGGTACAGACCGACGAGCTGCGGCGCCGGAGAAACACCATTGCACGGGAGATCAACGAGGCGCGCAAATCCGGAAAAGACCCGGCACCCCTCATGGCAGAAGCAGCCGATCTCCCGCAAAAGATTAAGAACAACGACTTCGAGCAGGAAGAGATTTCCACCCTCATCCGCACCCGGCTCATGCGCCTCCCCAACATCCTGCACGAGAGCGTACCGCGGGGAAACGACGATACCGGCAACGTAGAGGTCCGGCGCGTGGGCACCCCCCGCACGTTTGATTTCGAGGTAAAAAACCACGGGCAACTGGCCGCCGACCGTGGCTGGGCAGATTTCGAACGGGCGGCCAAAACCTCCGGCGCCGGCTTCTATTTCCTGAAAGGGAGCCTCGTGATGCTCGACCTCGCGCTCCAGCATTTTGCCCTCGACCTGCTCGAAAAGATAGGGTTTACACCGGTCATCCCGCCGTTCATGATCAACCGCAGCTCGTACGAGGGGGTCACCGATCTCGACGATTTCGAGAAGGTCATGTATAAAATTGATGGCGATGATGCGTACCTGATAGCGACGAGCGAGCACCCTATCGCCGCAATGTACCAGGACGAGATCTTCGAGGAAAAAGACCTGCCGCTGCGCCTTTGCGGCCTCTCTCCCTGTTTCCGCCGGGAGATTGGGGCGCACGGCCTTGACACCAAGGGCCTCTTCCGTGTCCACCAGTTCACGAAGATCGAGCAGTTCGTCTTCTGCAAACCCGGAGACTCGTGGCAGATCCACGAGGAACTGCTGGCAAATGCCGAAGAGGTCTTTAAAAGACTGGACCTTCCCTATCATGTGGTCAATATCTGCACCGGGGATATCGGGACGGTCGCCGCAAAAAAGTACGATATCGAGGCATGGATGCCCCGGGAAAACGCGTACAAGGAAGTCGTCTCCTGCTCCAACTGCACCTCGTACCAGGCAGCAAGCCTCAATATCCGGGTGCGGGACAAGGAGAACTTCGAGTCAAAGCAGCTCGTCCATACCCTCAACTCTACCGCTATTGCAACATCGAGGGCGCTGCGGTGCATCCTGGAGAATTACCAGAACCGGGATGGATCGGTGACGGTCCCGGAGGTTCTGCGGCCCTATATGAACGACCGTGAGTACCTCTGAGTTTCGCTTCTCTTTTACCCCTCTTTTATTATCAAAAATAAAAATATCTGATAAATACTTATTTGTCAAAGGCAATGCAAGAGTATAGTAGAGAACGTGGTAATTATGGGCTATCCCGATCTGAAAAGCGATGAGTCCATTGTTCTGACAGCACAGCATGTCAAGGTAAAATCCGTGCCGTTCGAACTGGTGCTCACGAATCGTCGTCTTATTATCATCGACAGCGAGAAGAATGTTGTCCCGACACAGCAGATCTCTCTTGTCACCATACGGAACGTTACGGTCGGAGAGAATGCAATCCGCGACCCGGTCATCACGCTTACCATCCTGACCGATACGGCGGATACCCGCGAGATGGCGCTGAGCTTTGTCCGGCAGACTGCCGGCGAGCGCAGGCGCGAGGCTGACGAATGGGTGAAAAGCCTCAAAAAAAATGTCGCCGCAGCGGTATCGAACCCGGTGGAGGCGGCGATGGATATACCGGTCACCGGGGAGGCCAGGCCGGACCACACCGGTACTCCGGGGACAAAAAAGAAGATCGAGATTGCCCGTCCCATAAAAAAGATCACGGTGGACGCAAGCCACCTGCCCCCAAAACCGGTCGAGACCACGTCGCTTCCCGAGGGATCTTTCTGCGCCAGGTGCGGGAACCGCATCCCCCCGGGATCGACCTTCTGCAACCGGTGCGGTACCAAAGTGGTCGTCCCGGGAGAGGCGACGGCAGTTTCTGCTGCACCCGGGCAGATTGCCACGGCCCCTGTTTCCGGGCCGGGTGACCGCAAAGGCCGGCCCATCGAACAGATCATCCACTCGATCGAACCGCTGATCGCGGACTCAGTGCCCCGCACGGAAGCAGCCCCGGCAGTACCTGAACCCGTACAGGTTCCCCCGGCAGAACCACCAACTGCGCCCGCGACACCGGTCGAATCCCCGACAGATGCTTTTGCAGCCGCGGCTGCAGCCGTCGCAGCGACAGGGCAGGAGGCACCGGCCATACCGCCAGTCCCCCCGATTCCCCCTGTGCCGGGAACACCCCGGAAGAAAAGCAGGAGAACCCTCGCGGTGGCGGTTATTATTATCGTCATCCTCGCGGTTGTTGGCGGGGGATTTGTGGTGATGACAAACCTGAACAAGAATGCTGTCGTGACACCGGTCACTACCCCGGTCCCGACTACTGCTACGCCCAGGCTGACCGCGACGCCGACCGCCGTGCCCACCGCTGTCGCGACAACTATCGCCGTGCCCACGACCCCGCAAGTGGTGATCCCGCAGACCGGCGTCTGGGCCGAGATCACGTATGACAAGACCTACACCGGTCTTGTGGGCGCACCGGGGAACCAGGTGCAGGTCACTGACACCGGTGACCATTTCTACAGGATCCCTACGAGCGACGGGACGGTTGCCATATCCCTCCAGAAATCGGATGGCTCGGGCGACCCGTTGAAGGTCGTTGTCTACAGTGACGGCGCAACGGTAAAAACGGCATCGACAACCACACCTTATGGAAATATCGATGTGCAGTTATCGCTCGCAACCCCGACACCACCCCCGACCTCCGTGATTACGACCGTTGCCACCCAGTCCCCTGCATCCAACGTGACAACATCCATTGACGCGAACGCGGTACACCTGACGAGCACGGGGTAACCGTGGACCTGCCTGGCATCATCATGTTGTCCCGTTCGTGCGTGGCATGAACGACAGAGGAAAAAACCAATAACATTTTTTTGGGGTATACCCTTATGATGCGCCGGAACCTGTATGCAGGACTGCTCCTGCTTTGTATGCTCGCGGGTGCGGCTGCCGCATCCGGTCCGATACAGACGTATATTGGCGATACCGTCAGGCTTTCGGGATACTGCTATACCAGCCCGACCGTCTATCTCTTCCTGACCGGGCCAAACCTCCCGACAAACGGTGTGGCGCTGGACAACATCAACAGCCAGGCGGACCAGGGAGGATTTACCGAGGTCAGCGTGAATAGTAACGATCAATGGAACTACGACTGGAACACGGGTTTGCTGGGCGGGGTTCTGGACGCCGGTACCTATACGATCTGGGCGGTCGACGGTCCCAATGACCTGTCCAATTTAAACACTGCCGAGTACACCACGATTTCCGTTACGCTGGGAGTTCCCGGCATCGGTAGTGTGGGTGCGTCCACCTCTTCCGGCAGCACCGCCTCCCCGGTTGTAGTCCCGGGCACGCTCAACGTCAGTTCTGTCCCGGACGGTGCCTCGGTGGTCGTCAACGGGAACTACCAGGGCCGGGCGCCGCTGAGCATCCCCGGCCTTGCTCCCGGCACGTATATCGTCAATGTGTCCCGGTTCAATTACGATCCGCTCTCCAGTGCCGCAACCGTCGAGGCAGGTACGACCACGGAAGTGACCGCCACGCTCCGGCCAAAGACCGGGACCCTTTCCATCAACACGACTCCCGAGGGAGCGCAGATCGCCCTTGACGGTACACCGGTCGGCCTCTCCCCGGTCACGCAATCCGGTGTCTCTGCCGGCAACCACACGGTCAATGCAACGCTTGCGGGGTATGTCCCGGTCGAGACCGAGGTTACCGTGATCGCGGACCAGCCGGTCACGAGCACGATTGCGCTCGCAAAGCCTGCCTCTTTGATACCGGGGAACCTCACACCCCTGCCGGTGCCGGTGACCATCGGAGCCTGCGCCGGTGCGGTTCTCCTGTTCGCGTTCTTCCGGCCGCGGACCCGGGCATAACCTTATCCGTACGGAAAAACGGCAGGTCAGGCCCTGGTTCGCGTAATCTTCTTTTTCAGATGCGGTTGAACAAGCTTCGACTCTTAAAAAAAGTATTCCCTCATCCTTACCGGTGAATGAAGGCCCGGTACAGGAACCAGGCCCCGAGGAGGATCAGGAAGAGGGAAACGATCACGGGCCAGAATCTCAGCGGTGCCCAGACGATGCCGATACCGACAAGGACCAGGAATGCGCCGATAATGGCAAGGAACCCGCGGGGCCGGGGCGAGGGGCCGTGTGTCCCTTCCTCTCCTGCCGGAGCTGATCTTTGCTGTGCAAGTACCGCCGACCCGATGAACCCGAGGCCAAGCCCGATCAGCACGCCGGAGCCCGGGTAACCGGCGAGCAGCCCGATCCCGAGGCCCAGAAGGACGCCGGCGGGGATCAGCATATAGCCGCCGTGCCGGTGGTGCCTGTATCGTTCCTGATAATCCGGTTTCTCTTCTGTTACCATATTCACCCGATGGTTGAGCGGCATGATAAAGGATGTGTTTCGGATACTTGAGTGAACGTTTCCGTATGCCAGGAAAGTTACTTTTTGCAAACCTGATAGTGTATGTTCCTCCCGGCATAACGAGCCCCGGATCTTCAAAGGAGTGATTCCCGAAATCCGGATCCGACACCCTCGTATTACCCGGGTATCCCGCAAAAAAATTATGGGCCCAGCGGCGACTCGTTCATGCCGAGGAAATAGAGTGCGTTTTCCCCGTACTGGACGGGAGCGTAAAGGTACCCGGTATGGGGGAGCCCCTGGAACCGCACGAGCCACGATCCGTTGATCTGCCCGGCCATCTGGACCGAGACCGCGTCCGGTGTCAGGACGTCACTGGTGCCCACGACAAGCATAACGTCCTTGTGGATGCCGGAAAGACCGGCCCATGACCCGTTCCAAACGAGGTTGGCCTGGGCTTCCCGTTGTTCGCCCGGGGCGGCCGCCGGGTCGGCAGCTACCGATTCAATGGTCCCGAGAAGCTTCTGTGTCTGGGGAATACGGACGCTGTAGGTGTTGGAATCCAGGATGAGTTTTCGCACGCGTTCCGGGTGGTCGATTGCCAGCTGCTGGGATATCGAGGACCCCATGGACGCCCCGTACACATTCATACTGTCATAGCCAAGGGCGGTCATCATGGCGGCAGCGTCATCCGAGTACAGGGAAATGGTGGGGGTGGTCGCGTTGTTGTCGCTGCTGTATCCCATCCCCCGGTTGTCATAGGTATAGACATGGTATTTCGTTGCAAGGATCCCGATGAACGTTTCGTTCCAGTCATCGATGGTCGCGCCAAACCCTTCGATCATCAGGAGCGGTTCGCCGGACCCGAACTCCCGGTATCCCAGGGTTACCCCGTTCGCCTGCGCATATCTGACGGGTGTTGCATTGAACGATACCGTGGGATTCTGCCCGGCTGCCTGCACTGTTGACGGGCTCGTGGCTGAATTACTTATGCACCCGGCCGTGGCGAGGACGCAGATGGTGGCAGCGAGTGCGAGCATTAACAGGAGTGTCTTGTTCATGGAAAATTCCCCTCTTCAATGGACCAGTTCCGGAAACTGTCCTGTTTCCCTATTGGGCCTGCCCTAAAAATATTTACCGAAATTTTTTTTAGGGAAACGGATGAACGGATTTTCCCGGCTGCGCATGTTTTATTCGTTTCACCGTAAAATATCCTGAGACCCGTTCATACACCGGTGGAAATACCCTCACGTGGTGCGTCTGGGATTCCCGATCTGCCCGGTCTTTGCCGCAAAAAAGGAGAACCGTATGGATACTGCGCTTGTCATCATCGTCGGTGAATGGATCGCCTTTATGGCGTTTATTTTTTCCCTTGGGTTCGTGTACGGCGGAAAAACCGAGCGGATATCGAAATACTATTTCGAGCGGTCGGTCCTGGTCTTTGTCCTTGCAATCGTCGCCCTCATCGCGATTCGGCTCACAACGCCCGGCCTCCTTATCGTCCGGGTCATTCCTGCCACCGTGCTGACCGGCCTTACAGGAATTACTCTCACCACTGCCGGCCTTCTCTTTGCCACGTGGGCGCGGATCCATCTCGGGAAATACTGGAGCAGCATGGTGATGATCAAGACCGGCCACCATCTCATCAGGACCGGCCCCTACCGGATCGTCCGGAACCCGATGTATGCCGGCATGCTTGCGGCACTCGTCGGGACTGCGGTCGCAGTGGGCGAACTGCTGGCGTTTGTCTTTGTGGGGATCATTGTTATCGGAATCTGGCTGAAGATAACTGCGGAAAAAAAGATCCTGCAGGAGAAGTTCGGCGAGGAATACACCCGGTTCAGGCAGGAAGTAAAATCCCTGATACCTTATATCCTGTGATAAAGGGGAGATCTCCTAGGCTTTTCCCCCCAAAATACGCCCGTAAAACCGTCCGATTGCCCCGCACAAAAATCAAAGCTCATATTTGCCCCTGTTTGCCAAAACACTCCCAAATTGAGCCCCATATAATGCCCTTTATCGCTTAATATCGGCCCATTCCAGGCCACTATTTTCACGAACCACCAAAACCCAATCCGGGCCAAAAACGGGCCTCAAAACGCGTCTATGAGACCTTTTTATTTCGTCCGATTGCCAAAATACGGCTGATTTGGGGGTATTTTTAAACGGGGCCCGATACGGGCTTCTTTTGGGAATGGAAGTGGGTAATCGGAGGTCAGATTGGGCTTGGATTGGGGGCACTCTTCACCTCCTGATCAGGGATTTCTGTGCCGGGAGATCAGGAAGATGGGGGCTGATGCCCCCGTACCCCCTGAGCGAGGACTGCCACCACCCCCGGGAGGAAGCCCCCGCGGCGGAACAGGTACCAATCGGGGAGAAGACTCTTGCCCAGCGAGGGAGCATGGCAAGGCCCCGAGTAAACTTACTGCGAAGCAGGGAGGGGGATGAATCGATGTTTGCTGGAATGTGGGAATCCAGATCTTGGGAGAATAGAAGACTATTTGCGGATCGGAATATTAAAACCAGACCCGATGATACCTGCCCGGAGGAATATGTCACGAAACGGTGTCTGTTGCGTTGTCGGGACGTTAAATAGTCAATATTGTGGTGTTACGACGATATCATGTTCTTTATGTCCCGTTAACCCAAACAGCACCTTCACTCGATTTCAAAATTTGTTTCAAAGACTGGTTCGAACGCCAAATTCTATTAAGCCACATGCGGAGCAATGATAGTTGTAGCGCTCAAGGTGGCCGCCATCACCAGAACTATTGCGCTAATTGCCTGACAAACGAAGGTATCACGATCCCAACCGGTTTGCGATTGTGGTATATGCAGACAATCTTTTGATCTTCGTGTTGAAAACCTTCAGGAATTCACCATGGAGAGAGACGGAGGAGAATGTCAGCCGCTGGAAAGAACCTGGAGAATGGCAACCCGACAATCACAGGTTCGCTCCTCTCCGGTGAAGAGCTGGCAAAGATTCTCAAAACCGGGGCCGGAGGTCTCAGCGAAGAAGAAGTCCGGAGCCGGTTGCAGGAGTACGGGTTCAACGACATCCCGGAAGAGAAGAAGCATCCGCTCCTCAGGTTTTTGAGGTATTTCTGGGGTCCGATACCCTGGATGATCGAAGGAGCAGCGCTTCTCTCTGCAATTATCCAGCACTGGGAAGATTTCAGCATAATCTTCATGATGCTTGTCATCAACGCCGTTGTGGGTTTTTTCCAGGAGCGTAAGGCAGAAAACGCCATCGAACTCTTAAAACAGCGTCTCGCCCTCAATGCCCGCGTACTCCGGGACGGGTTGTGGACCGAGATCCCGGCCCGCGGGCTGGTCCCCGGTGACATTGTCCACATCCGGCTTGGCGACATTGTCCCGGCTGATGTCCGGCTCACTCATGGGAAGTATCTTCTTCTCGATGAATCCGCTCTTACGGGTGAATCGTTGCCGGTTGAGAAAAAGAACGGAGACGATGCATATTCCGGATCCATCGTCCGGCAGGGAGAGATGGATGCGATCATAACAGGAACAGGAGTGAGGACATTTTTTGGCAGGACAACCCGCCTGCTCCAGCAGAAACCGCCCCGGAGCCACTTCCAGCAGGCTGTGGTCCGGATCGGTAATTACCTGATTGCCCTTGCCGTGTCGCTCGTAAGTGTTGTTTTTATCATTTCCACGATCCGGGGAGACGCCATCCTCGAGACACTCCAGTTCGCTCTTGTACTCATCGTTGCAGCGATCCCAACTGCGCTACCGGCAGTCCTGACCGTCTCTCTCGCGGTAGGTGCTATGGCCCTTGCAAAAAAAGAGGCAATTGTCAGTCGTCTCAGTGCCATCGAGGAGATGGCCGGGATGGATATCCTCTGTTCCGACAAGACCGGGACGATAACGAAGAACTCCATCAGTGTCGCCGACGTAAAAACGTTCCCGGGAGCGACGGAAAACGAAGTAATAACCGCTGCCACACTCGCTTCTGCCAAAGAGAGCAATGATCCCATCGATATGGCGATATTTGCACGGCAGTCAGCCATGGCGACAACGCGGGTTTTGCCAGATAATGGTGCCATTGTTGATTTCGTCCCGTTTGACCCGGTCCAAAAGTACTCCAAGGCGACCGTCCGCGACGGCAGCGGTGGCACTTTTGATGTGGCCAAGGGAGCCCCCCAGGCAATTGCCGCTCTCGGGAAATTGAGCGATAACCAGGCAGCACTCCTGGATACATGGGTTCTCGAACTCGCAGAGAAGGGATACCGCGCTCTTGGGGTCGGGCGTATGGATGCCGGTGGGATCTGGCAGTACCTCGGGGTTATCGGCCTCTTCGATCCACCCCGCGAAGATTCGGCAGCAACAATTACCGAAGCAAAGAATCTAGGTGTTGATGTAAAGATGGTGACCGGCGATCATATTGCGATCGCAAAGGAGATTGCCGGTAAGGTGGGTCTCGGAACCAATATTCTCCCCCAGTCATCTTTTATCGAAGGCACCGGCAAGGATGCATTGAAACAGCTCGAAGATGCCGACGGTTTTGCCCAGGTTTTCCCGGAGAACAAGTACCAGATTGTCAGGGTCCTGCAGGAAGGGGATCACATTGTCGGGATGACCGGCGACGGGGTCAATGATGCCCCGGCACTCCGGGCTGCGGATTCAGGCATTGCAGTTGCCGGTGCGACTGATGCAGCGAAATCTGCTGCGGACATCGTCCTGACAAAGCCGGGGCTCTCCATTATCATCGATGCGATTTACGAGAGCAGGAAAATCTTCCGGAGAATGGAGAATTATGCGGTGTACCGTATCGCCGAGACCGTCAGGGTATTGATCTTCCTTGCTCTCTGCATCATCATCCTGAATTTCTTCCCGGTGACTACGGTGATGATCGTGGTCCTTGCCATCATCAACGACATCCCTATCATGTTGATCGCCTATGACAATGCGGTGGCCGCGGCAAAGCCGGTCCGCTGGCAGATGAACCGGATCCTGACCCTCGCCAGTATCCTGGGGATTCTCGGCGTTGCAGAGAGTTTCCTGCTGCTCTGGATTGCCAGGGAATACTATCACCTGAGCCCCGGCATTGTCCAGTCGCTCATCTTTGTCAAACTCGCGGTTGCTGGACATATGACCATTTATCTTGCCCGTACCGGGAAACAGCATTTCTGGGAACCGCCTCTTCCCGCACTCTCGCTATTCGGAGCTACCGAGCTGACCGCAATACTGGGAACCGGTCTTGCCGTTTTTGGCATATTCATGCAACCTGTCGGGCTGTTCCTCGCTCTCGTTATATGGGCTTACGCGCTCTTCTTCTTCGTGGTCAACGATATCGTGAAAGTCAGGCTGTTTAATCGCATCCACCCGTATTCATGAGCGATTCACATAAATCTGGCATTTATCGCCGGCTTGTCCCGGGTATTTAAGAGGGGATAGCCCCATTGAAATGGGAATACGTTTTCACAGGTATAGCTTAATTGAGGGAAAGTTCCTTTTGCACCTGCGGTGGAAAGATGCTTTTCCCCTTCAGGCAAAGTAACCTGTCAATCGCAAAAGCGTCTTACCTCATTCACAGACAGGTATCAGTTTCCCCTTCACCTTTCCTTCAATATCAAGACGCAGCACTTCTACTACGTTGTACGCCATGCCTTTGACTTTCTGGATCACAAGAGGGTCGTTCCTGAAATATTCCGTATCGGTGACCGTATTGAACTGCGCCCCATGGGTGCGGTATGAGACACCGAAGGGTGCGAGAATATACCCCATCTGCTGAAAATACAGGTAGATATCCATCGCGGTCTTTGTTGCACCATCTTCATGCCCCGAGACCGTTATGCCCACGATCTTACCTTCCGTCAACCCCGGCTTTTTTAACAGGTAGAGGTTCTGGATGCAGTTTAACCGGTCGAGAAAATCCTTGAGTCGTGCCGCCATATTGTTCCAGTTTATGGGAGATGCAACGATGACCGCCTTCGAAGCGATGATCATCTCGTGGAACGCCGGCATATCGTCAAGCTGGTCGCGGCACGGGTACCTGCATGCATTGTCCCGCAT
>Ga0326728_10025187_pt1 | contig 10682 bp, 13 predicted proteins | sample MB3enrmetagenome_FD_207602 | JGI IMG/M metagenome (GOLD analysis project Ga0326728, IMG submission 207602) | Lab enriched peat soil microbial communities from McLean, Ithaca, NY, United States - MB31MN | ecosystem: Environmental > Terrestrial > Soil > Wetlands > Peat | place: USA: New York...
ACCCCTATCCTTCGGGCCGCGTGCCCGTCACTACCTAAGGCAGGAGCCGGATGAAGGCAAACTTCAAGTCCGGATCTGTGCGGGGGGTGCGGAGCAATTCGCATCCCTACCGCGACCGCTTCGCTCGAGATGACAAAGTTCGTCTAGTTCTGGTGGAGAGCCTAAGAGTTCCATAGAAGGCAGGTTCCCTGAATCGTTCGCCCGCTCACGCCGCCTGCTCGCTGATGGCGGCATCGAGTTCCTCGTCCGAGGGAGCGGCCAGACGGCGGGTACGCCCGTTCCCGGAAATCACGACGGTGGGAGTCACCCGTTCTCCCCGATTCCATTCGATCACCTTGCGCTCGGCCTGTTCATCCTTTTCCATGTTGACGTAGCGATAGGCAATGCGGCGCTGGTCCAAGTGCGTGCGGGCGCGCCGGGTGTCCGGACTGCGATCCACCCCGTAGATCGTAATCTCTGGCTGCATAGGGCTCTCCTGGCCACGGTGTGCCTTACAAAGATGCCGGAATCTGCCGCCAGGTTGAACGGGGCGTTCAACCTGAGTCTCTGCCGCCGGAAGGAGCGTTTGTTCAGGGCAGGCGGGTCAGCTTGCCCGCCTGCAGCCGAAACCGGTCACCACGCCAGGTTACGGTGCGGCCGGCCAAGCCGATCGTCCAGAGCAGCAGAGCGAGTCCGTCGCGGAAGGGCAGCAGCCAAAGGTCTCGTGGAACCCGGCGGTCATGCAAAACCCCAGTTCCCGCCGCGACCGCCAGGGCGCCGCGCAGCAGTGCGGTGACCCCCAACAGCAACCAACTCCATCCCGCTCCGTGCGCCAGTACCGTTGTCAGCACCGCCCAGGGCAGAGCGAAGGTGACCACCAGACCCGCGTAGCCCCACGGGCGCGACTCGCGGATGGTACGCCCCCAGCGCAGTTGATGCTTGCAGTACGCGCGCAGCGTGTACGCCGGAATGTGAGTGTCCACCACGGTGTCGGACAAAACTACTTTGAACCCTGCTGCGGCAATGCGGGCACCCAATTCATAATCGTCCGCCAGGTAATCCAGCAGCGGATCGAAGCCGCCCATTGCGTCCAGGGCGGTGCGGGAAAAAGCCAAGGTGGACCCCAGCGCAAAATGCAGGCCGCCTTCCAGTTCGCGGGCCAGCAGTACGCTGGGGAAAAAATCGGTGCTGATGCTCAGCGCTTCCAATCTCGAGGGGAGCGTCCCTGCACCCACGCCGCGATAGGGCGCCGTCACCAGCCCGACTGCTGGATCGCCCAGCGGCGACATCATGCGGTGCAAGTAGTCGGCCGGCACCCGAATGTCGCTGTCGTTCACTACCAGGTACGGATAACGCGCCTCCGGCAGCATTTGCACCAGACTGCTGATTTTGCCGTTCGTTCCCAGCAGCCGTGGGCACACCAGCAACTCAATGCGCCGTTCCGGGAACTCGAACTTCAGGCGTTTGACCAGAGCGGCGGCGGGATCGTCCGCTTCGGCCACTCCAAAGATCAACTCATACTCGGGGTATTCCTGAAGACAGTGGCTGCGGAAAGCCTCATACATGTCCGGATCGGCGCCGCGCAGCGGCTTCAAAATGCTTACCGGCGGGACAAACGATGGCCCATCGATGCGGCTTTGCTCAGCTCTCCAAGAAAAGCGCAAGGCGCTCCACAAGCAAAGCGCGTAATAGGCGAGCCCGGCTCCGGTCAGAATGCCTGCCGCCATCGTTGCAATCTTCAGCACACTCAATTTGTAAATGGGAACCGGCGTTTTGCAATGGAAAAAAGCTGTGGTCAGAAGGGGTTTCGAATGGTCAGCCGGCCATCAATTATCTGGTCGCCCTTCAGATCCTCGGAGTACAGCACGGCGCACTGCGCTCTCAGCGCAGCCGCGATGATCAGTGCATCGTAGAACCCGTAACCGTATCGCTCTGCAATCCCGAGGGCTGTTTCGTGGATGTCCAGCGTGATTGGAACCGGCGGGGAACAGAGGACCCGAATGGCCGCTAACGCTTCCTTCATCTCCGGCCACGGCATTCGGAATTTGCGCCGGGCCACCGAGACGAACTCATTGAGCACCTGTACGCTGAGAACACCGCCCCCTGCGAGCAGCGCCTCGGCCTTTGCCCCGCGGGGGTCGTCCTTGACCACGGCATAGATGAGCACGTTGGTGTCGAAGAATGCTCTATCGGCCATTTGCCTCTTCCCGATCGAAGACGAATCCACGGGGCAGAGGACGCCGGAGCTTACGAAGGCTCGCTAGCGCCCGCTCTTTGTCGGAATCGGGGCCGACTTCGAAGATCCGGTTCCCGGCAACCCGGATCTCGATCTGATCGCCTTCTTTCAGTCCCAGCGCCTCGACCACCGCTGCCGGCAACCGTACGGCTAAACTATTGCCCCACTTGGAAACTTGCACACGCCCTCCTAGGATCTACAACTACTATGTATATCTTATTATGCTCCAAGAACGAGGCGTTGTCTTGGGACATCGTAGGGCGGAGCACCCGCTCACCGCTTGATCAAGCTTCCATCGCCCCGGTATAGATTGCCATACCCACCACCGCGTCCACCCCCAGGGCATCGAGGGCATCCACTTCCTCCCGGCTCCGAATTCCGCCGGCGACGATTAGGCGGCGCGCGGTGGCGGCGCGCAGGCGCTGCACCACCTCCATGGGGATGCCGGTCATAGTTCCTTCCGTATCGACGTGAGTATAGAGAAACGCCGAGCAATAGGACTCCAGGAGGGGCAACATGTCCAAGGCCGTAACCGGCGTAGCCTGTTTCCAGCCGGCCACCGTCACTTTGCCGCCTTTCGAGTCGACGGCAAAGACCAGCTTGCCGGGACCGGCCGCCTGCGCCAACTCCTGGGCGAACGTAACATTGGGCTGGCCGTCGCGCACCAGGGAGGAGCCCACAATCACCGCGCGCGCCCCGCAGGCCAGCATGGCCTGCGCATTGGCGACGGTGCCGATGCCGCCGCCCACCTGGCAGGGCAAGCGTTGGGCGATTTGGCGCACCAGGGCGCGGTTATCGCCTTGGCGCATGGCCGCGTCCAGATCGATCAACTGCACCCGCGGGTATTTGGCGAAGCGCTCCACCCAAGGCTCGAAGCTGTCGAACTCCAGCGCCTTCTTCTCGCCCTGCACCAACTGGACCACTTTTCCGCCCATAAGATCGATGGAAGGAATCAGCATGGCCACCTCATCGGAACTCCGCCGGCCGCGATGCGCTGCTTCAACTCGCCAATATCGTGAATGCCAAAGTGGAAGATCGAAGCGGCCAGCGCCGCGTCGGCCTTGCCCTGGCGAAAGACGTCCAGAAAATGTTCCACCGTACCGGCGCCGCCGCTGGCGATGACCGGGATGGAAACCGCCTGGGCTACCGCAGCCGTTAGCTCGCAGTCGAAGCCTCGGCCGGTACCGTCGCGGTCCATCGAAGTCAGCAGAATCTCGCCCGCGCCGCGCGCCTCCGCCTCCCGCGCCCAGGCCAGCACGCAGCGCTCCGTGGGAATGCGGCCTCCCGCCACGTAGACCCGCCACTGTTCCTCGTCGATGGGCGTCTCCATGCGCTTGGCGTCGATGGCCACAATGGCTGCCTGCGATCCAAAGCGTTCGGCGATCTGGGTGATGAGTCGAGGATCTTTCACCGCGGCTGAGTTGATGCTGACTTTGTCGCAACCGGCCTCGAAGACGGCGCTGGCATCCTCCAGGGTGCGAATGCCGCCCCCCACGGTCAAGGGAACAAACAATTCCCGGGCGGTGCGCCGCACCGTCTCGATCAGAATGCCGCGAGCCTCGTGGGTGGCCGTAATGTCCAGGAAGACGATCTCGTCAGCCCCCGCCCGGGCGTGGGCGCGCGCCAGTTCGGCTGGGTCTCCGGCATCGCGCAAGTCGACAAAACGGGTGCCCTTCACCACTCGTCCGCCATCCACATCCAGGCAGGCGATAATGCGCCGGGTCAACATTTCAGCGCTCCAAAATTCCGCAGTATGGTCAAGCCCACCTCGCCGGACTTCTCCGGGTGAAACTGCACGCCGAAGACGTTATCCCGCTCCACGGCCGCGGTAAACGCTCCCTCATACTCCGTGGTGGCCACCGTTTGCGGGCACACCGGGGCCCGATAGGAGTGGGTGAAGTACACGAATGCCCCCGGCTCGACTCCCGCCAGCAGCCGCGAGGGCGCCACCATCTCCAGTGAGTTCCAGCCTACATGGGGCACCTTGGCTCCGGCGGGGAAGCGGCGGCAACTTCCCGGGAACAATCCCAGCCCGGGAGTTTCCGGGGCCTCTTCGCTTTGCTCGAAAATCCATTGCAGGCCGACGCAAATACCCAGGAACGGCGTCCCGCGCTCCACCGCTTCGCGAATGGCGTCGCGCAGGCCGGTTTGCTCCAGGCGTCCGGTCGCGGCAAAATGGCCCACCCCGGGCAGCAGGACTTTGTCGGCCCGCCGCACCGCTTGCGGGTCCATGGTGACTTCCGCTTCCAATCCAAGATAGTCCAGCGCCTTCTTCACGGAGCGGATGTTGGAGGCTTGATAATTGACAATACTGATCACAGCAGCCCCTTGGTGCTTGGCAGCATTTTGGCCAGCCGGCGATCGCGCGTACAGGCCACCCGCAGAGCCCGCGCAAACGCTTTGAACAGCGCTTCGATCTTGTGATGATTGCTGCGCCCGTAGAGAATTTTGGCGTGGACGTTGGCCCGGGCGCCGCGCGCGAAAGCCTCAAAGAAATCCACCACCAGCTCGGATTGCAGGTCGCCCACCAGCCGGGTCCGCACTTTGGTGTCGATGGCGGCGGCAGCGCGTCCGCCGAAATCGATGGCCACCACTCCCAGGGTCTCGTCCATGGGCATCACAAAGTAGCCGGCGCGCCACAGGCCTTTCTTATCGCCCAAGGCTTGATCGAACGCCTCGCCCAGGGCAATGCCGACATCTTCCACCGTGTGGTGCTGGTCTACGTGCAGGTCCCCCGTACAGTCCAGCGCCAGATCGAAGGCGCCGTGCCGGGCAAACAACTCCAGCATGTGATCGAAGAAGCCGATGCCGGTGCGTACCTGGTAGTTTCCGCGGCCGTCCAGATTCAGCTTCAACTGAATGTCGGTCTCCGTAGTCTTGCGATGTATAGTTGCCGTTCTCATGGTTCTGTCCGAATCGTCGACCCCTTCATCCCCGAGAATTCCTCGCTGCGAACGTGAGCAAGAATCAGGGGAGCCTTTTCAACACAGAGGCCGCAGAGGTACGCAGAGGAAGAAGAGGGAAAAACCGGGAAAGCAACCCGAGCGGACCCCTTGGTTCCAATTTTCCCCTCTTTTCCTTTTCTTTGGTTTTTCCTCTGTGTACCTCCGCGTCCTCTGCGTTGAAAGTTCTGCATTCTTGCTCAGGTTCTGCGCTCGAAATGACAGTTCTTCACTTGCCCGCGGCTGCCGTCCACCCGATTTCTTGCACCGCCTCCCGCAATGCCGCCAGGGCTGCCTCGGTTTGCGCGTCCGTTCCGATGGTAATGCGCACACAGCCGGCGCAACCGGGATCGCGGTGACGATCGCGAATCAAAATACCGCGGCGCTGCATGGACTCAATCAGCGGCAGGCGCTTTTCCCCGGCGAAAAACAGAACGAAATTGGCGTGACTCGGCCAGAACCTAAAGCCCAGGGCCGCCAGCTCGCACTGCACCCGCTCGCGCCCGCGGCGTACCTGCGCCACGTAGCTGGCAATGTACTCTTCGTCCGCCACCGCTTCCGGCAGGCATGCCAGCGCGGCGGCATTCACGTTGTAAGGTGAGGCCAGGCGCCGCAACATCTGCATCTGTTCTGCCGGACCGATCAGCATCCCGGCGCGGAGTCCGGCCAGCCCGTAGGCTTTCGAGAAGGTACGCGCCACAAACAAGTTGGGGACGTGGCCGATCTCGGACAGCAGGGTCCGGCCATAGAACTCAAAGTAAGCTTCGTCCACCAGCACTGCGGCCTGGGGCGCGGCCGCGGCCAGCTTCAGGATCGTGTCCGGCTCCGCCGCAGCCCCCGTGGGGTTGTTGGGATTGGCGATCGGCAACAGCCGGGTGCGCGGAGTAAAGTGGGCAGCGAGCGCCTCGGCCGGGAACTGGAACTCCGCTCCGGCCGGCACGCTGACTACGATGCCCCCGGCTCCGCCGGCGTAGATTTCATACATGGCGTAGGTGGGCACGGGCAGCGGCACTTCGTCTTCCGGCTCGACGTAGGCTTGGCAGAGCAAGTGTATGGCCTCGTCCACGCCATTGGTCAGCAGCAACTGCTCGGGTTGCACTCCCAGCCGCCCGGCCAACTGCCGTTCGACCGGCTCGCGCTCGGGGTATTTGGCCAGTGCTTCCAGCCCCAGGTTCTGCAACCGGGCCAGAACCCGCGGCGAACAGCCCGCTGTGTTCTCATTGAAATCCAGACGCATGCCGGCGCGTCCCCCCAGGGGAGGGTGGTACTCCTTCACCCGGAACACCGCCGCTTTGGGCCTAAGCATCGGCGCCTCCCACCGTCTTGGCAGCTTTGCTGCGCTTGCTCCGCGGACTTCGGATGCGCACGGCTTCGGCATGGCCACGCAACCCTTCCGCCTCGGCCAGGGCAGTCACTACCGGCGCCAAGGCGCGCAAACCGGCGCGGCTGCTTTCCTGCACGCTGACAATCTTCAGGAAATCCATGACATTCAAGCCCCCCCGGCACCGGGCCACCGCTCCCGTGGGCAGCACATGGTTGGGGCCGGAGATGTAGTCGCCCAGAGTCTGCGGCGTGTATTCCCCTACAAAAACCGATCCCCCGTGGCGCACGTCCCTTAAGTCGGAGGCGTCCACCGTCAGGTGTTCGGAGGCGATCGCATTGGCGAATTCCAGAGCCTCCGCGTGGCCGGAGGCGACCAGGACCATGCCATTCTGCGCCAGCGACTGCCGCGCAATGGGCTTGTCGGAGCTTAGCCGCTGTACCGCCTGCGTTACCGCTTTGCCCAGCTCCGGCGAGCTGGTAACGAAAATCGGAGTAGCATCGGGATCGTGCTCCGCCTGCGCCACCAGGTCGGCAGCGAGAAAATCGGGATTGCCCCGCTCGCTCACCATCACAATTTCCGTCGGGCCGGCCAGAAAGTCGATGGCGCAATCGAAAGCCACGCGCTTCTTGGCGGCGGTGACGTACAGATTTCCCGGACCTACAATCTTGTCCACCCGGGCTATGCTCTCGGTGCCGTAGGCCAGCGCGGACACTGCCTGGGCTCCGCCAATCCGGTAAAATTCCTCCACCCCCAGCAGTGCGGCGGCGGCCAGAGTCTGGCGAGCGGGACGCGGGGAGACCACGACGATGCGTCGGACGCCTGCCACCTGGGCGGGAATCACCGTCATCAGCAAGGTGGAAGGAAGCGGATAGCGCCCGCCCGGGACGTAGCATCCCACCGCGTCGAGCGGCAGCACCAACTGGCCCACCCGCAGGCCCGGTTGCATGGTCCGCGTCCAGGGCTTAGGCTTCTGCCATTCGCAGTAGCGGCGGATATTGACCGCCGCGGCCTGCAGCGCTTGCCGAAGTTCTTCGGAGGTGGCATCCCAGGCGGCCTGAATCTCGCTAGGCGGCACCCGGAAGGGCTCGCCGGAAGCCAGTCCGTCGAACTCGCTGCCGTAGCGAAACAGGGCGGCATCGCCACCCCGCCGCACCTCGTCGACGATGGCGGCGGCCGCATCCTCGACCACCGCCAGGTTCACCGCCCCACGCCCGGCCAGCCGCTGCACTTCGGCGCGCGCGGCTTCGCCTTGGAAGGTGCGCATCACAGCACCACCTTGTTCAACGGATACTCGACAATGCCCGAGCCGCCGGCCGCTTTGAGCCGGGGGATGATGTCGCGGGCCGTCCGCTCGTCAATGATGGTGTTTACGGCTACCCAGCCCTCGTCGGCCAGAGCGGAGACCGTGGGCCGCTGCAGCGCCGGCAAAACCGCCAGCACTGCCGGCAAGTCGCAGTCGCGCACGTTCAGCATGAGCCCCACCCGGCCCTGGGCTTCCATGGCGCCCAACAGCATCAGCGCGATGTTCTCGATCTTCTGCCGCTTCCAGGCATCGGTCCAGGCGTTGACGTTGGCAATAAGCTGGGTGTTGGATTCCAGCACCGTTTCCACAATGCGCAGCCGGTTGGCCCGCAGCGAGCTGCCGGTTTCCGTGACCTCGACAATGGCATCGGCCAGCACCGGCGCTTTCACTTCGGTGGCGCCCCAGGAGAAGTCCACGCTTTTCAGAGGAATGTTGCGCTGCTGAAAGTAGTTTCGGGTCACGTTGACCAGTTCGGTAGCCACGATCTTTCCGGCCAGGTCCTCCGGGCGCTGATACGGGGAGTCGTCGGGCACGGCCAGCACCCAGCGCACTTTGCCGCGGCTTTGCTTGGCGTAAACCAGGTCGCATACGGCGTGCACTTCCAAGCCGCTTTCCAGAACCCAGTCCAGTCCAGTCAGCCCGGCATCGAGGGCGCCGTGCTCCACGTAGCGCGCCATTTCCTGGGCGCGAATCAGCATGCATTCCAGTTCAGGATCGTCGGTGGCGGGAAAATAGGAACGGCCGTTTTCATAGATTTTGAAGCCGGCGTCGGAGAACAACTGAATGGTCGCCTGCTGCAGGCTGCCCTTGGGAATGCCGAGGCGAAGTTTCACTGGCCCACCTCCTCGCCGCCAGAAGCCGGGGATGGCGCCGCGGCGGGGTACATCTCCTTGGTGAAACAGGAACGTGTGCCCTCGTGGCAAACCAGGCCGTCGCCCTCGACCCGCACGCGCGTCAGAATGGTGTCTACATCGCAGTCGGTCGAGGCGGACACCAGGGCCAGCCGGTTGCCCGAGGTCTCTCCCTTGGTCCAGAGCTTCTGGCGGGTACGGCTGTAGAAGGTGACATAACCGGTAGCCAGGGTTTTTTCCAGGGCTTCCCGGTTCATGAAGCCCAACATTAGAACCTCGGAGGTGACGGCGTCCTGAACCACCGCCGGAACCAGTCCCTCCATCTTTTCGAAATCGATCTTTACCATATCCTTCTCCACGCGCTCGGGCCTCCTTGGAGGGGGGGCCGTTTTCTACCCGCCGGCGACAAACGCAAAAGGCCCGCCGGCGGAGTTGCCAGCGGGCCTCTAATGTCTCTGTTTGGGAACTTCTACGAGACAACCGCTGACACGCTCGCCGCGCAATGATGATGATGGTGGCGATGTACCAGCGAAGTCATGCTATGGATAGTAGCCGGTACCGTGCGGGCTGTCAACCGGCAGCGGCAGAAAAGCGTTTGGTTTGACTGTGATTACAACCTCTACGATCACCTCTAACCATCCCCTTGAACAGCCAAGAATCACCCGGGGAATACAGGGCTCTCCTGGCCGGCCCGGTGCAGGTTGCGAGCTCTCGGGGAGAAAAGGCCTATTGCTTCTCTGCCGCGGGCGCAGCCTTGGCTTCCGTCTTGGCGGTCTCCGTCTTGGCCGGGCTCGACTCCGACGGAGCGGACTTGCCGTTACCCGGGGGCGGCGGGCTGGACGACTTGTGCGCGTAGTCGGTTACGTACCAACCGGTACCCTTGAACTGAATCGCGGGAGCGGATACCAGTTGGGCAACCGAACCGCCGCATTGGGAACAGACAGTAGCCGGTGGATCTGAAAAGCGCTGCAATTTCTCAAAACGATGATGACATTTACTGCACTCGTACTCGTAGATGGGCACGGAAACTCCAACCACGCTGGTTAGCAATGGCTATATTTCAATTCTAAGTTGCACCCGCCCCAAGGTCAAACCGGAAACTCGCGGGTTCATACAACCTACTATTAATGGATTGCAATCGGGGCCGGGGGATGCAGAAAGTGCCGTCCACGGCTAACGCGAGTTGAACCGCGACGGAGGTGAAATTAAACTTGCGTTATGGCGCACACCCATGCGCATGCCCGGAACCCGGTGCGTATCCTGCGAATCTCGCTGGGCGTCACTCTGGTCTACATCGCCCTGCTGGTGATTGCCGGAATCCGTGCGCACAGCCTGGCCTTGCTGTCGGAGGCCGGCCATAACGTTTCCGACTTTCTGGCGTTAGCGCTATCTCTGATCGCCGTCTATTTGCAATCCCGTCCTCCCAGCTCGACCAAAACCTACGGCTACGGCCGGGCCGGCGTGCTGGCGGCTTTCGTCAATTCCATCACCCTGTTCGGCTTTGCCTTCTACGTCTTCTACGAGGCGGTGCATCGGCTGTATGAACCGGTGCAGGTTCGTCCGGGGTTGATGATCGGCGTGGCCGCCGCCGGGGTGGCCATGAATGGCATCATCGCGTTGCTGGTCTGGCGCTCCGCCACGCACGACGTGAATCTGCGCAGTATCCTGCTGCACGAGTTGGGGGATACGCTCTCCACCGCGGCCGTAATCGGCGGCGGCTGGGCTATCCTGTGGACGGGGCGGCAATGGATCGACTCCGCCCTGTCTTTTGGCATCGGCGCCCTGATCCTGTGGTCCTCTGCGGGCATTATCCGCGAGACCTTGAATATTCTGTTGGAGGGCCTCCCGGCAGGAATGGAGATCCGGCATATTCAAGAGACCATCGAAATGGTGGCCGGCGTCAACGGCGTTCACGACTTGCATGTCTGGAGCATTGGTTCGGATAGTCACGCGCTCTCTTGTCATATAGCCATTGCCGACATTCCTCCCTCCGCCAGTGACGAGATCCTGCGGGATGTCGGCCAGCGGCTGCGCGAGCGCTTCCACA
>Ga0326728_10025188_pt1 | contig 10681 bp, 6 predicted proteins | sample MB3enrmetagenome_FD_207602 | JGI IMG/M metagenome (GOLD analysis project Ga0326728, IMG submission 207602) | Lab enriched peat soil microbial communities from McLean, Ithaca, NY, United States - MB31MN | ecosystem: Environmental > Terrestrial > Soil > Wetlands > Peat | place: USA: New York...
ACACTATTTCTTTCGTACTTGAGGAATTCTGGCCCGATGTTCGCCGCCATTTCGCCAAGAAGTGACACACCGCGATCTGCGCGCTTCCGGGATTGAAAAGCATCAAAACTCTGGCCAATCGCTGATGGTTTCCTGAAGATTGCCCACGCCCCTTCTCTGCTAAACTATTTGTTTGAACTAACAACAGAGAACCTCACCATGACTATCATCACTATCGAACACGCTGGCCAATACGACAACCAGGAAGTTACCATTCGCGGCTGGCTCTACAACCTCCGCGAATCCGGCAAGCTTCTCTTCCCCATCTTTCGCGACGGCACCGGCATCATCCAGGGCGTCTGCTCCCTGAAAGAGAATCCCGAAGCCTTCGAGGCCCTCAAAGGTCTCACTCAGGAATCCAGCGTCATCGTCACCGGCAAAATCCGCGCCGAACAGCGCGCCCCCGGCGGCTACGAAATCGGCGTCAGCAAAATCCAGATCGTCCAGAAAGTTCCCGAGTCCACTCCCTTCCCCATTCAGTTAAAAGAGCATGGCGTAGATTTCCTCCTCGATCAGCGCCACCTCTGGATCCGCACCCCGCGCCAGGCTGCCATCCTCCGCATCCGCGCCGAAGCCATCCGCGCCGCGCGCGGATTCATGGATTCCCAGGGCTACACTCTCACCGATGCGCCCATGTTTACCCCTGCCGCCTGCGAAGGCACCAGCACGCTCTTTGAAGTCAACTACATTGACGAACAGAAGGCCTATCTCACGCAGAGCGGCCAACTCTATGCCGAAGCCCTTGCCATGGCTCTCGGCAAGGTCTACACCTTCGGCCCCACCTTCCGAGCCGAAAAGTCCAAAACCCGCCGTCATCTCACGGAATTCTGGATGCTCGAGCCCGAAGCCGCCTACGCCGAACTCCCCGACATGATGGACCTCGGCGAGGGCCTCGTCAGCGCCATGGTGCAAAGCGTCGTCAAAAACAAATCCCGCGAACTCGAAACTCTCAAGCGCGACATCAAGAAACTCGAGAACATCAAGCCGCCCTTCCCTCGCATCACCTACGAAGATGCCGTTGCTGTCCTCCAGAAGCATGGCAACCCCGCCAAATTCGGCGACGACTTCGGCGGCGATGAAGAAACCATCATCTCCAGCGCGTACGACCGCCCCGTTATGGTCCACCACTACCCGGCGGCCATCAAAGCCTTCTACATGCAGCCGGACGCCCAGCGTCCCGACTTGGCTCTTTCTTTTGACATGCTCGCTCCCGAGGGCTATGGCGAAATCATCGGTGGTAGCCAGCGCATCCACGATTACGATCTCCTCCTTAAACGCCTGAAAGAAAACAACTTACCGGAGGAATCCTTCCAGTGGTACGTCGACCTCCGCCGCTATGGTAGCGTCCCTCACGCCGGTTTCGGCCTCGGTCTCGAGCGCACCGTCGCCTGGATCACCGGCACCGAGCATATCCGCGAAGTCATCCCCTTCCCCCGGATGATTTACCGGGTATATCCTTAACACCGGGTAGATTCGGCAATTCCAGCTATTCCTGCAGCTTCAAAAGCAAAGTTCTTATCTCTGCAGCAAGCGGCCTGGCGCAGCATGATTCCAGGTGGTGCCTGCCGCCAAACGCAGAAGTTCTGAACAGGATTTGGCTAAGTTGTGGCGAGGCTCCGCAGCAACCAATCACGGGCCACGAGTCACGATTCACGGAGCAATCCCATGCCTCAAAAGATTCGCATCATTGGCGTTCCCATGGACCTCGGCGCCAGCCGCCGCGGCGTGGATATGGGCCCCTCCGCCCTGCGCGTTGCCGGCCTGCAATCCCGCATCAAGCATCTCGGCCACCACGTCGAGGACATCGGCAACATCATCGTGAAGCAGCCCGAGGAAATGCCCGTCGGCGAAAAACGCAGCAAGTATGTCGACGAGATCGCCGATGCCTGCAAAACCCTGGGCCACGCCGTGCAGAAATCACTTGAAGACGGCTACTTGCCCCTAGTCCTCGGCGGAGACCACTCCATCGCCGCGGGTTCCACCAGCGGAGTCGCCGCGCATTTCCGCAAGGAAAAAAAGCAGATCGGCTGCATCTGGCTGGATGCCCACAGCGACATGAACACGCCGGAATCTTCGCCATCGGGCAATGTCCACGGCATGCCTCTCGCCGGAATCCTCGGCTACGGCGTTCCCGAACTCCAGGACCTCTTCGGCTACAAGCCGAAAATCGATCCACAAAACGTCGTCCTGGTGGGCGTGCGCGATTTAGATTCCCACGAGAAGAAGTTCATCAAGAAGCTGGGCGTGAGAACCTTCACCATGCGCGACATCGACGAACGCGGCATGCGCGAGGTAATGGCCGACGCCCTTAAATTCGCCATGGACGATACCGCAGGCGTCAGCGTCAGCCTGGACATGGACTTCCTCGATCCCAGCGACGCGCCCGGCGTTGGCACGCCCGTGCGCGGTGGCGTCACCTACCGCGAAGCGCACCTCGCCATGGAAATGATCGCGGACAGCGAAGCCATGGTCTCCATGGAAATCGTCGAGATCAATCCCATCATCGACGAGCACAACCGCACCGCCCTCCTCGGCGTCGAACTCGTACTCTCCGCCCTCGGCAAAAAAATCCTGTAGTCTTTGCGAAAAGACCCCAATCCCGGGAACGCCAACTCTGCTCCATCCCGCGGGTTCAGCGGGATGAATCTCCCGATTGGCGTCACCAGCGGAAAACCATAAACGCAGCGCCAACTACAGCCGAGCGCATTGACGCCGCGCGAGCGGCGGCGGGCTGCGTCGCAGTTCGCGCGAGTACCCGATCACGATGGGGCGCCTTGGGGGACAAGGGCGGCGCAACAAGCCGCTGACGCTGGCCGACGCGCTGCAGTATCGCAACCGCAAGCTAACGCATGTTTACGCGCGGCTCCCACCACTTAGAGACAGAGCCCGACCAGGACAAGCGGTAGGGTCGTGGTCGCTTTCAGCACCTTCTTTGTCCAGTAGGAGAGGAGCGTCTTCAGGAAGCTCCTAGTCTTCGCGACTCCGCCGCTCGTCTTATTCTGGTACATCAGCTCATCTGCCCGTTTGATCAGTTTTTCGGCGGTGTCACCATGGAGTGCGAGTGTGCTGCCAATCGAGACCGACACACATACCGGACTGCCATCACTGCTCGGGAACGAGGCTTGCGCCACCATGGCACAACATCGCACTGCCAATTGCGTGAGAATCTCATTGTTCACGTGATGGGCGACAGCGATGAACTCGTCACCGCCCCACCGCCCGATAATGTCCGTGGGGCGCAGCGTTCCCTTCAGGGTTTTCGCCACCTCCAGCAAGGCGTGGTCCCCTGTGGCGTGGCCGAAACTGTCATTGATATCCTTGAACCGGTCGAGGTCGATCACCAGCACTCCGAATGGCTCCTTGTGGATGTGGTATTCGCTCAACGCCGTCTGCAGAGACATTTGGACGAACCGGCGATTGGGCAGTTGGGTGACTTGGTCAAGAAAGGCCAGGCGCCCCATCTCCTCGATCTCGCGCCGCGAATCCTGCTCGGCTGTATCGTCACTGAATATCTGCACGGCTCCGACAATTGACCCGTCGGCTGCTCGAAGGGGCTCAACCCGCGCGGTCACGGGAACCCGCCGCCCCTGCCTATGCCGCAAGAAAATTTCCACCTCGTGCGATCGTCCGTCGTTAAGGCTTGCTGTCAAAGGACAATTGTCCCAGCACATTCTGTGCCCCGCGGTGTCCACGTGACACAGCCCATCCTCCGGACAGCGCCGGCCTACGATTTCATGGGCTTCGTAGCCGGTCTGGCGAAAGGCACCTTCGTTCCAATACAGAATGCGCCGGCTCAGGTCCACGATGTATACGCCGTCGCTTACGTGGTCCAGCAGCGCTTTGTAGACGCTCGGGTTGATCGGAGTCACAGCCATCTTTACCTCGAATCGGGACCCCCAAAAGTGTGGAAGATCCCCCGAAGGCGGTACTGGGCCTGGCGACAGGAAGCTACCCACATCACAAGGCTAGCAATCATAGCTCACTAGAGTCGGTGACCGGAGTCACGGATGGGGCCCGCCGTGTCTAAGTCGCCACCGCACTCCGAGAACGGTAGAAGTCGCTTTGCACTGATTTCGCACCTGCGATTGGCGCGTTCTGTCTAAGGACATGTAAAAAAGCAACACTTCGCTCGCGACTGGACGGAGCCGAAAAAACCTCTCTGGCATCCAGCCCGTGTGTTGGTTCCTGGAGTTTCTGCTAGCCTACCTGCCCTCGGGCCGAGGAGCGTGCTTCATATGACAGTTTGTCTGCCTGGCCTGGGATGCGGTAGCGCCGAATGGCGCGCTCTGGGCGTTTCCCAACGGCGGCGCTTCTGTGGTCCAGTAAGAAATTCGCGGTTGATTTTTTGCGCACGAAGTGCCGAGGTCCCATTGCCGCAAGCAGCCGTCCAGCGCATGTTGCGAGTACTAGTTCTTTTCAGTACGGAGGAAATACCATGCGTCGTTTTATTCCTACAGCACTGCTGTTAGGGCTGTTCGTGGCGGTCACCAGCCTTCCGGCCAGGGATACCGAGCCGAAATTCAAGACCGCGGAAGTAAAGCACCTTACCAAAGTTGATGACGTGGACCTCTCGCAGGATTACTTGAATTATGCCTACGACCATTTGCGGGAAGACTTGGAAAAGACGAAACTCTTTGCCAGTGTGGTCGGGGACGGCGCAGCGGTTGCTGATGCCGACGCTGCAGACTCGGTTGTCGTGGAATGCAAGATCATGGACTACAGCAAGGGCCACATCACCGTATCCACGGGACACATGGATATCACCATCTCCCGCCGCAGCGACCATACCGTTCTGCAACACCTTACGATGAAGGTCGGTTGGCCGGCTCATGCTGTGGACGACTATAAGGGTAAGTACACTGGCGCGCAGGCCGCCCACGAGATCAAGAACGCCCTCAAGTAGGGCGCCTATTCGGAGCAGCGGGCCAAAAGAGCTTGTAAGTTTGACCGCGTCAGGACGTGTCGAGCCACTAGCTCGCGGCGGCGCGCCCACACTAAACCCTAACTGCGCCTAACGGCGGATGGCCAGGCCTGACGGGACAAAACAGCTTTGGACGCCTATCCTTCGCGGTTCTTGCAAAGGGCGGGGAACTCTTTTCATCGGAGGCTGGGCGACGGCCCGGGCCGCAATGCCCTGAAGGTCTGGGTGCCCTAGGTGACTGTTTTTCACCTGGGGCATTTTGACTCTTCCGGTCCATAGCAACGAGCTGCTCCCCAAGCGCCTCTTCCCCAATTCCCACAGCCTTTTCCTGTGGTACACTCTCCCCTGCCAATCGCACGACCTTACTTCCGACTGCCGAGTTATCTGACTACCCGATGCGCGAAATCCTTACGATCCATGGAGGAAATATGTCCGTCCGCAGAAACCCCCTGTTTGTTCGCTGCCTCTGCTGCCTGCTGTTGCTCCTGGCGTTCCTTCTCGGCGTTCCATTGGCAAAAGCCCAATCGAGTAACACGGCTTTGCTGCTGCGCAAGCCGACCGTCAGCCGCACGCAGATCGCCTTCAGTTACGGCGGCGACCTTTGGATTGTGCATCGCAATGGCGGCGAAGCGCGCCGCCTGACCAGCGACGTCGGCATCGAATCCGATCCGTACTTCTCGCCCGATGGCGCGTGGATCGCCTTCACCGGCGAATACGATGGCAACCAGGATGTCTACCTGATTCCGGCCGCTGGGGGCGTGCCCAAGCGCCTGACGTCCTACCCCTCCAGCAACCAGGTGGCCGGCTGGACCCGTGATGGCAAACGCGTGCTCTTCCGCTCGGGGCGCAATAGTTATGCCCGCTTCAATCGTGTTTTCACCGTTGGCCTGGAGGGCGGACTGCCCGAAGAAGTCCCCCTGCCTATGGCGGAGGAATTGTCCTATTCTCCCGACAGCTCCCATGCGGCCTACGTGCCGTTCACGAATTTCCAGGAGAACTGGGCGTCCCAGCGCGGGCTAAAACACTATCGCGGCGGCACCGCTTCGCCTATCTGGATCGCCAATCTCTCTGATTCCACGATTGAAAAAGTCCCGCGCAAGGATTCCAACGACTCCACTCCGATGTGGATTGGCAGCCGCATCTATTTCCTTTCGGACCGCAACGGCCCTGTCAATCTCTACGTTTACGACACAACCTCCAAGCAGGTCAGCGAAGCCATCCCCAGCAACGGCGTGGACATCAAGTCCGCCTCGGCCGGCCAGGACGCCATCGTCTACGAACAATTCGGTTCGCTCCATCTCTTCGATCCGGCCAGCGGCAAGCAGCACCCCGTCGAAATTCAAGTGACCGGCGACTTCCCTGCCGTCCGCCGTCATTTCATCAAGGCCGCCGAGCGGATCGAGGCCGCCAACATCTCTCCCACCGGCGCGCGCGCCGTTTTTGAAGCGCACGGCGAGATTCTCACGGTCCCCGTCGAGCACGGCGACATCCGCAACCTCACCAATTCCCCGGGCGTCGCGGACCGCGACCCCGCGTGGTCGCCCGACGGAAAGTGGATCGCCTATTTCTCCGATGAATCCGGCGAATACGCATTGCACCTGCGTTCGCAGGATGGTTTGAGCGACGTCCGTAAAATCAGTCTCGGCACTCCAACAACCTTTTACTATTCGCCGGTATGGTCGCCGGACAGCAAAAAGATTGTCTACAGCGATAAGCGGCTCAACCTCTGGTATGTGAGCGTCGATGGCGGTACGCCCGTCCTGATTGACACCAATACTTACGAAAGCGGCCCCGGCTCGGGCTTCAATCCCGTATGGTCGCCGGACAGCCGCTGGGTGGCCTACACGCGCCAACTCAACAGCGGTATGAGCGCGGCCTTCATCTACGGGCTGGAGGATAAGACGCCCCATCAGGTGACCGACGGCATGAGCGACGCGGCATTTGTTGCCTTCGATAGAAACGGCAGGTATCTCTACTTCCTGGCCAGCACCGACGACGGCCCCGCCATGGCCAGCAGCATGGGCTCCTTCAAGGTTCCCGTGACCGCTGCCGGTTATGCGATCGTGCTTCGCAAGGATTTGAAATCGCCTCTCGCGCCGCAGAGCGACGAGGAGAAAGTCACCGCGCCCGCCCTTTCCTCCGGCGGAACTGACGCCGCCAACAAGGAAAAACCCATCGCTGACCTGGAGGATTGCAGGCCCGGAGGCGAATCCGGCGCCGCGGAGCTGTCCAAGGAAGCCGCCGGAAAAGACAACGATAAGGATAAGGACAAAGACAAGGACGCCAAGGCCAAGAAAGACGAGGACAAATCCAAGGAAACTCCTGCTGTTAAGATTGACTTTGACAACATTGATCAGCGCATCCTTTCCCTGCCTTTCCCCGCCCGCAATTACGGCCGCATGGTCGCCGGAAAGACCCACATCCTCTATTTGCTCGAGGGGCCGCAGGTGAACGATCACTCTGGCAACCCCGGCCAGATTCTTAACAAGTTCGATGTGTGCACGCGCAAGACGGACAAGCTGCTGGACAATGTTGGCAGCTTCTTCATTTCCGCAAACGCAGAAAAGGCCCTTTACGAGCAATTGCCCGAGCCGAATCCTTCCGGTGCTGGTGCCGGCGGGGGCGGGCGTCCCCACGGAGCTTGGTTCATCAAGCCCGTCGATGCGCTCGGTAAACCCGGCGAACCCGGCAAGCCCGGCGGCGCGTTGAAACTCGATGCCATGGAAATCGAAGTGGATCCACGCGCCGAGTGGCAGCAGATGTTCCGCGAAGTTCTGCGCATCGAGCGCGATTTCTTCTACGACCCAAACATGCACGGCGCCAACCTGAAAGCCCTCGCCGCCGCGTATCAGCCCTACGTTGACAACATCATGAGCCGCGCGGATCTCAACTACATCTTTGCCGACATGCTGGGCGAAATCACCGCGCAGCACATCTATATTTCCGGCGGCGACCGCCCGGAAGTGAAACATGTCAGCGGCGGCCTGCTTGGCGCCGACTACAAGATCGAGAACGGCCGCTATCGTTTCGCGCACATCTATCACGGCGAAAATTGGAATCCGGGCCTGCGCGCTCCGTTGACCGAGCCCGGCGTGAACATCCATGAAGGCGAGTATCTGCTGGCGGTAAATGGCCGCGAACTCCTGGGCACCGACGAAATCTACAGCTTTTTCCAGGAAACCGCGGGCAAGGCGGTACAGTTGAAGGTAGGTCCCGATCCCACAGGCAAGGATGCCCGCGCGGTGACTGTTGTGCCTATTCCCAACGAACGTGCGCTCCGCTTGCACGCCTGGATGGACGAGAACCGCCGCAAAGTGGACCAACTCAGCAACGGCCGCCTCGCCTACGTCTATCTGCCGGACACCTCCGTGAACGGTTACACCAATTTCAATCGCTATTACTTCGCGCAATGGGACAAGCAAGGCGCGGTGATTGACGAGCGCTTCAACGGCGGCGGTTGGATTGCCGATTACATCGTGGATTGGCTGAAGCGACCGCTGCTGGCTGCGGCCATGACTCGCGAAGGCAAGGACAACCTTATGCCGCAAACAGTTTACGGTCCCAAGGTCATGCTCATCAATGAGTACGCGGGCTCCGGCGGCGATGCCTTGCCTTGGATGTTCAAGCGCCTCGGCACCGGCCCGCTTATCGGCACGCGCACTTGGGGCGGCCTGATCGGTATCGGTGGGTATCCTTCGCTGATCGATGGCGGCGGAATCACCGCGCCGCGCTGGGGCCTCTTCAATCCGGATACCGGCGAGTTTGACGTGGAAAATCGCGGCATCTCGCCGGACATCGAGGTCGAGTTCAACCCCGCCGCCTGGCGTCAGGGCCACGATCCGCAACTCGAGAGGGCCGTCGCCGTCGCCCTGCAGGAGCTGAAGGATCACCCGGCGCCGCCTATCAAGCGCCCAAAGTATCCTGTCTACAATTGGCCGGCGGTGCGTTCCGCGGCCAGTTCGCAAAACAAAACTGGCGGGCAAAACTAACCCGCATTCACCCACCACCCTTGACTGTCATATCGACCGGAGGGACGGCGCCTTTTGCCGTCCCGGAACGGAGATATCCCTCTTCAATTTCCAGATTCGGCTTTACGGAATAATGGCACTGACCGGGCTGGAATAGCTACTCTCCACCCCGCTGGTGTTCACCTCGGTCGCGACGTAATAGTAGGTATCTCCTGCTGTGATGCTGCTATCCGTGTACGATGGCGTGGCAATCAAGCTGGAGTTTATTTTGCTGTATGGCCCGCCGGACTGCGCTCCACGGTAAACATTGAAGCCCGAGTACGACGAAGAACTCGCCGTCCAACTCAAACTCACCGAGTAGCTCGTCGCTGCGGTGCCAGTTCCTGTAAGCGATATGACCTCCGGAGAATTGGCCGCATTGCTGGTAACCGTGACGCTGCCCGATAGGCTGCTGGCGGTGGCCGGGTCAAACGTCACGCTGAACGAAGTGGATTGCCCGGCGGCAAGAGTGAGAGGCAGCGAGCAGCCGGAGACGCTGAATCCCGCTCCGCTTTCACTGATCTGCGTAAGAGTCACGCTGGCGTTACCGCTGTTGGTCACCGTCACGCTCTGCATTGTGCTTGTCCCCGTAGTGATGCTTCCGAAACTGAGCGAAACCGGAGCAACAGTGAGTTGGAGAATGGGTGCAATGCCCGTGCCCGCCAGGGCAACAACCAGCGGTGAATTGGTCGTGTTACTCACCAGCGTGAGGCTGCCGGTAAAACTGCTGGCCGACCCAGGCGTGAACCCCACGGTGAAGGTGGAGGAACCTCCGGGTACAACAGACAGCGGCACGGTCAGACCGCTCAAGGTGAAGCCGGTCCCGGCCATCGCGGCCTGGGTAACGCTGAGGTTCGCCGTCCCGGCATTTTGAATGGTGAGCGACTGTGTGCTGCTTACGCCCACGGTGACGTTCCCAAAGCTCACGCTTGCGGGAATCACGGAAATTTGCGGTTGTATGCCGGTGCCGCTCAGCGCAATGGTTGCCGGCGAATTGCTCGCAGTGCTGGTAATGGTGACGCTGCCCGAAAGGCTGCCCGTCGTAGCTGGGTCAAACGTTACGCTGAACGTCGTGGATTGTCCCGCGGCCAGAGTGAGCGGTACCGTAAAGCCCGCCACGCTGAATCCCGTGCCGCTTTCGCTGATCTGCGAAACCGTCACGCTCGAGTTACCCGTGTTTGTCACCGTCACGCTCTGCGTTGTACTTGTCCCCGTGGCGATGCTTCCGAAACTCAGCGACACCGGGCTCGCCGTCAGTTGCAAGGCTTGCGCTACTCCCGTGCCTGCCAGCGCAACCACCAGCGGTGTACTGGGCGAGTTATTCACCAGCGTCACGCTGCCGGCAAAACTGCTCGCGGACGCGGGCGTGAACCCAACGGTGAAGCTAGAGGAACCTCCGGGTGCCACAGTCAATGGCAATGCCAGGCCAGTCAGGCTGAAGCCCGTCCCGGCCAGCGCTGCCTGCGTGACGCTAAGGTTCGCCGTCCCGGTATTTTTGATCGTGAGCGCCTGGCTGTTGCTCGCACCCACCATCACGTTGCCAAAGCTGGCGCTCGCAGGGCTCACGGAAATCTGCGGCTGTATGCCAGTGCCGCCCAGCGCGATCGTTGTCGGCGAATTCGTAGCGCTGCTCACGACGCTGAGGCTTCCCGTCGCGCTTCCTGCCGTGGCCGGTGCAAAGCTGACAGTAAGGGTTAAGCTCTGCCCCGCCGCA
>Ga0326728_10025189_pt1 | contig 10681 bp, 7 predicted proteins | sample MB3enrmetagenome_FD_207602 | JGI IMG/M metagenome (GOLD analysis project Ga0326728, IMG submission 207602) | Lab enriched peat soil microbial communities from McLean, Ithaca, NY, United States - MB31MN | ecosystem: Environmental > Terrestrial > Soil > Wetlands > Peat | place: USA: New York...
AGGGTGCTGCCGCCGGAGTTGATATAGAGTATTTCACCACGGAGGCACGGAGACACGGAGAAAAAATAAAAGAAGATCAACCCCTCTGAGCCGCAGATTGACGCAGAGAAACGCAGAGCAGAACAGGGCAACACAAATCCTCTTGTATATCGAATTCCTGTCAGCGTGTACTTGCGTTTATCTGCGGCTATGCGGTTCTGCTCTTCTTGTTCTCCGTGTCTCCGTGCCTCCGTGGTGAAACGGTCTTACTGGCCCGACTCGAACAACGCTTCGATGCGGTAGCCGCTCTCGGCGGCGGCACGCATGCGGGCTTTCAGCCGTTGTTCCAGCGCATCCAGGGCCGCGCGGTCGGCGGCCGGGGCTTCCGCCACGTTCAGCAATTGCCGCAGAGCCATCCACCACAGCAGACGCTCATACGACTCCTTCACCAGGTAGCGCGCTCCTTCGTGTTCATGCAACCCCACCAGCCAGGCGACATCGGGATCGTGCAGCCAGCTAAAGGGCGCGGCGGCCGGACGTTTCCCTGCCGGCTCCGGCGTCGCCATCCAGGCCGCATGCGCAAAGTCGGCGCGCACGCGAGCGGCGGCCCGCCAGCGCTCCTCGCCCGCGAGTCCGGCGGCCGCAAAGATTTCCGCCATGGGCTCACGCAGGCGCAGGAGATCGAAGGCGCCGGCAGCGGCGCTTTCCGGAGCTTCGGGGTTCCGCAGGCATCCCAGCGCGTCCAGAACACACCAGGCCAGAACCGTAGTCCAGATCGCCTTGGCCTCCGGCAGCGGCGTAGTCGCAGTAGGCAACACCGCGCGCGCATCTTCAGGCCACGGCGCGGAGAAATATTGTTCGAGGCCCGGCACCTTCGCAGCCGCACTGAGATGGCGTTCGAACCGGCCGGCCGCGGCGGCGATGTCGCCACGCCACCCGGGCTTCCCATCTTCCTTTCCATTTTCCGGTTCCCGGCTGGCCGCGTAACGCTGCGCATGTTCCAGCAGCGCCCGGGCATGCTTGCCGGCCTGGGCAACCAACTCGCGGAGAGCCGCGGCCCGCTTCGAAGGTTTCGTCGAAGTGGTGCACTCAGCCAAAGTCTCCGCCAACTCGAGATTCAAAACCGCCCGCAAAGCGTCGTGAACGGGCTTGAGTTCCAGCGCCAGCATGGCATCGTCAAGGCTGGAAACTCCGCCGCCGCCGAGCATCTCGCACAACGCGCCCCAGGGCCGTATTCCGTCGTCCCGGAAATCCCGCCAGTCCAGCAGGACCGCGCACTTATAGGCCGCCAATTCCACATGCAACCCTTTGGCGGCGACCTCGGAGGCGCGGTGCAAATATTCCAGTCCGGTCAAAGCGTCGCGGTAGGCCACAAACATGGAAGGATCGGCGGAAAGACCAAAGCTTTCGCCCAGCGTCCGCTGCCGGAGATGCTTGCCACCATCCGGCTGCTTTTCGGCATAGGCGCAGGAACTTCGCACCCAGCCACGAGTGCTGGCATAACGGTTGTGATAGACCACCAGCGCCCGCTCTTCGCCCAGGCGGTTGGAGTATGCGAAGACGTCTTCGTTGACCCAACCCTCGTCGGTAAAGAAGTCATAGAGCAGGAAGTCCCGAGCCTCGGCAAACAGGCCGCGGCGGTGCAGCAGCGGCGCAATCTCGCGCTCGTGGCGCGCGACCATCCAGAGATCGGGAGTTTCCTCATGATAGGAACGGCGGTACTCCATGCCGTATCGTTCGCCGAACCCCTCGATCTGGCCATGGCCGAACATGGGCAGGCCCGGCAGGGTCGCCAGCAGCGTGCACACGCCGAAATACTTGTCGCCCTTGCCAAACTGATCCACCGCGGTACGCTCGTCGGGATTGTTCATGAAATTGACGTAGCGTTTCAGCACGTCGGGATCGAACTCCAGGGTATTTTTCAGGACGCTGCGATAGTTGGCATTCTCCTCATCGCGCAGCATATTCATGAAAGCGCTGTTATACACGCGATGCATGCCCAGGGTGCGGACGAAATACCCTTCGAGCAACCAGAAGGCCTCGGCCAGCAGCAGGGTGCCGGGCACTTCCACCGCCACGCGATCCACCACCTCGCGCCAGAATTCCGCCGGCATCGCCGCATCGAAATCGGCCTTGGTCAAGCCGCGTTCGGCGCGGGAGGGGATGGCGCCGCCGGTCCCCGGAACCGGGAACCAAAGCCGCTGATAGTGCTGCTTGGTGAGGGTCATGGCCGCGTCAAAGCGGATGATGGGAAACAGGCGGGCCACATGCAGGATGGTCTGAATGACCGCTTCCCGCACTTCGGGATTCAGATAATTAAGTTGAGCCGTATCGTTCCAGGGAAAACTGGTGCCGTCATTGCCGTGATAGATATAGCGCGACTCTCCCGTCCAGCGGTCCCTGCGGCGGAAGACCACGGCGGCGTCGGTCCGGTCGAAGTAGTGGTCCTCGACCTTGATCTCGACGCGTTCGTCCTGGGAGACGTCGGGACCGTCAAAGGTGTAGGACGGATAAGGGCTGTACGGGAGGGAGAGGAACCAGTCGGGATGTTCCATGACCCAGTGGGAATCGATACCCATGTGGTTGGGCACCATATCGCTGGCCAGCCGCATGCCCCGCGCCCAGGCGCGGTCGCGCAACTGACGATAGGCCTGCTCGCCGCCCAAATCGCCGGCGATCTCGTATCCATAAAGCGAATACGCGGAAGCCGCCGCTTCCGGATTGCCGGTCATCTGCTTGATGCGCTGCGAAGCCCGGCTGCGTTCCCAAACCCCGATCAGCCAGAGGGCATTGAATCCCCGCCGCCGCAAGGTATCCAGCTCTTCGTCCGGAACCTGGTCGAGCGTGGAGATGGGACGCCGGTAGGCCCGCGACAACTGATGCAGCCACACATAGGCGCTCTTGGCCATCAGGACGGTGGTGGGCATCCATTCCACGTCCTGACTGAAACGCTCATACTCGTAAGCCGCCTGGGAAAAATTCACGATGGCGGCGGCACTGGAATCTCCGAACTGTACGCCTCCGAAGTGCGGCCCCGGCGGGTGGAAGCGCATCCAGATGGCTATCTCCTCTTCCTTGAGGATATCGAGCGCGGTCAACAACCGTTGGAAAAAGTCGCCCAGCAGGTCGGCCCACTTGGCCCGGATAAAGCTCAACTGCCCCAGCAGCGAGTCGGGCGAAGCCAGGGCCGGCGCCCGCAACATGTCCACCAGATTCTGGTTGTCGGGACCGAAACGCGGTCGCGTACTGAAGTATTCCCGCAGGGCCGAGGTGATTTGCGGATATGCCGTGGCCGCCGTCAGCGCCTTGTCGTTGAAGAGTTCGTCGAACGACTTAAAGGCCGGATTGGCATTGGCCAACCACAGCATCATCAGCTCTTCCAGGGCAACCGCGCGATGAGAAACACCGGCGGTTGACTGCGCCAGCCAATCCGCGGCGCTCATCTCCCGGCGATAAACGGCCACCGTCGGGAAGCGCTCGGCAAAGCCCAGCAATGCGCGCTGCAACGCTTCGGGTCCCAACCGCGTCTCGAACCAGGCCAGGGCATCCTGCATGGCCTGCGGATCGCGCTGCTGGCGGTACAGCCAGGCCACCACGTGCAACACCTCGTCGATGAGGGCCATGGCATTCAACGAACCGGGATTTACCGCCAGTTCGGGATGGCGCTTGGCGTCGCGCACCACATTCATGCGTTGCGCGAACTCCCGGCTCGCGGCAACATTCGCAAACACCACGTTCCCGGTCACCGAGAACAGGGTCTCGGCAAATTCGTAACGATCACGCGCTTCCCGCGAAATATGGAACTCAAACGTCGGAGCAGTCTTCATCTTCGTTTACCACAGCACCGGATCCCGCGGCGTGGCCCGAAGAACTGATAATTCCTGAAATATCGCCGCGCCCATCCGGCGCCGCCCGGAAAAATACGTAATCCCCATTGTATGGAGAAAAACCGAATATGCAGAGTAGCATACCGGCTTACGGCTCCGCCGGATACCCCGAAATCTCGCGCGGAGACGCCGAGGCGCAGAGTGGAGAACATTCATGCTGTTTCCCTCCGCCTTTCCGCGGTTTGGCGCCAGATGCCGCTCCGGCAGGAAATGGCCCGGCAGCCAGGCCCCCTTGGTGGCGTCTGACGCCCTCTTTTCTAATCCGTTTTAGGGAGTCTTATGCGCAAATAATAGCAGCCTTTGAAGAAAACTGTTGTGGCCGTTCCAAGCCGACGTTACAATCTTGCGGAATCAACCATTTAGCACACAGAGTTCAGAATCAGTGGTTTCGGATCGGGGATCGAAAAATGATCCTGTGTATTGATGACGAACCCGTCGGCCTTTTCATCCGCAGGCTTCTTCTGGAGAGCGTCGGTTATAAGGTGATTACCGCGACCAATGGCAAAGACGGGCTGGAGCTCTTCACGGCTAACCCGATTACAGCCGTGTTGTTGGATTACTCCATGCCGGAGATGAATGGCGGCGAAGTCGCGGCGGAAATGAAGCGCCGCAAGCCCCAGGTTCCAATCCTGATGTTATCGGCATGTCTTGAGATCCCCGCGGAAGCCTTGAGCCGCGTGGATGGCCGGGTCTTCAAAGGCGATCCGCCGGCCAGTCTGCTGGCCATGGTCAAGCAGTTGGCGCCCAATTCTGATTCCCTCGTCGCGTCCGCTTGAGACCGTTTCACGTTATTCGTTTCATGTTTCTCGTTGGCGGTTTACGGTTCACAGTTTTGAGCCAGGCCGGTGGGGTTGGTTCCGGCTGCAAACTGTCAACTGTAAACCGCCAACTTTCGAGGCAATTGCCAGTCGCGACTTATTCCGCAGCTACTCCCGCCGGCTGCGCGTCCTTGCGGGGACGGCGATTGGACTGCAATATCTTTTTGCGCAGGCGCAGCGACTGGGGAGTAACCTCCACGTACTCGTCCTCGGCTATGAATTCAATGGCCTGTTCCAGGTTCAAGGGGCGGAAGGGCACCAGGCGAATGGCATCGTCCGCGGTGGAGGAGCGCATGTTGGTGAGTTTCTTCTCGCGTACCGCATTCACGTCCAGATCGTTATCGCGCGAGTTCTCGCCGATGATCATGCCTTCGTACACCGCCGTACCGGGCCCGGCGAACAGTTCGCCGCGCTCCTGCAGGCTCCAGAGCGCATAGGCGGTGGTGTTTCCGGGACGATCGGCCACCAGGGCGCCCGTCATGCGATGTGGAATCGCCCCCTGCCACTCGGTATAACCGGCAAACAGGGAGTTCATCACGATGGTGCCGCGCGTGTCGGTCAGCATCTCACTGCGCAAGCCGATCAGGCCGCGGCTGGGCACACGGAATTCCAGGCGGATGCGCCCATAGCCGTGGTTGTGCATTTTCTGCATTTCGGCCTTGCGCATGCCGAGCTTCTCGATGACCACTCCCACGAAGTCCTCGGGAATATCGATGGTCAGGTGCTCCACCGGTTCCATGAGTTTGCCGTCCACCATCCGGGTGACGATCTCGGGCTTGCCCACCATCAGTTCGTAGCCCTCACGCCGCATCATCTCGATCAGGATGGAGAGCTGCAGTTCGCCGCGCCCCATTACTTTGAACGAGTCGGTGGCAACGGTTTCCTCCACCCGGATGGAAACGTTGGTGAGCAGCTCCTTGTCCAGCCGTTCCCGCAGGTTGCGGGAAGTGACGTATTGACCATCGCGGCCGGCAAAGGGCGACGTGTTCACGCAGAACTGCATGGCAATCGTCGGCTCGTCGATCACGATCCGCGCCAGCGGCGACGGTTGCTCGATGTCGGTAATCGTGTCGCCGATGGTGATGCCCGTAACCCCGGCCACGGCCACGATATCGCCGAGTATGGTTTGCGTGCTGTCCACGCGCTTCAGGCCGCTGAAGGAAAACAGCTTGGTAATTTTGACCTTCTCGATCGATCCGTCGGTCTTGGCGATACCGACTTCCTCGCCCGTGCGCATGGTGCCATTGAAAACCCGGGCAATCGCCAGCCGGCCCAGATAATCGCTGTAATCGAGATTGGCGACCAGAATCTGCAAGGGTCCATCCGCTTCGCCTCCCGGCGGCGGAATGGTGTCCACAATGGCCTTGAACAACGGTTCCAGATCGCTGCCGGGCACGGCCGGATCCGTGGTTGCCGTTCCCAGCTTGGCGTTGGTGTACAGCACCGGAAAGTCGAGCTGTTCTTCCTCGGCATCCAGGTCAATGAACAGGTCGTACACCTCATTGAGAACTTCCTGGGCGCGGGCGTCGGGGCGGTCGATTTTATTGATCACCAGAATCGGCGGCAGCTTGGCTTCCAGGGCCTTGCTCAGCACATAGCGGGTCTGCGGCAGCGGGCCTTCGCTGGCATCCACCAACAACATGACTCCGTCCACCATCTTCAGCGCGCGCTCGACCTCCCCGCCAAAATCGCTGTGGCCGGGCGTATCCACGATGTTGATCTTTACGTCCGAATGAAAAACCGCCGTATTCTTGGCCAGGATGGTGATGCCCCGCTCGCGCTCCAGGTCGTTGGAGTCCATCACGCGCTCCACCAGTTCCTGATTGGCGCGAAATACCCCGCTTTGCCGGAGCATGCCGTCCACGAGCGTCGTCTTCCCGTGGTCCACGTGCGCAATGATGGCGATATTACGAATATCCTTGTTCAAAACCTCTCCTTGTTGCTCAACCCGCCTGCAAAAATCCGCACACCACCACCCCCGCGGTTCTTACACCCACATAGTTAGATGTGTGGCAAAAGTTCAGGCAGGCAAACGGACCCTTTTATTATACAGGTCACGAGAATCAAAAACCCGGAATCTCGATGCCTTACTTCACGCTCTCCCCGTGCTGGCGGATGATATCGGCCAGCACGTCCGGCTTGCCGTTGGTTATCAGATGGGGATAATGGTTCCCGTCGTGGTAACTGACGGAGTAGGTCTTGAAATACTCCGTATTCTGAACCAGAAGCTGTAGCGGGTCCGGGCTGGTTTTGGCCGCGGTGAGCGCATCGTGCACGGTCTCAGGGCTCCAGGCGCGGCCGTTCACCGCCACCAGCTTCATGCCGGGCATGATGCCCGCCAGCGCGGCCGGTGAGCCAAACCGGACATCCTCGATGTGCCCGTCCTCATTGTCCAGAATCAGGCCCAGCGAGTAGGTCAGATTTGTCATTTTGCCCACGCCTTCTTCGATCTTCATCAACTCCGACTCATTCTCGTCAAACACCAGCTTCCAGCCCCCGGCTTCCACGCCACCCAGGGGCGCATGAGGAGCGGTGGACCAGAGCCGGTCCAGCCAGAACTTGCGCCAATCGTAAGGGGCAACCTGGTTCAGAGCCGCCACCACGTCGTCAAAGGTGTAGGGCTTGGCGGCGGGAATTGCGTTCCGCTCCAAGCTCGGCGCACCGGCAAAGAGCCGGCAAAAATCGTCCAGCGACTTCTTTCCCCCGGTCAGCTTCCGGATGGTGGTATCGGCGTCCAGCCAGAGCAATTCCCCTTCGGGATAGAAATCCACGCTGCGGCGCCAATTCCGCCAGTCTCCGGGTGAACCATAAAGTTCGGGGGCCGCAATCGCGGTATCGATCAGCGGCCGCCAGGTTCGGCCCGAGCGGTATTCCATGGTTGCGGCCGTAATCGCCAGGTCGTCCCGGTACTGATCCGGCGTGCGCAAACCGCTCCGGGCGGTGAGTACGTTGCCCAGATACTCGGTCAGACCTTCATACACCCACAGCAGCTCGTCTTTCATGGGCGCATCGAAATCCGGCGTATTCAACCCGGCCGGACGGCGATATTTGCCGTTCCACGAGTGCACGTATTCATGGGGCAGCAAACCCGCCATCAGCTCGATCAAAGGCGGATCGATCACGCTGCGTTCGCGGCTGCGGCTGTCGTTCGCCTCGTGGTGCTCCAGTCCGAAATGCGCCACGTGGTCGCTGAGCGACAGAAGAAAGTGGTAATCGCGGTAATGGGTCGCTCCGAAGAGCCGGCCGGCTTCGGCCACCAGTTGCCTGAAGTGCTGCTCCACCTGCGGGCTCATCTGCAGGGCCGCCGCACTGTCCGCCGCAATATCCAGTTCCACCGGCGGCCATGCGCCCGGCGGCGTAAGCTGAGCGATGCGGAAGAACTGTCCCATGATCACCGGTGAGTCCACCAGCGTGTACAGCGAAACCGGTTGGAAATCCAGGGTATCGCCGGAGCGCACAGCCAGCGGCAAAGGCGTCCCCCATTGCCAACCCGGAGGCAACCGCAGGCTGGCATGGCAGGTAAGCTGATCCGCCGGGTAGCCAGCGGGATACAGCAGCATCCAGTTCCAGCTCAACACCGCCAACTGCGCGGTTGCGCTGGTACCCGCGGTGAATCCGGGCCGGTCATCGGCCGGGGAGGCATAGTCCAGCGAGATCTTCAATTCCTGGACACCGGCGGGCACGATCAGATGAATGGCGTACAGATTCACGTCATCCCGCCGCCATTCCAGGGGCTGGCCGCCGGCCATAATCATCAAGCCGGTAAGGCCGTCGAGCGGTCCCGAGGGGGCGTGCTCGCCGGGAATCCACTTGGGATAGAGCAGCGTCAGTGGCCCGGCGGCCACCGGAATCGACATCGTAGTATGAAATATCCTGGCCGGAGCCTCGCTGGCGTCCACGGCAATGGTGATGGCGCCCGGAAAGGGCTTCGCGGATTGCGCCCAACCTGCTGCCTGGAAAAACAGCCCCATGCACGCCAGCGCGATCAAGCGTTTTAAATGGTTCATCTCCGCTCCCGCCTATCAGGATGACTTATCATAAAACCTGTCATCATAAACCATCCAATCTGCTAAATTGGACGTCGGGTATATTGATCGGGACGGCAAACCAGGACACATGGGACTCATAATCCGCTCTTCCGCCATTCACGCTGCCGGGTGTTACACTACCGCGCCCATCGCCAAAGGCACTCGCCTCATTGAATACACGGGACCTCGCCTGAACAAGGAACGGGCCGACGAGTTGTATGAAATGAAGCCTTACACGTATCTGTTCGGCCTGGGCGATGGCGAAACCGTGATCGACGGCCATTGTATGGCCATGTTTATCAACCATTCCTGCAATCCGAACTGCGAGGCCGAGGAAGACGAGAACGCGCGTATTTGGATCAGCGCCATCCGCGATATCGCGGCGGAAGAGGAATTAACCTACGATTACCAGTTGTACGACGGCGAAGGAGAGGAACCCTGCTTCTGCGGCGCCCGCCATTGCCGGGGCACCATGTATTCCCGCGAGGAAGAGCAAAAGCAATACAGTAGCGCGTCCGCCCGGCTGCAGAAGAACAAAAGCGGAGCCGGCAAGAAGCAGAACCCGGCCCCCAGGCGGCAGCGGGTAGCCGCAGGCATCGAGAAGCGAGAGGAAACTCAGAATATCCACCGCCGGGGACGCCGAAGGCATATGGAAGAAAACATCTCCGCTTCCGCCGCAGATTGACGCGGAGAATTACGGCCATAACTCACGCGATGGCGCGCTTACGAAAGTCGCGAACCGCCAAATCGGCCTGGTCGTAAACGTCGAACACCGTCACCAGCTTGGTAACCTGCAGCAAATCCCCGACGCGCGGAGTAAGACTTGCCATCTTGATATGAGCGCCAATATTGCGCGCGGAACTGTGCAGGCCGACCAGGGTGCCCAAGCCGCCGCTATCGATATAGGAAACCTCGGCCAGATCGAGCACAATTTCGTTCGTCTCTCCAAGCAGTTGCTTGACCCGTTCCCGCAAGGCCTTCGTTTCTTCCCCAAAAACAATGCGCCCGCTACACTCCAGAACAACGACTCCGTCCAAGAGGCGGGTTTTCATTTTAAGCATCATGAAACTCTCCTTCCGATTGCCGGCTCCCAGTGGCCAATAGCAAGCGAGTTGTCTTGCGACTCGCAACTCCCAACTCGCTGTTCCCGGCTCGCCACTCGCAACTCGCAACTCGCAACTCGCAACTCGCGACTCGCAACTCGCAACTCTCTCATGCCGCCGAGGCAAATTGGCTTCGCAACTTCCGTATCTGTTCGACGTGTCGCTCGGCGTGCCCGCTGGATCCTTCCACCAAATCGCGCAGGCTAAGATTACCCCGTTCCTCGTGCTTTCCGATATTCGCCCAAGCGGCATCCGGGAGGCCGCGCAGCATGCGCGCGGTACTCCGCCGCAGGGCGCGAAACAGTTCCAGCGCCTCCTGGGGAGACTGGCGCTCGTAGGCCAGGCCCTGAGCCCACTTCTCCTGATCGAAGCCCTGGAGCGCCGCGCCGGGTTCGGCGGCCACCCAGCGCATACGTCCAGCGAGCACCACCTCGGCGTCGGCCAAATGGGCGGCAATCTGGCGAATGCTCCATTTGCCGGCCGGCGCGCGATCCAGCGCGTTTTCAGAAACATTCCGCAGGGCTTCTTCCAGGGCAGTGACACCCTGCTCAAAGCGGCGGATCAATTCGTCGTTCTGGGCCATAAAAATACCTCCGGGCAAATATTTTATCCGAACCATGCATTCGCTACGTCAACGGCGGAATCATCCCGCGCACTCCCTAAACGGCCGGCAGGCATGGTTTGCGGTTTGCAGCCTCCATCCCGGCATAGCGAATTAATTATTAGATGATCTGAAATCAGCGCCGGTTCATTGCTTCTTTGCGCCGGGTGGATCACCTTGCGCTAACGGTATAATTCCTAAAGAGATGAGTTATACCGTACTGGCGCGTAAATACCGTCCCCAGAACTTCAGCGACGTGATCGGG
>Ga0326728_10025190_pt1 | contig 10681 bp, 11 predicted proteins | sample MB3enrmetagenome_FD_207602 | JGI IMG/M metagenome (GOLD analysis project Ga0326728, IMG submission 207602) | Lab enriched peat soil microbial communities from McLean, Ithaca, NY, United States - MB31MN | ecosystem: Environmental > Terrestrial > Soil > Wetlands > Peat | place: USA: New York...
GACGACCTCGACAAACGGGGCGTTCAGTAATTGACGCAGAAGCGGTGTACCCGACTCCCCGACGCCAATCAGTCCAATCCGAAAGGTCTTCATCCTCCAGCATCCTCTTAAATTATTATGATCACTACTTCAACAAATGTAACAAGAAGCTTGTCTGGCCTGACTTGAGCCATGTCAATCCCACTGAATCAGAGCTTGATCAGCTCCAGCGGAATGGGGACATCGCTCTCGACCGGCGAATGTTCAATCAGCTTGCGCGCTGTCATCACCCCCTCCCATCCAATAAGATCCGGACGCTGTGCGATGGTCGCCGCCAGGCGCCCGGCACGGATCGCGGCCAGCCCGTCACGCGAGGCATCGAACCCGACCACCACAACCTGCTTGCGGCCCGCTTTATCCAGCGCGGCCAGCACGCCCATCGCCATTTCGTCGTTCAAGGCAAAAACCGCATCGACGCGCGCTTGCTGCCGCAACACCTGCGTCATCACCTGTTCGGCCCGTTCCCGGCTGAAATCGCCTTCCACGCGCGCCACCAGTCTGAGTTTTCGGGCAGCCTTCAAGGATTCGGCAAAACCCTGGTCTCTCTGCAGCGACGCAGAAGCCCCCGGCAAACCGAATACTTCGACCACCCGCCCCCCCCGCTTGCCAAGCCGGTCCTTGATAAACTCGCCCGCCATTTTTCCACCCGCGCGGTTATCGGACGCGATATGCGAGACCACCACGCCATGATTCACCGAGCGATCCAGTGTCACCACCGGAATCCCTGCCTTGTTCGCCACCTCGATCATGCCGGTCAAGCTGTCGGCATCCGTCGGGTTGATCAACAGCACCTTGACCTTTTGCGAGATCAGATCGCGGATTTCCGCAATCTGGCGCAGGACATCGTCCCCCGCATCCTCGGTCAGCAGGGTCACACCATTTTCCTTTGCGGCAGACTCGGCGCCCTGCTTGAGCTCCTGAAAAAACGGATTGGCGGCATTAGACAAGGCCAGCCCCACAACGGGCTGCGCAGAACCGGCAGGAAGAGCGGCGACCGGCGTGGATGCTGCGGGTGCGGTAGAAACCTGCCGCGAGCAGGCACTGACCAGAAAAGCCCCCGCCATCACGGCAATCCATGCCTTTTTTGCGACACGCATACGACTCCCGTATTGATTTTGTATTTCCTTATTTTATAGCTGCTTCTCAAGCCTCACACCGGTTCCGTCGCGACATGTCCATTCAGAATCTGACATTCATTCTCCAATATCACTTGACAGCGATACCCTAACACCAAAAAAATGCACGCAAACGATTGCGCAATCGTTTTCCTACCCCTCCCTAACATGCGCACCACAACCTCGCGATGGAGACACATACAGTATGAATCCGAGCAAAGCCCTGAAATCTCTGACCCTGATGCTGGTCATGGCCGCGGTTCCCATGCAGTTCGCTTCCGCAGCGGAAAAACCGAAAGTCGCCCTGGTCATGAAGTCGCTGGCCAATGAGTTCTTCCGCACCATGGAAGACGGCGCCAAGGCCCATCAGAAGCAACACGCGTCGGAATACACCCTGATCGCCAACGGCATCAAGGATGAAACCGACACCGCCAACCAGATCCGTATCGTCGAACAGATGATCGTTGAGCACGCCAATGCGATCGTGATTGCCCCGGCCGATTCCAAGGCGCTGGTTCCCGTGCTGAAGAAAGCCATCGATGCCGGCATCCTGGTGGTCAACATCGACAACCGCCTCGACCCGGCCACGCTCAAGAGCAAAGGCATGAACGTTCCGTTCGTGGGTCCGGATAACCGCAAGGGCGCACGTCTGGCCGGCGATTACATCGGTCATCAACTGAAGGCGGGTGACAAGGTCGGTATTCTGGAAGGTGTTTCGACCACGACCAACGCACAACAACGCACTGCCGGCTTCCAGGATGCCATGAAGGCCAAGGGTGTGAACGTCGTCAGCGTACAATCGGGTGACTGGGAAATCGACAAGGGCAACACGGTTGCTTCTGCCATGCTGCGCGAATATCCCGACATGAAGGCACTGCTGTGTGGTAACGACAATATGGCGCTGGGTGCTGTTGCCGCCATCAAGTCCGCTGGCAAGGCTGGCAAGGTCAAGGTTGTCGGCTACGACAACATTGCCGCGATCAAGCCGATGCTGGCCGATGGCCGCGTTCTGGCGACGGTTGACCAATACGCTGCCAAGCAGGCTGTATTCGGTATCCAGACCGCACTGAAAGCCCTGAAGAACAAGACACCGCAAAACTCGATGCCTGCCGTTTTCGAAACCGAAGTGACGCTGGTAAAACACTAAGCAGTTAACCTCGCCTCCGGAAGGACGTCTTTCCGGAGGCTGCCGGGGCGATTCGCCCCGGCATGATTCAGTCACACGGAGACGCACAATGAGCGGGAACGCTCCCTTTTTGCGCATCAGCGGCATTGGAAAAACCTATGCCACGCCGGTGCTTGCCGATGTCAGCCTTGAGCTCAACCCAGGCGAAGTCCTGGCGCTGACCGGTGAAAACGGCGCGGGCAAAAGCACATTATCCAAAATCATCGCCGGCCTGATCGACCCGACCCACGGGGAAATGTGGCTGGGCGAAACCCGTTACCAGCCAGCATCCAGAAGCGACGCCGAGCGTCTCGGCATCCGCATGGTCATGCAGGAACTGAGCCTGGTTCCCACGCTGTCGGTTGCAGAAAACCTGTTTCTCGGCCACTTGCCGCAACGCGCCGGTTTTATCCGTCAGCATGAGTTGAATGCACGGGCCGCCGAGCACATGTCGGCCATTGGCCTCGTTGGCATCGATCCGGCCCGCCCGGTCGGCGAACTCGGTATCGGTCACCAGCAAATGGTGGAAATCGCTCGCAGTCTGATCGGCAACTGCCAGTTGCTGATCCTCGACGAACCGACCGCCATGCTGACCCGGCATGAAATCGACCATCTGTTCAAGCAGATCGCCAGCCTCAAGGCCAATGGCGTGAGTGTCATTTACATCTCGCACCGCCTGGATGAGGTCGAGCAGATCGCCGATCGTGTCACCGTCTTGCGCGACGGCCATCATGTCGGCACCCAGCCGATGGCGGAACTCAACCAGGATGACATCGTCCGGTTGATGGTCGGCCACCAGGTAGAAGTCACCAAGATTCGTCCGCCGCAAGCGCAGACGACTCCCGCGCTGCGCGTCGAAAAACTGTCGCGGGGCAAAGCGGTACAGAATGTCTGCTTCGACCTGCAACCTGGCGAAATTCTTGGCGTAGCCGGACTCGTCGGCGCTGGCCGCACCGAGCTTCTGCGTCTGATCTACGGTGCGGATCGCAAGGACAGCGGCGAAATCTACCTGCACGGGGACGACAAGCCCGCTCAGGTAAAATCGCCGATGCAGGCCATTCGTCACGGTATCGGCCTGATTACGGAAGACCGCAAGTCGCAAAGCCTGCTGCTCGACAAGTCGATCCGCATCAATACAACACTGGCCCGGCTGTCCAGCGTATCCCGTAAGGGCTGGCTCAACCGTGAGGAAGAACAGACCGTCACCCGGCGCTTCATCGATATGCTCGGCATCCGCTGCAATACGATGGAACAGGCCACAGGCGAGTTGTCTGGCGGAAATCAGCAGAAGGTCGTTTTCGCACGCTGGATGATGCGCGATTGTGACATCTTGCTGCTGGACGAACCCACGCGCGGCGTCGACATCGGGGCACGCGCCGATATTTATGCCCAGATGGAGAATATGGCGGCCCAGGGTCGCGCACTCCTGGTCGTCTCCAGCGACCTGCGCGAACTGATGGAAATCTGCGACCGCATCGGTGTGATGAGCGCCGGACGCTGGGTCAAGACCTTCACCCGCGAAGAGTGGGATCAACAATCATTGCTGGAAGCCGCCTTCAGCGGCTATATCGGCCAGGCTCAGCCAACGGCCGCGCACGAAGAAACACAAGGACAATCATGACCACCCTTACCTCCTCCCGACGCTGGTATTCCGGCGTAGCCGGCACGTATCTCGGCCTGGCGGTTACGCTTCTGGCCATGGTGCTGCTGTTCGGCAGCCTGAGTCAGTACTTTCTGACCCTCGACACCTTCGTCACCCTTGCCAACGACATCCCGGCACTGACCGTGATGGCGGTCGGCATGACGTATGTGCTGATCATTGCGGGGATCGACCTGTCGGTCGGTTCGGTCATGGCATTGAGCAGCGCGCTGTGTTCGATGGCGATCCTGCAGTGGGGCTGGGGCCTGACGCCCGCCCTGTTGCTGGGCCTGGGATGCGGCGTTGCCTGTGGCATGTTTACCGGCATCGTTTCCGTCAACTGGCAGCTGCCTTCCTTCATCGTATCGTTGGGGATGCTTGAAATCGCGCGCGGCGGCGCCTACGTCGTCACCGATTCACGCACACAATACATCGGCAGCGATGTCGACTGGCTCAGCTCGAATCTGGTTGCGGGGATCTCGCCAGCCTTCGTCATTGCCATCGTGGTGATCGTAGTGGGCCATCTGGTGCTGACGCGCAGTGTATTCGGCCGCTACATGATCGGCATCGGCACCAACGAAGAAGCCATGCGCCTGGCGGGTGTTGATCCGCGTCCGATCAAAATCGCGGTCTATGCGCTGAGCGGGCTTTTTGCCAGTATCGCCGGCATGATGCAGACTTCGCGCCTTGAGGCAGCCGATCCGAACACGGGTATCGGCATCGAACTGCAGGTCATCGCCGCTGTGGTCATCGGCGGGACGAGCCTGATGGGCGGACGGGGTTCGGTCATCAGCACCTTCTTCGGCGTCTTGATCATCGCCGTGCTTGAAGCCGGCATGGCCCAGATCGGCGCCTCCGATCCGACAAAGCGCATCATCACCGGCGTGGTGATCATTGCCGCGGTACTGCTCGATAAATACCGCGAAAAACGTAAACAACGGCAGCATTGAACCGTAAGGACAAGCCCGATCCATGGCAACCATGAAAGAGGTCGCACTGCGCGCCGGCGTCTCGATCACCAGCGTGTCGCATGTGCTCAACGGCACGCGTTTCGTGAGCAATGACGTGCGCGAGCGCATCGAGTCCGCCATGCGCGAACTCTCATACGTCCCCAGTGCGGTCGCGCGCAGCCTGAAGCACAACGTGACACGCACCCTGGGTCTGATGAGTCCGAACAACACCAACCCGTACTTTGCAGAAGTCATTCGCGCCATCGAAGGCCGCTGCTTCGCCGCGGGGTACAACCTGGTGCTTTGCAACGCGGACGACAACCCCGCCAAGCAGAGCGTGTACCTGCAGGTGTTGATGGAAAAACGGGTCGATGGACTGATTGTCATGGCGGCCGGAGACGGCGACGACCTGCCGGCGCTGCTGTCACGGCTGACCGTACCGCTGGTGCAGGTCGACCGGGAATGGTCGGCCAACGGCTGCGACATTGTCACGGTCGACCATGAGCTGGGCGGCTATATCGCCACCCGGCATCTGATCGAGCTGGGGCACCGCCACATCGCCTGCATCGCCGGCACCGCGCACCTGGCCCCCAGCAAACAACGCACCGACGGCTGGCGCAGGGCGCTGGCCGAGGCGGGGCTTCCCGAAGGCGAAATCGTCTGTGGCAACTTCACCAGCCAGGGCGGACGCGAGGCCATGGGCAAGCTGCTGCAGCAAGATCATCGGCCGACAGCCGTCTTCGCCAGCAACGACCTGATGGCCATTGGTGCGCTTTGCGCCGCGCACGAGCACGGATTGCGCATCCCCGAACAGATATCGGTCATCGGACTCGATGACATCGAGCTTTCCGCCTACATGTCGCCGCCGTTGACCACGGTCGCGCAGCCCATTCAACGCATGGGCGAACTGGCGGTCGACATGATGTTCGAGCGCTTGAACAAGCTGCGCGATGAGCCGAAAAAAATACTGCTGAAACCTGAATTGCGTCTGCGGGCATCGACCGCAAGACCTTTCGGGCAATCCTGATTGACGAGATCACTATCACCATGAATAACACGCAGACGCCAGCCCTCAACATTTGCGTCGTAGGCAGCCTCAATATGGATCTGGTGCTGCGCGCGCCTCGCTGCGCCGAAGCCGGAGAAACCCTGCTGGGCCACGATTTCGCCTTGCATCCGGGCGGCAAGGGCGCCAATCAGGCGGTGGCCTGCGCCCGTATGGGCAGCCGGACCGGCATGATAGGGAAGCTCGGCAACGATGCCTTTGCGGTACAACTGCGCGAGACACTGACCTTGTCTGGCGTGGATCACCGGCATGTTTCCACTGAAGACGGCAGCAGCGGTATCGCCATGATCGTAGTTGAAGACAACGGCCAGAATCGCATCATGCTCGCCCCCGGCGCCAATGCCGCGCTCACGATTACCGACATCGACACCAGCGCCGAGGCGATCCGCGCCGCCGCGCTACTGATCTGCCAGCTGGAGGTTCCACAGCCCTGTGTCAGGCGCGCATTCGATCTGGCACGCGAAGCGGGTGTTCCGATCCTGTTTAATCCGGCGCCGGCCATCCGGCTTGACCCCGACATGCTGTCGGTCGATTACCTGGTGGTCAACGAAACCGAAGCCGCTCTGATCGCCGACCTCCCGGTGGGATCCCGCCTGGAGGCCGAAGCGGCCGCCCGTACATTGCTGCAATCGGGTGCACGACACGTTCTGCTGACGCTGGGCGCCGACGGCGCCATCGTTGCGGACGAAACCGGCCTGCGCCACTACCCTGCCTTCCCGACTCGCGTGGTCGACACCACGGCGGCGGGCGATACCTTTATCGGCGGCCTCGCAACCGGGCTCATCGAGGGCATGACGCTGGATCAGGCGGTCAGGCTCGGCATGGCCGCATCGGCGCTCTGTGTTTCGCGCCCCGGCGCACAGCCTTCCATTCCATCAAGAGATGAAATCACGCTGGATTGAAACGACCCATGAAAAAAAACACCTTACTGAATAGCGAACTGTCTGCCGTCATTGCGCGGCTGGGACATGGAGACATGGTGGTCATCGGAGATGCCGGCCTGCCGATCCCGCCAGGGCCGCAACGCATCGATCTGGCGATCACCCGCGGCTTGCCCGGCATGCAAGACGTCCTGGACGCGATACTGAGCGAAATGCAGGTAGAATCGGCCGTAGTTGCCACCGAACTGGCAGAGGGCAACCCGGCGTTACTGGGGGCCCTCGAATCGCGCCTGCCCGGCGCCGTGCTCACCCGAATCGATCATGAAGCGTTCAAAACCATGACGGCGCAGGCGCGCGCCATGGTTCGAACCGGAGAATGCACCCCGTACGCGAATATCATTCTTCGCGCCGGCGTGGTTTTCTGACGCTGTCCATTGTCCGCCCGCACCGGGCAACGCATCCGCGTTGCCCGATTCTTTCAGTGCAGACTGGAGCGCGACAGAAAGCGCAAATAGCCCAGCCCTTCGAGCCAGAAGCCACCATCCGCCAGCGGCGTCGCTTCTTCGAGTTCAGCCACTGTCAGCACCAGCTCCTGCCCGTCCAGCCTGGCCTCCAGCGCGACATCGTCATCGTCGGAAAACTCTTCTGAAACCGTGTGGTACTCGGGTTTGATGAATTGGTTGTTGACTTGGATATATTCCGACTCATTAAGCAAACGCAGGATGTTCATGATGACCTCCTTGTGATGCAGTGAGATAGGATAACGCTCGACAGTTAACAACCTGCGGAGTTTACCGGACTATTCCGACACGGCACGCGCACTGTCTGTTACGCCTGCTGACCGGTTCCCCCGTCACATCCACACCTGAGCTTACGCGGGTCAGGCCCCGCCGGATCACAACCAGCCGCGTTCATTAAACGATACCGAGCGCTCTGCCGTTACCACAAAGTGATCCAGTAACCTTATATCGACTAGTTCCAGCGACCTCTTGAGTACCTCCGTCAACTTAATATCCTCCACCGAGGGCTCGGGCACGCCCGACGGGTGGTTATGAGCAACAATGACACCAGATGCATTATTCAGCAACGAAAACCGCACAATCTCGCGCGGATAGACCCGGGCCTCCATCAATGTGCCATGAAACACCTCACGCACCGCGATGACATGATTACGGGCCGACAGCAGAATGGCCACAAAAACTTCGACGTCACGCGCACCGATCGACAGCCGCAGATAGTCGCGCACCCGGTCCGGGCCATCCAGTACATCGCCCTGTTTCATCTCATCCAGCAAGGCCCGGCCAGAGAGTTCGCGCACGGCCATCAGCTGCGCGTATTTTGCCGCGCCCAACCCAGGCCGGGAGACAAACTCGTCCTGGCTTGCACGCATCAGACGGGACACCGAGCCAAAATCGGCCATCAGCTGCCGGGCCAGATCCACCGCACTGAGTCCGCGCACGCCGGTTCGCAGGAAAATGGCCAGCAACTCTGCGTCGCTTAACGTGCCCGCCCCTTGAGCCAGTAACTTTTCGCGGGGTCTTTCCGCACGGGGCCAATCACCGATTGACATGGTTCTCTCCACTTTGGCTATAGCACTTCTTTTTACCATCAGCCAAAAAACCATGCACGGCGGGGCAGTTCCGCTTCATCGGCGGGACCTCATGCAGAAGTAAACGAACTTACTGAACGGCAGGCCGGTTGGGCAAAGCGGGAATGGCCACGGTTTCTCCCGTATAAGAACGGTGAACCGCGTACGCCATCGCTTCGGACCAACGTCTCACACTGGCGACGAAAACCTTTTTGTCCCCGGACAGATTGCCGCTGGCCCATGGGCTATCCAGCAGTAATCTTGTTTTGTCCTGGTCAATGCCGGCAATATCCGGATTCAGCCAGGCAGAGAGCTTCACGAAGCCCTGACCGGAGAAATACTGATAATCCACATAAACCATTGCAGGCGGGAACTCCACGCCGGACTCCTGCACACGGCGGACCACATCGCCCCAATAGGGGCCACTGCTTCCAAACCCGAGCACCGGACGTGCATACACGCACTCAGGGAAGTTGTAGCCACTCCCAAAGGTATTGCGGAAATATGTCTCTTTCATGGATGGGGGACAGGGATCGTCTTTCCAACCCCTGCTAGTCGGCACATCCGTCTGGGTAGCGATGAGCCGGACCAGTCCGACCAGACGGAGATGATCGATTTGCGCGAACATGACATTCATGATGGGAAACGGAGCATTGTGCGCATCTGCTCCCTGTACCAAGGTCCTGGCGACAACTTGCCAATCGCCAGCAGGCAGTACGTATATCTGCTTTCCGGACTGGATCTCTCCATTCACGACGTCACCCGGCTTGATATTGAAAAGATTGGCTGCATTGGCGGTTGAGAGGCAGGCCAGCAGCGTCAGCATACCCAACCCTGTATTTTTCATGACGGACATTTGTTTTTTAAACAATTTGGCATAAAAAAACAATCTTACGCTTACAAATATCCATCTTTCAAGTCTTTTAACATTTGCCACGCCATTTTGCATGGGTTTCCGCCCATCGGAAGGTCAAGGTACGATGGGGAGTAAAACCCGCGTCACGCATGGCGCTCGCCAAGGGACTGAGTTCATGAAGAGAACTAGGGAAGGTCTGAACAAGCCGATCTTTTGCTGAATAGACCGTTCTTGCCGACATACGGATTGAGCGACGAGCCAAATTTCACTATTTACGGGCGCAAATCTGCGTCCGAGCGGCAAAGGCAATATGCCCTTTGCCCTTGCTCCTCAGGCAAGCAGCGATTTTCTCGCCTGCCAGATATTGGACAGGGCGAACAGCATGTAAAGCTGTGACGTGTTTTTATCGAGACCTTTGTATCTGACTTTGCTGAAACCGAACTGCTGCTTGATGACCCTGAATGGGTGTTCAACCTTGGCTCGGATCTTGGCTTTGACCTTTTCAACCGTCTCGGCCCAGCGATCGTCCGCACTGCCGGTCAGCACTTTACGTTTACCCGGGCGCATGGCGATCCACCAATTGACGTCGCGATTTTCGTGCTCTTTGCGTTTATGGACACCGGCATAGCCGGCATCGGCAAAGACATCTGTTTCATTGCCATGCAACAGCAGGTCGACTTCGGTGACATCGGCCGTATTGGCAGGGGTTGTGTGTACGTGGTGAACCAAGCCAGATTGAGAGTCAACGCCAATATGGGCTTTCATGCCGAAGTACCATTGGTTGCCTTTCTTGGTTTGATGCATGTCTGGATCGCGCTCACCCTTGGCATTCTTGGTCGAGCTGGGCGCATTGATCAGGGTCGCATCGACGATGGTGCCCTGCTTGAGCGTCAACCCTTTGGCGGCAAGATGCTGGTTGATCGTGCTGAACAGAACGGCGGTGAGTTTGTGTTTCTCCAGCAAGTGGCGGAAGTGCAGTAGCGTGGTTTCGTCCGGAACCGCGTCGATATTGATCTGAGCGAAATGCCGCATGGAGGCGATCTCGTACAGGCTCTCTTCCATCGAGGGGTCGGACAGCGAATACCACTGCTGCAGGCAATAGATGCGCAGCATGCTCGATAACGGATATGGTCGCCGGCCATTCCCGGCTTTCGGGTAGAACGGTTCGATGGCGGCTTCGAGTTTGTCCCACGGCATGACCTTATCCATTTCGGCGAGGAAGATTTCCCGGCGGGTCTGTTTTTTCTTCGTGGTCTGTTCGAGATCGGTGAAGCTCAGTTGCTTGCTCATCGCCTGTCCTCGATGCGGTGGGGTGATTGATTTTAACCGGAAGGCCGGGACTTGTTCAGACCTTCCCTAGCTGTTTTGCGACTGCTTTTGAA
>Ga0326728_10025193_pt1 | contig 10679 bp, 10 predicted proteins | sample MB3enrmetagenome_FD_207602 | JGI IMG/M metagenome (GOLD analysis project Ga0326728, IMG submission 207602) | Lab enriched peat soil microbial communities from McLean, Ithaca, NY, United States - MB31MN | ecosystem: Environmental > Terrestrial > Soil > Wetlands > Peat | place: USA: New York...
CGCTTCGGAACTGCTGGTTGGACCCGTCACCGCCGTCACCGGCTCGCCCGCAACCTCGTTTACCATGCTCGTCCGTCAGCAGATTGGCGGCCCAACCTCCGCCGCGGGCGCTACGGTTACGGTCAGCGTCACCGGCTCAACCCAGTTCTTGTTGCCGGGCCGCTTCAGCAATGTAAGCGCAACCGTTGTGTCCGCTCCTTTTGCCGCAAACTTTACCGCTTCCACCCTCTTTGCGGGACAGGTGGTCGGAGTCGCTACCACAGGCGTCAGCAATGGCGCGGCTACCGCCGCGATTGTCGCGCTGAGCCCGCAGACCGTGGGCGGGACCATTACGTCGATTACTCCGCCAATGGCTCAATACGTCCCGAACTGGATCAAGGTCACCATCGCGCTGCCCTCCGGAAGCTGGCTAACCACGCTGACCGGGCAGACCACGGTGACCGTCTATACACCGGTCGGATGCGCCAGCAGCTCGACCTGCTTCATGCAGACGATCAACAACACGCCGCCGGCGGTTGGCGACACCATCCGCTTCAACGGATTCCTCTTTGAAAACAGCGGATCGCTGGTCATGGTGGCGCTGATACAGGCCGACGGTCCCGGCACTCCCATTGCGCCTCCTCAGTAACCTTCCATCAACTTGACTCAGGAACAATCAGGGCGCTGCCAAATCAGGCAGCGCCCCGGTTTTGTATCCCCTATGAATACGTCGGCGCGCTAGTCCGCGTTTCTCACAAGGCGCGTCAACGAATTTGTAGCGCCGGCCTCCTGGCCGGGTCGCCGCGGCGACCATGGGTCTCCCGATCCACGCCGGACACCGTTTGCTCCGTCACGGTGTGTGCAAACGGTATGGACGAACGAGACTTTGCTCTGGCGGCGAGACCTGACGGTCAGATCGCAGATTCCCGGTTTTCGGCGGCGGCGGCTTCCATGCCGGCGAGGAGGTCGCGCATCCTATCGAACTCAGGGTGTCCGTGGAGAGGCTTGAGGCGCGGATCGGCGAGCATCTGGAAGAACCAGGGGCAGCGAGCCTCCTCCGCGGCGCGCAAATCGACGAGGGCGGCCTCTGTATCTCCCAACGCAAGATGGACGGCCGGCGTGAACGAGCTGAGGACGAAGCGTTCCCGGCTCAGCCATTGCAGCCGCTCGAGGATGGCGCGGGCCTCGTCCTTGCGGTTCGCGCAGGCCAGGGCGTATGCGTGGGCGGCGGTGGCAAGATCGTAATATGGCTGACGCCTGGCCAGATCGTGCGCCAGGCTGACCCCACGCGCCGCTTCCCCGTTGAAGGCAAGGATCATCGATCCATAAAGCGCGATTCCTTCATGGTCGGGATAGAGCGCGAGGCATTGGTCGATCTGTTCGACGCTCGCCGCGGCTTGTCCGTCCAGGTGAAGCGTCCACCCCAGGCGCGCAACCAGCCAGGGCGAGAATGGATCCTCGCGGATCGCCGCGCGCAAAGTCGCGATCGCCTCGGAAAAGCGGTGCCGGCTCAGGTCCAGCATCACGCGCAAACGCGTGATCCACGCATCGTTGGAGAGATGGGCGCCGGCGGAAAAGAGCCGGAGAGCGGTAGCCAGGTCGTGGTCCACGTGAAAGCTGATCCAGCCCAGCCCCGGCAAGATGGGTTCGGCCTGCTGGGGAAAACCCGGAATCGACTTCGCCGCGCGGAGCGCCTGGCCGGCGGCAACGGCCGGAGACATGAAACCGTAGAAGGCCTGGACAATGCAGACACGCACAATATCCAACTGGGCCGATATGAGCGCAGGGTCGAGCTCCGTCGCTTGAAGCAGGTGTTGCAGAGCGTCCTGCATCTGGTGGCGCTTCATCGTTTGCCATTCGTAGTGCGCGCGGAGATAGATTTCGTAGGCCTCCCGGCGCTGGGATTCGATCTCAGTGCCGGGAGCGGGCGCCGCAACCGCGGAGATGGACAAGCCTTCAGCGTTCCTCTCCAGCGGCGAAGACCTGTCGCCGGGGACCCCGGCCTTCCACCCCAGCGGCGAAGACCTGTCGCCGGGGACCCCGGCCTTCCACCCCAGCGACGAAGACCTGTCGCTGGGGACCCCGGCGCCCAGGCGGAAAGCCAGGCGGTCAACCAACTCCGATTCCAGCCCGCCGATCCGGTCCTGCGCCACCAGAATGTCTTCAACCCAGATCTGCGTGCCGTCCTCGACCCGGATCATCTCCGCCCGCAGCCGGAAATGCGCGGGGTGTCTGCACAGAGTTCCCGTCAGAACATGGTCGGCTTTGAGAGTTTCTCCAACCTGTTGCGCCGTGAGCCCGCGCCGCGCCAACGCAAAAACCGAATCCCGGGCAAGCACCGAAATCAGCGGAGAGCGCAGGTTGGCGAGGCGCGCCGCGGCCTCCTCGGCGATAGTCATGCCAAGATGCTCTGAGACGGTGTATCCGGTGGCAAAGGGCATGATCGCCAGCCGCGGCAGCGCGCTGGCCGGCGCAGCGGCATCTCGCCGCGCCTCGGCCGTGAAACGGTATCCGCGCTTATAGACGGTCTGGATGCACTCTTCAGGCTCAAGCCGCGCGCGCAACGACGACAGGCACTTGGAAACGCTGTCGGCGGTGACATGCACATCGCCCCAAAGCGCCTGCCGGAGTTGCAGGGGCGTCACAATCTGTCCGGCGCGCGCCAGCAGCAGCCGCAGTGCGGCAAGCTCCTTGGGCGGCAGATGTATGATCGCCGCGCCGCGCCGCAGCGTGCCATCGGCTTCAAGCCGGAATCCTCCAAAAGAGAATCCCTGCTCCCCATCCCCGCAACCAGGGCCAGGCTCGGGGGAGTCCGGCGCAGCCGATGAAACCTGTGGCATTCGATCCAACGCAGTTCCTCGCAGTCCCGGTCAACCTGCCTGCCGGTCTTTCGCCATAGACGCAAGACCAACTACCGGCCCACCCACACGAGTCGCTGGGCCTGCCTGATTGACACCTGGGGGAAAAATGAACAGCAGTACCGGTGAAAACCTGGGCATCTATGAGCCCAGTTATTTGTGACATCCTGATTATCCACGTTCGGTGAGATTGTAAAGAGCCCCCGGCATCGACTTTTTGAGCGTGAGGTAATCCAGACAGGTTACCGATTGCCAAGACCGTTACCGATTGCCGGTCTTCGCATCGCCCCGAAACAAAAAAAGAGCAGGCTGCATGCGGGTCTGAGGGAAAAACTTCAGTAATAAATCCGGAAACGGAAGGCCGCCGGCTGCCAGAATAGTTCAGGGCCTGTGAACCAGCCCTATGGAGTCTGTAATGCCCAAAACTGTTTCCTACGCCCAATGGTCTCTTGAAACCTACTGCATCGGCATGAAGCTGCGCTCGTTGCGCACCCGGAAACGGCTCACGCTTTCGCGGCTTGCGGCTGAAACCGGGCTTTCGACGGCGCTGCTATCCAAGCTGGAAACGGACCGCATGATCCCCACGCTGCCCACGCTGGCCACCATCAGCCGTGTCTACGGCGTGGGCATGAGCTTTTTTTTCGCCGAGCCGGCGCGGCATACGCTATCCATCACCCGCAAGGCGCACCTGCAGGGCAATAGCCGCGGCCTGGAATCGGTCAAAGTGACCCCGTTGAACGCGGCTGAGAAAGGATCTCGGTTGAAAGCGCAGATGATCGAGTTTCCGCCCAACGGCGCCTCTTGCGTAATGGACTGTTTCAGCGAGACCAGCGGCGTGGTGTATGTGCTGGAAGGAAAGCTGCAATTGGACGCGGGAGGAATGCACGAGGTGCTCGAGGCGGGCGATTGCGCCTGCATGGAAAGCGAGATGGCGATGGCCTGGAGCCCGGCAGGCAAGCATCGCTGCCGGGTGCTGGCGGTGCTGCCCGGCGCCGCGCGGGCTGAATCCTGACCGGCGGCGGGAACGGCTTTAATTGCTTGTCCGCGCAATCAGTTTAAACGAGTTGAAAAAGCGCGCCGTGCCGGCATACGGCTTGCCGAGCGGGGACGCAATCAGGGTCTGGTAGAGCGTGGTGCCGACAAGGTAGATGCGGGCGGAAAAGTGCATGGTGTCGTTTTCGGCTTCAAACTCTCTGCCGGGATACGTGCCCAGCATGATCGTCTTCCCGCTGATGAGGTGGCCGTTTACGTTGCCGATGGCTCCCTCCTGGGCGCCGTTCAAAACCATGTCGGAGCTCCTGTCCGCGATGGCCGAGCCGTAGTCGCAAACCCCGACGAACAGCGCCGCCTCGCCATCCTGCGCCAGATACGCGCGCAACTCAAAGCTGCCCTTATCCGTGGGCACATTCCGTTTGCTCAATTCAGGCATAGACGGGTATGACGCGCTGAATCCATCCGAAGAGTAGCTGTACGATTTCCACTCCGGCGCCTGCGCGCCGAGTATTGAGGCAAAGCACAACATGGCCGCAAGCGCGGCCACGCGGCGTGGCAGGGTCTTGCCCATCCGGTTCATCATGATCGATCTCCTTGGCTGCATGGGAAGCTGGACGCGCTTTTTCGAGCCGCGCCTTCGTGATCGTCTCCCGCCGGGGGCATCTGGTGCGAGGTTAACAATATCGGTCGCGGAAACGCCGGCAGCCTCTGCTCTGGCCTCCGGAGCATGTGATTATAGTCTTTCGCGGCTTCTCGCGCGATTATTCCTTCGATGGCTCCGGCCCGCCTCGGCTGGAAACGACTGGCCGAATTTGTCCGATGACCGCGCAGACCAGCGCCCAGATCAGCAGGAATACCCCCAGCACGGTCAGCACGAACCCGCTCAGGGCACCCGGCCCGGTGGTCGTGGTGCAGATGACAAGCGACGATCCCGAAATCGGCAGTGCGGCGCCAATGCTCACGTTGCCATGGCAATATCCAAAGATGATTCCCAGCCCGGCAGCCAGAAACAGGACAGCGGCGATCAGTGGACGGTCAGGTTTCATGCGATTTCCTCTTTCTGATTTCGTTCTTTCATCCCTTTGATTTTGTTCGAGGGCCAGATTCTATCCCAAAATGCGCGCATCCTCAATCCGGTTCGTCAATAGCTCAGCCACACCGTGACCATCATCACACGGCCGCCCTGCCCAGTTCCTGAATAATCGAGCAGGATGGCCATGAATCAGCTTCCATCCAGGGCAGCGTTCGCCGGCGCGCCAGCCTCCTCGCCGGGCTCGGGCAAGTAGATGATACCCTTGGACCTATCGGAGTCATGCCTTCATGTACAAGATCGTTGAATCCCGCACCGTCGGCCTCAATATCAAGCAGTTCGTGATTGTGGCGCCGCGCATCGCCCGCAAGCAGAAGCCGGGGCAGTTCCTCATTCTCCGGCTGAATGAAAAAGGCGAGCGCATTCCCCTCACCATCAAGTCCTCCGACCCCCAGGCGGGCACGGTTACCATCGCGGTGCAGGCCATCGGCAAAACCACATCGCTGCTCAACTGCCTGGAGACCGGCGACGCCATTCTGGACATTGTCGGCCCCCTGGGCAAGCCTTCGGAGATCGAGAAATACGGCACGGTTGTGATTCTGGCCGGCAGCGTGGGCACGGCCATGGCCCTGCCCACGGCCAACGCCCTGAAACAGGCCGGCAATCACGTCCTCTTCATCGAAGGCGCGCGCTCGAAGGAGATGGTGGTCTTTGAAGACGAAGTGCGCCAGGCGAGCAGTGAGACATACATCCTGACCGACGACGGAAGCTACGGCGAAAAAGGCCTGGTCACCAAAAAACTGAACGACCTGCTCGCCGCCGGGCGCAAGCTCGACTTTGTGCTGGCCGTCGGCCCGGTGCCCATGATGAGGGCCGTCGCTCAGATCACCGCGCCGCTCGGCATCAAGACCATGGTAAGCCTCAACTCCATCATGGTAGACGGCACCGGCATGTGCGGCGGCTGCCGCGTGCTGCTGGGTAATCAAAGCAAATTCGCCTGCGTCGATGGTCCGGAGTTCGATGCCTCGCTGGTCAACTTCGAGGTCCTTATGCAGCGCAACACCATGTATCGCGACAAGGAGTGCCAGTCGCTTAAGCGTTTCGAGGAAAACAAGGAAGAGGAAGTGGCCGAGCTTCGCGAAGAGTTGGCGGGGGAGAAGCACTATGCCTGAAAAGAACACTCTACCCCTCAAAGAACGGATGAAGATTACGCGCGCGCATATGCCGGAGCTGGACCCTGAGATCCGCAGCCGCAACTTTGCAGAGGTCAATCTGGGTCTCTCTGTTGAAGACGCGCTCACCGAGGCCTCGCGCTGCATCGCCTGCGCCAAGCCCGGCTGCATCGTCGATTGTCCCGTGGGCGTAAAGATCAAAGAGGTTGTGGCCCTGATCTATGCGGGCGAGTATCTGGCCGCGGCGGCCAAGATGCGCGAGGACAACGCGCTGCCCGCCATCACCGGCCGCGTCTGCCCCCAGGAGAACCAGTGCGAGGGCGGATGCGTGCTGGGCCGCAAGGGCGCGCCCGTCGCCATCGGCAACCTGGAGCGCTTCATCGCCGACTACGAGCGCATGAGCGGCCAGCTTGGATTGCCCGCGAACGCCCCATCCACGGGCAAGAGCGTGGCCATCGTCGGCAGCGGCCCGGCCGGGCTCTCGGCAGCCGGAGACCTCATCCAAAAGGGCCATCGCGTGCGCGTCTTCGAGGCGCTGCACGAGCTGGGCGGCGTGCTCGTCTACGGCATCCCGGAGTTTCGCCTGCCCAAGGCCATCGTGAGAGAAGAGGTGGAGAACCTGCGCCGCATGGGCGTCGAGTTCGAGACCAACGTGGTGGTCGGCAAGAGCGTCACCATCGACGAGCTGATGCGCAACGAGCATTTTGACGCGGTCTTCGTCGCCACCGGCGCGGGGCTTCCCGTCTTCCTCGGCGTTCCCGGCGAGCACCTGAACGGCGTCTACTCGGCCAATGAGTTCCTCACCCGCGTGAACCTGATGCGCGCATACCGCTTTCCCGAATACGATGAGCCGATCTACGACTGCCGCGATCAGGACGTGATCGTGGTGGGCGGCGGAAACACCGCTATGGACGCGGTGCGCACCTCGCGGCGGCTCGGCGCGAAGACGGCGACGCTGGTCTATCGCCGCTCGGAGGCTGAGATGCCCGCGCGCAAAGAAGAGGTGAAGCACGCCCGCCAGGAGGGCATCGAGTTCCGCATGTTAACCAACCCGGTCGAGTTTCTCGGCGACGAGAAGGGCTGGCTCACCGGGGCGCGCTGCGTGCGCATGGAGCTGGGCGAGCCCGATTCGAGCGGACGCCGCCGCCCGGTTGAGATCGCGGGCTCGGAGTACGTTCTCCCCTGTAGCGTGGCCATCATCGGCGTGGGCACCACCGCCAACCCGCTCATCCAGAGCACCACGCCGGACCTCAAGACCAACAAATGGAATTACATCGAGGCCGATCCCGAGACCCTGCGCACCAGCAAGCGCGGCGTCTTTGCCGGCGGCGACATCGTCACCGGCAGCGCGACGGTGATTCTGGCCATGGGCGCGGGCCGCAAGGCCGCCGCGTCGATTCACGAGTACCTGAGCACGGACGTATGGTAAAAGGCAGTCACTAACTATTTGCTGGGCGTCAATTGAAGTTCGTGCTCTCCCACCCTTGCGGTAAAAACAAAGACGCCGCAAGGATGGGGCACCCGGCCGAGAGCAGCCCCAAACGCCACGAAAAGCCAGAACACGAACGTCATTCTTGCACCTCGGTCTAAGAGTACATCCCAACGGTCCCCAACCGGGTAGAACTTGAGATGCATCCACCATAACTGAAAACAAAGGATTTGCGCGTCTCAAAATTCAGTCTCGAAAAGAAGCATTGAACCCGCCGTCTCACCCGGCGGTATTACGGCATCTCTGTGTGCAAAATACTTTATTTGGCACGTATCGTGGAATCTTGCACGTTTTCTCGAATCGGTGCATACTGGCAATATGAGAACCAACATCAACATCGCCGACGACGCCCGCCAGTTCGCTGAACTCTTCGCCAATGCAAACGGCATTTCCCTCGGAGATGCCGTGACCGAGCTAATTCGAAGGTCCAGGCAGGCCACAAACGGAAACGCGGAACCCGAAAAATTTGGACGGACCGCATCCGGATTTCCCACCTTCCCGCCAAAGGGTCGCATCATTACTACGGAAATGGTGCTGAAGGCGCAGGAGGAGGACTTTGTCTGAGCCTGCTTACCTGCCCGACGTCAATGTCCTCATTGCAATCAGCGATCCCGAGCATGCAGGACACTACGCTGCCGCCGCTTGGCACCTGTCGATCAGAACAGCCGCCTTCCTCCTGTGTCCGGTTACGGAAGCTGGCTTTGTTCGCCTTAGGACGAATCCTTCGGTCGGTGGGGAGTCGATGAGCGATGCAATCCTGCTCCTTCGGAAAGTCGCCGCTCTCCCCAACTGCGCCCACCTGCCGGTTTCCCTTAGTTGGCTGGAGTTGATTCGGCCGATTGCTCCTCGCCTGCACGGCTACCGCCAGGTCACCGACGCCCTCCTGCTTGGCTTGGCGATTCGCAACGGAGCCATCCTGGTCACCCTCGACCGCAGAATCCAGGCCCTGGCCGGCGAGGCCTACGCGGCCAACCTGCTCATACTGGCCTGAATTCTGCTCTTGGGATCTGGGAATGCAGGAGACTTCACCGGGTGCCCCAGGTCTCATCCGCCGCGGCGGAGACCTGGGATAGCGCTCCCCTCGAATCGGACTCACAAAAACAACAAGGGCCGCCCATCGGGTAGCCCTTCGTTCGAAAGTGCATAACTCAGCGACCTCTGGCCACTGACCACTGACGACTGACAACTGATAACTGTCTTTCTACCAGCTTCCCCACGCTCTTGTGATGTAATCGGCCAGCGTCATCCCCACCAGCGTCAGGAACATGAAGATGCCCGCCGCGACCGTCAGCATGGTCAGCTTCGAGCTGTACCGGACGTGCATGAAGTAGAGCACCACCAGCACCGCCTTAGTGGATGCGATGGCCAGCGCGATGATCGGATTCCAGGAGCCCAGGTCGATGAACGACGCCCACACCGTTAGCGCCGTGCCCGCGAGCAGCGCGAAGAGAATGACCACGTAGACCCTGGGGCCAACGATTGCGTGCGCGTGTTCGTTTTGTCCGCTCATGCCAAATATCCTTTAATAGCGACCAACTGTTCCCTGATCCCTGACCCCTGATCTCTGATCTCTGTCAGTGCCTGCTGATCAGATAGAGCAGCGCGAAGAGATAGATCCAGATAATGTCTACAAAATGCCAGTAGAGCCCGAAGTTCTCGACCATCGTTACGTGTCCCGCCGTGTAAGCCCCGGCCCGCGCCCTCAGGATCATGAATCCCAGAATGCCGATACCGATAATCATGTGCAGGGCGTGCATCCCGGTCATCAGAAAGTAGAGCGAGAAGTACAACTCGGTATGGACCGCCATGTCCGGCGACAGCGGCTTGTCGTGATACTCCGCATACACCTCGGGGTCCGATTGCGGATCGAGAAATGACTGCATGCTGTAATGAAAGCCCGGAACGTGGTGCTTCTCGATCTTCTCCCTATATTCAACAGTTTTAATTCCCAGAAAGCTCAGGCCCAGGATGAAGGTCAGCGCCAGGCACAACACCAGGCCCTTCCTGCGCCGCGTCTCAGCGCACCACACGCCCATGGCCATTGTGAAGCTCGAAAAGATCAGCACCACCGTATTGGTTGCACCCAAAGTGATACTTAGCTGATGCGAGCCGGCCACAAAGGCCGGGAAGTACCAGTTGCGATACACGAGATAAGCGGTAAACAGCCCGCCGAAGAACATGATCTCCGTGAGCAGAAAGAGCCACATGGCGAAGGTGCTGGCGTCGGCCTGCTGCTCGGCGGAGTTGAAGTGATGACGCAGGTAGGGCGGATGCTCATCGTGAGCGGAGTTAGTGGTGTTTGCGGAGTTAGCGGTGTTATCCGGCACTGGTCACCCCGCTTTCTTTCTCGCGCTCCTGCCGTTCCAGCCACTCGTAGTCGTAGGCTTCGTGATCCATCACGGGCATCTCGACAAAGTTCTCTGTCAGGGGCGGCGACTGTGTCTGCCACTCGAGGCCCGTGGCCTGCCAGGGATTGTCGCCGGCGATCTCGCCGTACTTCAGCGACCAGACCAAATAAAGAACCGGCAGCAGATACCCAACGCCCAGAATGGTGGCGCCGGCCGTTGAGAAAACATTCAGAATCTGAAACTCCGGCGGGTAGGATGCGTAGCGCCGCGGCATGCCCAGCGTGCCCAGGATGAACTGCGGAAAGAAGGTGAAGTTGAAGCCGATAAAGGTGACCACCGCCGCCAGTTGCGAGATCTTCTCCGGGTACATGCGCCCGGTCATCTTGGGCCACCAGAAGTGGATGCCCGCCAGAAAGGCCATCAACATGCCGCCCACCATCACGAAGTGGAAGTGCGCCACGATGAAGTAGGTTTCGGTCAGGTGGATGTCGGTTCCCGAAGTGCCCAGGAACACTCCGGTCAGCCCGCCGATGGTGAACAGCCCCATGAAGCCGAAGGTGTACAGCAGCGGCGTCTCGAAGGTGATGGAGCCTTTGTAGAGCGTGAAGGTCCAGTTGAATATCTTGATGGCCGAGGGCACCGCAACCAGCATGGTCAGCAGCGAGAAGACCAGCACCGCGTAGTTCGAGATGCCCATGATGAACATGTGATGGGCCCATACGAAGAAGCCGAAGACCGCGATGGCCACCGACGAGAAGGCCACCGCCGTGTAGCCGAAGACGCGCTTGCGGCTGAAGGTCGAGATCACCT
>Ga0326728_10025194_pt1 | contig 10679 bp, 7 predicted proteins | sample MB3enrmetagenome_FD_207602 | JGI IMG/M metagenome (GOLD analysis project Ga0326728, IMG submission 207602) | Lab enriched peat soil microbial communities from McLean, Ithaca, NY, United States - MB31MN | ecosystem: Environmental > Terrestrial > Soil > Wetlands > Peat | place: USA: New York...
GGTGCACCTGGAACGAGTTACTCACTGGGAGTACTTCTACGATCAGTTCGGGATGCCGCTGATAAGTCTCTACCGCCGCCTTGGCAATCTCCGCCGCACGGTGAGCGCGCTGCGCAGCCGCGCATCTTATTACTACTACCAGCAGTCGCTCCAGGGCACGCAAGTGCTTATCTATTCGCGCTACGCCGCTGCCGCCGGCGCCAATCCGGAGTCGTGGGCGCTGGTGCTGCTGAACTTCTCCGACGCGGACGCCACCGTCAGCGCTCCGTTCCCGGTGGCGGGCACATGGCGCGAGATGCTGGACGATACTCTGCGCCCGGCCCCGCTCGAAGTTCAGCCCGCCGAGGACGGTGCGTCAATCGCCTTGCAAGTGCCTTCGAACTACGGGCAAATTTGGGTGAAGACAGCCTGAGATTTGACTCAGGCTGTCCTCTGACACGCCTTCGCTGCTACACTCCCCCTTCAGGGAAACTTGCAGGATCGGTTTGCGCGTACCCGGAGGCTATTCTTGCCCGACTCTCAGCCCCCCGTCTTTCAGCCCCCCGTCTTCAAGCCTTTTGTTGCGCCCGGCGAAAACCGCCCGGAGTTCACCCTCCGCGCCCTTCTGCTCGGCTCGTTCTTCGGCATAATCTTTGGCGCCGTCACGGTCTACGTGGGCCTGCGTGCCGGCCTCACGGTAGCCGCATCCATCCCCATCGCGGTGCTTTCGATCAGCATTCTCCGCGCCTTCGGCCGCGCCTCCATTCTCGAGAACAACATCGTCCAGACCACCGGCAACGCCGGCCAATCCATCGCCTCGGGAGTCATCTTCACTCTGCCCGCGCTGGTCTTTCTAGGCTTCGATCTGGAGTACTCGCGCATCTTCTTTCTGGCGCTCATCGGCGGCTGGCTGGGCGTGCTTTTCATGATTCCCCTGCGCCGCCAGCTCATCGTCCAGGAACATGAGAATCTGAAATACCCCGAAGGCACGGCCTGCGCCGAAGTGCTCATCGCCGGCGAGCGCGGAGGCTCCTTTGCCAGCCGCGTCTTTCTCGGCCTCGGCCTGGGCAGCCTTTACACGCTCTTCCAGAACGAAAACCTCTTCAAGGCCTGGCCCGGCACGCCCGAGTTCCAGCCCGACTTCGGACCCCAGCACGTCCTCAAAGGCGCTTCCATCAAGGCCGACGCCACGCCCGAATACCTCGGCGTCGGCTACATCATCGGCCCGCGGGTCGCCGGCGTCATCTTTGCCGGAGGCGTCTTCTCCTGGCTCGTCCTCATGCCACTCATCTACTTTTTCGGCAAGCAGCTTGGGACGCCCATGTACCCCGGCACCATTCCCATCGATCAGATGGGCCCCAGTCAGCTTTGGTCCACTTACATCCGCCCCATGGGCGCCGGCGCCGTTGCCGCCTCCGGACTCATCACCCTCATTCGCACATTGCCCACCATCGTCAGCGCGCTCACCGCCGGCTTCAAGAACCTGCGCCCCGGCGCGGCAGCCGGCGCCAAGCCCCTGCGCACGGAAGACGACCTCTCCATGCGCACCGTCGTTCTCGGCTCGCTCGGGCTCATCGCCTTCACCTTCTTCTTCCTTCAGTTCAAGCCGGTGCCGGGAGCCTACGTGGGCATCCTGCCCAATCTGGCCGCCGCGCTGCTGGTGGTGGTATTCGGCTTCCTCTTTGTAACCGTCAGCTCGCGCATCGTCGGCCTCATCGGCAGCTCGGCCAACCCCATGTCCGGCATGGCCATCGCCACCCTCATGGCCACCTGCGCCATCTTCCTGGTCGAAGGCTGGACGGCTCCCGCTTACGGCGCGCTCGCCATCACTATCGGCGGCATCGTGGCCATCGCCGCGGCCAACGCCGGAGACACCTCCCAGGACCTCAAGACCGGCTACATCGTCGGCTCCACGCCCCGCTACCAGCAGCTCGCCCTCATGATCGGCGTGGTCGTCTCCACGGTCGCCATCGGCTTCACGCTCAACCTGATGAACACCGGATTGCAGGAGTTCCGCTCCGCCCCGCAGCCCTGGGACATCAACGCCTCCCATCCCGGCGTCGCCGTCCAGTCCGACGCCAAGCACCTGCCCGACCAGATTCGCGTTCTCGGCGGACCGCCGAACCCGTGCCAAGCCGTCGTGACCCTCGAAAACGGGACTAAGCAATTGACTCAGCTCCCCGACTGCCCGAACATCCATCGCAAATCCGAGTACGTCGTCCTCAACGCCATCGGCTCGGCCGAGCTGGCCGACGGCAAATACCTTTACTCGCCCTCGACCGGCCGCATCGAGGTGCAGTGGATTCAGGGCATCGGCAGCGAGAAGGCCGCCGCGCCGCAAGCTCGACTGATGGCCACGGTCATCAACGGAATCCTCAGCCGCAAGCTCGCCTGGGGACTGGTTCTGCTCGGCGTCTTCCTGGTCATCGCCGTCGAGCTGCTAGGCGTCCGCTCGCTGTCGTTTGCCGTCGGAGCCTATCTCTCCATCGGCACCACGCTGGCCATCTTCTGCGGCGGCATGGTGCGCTGGTTCATCGATCAGGCGGCGAAGAAGGCTAGCGGCAGCGCGGCGGACTCGGAGAGCGAAATCTCACCCGGCTCCCTCTTCGCCTCCGGACTTATCGCCGCCGGCGGCATCGTCGGCCTCCTCGGCGTAGCCCTCAAAGGCTACGAAACCACCGTCGGCAAAGGCGACATTCTCAACTTCCCGCACACGTTTTTGGATAACAACTACGTTTCGGTAGCAGCCTTCGCCGCGCTGGCGTTTTCGCTCTACTACTTCGCGCGCAAGCCGCTGAAGAAGTGATTAGCATCGAGTCGCATGAATTCCAACAGTAGTTTTTCCTTGACAATATGGCGGAAGAGTGATGCACTTCGGATAATCTCTTACTCGAATTCTCCTACCTTCGGAGGGTTTCATGGCCACCGGTAATCGTGTGAGATATTCAATCGTCTTTGCTATTGCCGCTGTTTTCTTTCCCATAACTGCGTTGTTCGCTCAGATTGAAAGGACATATAAAAACACCACATTTAATCTTGCGAAACTGTCTCCACAGAAACATATTCCGCTCGTAGTCGATCCGGATTCCAACGTAGCTCAGGGCCTTTTTGCGAATACCGCAAAGGGAGGGATTGTCAACGTTGACAATCAAGGATGGGTCGGTCCCGAAGGGGCCGGGATATTCCTCGGGGATGCTCACGCAAACCTGTCTGAAGCAGGGTGCGTAATCCTTGTCAAGAATGAAAAGACCGGAAAGCCCTTGCTCTTGTCGCAGATTGAATGCAAGGTAGGGAACCTTTGGTATTCCGCCGTTCGCAAAAGTGACATTGACTTCGTTGACTCTGCCGGAAAGCCGATTGATTATTCCGTCGCGGAATTCTTAGATGGCGGGTTTCAGTCACTCAAGATCACGTCGAATTCCATGACAGCTCCCGCTCTATGGAAGGTTTCCAGCCCCTTCGACAAGGCCTCGAAAACAATCGCTATTGACGGCCTTGGCAAGGCAAATGTCTATGCCTTGGCGAGGTTGGGTACTGTAGCGGTATTTGTCCAGCTTACCCCTGACGAAGCCAAGCCAATCGCAAAATGGCTGACGCCGTCGGATCAGAGAGTATTGGCTGCTCTGAACGCCGGTGCATATGAATCTAGATCGGGAACTACCTCATCCGCTGCCTTATCCGGAAAATCCATTTCAAGTAAAGCGGCAAGATTCATTCACTCACACCACCTCCTGATAATCACAAGTATGTCGGCCATTGCACTACTGGTGTTAGTCTTTGCGCTCTGCTCTTTCGTCGGAAAATCAAGAAAATCGTAAGCAGGTGCCCCATCCCTCGCGCCTGTTGCGAAGCGTGGGTGAGCAGGGAACCTACGCCACCACCTGTAACCGCACCCCTTCATGCTCCTGCAAGCAGGCGATGATATTGAACAGGTTTGCTGCGGTCGGATTGCCCCTGGGGCCGAACATCTGATGCAGCGTCTTTACATGAATGCCGGTCTTCTCAGCCAGCGCGGGAAAGCCCAAGGTCGCATTGATGAAGTCGCGCAGAATCTCCCGGCCCAGTAGCGTTTCACCCGCCAGCAGGGCCTCGACGGCGTCGCTCAACAGCCCGCGCCGAAACTCCCGATCGCTCCGCACCCGCGCCTGCACCGTCTGTCGAAAATCACGCGTCAATGCCATGGTTCGCTCCTCTTTTGCCGCTTGTACTCCTGCCAGCATTCTCCAGCCATTGCAATGTCATCCTGCTGGCGCTGCTTTGTTCCACCGCAGAGCAGAATTACGATTCGTTCGCTGTCTTTCCCGAAGTAGACCCGGTATCCGGGCCCGAAGTCGATGCGGCACTCAAAGACTCCGCCGCCCACGCCCTTCGCATTCGAAAAGTTCCCCATCCCCAACCGGTAGAGGGCCGTGGTCACCTTGCGGGCCGCCTCGGAGTTGAGCCGGTCAAACCCGTCGCCGAAGAGGTTGCGCCCGTCCCGCCCGAGATATTCCCGGATCTCGATCATCTGCCTAATGGTAGCATATAGTTTCCCATTCCGCCAGAGCATGCGCCGGAAGTGCATCGGGGTTCCGAGGCGCACGCGCGGGTGTCGCGAAGTGACAAGGGCGGGATTCCACGAGCCCCTGTCTGCAATCGTGCCCACGCGCTCGCCCCGGCGCGTACATCCGGAAGCATCTTTACGGCTTGAGCGCCGACGGCTGGAAGTCCTTCTCGCCAAACTGCCACAGGAAAAAAGTGAAGATGTCGGTCCAGTCGGAGACCTGCTGGGAAACAGTGTCGGTGATTCCATGCCCGGCGTCGTAGTTCACCCGCAGCAGGATCGGCTTGTCGCTGGCATTCGCGGCCTGCAGGCGGGCCGCCATCTTTGCGCCCTCCCATGGATCGACCCTGGGGTCGTTGGCCCCGGCGGTCACCAGAATCGCCGGATACTTAGTTCCCGCCTTCACGTGATCGTAGGCGCTCATCTCATAGAGCCCCTTGAAGCCATCCTCAGTCGTCACCGTCCCGAACTCGGGAATGTTGGGCGGCCCGTTTGCGCCCGTTTCCTCGCGCAACATGTCGGAACAGGGCACGCCGTCCACGGCGGCGGCGAAGAGATCGGGGCGTTCGGTCACCGATCTTCCGATCAGAATCCCGCCGGCGCTCTGGCTCCAGATTCCCAGCTTGGGCGTGGAGGTGTACTTGTGGTCGATCAGATACTGCGCCGAGGCGATAAAGTCGCGCCAGGTATTCGGCTTGGTCAGTTTCTGCCCCGCCAGGTGCCAGGCTTCTCCATACTCGCCGCCGCCGCGCACGTGCGCCACAGCCAGAATGCCGCCGCGCTCAATCCACTCGGAGTAGCGACGCCCGAAGCCCGGCTTCCACACATCGCCGTAGGACCCGTAGCCGATCAAAGCAGTAGGGTTGCTGCCGTCCAGCTTCATTCCCTTCCTGTAAACGATCGAAAGCGGAACCGGCGTGCCATCGGGAGCCGGTGCCATTCGTTCCTCTGAAACAAAGTCCTTCGGGTCGATAGCGCTCTCCGGCTCCAGGCCCATTGCAAACGAAGTAGCCGTGACCGGATCGAAGCGGTAATAATCTCCAGGCTTTGTCCACGAAGTCACGTCGATCAGCGCCCCCGGCACGGTCGGATCCGTGACTACATCGCCTACGCTGCCGTCAAAGGGGAGCGCAACCGGCTGGGGCTTCGATCCCGGCTGGTACGACATGCGCAGAACCTTGCCAATGCCGGCTTCGGCCTGCTGGATGTAAAGCGCGTCCTTTGCCGGTCGAAGGACATTTTGCCCAACGTAACTGCCCGTCAACACCGCGGAGCTGGCAGGAAGCACGACCTCCGCTTTGGACAAGTCAGGGGCGGTGGCGCTCGTGCGCAGAATCTTGCCATTGGGAGCGTCCTTGAGGGTCACCAGGTAAAGATCGCTGCCGACCAGAGCCAGGTCTGAGATTTTGTTGCCGTAGTCGGCCACCTTCTTCCAGCTTGTCTTGCTCCCGATGTCGCTCAGGGGCGCAACATAAACCTCCTGGGCCGGATCGGCGCCGTTACTCACGACCCCAATTGCATAGGATGAATTCGGCGTCGGGAAAGCGAAGGCGAATTCATCGTCGGCAACTCGCACACCGGGGCAAACGTCATAGCCAAAGATCGCTTGATCGGTACCGACATCGGTCCCCAACTTATGCGCGTAGAATCTGGCTTTCTTGTACTTGTCTGTGGGAGGCGCTCCCGGCGCCAGCTTCTGGCGCTGCATGTAGTAGACCGTTTCTCCGTCGAGCGAAAAGACTCCGCCCTCGAAACGCTCGATGCTTTCCGTCAGTTCCCGCCCGGTTGCGGTTTCAAAGACGCGCGCGGTCTGATCCTCGGAACCGCCCGGAGAGGTGGCGATCAGAACATACTTGCCCTCCCAGGAAGGGGTGTATTGATCGAGCGAGATATGATGATCGCCTGTGTCGAACTTGTTCGGATCGAAGAGCAGGCGCTCGTGGGGGTCGGTTCCCTCGCGAACGTAGAGAGCGGCCAGATTCTGCCCCTGCTTGCGCTTGCGGTAGAAGGTGAATTTTCCCGCCAGTTGCACATCGGAGACGGTGAACTCCGCTGCGTTCATATAGGTTTGCATCTTGCCGGCAAACGCCTTGCGCCCCGGCATGGAGTCCAGCACCGCGCGCGTGTAGTCGGCCTGGGCCTTCATCCAGGCAACCACAGCCGGATCTTTCTGGTTTTCCATGTACCGGTAGGGGTCTTCGACCTTCTGGCCAAAGTAGGTATCGACCACAGTTTGGACAGGCGCCACCGGCGGCTTGGCCAGTTGAGCGTGCATGAAGGCGGCTGCACTCAGGCAGGCTGTCAGGCAAAGAACGGAAGCAGAGCGGGCGCATCGCATCGGGGAGTTCTCCTTTGGCTGTGGAAGTTCACTGACTACACTGCTCCGACAGTGTAACTCACTCCATGGCCAAGCCCAGGCCAGGCCGGAAGAAAAGCCGCGTAGCCCATCCCGCCCGATGAGAGGCCTACAATATCAAAAGCCGGCGCGGCCGCCTGAACGATCGGCAGGAAACTGGGCGGCAAGCTCAGCCATTGGCTGAAATGCCCGGCGTGAGTTCTGTCTTCGACCGCTTCGCTCAACCCCAAGAGGATGAAATGAATCTTCGCTCTTTTGCTTCTTCGCTGCTCGCCGCTCTGGCATCCGCGGCCACGCTTGCTTGCATCATCCTGACCCCAGCCCGGCCGGTGTTTGCCCAGCGCCTGCCGGATACTGTCCGCCCCGAGCACTATACGCTCACCCTCACGCCCGACCTGAAGGCCGCAACCTTCTCCGGCGTCGAGTCGATCGACGTCACTATCGCTGCGCCGGTGAGCGCAATCACCCTGAACGCCGCAGAGATCGCCTTCCAGAGCGTCTCCGTCACTGAGAACGGCAAGCAGCAGACAGCTGCCGTCACTCTCGACAACAGCAAGGAGCAAGCCACCTTCACCTTCAAGGAAGCGCTGCCCGCCGGCAAGGCGACCCTGGCCATCGCTTACACCGGCATCCTGAACAATGAGCTGCGCGGCTTCTACCTCTCCAAGACCGCCCGCCGCAGCTACGCAGTCACCCAGTTTGAGCCTACCGACGCGCGCCGCGCCTTCCCCTCCTTCGACGAGCCGGCCTTCAAGGCCACCTACGATGTCTCCCTGGTCGTCGACAGCGCCGACACCGCCATCTCCAACACCCCCATTGAAGCCGACACGCCCGGCCCCGCCGCAGACAAGCACACGCTGAAGTTCTCGACCACCCCAAAGATGTCCACCTACCTGGTGGCCTTCCTGGTTGGCGACTTCCAGTGCACCGCGGGCGAATCCGACGGCGTAGCCATCCGCGTTTGCTCCACTCCAGACAAGGTCGCCCTCACGGCCTACGGCGTCGATGTGGCCAAGTGGGTGCTGCATTACTACGACAACTACTTCCGCATCCACTACCCCCTCAAGAAACTCGACTTGATCGCCCTGCCCGACTTCGAGGCCGGCGCTATGGAGAACTTCGGCGCCATTACCTACCGCGAGACCCTGCTGCTCATCGACCCCAAAACTGCCTCGACCGGCGCAAGGAAGGAGGTGGCCATTGTCATCGCCCATGAGATGGCCCATCAGTGGTTCGGCGATCTGGTTACCATGCAGTGGTGGGACAACCTCTGGCTCAATGAGGGCTTTGCCACCTGGATGGAAAACAAGTCCGTGGCCGCGATGCATCCAGAGTGGAAGATCGATCAAACCGTGGCCAACGACGAGGACCACACGCTGGATTTGGACGCTCAACCCACCACGCGCTCTATCCGCGCCAAGGCCGAGACTCCGGAAGAAATCAACCAGATGTTCGACGGCATCGCCTATGGCAAGGCCGGCGACGTGCTGCTCACCGTGGAGAACTACCTCGGCCCGGAGACCTTCCGTAAAGGTGTGCATGCCTATCTCACTGCCCACCAGTACGCCAACGCAACCGCGGAAGACTTCTGGAACGCCCAGACGGAAGTCAGCCACAAGCCGGTGGACAAGATCATGGAGAGCCTGGTGGCCCAGCCGGGCGAGCCGCTGCTCACCTTCAGCGAGCCGGCCAAAGGCTCGCCGCGGCGAGTTGCGGTGGCGCAGAGGCGCTTCTTCCTCAGCCCCGGCATCCAGCCCGATCCCGCCCAGAAATGGACCTTGCCGGTGTGCTTCAAAACTGACAATGGCCAGAAGTGCCCGGTGCTCACACCCGCTGACGACACCTTGCCCGCTCCAAAAACGGGCCTCTTTTTTGCCAACGCCGGGGGCAAGGGGTATTATCGCAGCGCCTATTCGCCCAGCCTCTACGCTGCACTCGTATCCAACATCGAGACCGGGCTGGAACCGGCGGAACGCATCAGCCTGATCGGCGATGAGTGGGCGCAAGTTCAGGCCAACAAGGCCACCGTCGGCGACTATATGAACCTCGTCGCCGCCGTGAAGAGCGACTCGAACGCCGACGTTCTCGGCATTGCCCTCGTCGGCGCCGCCAGAGCCGATCAAAGCTCCAGCGTTCTCGGCATTGCCCCCGGAGGCGTTGGCGCCGTCTACGACCGGGTTGCGGCCACACCGGAAGAAAAGGCAGCCATTTCAGCCTGGATTCGCGCGACCTTCGCTCCGGAGCTCGCCAAACTTGGTCCCCCTTCCGACGCCGATTCGGCCGATACCCGGGAGTTGCGCGCCCAGCTCTTCGCTGTCCTTGGCTACTACGGCAAAGATCCCGCGGTTCTTGCCCAGGCCAATCGGATCGTTGAGAAGTACCTCGCCGATCCCGCCTCAGTGGATGCCACGTTGGGCGAGACCGCTCTGGCCATCGCCGCCCGCAACGGCGACGCCGCTCTCTTTGATAAGCTACAGAAGGCCGCTGAAACCTCAACCAATCCCGAGTTCCATGAGAACGCCCTGCGCCTGCTCGCCCAGTTTGAGGATCCCGCCCTCGTCCAACGCTCCCTGGACTACGCCGTCTCAGGCAAGGTCCGGAACCAGGATGCCGCGTTCCAGTTTGCCATCGCCCTCCTGATCGACGGAACCCGCGACCTGGCCTGGAAGTACATCCAGGCCAACTGGGAGAAGGTTCAGTCCCAACTGACCACCGAGATGGGTGGCCTGCTGGTGCGGTCCACAGGCGGCTTCTGCTCGGTCGCCGGCCGTGACGGCGTCAATCAGTTCTTTGCCGCCCACCAAGTGCCCGCAGCCGATCGTGCCCTCAAGCATGCCATCGAACGCATCGACGGCTGCATCGAACTACGCACACTTCAGGAGCCCAACCTCAAGCAGTGGATCGCCGCGCAACCCAAGCCCTAGCGGATCGAAATCGGCTCCGGCATGTTGAGCGGCGGTTTGTTGGCAAGACGCGGCGGCAGATGACCATCCAGCAACCGGCGCTGGCGAGTTGCCTTTTTCTGAAAGCGGATTGCGTGGCGAGCGGCGCGGCCGAATCCAACCCGAATGCACCATCCGCTTCAACAGCCCAACGGCTTGTGTTCGGAGTCCGCCGAGACCCAACCGGCTGGGATTAGGGGCGGAATCGGCCCCTCTATCGCGTCCGATTCGCGGCCGGAAAGCCCATGAATCTCCTCCAACTCCCTGAAAACCCTTGAACTACGGGGCGAAACCGCGTTAAATACAAGACTACCGGCAGACAACCGGAATTCGCCCGGAGGCATCTCTGCTTCCAGGAGGCAATCATGCGCAACGCCGCCGCCCGCTCCAACCTCCTCGTCCCCGAGGTGCGCGAGGTCATGGACATTCGCCAGGCCTCGGATTACCTGGCCATTTCTCCCGACACGCTCTACAAATATGCCTCCGAGGGCTTTGTGCCCGCCTTCAAGCTGGGCAACCGCTGGCGCTTCAAGCGCTCCCGGCTTGATGAGTGGATGGACCGCCAGTCCGACCTCCAGGCCGCCGAAGCCGAGATCGATCCGCACCAGAAGAAGCCGGTGCGGCCGGCGTTCTAAGGGCAGGGGTCAGGAGATCAGGGGATCAGGGACCCGAAGACCGCCTTCTCTCCTATGTGATTTCGCGAAATCATCGCGAGTCTTCCTTATTGTCGAGCCCGCCCGAGACTGATATTTCAAAGGGCTTGATGACACTCAGAGGTCTGAGTCATTACAATCCTCACGTTCATTCGAAAGAGGATTGCTATGATTCGCTCGCGATCCAAATGCCTTTGCTGGCCAGC
>Ga0326728_10025197_pt1 | contig 10678 bp, 8 predicted proteins | sample MB3enrmetagenome_FD_207602 | JGI IMG/M metagenome (GOLD analysis project Ga0326728, IMG submission 207602) | Lab enriched peat soil microbial communities from McLean, Ithaca, NY, United States - MB31MN | ecosystem: Environmental > Terrestrial > Soil > Wetlands > Peat | place: USA: New York...
ACTCGTGGATGAAGTGGACGAACTGGAAGTAGTAGTGCTAGTGGAACTGGAGCCGCAGCCCGCGCTCACCAGCAGGCAGATACCGGCTGCGAACAAGGTGCTGTTGCGTTGGGCGCGGCTCACGCGCGTCGCGCTCATTGGACAACGGCCTCGGTGACGCCGCCTGGCAATAGATCGGTAACGTAAGCGCGCACATGAAATGCTCGCAGGTGCCCGCCGGTCTCGACCACGAGCGGGCCGGCGTGGATGGACAGCGGCCCGCGCCGGTGGGTCGACCGGTGGGCGTCTTGGAATCCAGCGAAATAAAGACCTAGCAATTGGGAAAGATTGGGCATGGTGGGGCCCTTCCAGGAAATGCCAAACACCTTGCCCTCGGGCGAGACGAATTCCTTGAGGACCACGCCATCGTCCCGGCTAATCTGCTGGACCGAGTAGCCGGACATTTCGATCGTGGCCAGCTTTCCCTTTAGACTTTGCGCATCCGCCTGGACAGATTCCTGCGACTGGCCCAAAACCGCCCACGCGGGAACGGTGCTGCTTACCGCAATCAAAAAGATAGCTGCGACGCTCTTCATTTGGTTCGATCGGCCGGCACTCAATTAGATGACGACGGTATGGCTTCAGGCGTTGCCCCGAAAAGGGGTTGCTTCGGCGAGGCCTACGATCATCATCGCACCCAGGCGAGAGCCGCCGCTATCGGCCTGGCATTGGTTCGGTGCTGAACCAGATTGCATTCGGCGCGTCGGAACGGGCAGCCACGATGTCTGGCCAACCGTCGCCATTGAAATCCGCGAACGCCAACCCATACACGGAGCCCTTGCCGTCATTCCAACGGACTTCGTGGAAACTATGCGGGCCTGTGTTGTAGTACACCGACCCCGGCTTCTCCACATAGCCCACCACGATATCCGGCCTGCCATCGCGATTGAGATCGGTAACTGCCAGCGCGTACGGAGGCCGCGGCGGGCCCGGTAGCTTCTCCGGCGACCCAAACTGCCGACTCCCACGGTTGTAGATCACGAAAGCCGCCTGTTTTGCCTCGTCGATGTAGGCCAGGTCCAGGTGCCCGTCTCTATCAAAGTCGCCGGCGGCGCCCATGCGGATCCAAGCAAGCGCTGGCCCAACTTTCGTAGATGTCGGAAAATGGCCCTTGCCATCATTCCACAAAATAATGCTCTGGCCGCCATCGCGGTGCGGGACGAACAGGTCGAGTGCTCCATCGCCGTCGAGGTCCGCCGCAACGATCGAGGTAGCCGACTCGGTGAGTGGCAGCGGCTGGCAAGCCGGGAAATGCCCTTTGCGATCGTTGAAGCAGACGTAACTCGGAGTGGGGACTTTGGGGCCTTTGCCGGGCTTGCCATTCACCGGGTCCGGATAGTCGCCGCGGTTGGCGGCCACGATGTCCGGATAGCCGTCGCCGTTCAGGTCGGCCAGTGTCACATAACGCGTAGTCCAGTTCGGGCTGCCGAATGTACCGGCCTCGGTGAAGTGTCCTTTGCCGTCATTCAGGTAGACAAGCTTGCGATCAGGCGCATCGTTGCTGACGATAATGTCCAGGTAGCCGTCGCGATCGATGTCCGCAAGTGCCGCGGAATAGGTTCGGTGCGGAACGGTGCCGAGGTTGCTCGCGGTGAAACCGCCCTTGCCATCATTCAGCAGCACGCGACTGTAGAGCGGCCAGTGGCGGCCCTTACCCAGGACGATGTCGGGAAGGCCGTCGCCGTTGAGGTCGCCCACGTTTACGCCTGCCGAGGTTTCACCCTTTTCCTCCAAAAGCAACACACGGTCAAAGGAGCGGAAGACCTCGCTCGCTGAGAGTGGCGCCTGGCCTCTGCTGCTCACCGGGAGGACCAAAGCGAGCGCGCAAGCTGCGAACCGCGCCACGATCGCCGTCGTCTGCTTCCAGTTCCCAGCTTCTCGATCCTGCCACACGTCCGCATTGTCGGTCATCGCTGCTCCTACGTGTAACGGATGTTCCGGCACACTCACCCTACTACTACTTTAAGAACGTTCTAAGTGCCGATTGTTCAGGGCTCTTGCGAGAGCAAAGCGGCGCCGCCTTCACTTCCATGTTTAAGAAAGTTGAAGATCAGGGGCGGCAACCGGGGTATGGTTGGCTGCCCACTATTCCCGAAGGAGAGCACTGATTGAAGCACCCAATCACCTCTGAACCGTTAACCGAATCCATCTACCGTCATTTCGTGAAGGCTCCCACTGCCAAGGGAAACTACCCTTCCACGCTGGCGGGTTTTGTTGCCAAGCACCCCGGCGCTACGCACGGAGTGTTTGATGCCGAGGGCCGGCTGGCCTATATCGGCACAGAGCGGGACCTGCGGGCCGCCCACAGAAAACACTAGCAAGGCGAGGCTTGCCTCGCCCCTACAAGATCATTAAGGAGAAATCATCGAATGCTCGTACTGTCCCCATCGGCGGCGTCCGGCCCGCTTACGGTTTCCGGCACGCCTGTGCCTATTGCTGCAACATCCACGCTGGTGAATCAAGTTTCGATCAAGCCCCGGCTCGGGCAGTGGTCGAAGATTTTGGTCGGCGGTCCGAATCTCGGGACCGACGAAAGTAATTCCATGGCGATTCTCTACCCGGTGCCGAACGGCGGCCAGGCGGATTCGTTCACTGTGCAGGACCAGGGTGGCGCGAACACCATCGACCTGAGCACGATCTACGTTTATGCGACCATTTCGGGCGATACGCCCATGGTGGAGGCCTTCGGGTACCAGACCGTATGAACAGGCGCGAACTATTTCAAAAGGCACTGGGCGTGGGAGCGGCAGCGCTCGCCGTCAGCCAGTTGCGCGGCCAGAGCGCCGGCAGCTAATATAATGGTCCGGCGGGAGGATCGCGCGGCTCACAGTTGGTCACCATTCTTACTGGCCCGTTTGACACTTCGAGCCAGCCGAACGGAGTTGCCCCGCTGATGAGCACTCCGCAGTACGCTACCTTCGTGCGCATTCAGGCGCATCCTGGGCAAGAAGGCAAGATTGCGATCGGTGGGCCGGCCATGTTGACCAACACGACGGGTAACATCGCCGACTCTTCATTCCTGGAACTGTGGCCCAACTGGGACGCCAGTTTCGACAATGGGCGCTCGGACACGTGGATTCTCAGCGATCCGAAGTGGCTGAACACGATCGATCTGAGCCAGATCTATGTTTGCCCGGAGATCGCGGGCGAGACACCGGTGGTCACGGCTTTTCAGTTAGTGTAACGACGCGGGCACGCTGGATACGTTCCGGTGTGCCCGTTCCTTCCTGCCTTCTTCAACGCTGAAGTGCCCTCTCTTGAACGTGCAGAGTATCGATAGTGGCCTCTACTTGGTGGTGCGCCTCGCAAGTATACATTCCCAGCACGATAGTCTTTCCAACGGTATGTCTCCCGTGGACTTTCCTCTGCCGTTCATCGGTGTGCATATTGTGGGCGTCGGTCTCAACAGTACCGGTCATTTTGTTGATGCTACCTTGATGGATGGCAAACCGAATCCGATGAAACATGAACCAAGCAGTTTTCTGAGTTGCCAGCACCGCGCGGGCGACCTCGTAGGAACTAACCCCGTTCTTGCAATTGGCCAACATCCACATCGCGCACAGCCTGCGAGCATTAGGTATGTCAAGTAATTTATTTCCAAACAAACCCATTCCCATTTCCGGACGCTTCTACTGCTGAATCTCCCATGCCCCGCTCCCTCCGCTTTCTCGCCACCATCCCCCTCGCCTTCTTTCTCTATTTCTTCGGCCTCACCGCCGCCGGCCTGAGCGGTCCCGACGAGCCCCGTTATGCCTCCATTGCCCGCGAAATGGCGCACTCCGGCGATTGGGTCACGCCGCGTCTCTGGGGTGAGCCCTGGTTCGAAAAACCCGCGCTGCTGTATTGGATGGAGGCCGCTGCGTTCCGCCTCGGCTTGAATGGCGACCTCGCCCCGCGCCTCCCCATCGCCCTCGCGAGCGTGGCTTTCCTTGTCGTCTTTTATTGGGTGCTGCGCCGCGAATTTGGCGACCCTGCCGCCGCCTACGCCACCGCCATCCTTGGGACCTCCGTCGCCTGGCTCGCCTTCAGCCACGTCGGCACGACGGACTTACCAATGTCCGCCGCCTTCGCCGCCGCCATGTTGCTCTCGCTCGGCTGGCTCGAGCGTGGCGATCGCCGCTGGTTACCGCTTGCCGCAGCGCTGCTCGGAGTTGCCGTACTCGGGAAGGGCCTGGTGCCGCTGGTTCTCGCCGTGCCGCTCGCCTTCATGGGCCGCCGCCGCTTGCTCGATTGGTTCCGCCCCACCGTCATCGGCGCCTTCGCCGTGGTCGCACTACCCTGGTACGTGCTTTGCTTCCTGCGCAACGGCCGGCCATTCCTCGAAACATTCTTCTGGCAGCAGCAATTCGCGCGCTTCGCCACGCCCGAACGTGCGCACGGCCAGCCGTTCTGGTATTACGCGCCTGTCCTCATCGCCGCTTTGTTTCCCTGGATTCCCGCCCTCGTCCCCATCGCACGCCGTTCGCTCTATTCCGATACCCGCCGACGCTTCCTGCTCGCCTGGGTGTTATTCGGTTTGCTGTTTTTCTCCGCGTCGCGCAATAAGTTGCCCGGCTACATTCTGCCGCTCATTCCCGCGCTCGCCACGCTCGCCGGCATCGCCCTCGTCGACGCCAAGCGCTGGGTACTTACGGCAACCGCCGCGCTCCTCCTTCTCCTCGGACCGATCGCCGCCATCCTGCCCACCGCGCTCGCCGCCGGCATCTCGCGATCCACGCTCCCGCTCTTCCACTGGACCTGGCTTCTCCCCGCGCTCGCCGCCGTGGCCGTCTGGACTCTCGATCGCGCCGGTTCTCGCGGCGCCGCCATCGCGCTGCTAGCCGCCGCCATCACCGCAGGCGCAGTCAGCATTGAGTTGCGCGCTTTCCCCGAAATTGACCGCGTAGCCTCCGCGCGCCCGCTCTGGAATGCCGTCGCCCCCATCCGCGATCACGTCTGTGTGGCGCGCCTGCACCGCAATCTGCGCTACGGTCTCAACTACTACTCTGTAACCCCTCTTCCCGATTGCCACCAGGAGCCCCGCGAAATCGAAATCACGCAGGATCCCGGCCAGCCTCCGCGCCTGGTGAGCGCCGTCGCCGTACCCGCGAGTTTGCGTCAGTAGAATTACAGACCATTTCTGCGGAAGTCGCAGATAATTCTCTTGCCTTCGATCATAAATCGTGTTAACTAATCTGGATCACGCGCGCCGGTGCGCTCTACTATGGATGCACAATCGCCTAAACCCGCGTGGCTCGAACGAGTGCCCGAACTAATTGCCAAAGCCGGCGCAGTGCTCAGCTATCTCTATCTGCTTCGCGTTCCGGTCTTGATGTCTGTTTCGCTGATCGGCCTGCCCGCGCTCACCCTGTTGCCGTCCACGACCCCCATCGCCGGTAACCTGTTTCTTCTCGGTCCGGCCAACGTGTTCTACGCCATGATTGCGGCGTTCATGCTGGCCTGGAGCATCATGGTGGTCACCCGCGTGGTACTCCTCAACGGAAAGCGCTTCAACGTGGTCAATGGCCTGACGGAAGACAAACTGTCATGGTGGTGGATGGCCGGCGTTTTTGTTCTCGTGGTTCCGATGCTTGTCATCGCGGTCAAAGGTCCGGTCTCCGGCGAGGCTTTCGCGTGGCTTTGGCGGCTTGGCGCGGGGCTGGCCGGCTTACTAGTCGCTTATCTCACTGGCTGTGGCACACTGCTTCTGGCCGTCCTGTTCGCGCCAAAATACAAGCACGCAGCGGACGAACGCTTCCCTGATCTTCTCCCTTGGTTCAGGCATCTGTTGGGCAAGGCGTACAACCAGCCAGTCCTGCCACCGAAGGTTCTCCACAAGCTCGGCGCCCTCGGCCTCAAGATTCCCGAAGAACTGAGCATCGGCTATCTCGACGAGCACGGATGCCTGTTTCCAGGCCATTGGTTCAGCCTCCTGATGCTCATCGCCTCCTTCGTACTCTTTTGGCTCGTCGGATTCGGGAAGCAGAACCATCTCGGCGAGGAGAGCTTTCCAGTCCCTGCCATCGGCTACGTCTTCCTCCTGCTGCTGGTCATTAATTGGATTCTCTCCATGGCCGCCTTCTTTCTGGATCGCTTCCGCGTTCCCCTGCTGCTGCCACTCGCCATCCTGTTCACCATCGGTAACTCAGCTCTTCGGTCCGACCATTACTATTCCGTCACGCGCGGCGCGACCATCAAGACCATCACTCCAGCCGCGGTGCTCACCGCGCCAAGCAGGCTTGGGCCGCTGACGCGCGAGCATCCCAAAGGGCGTGTCGTTGTCGTCGCCACTGCCGGCGGCGGCATTCAGGCTGCTGCGTGGACCGCCCGAGTCTTGACCGGTCTGCATGAGCTGATTCCGGAATTCCCGAATTCCATCGCCGCACTCAGCGCCGTCTCTGGGGGCGCGGTAGGCACCATGTTCTTCGCGAACCAGTATCAGTCGCGATATGACATTCAGGGCTTTCCACCGTGGTCGGCCCAGCGCGCGCAGCAGATTGTGGACGATGCCGAGCATTCGTCGCTGGATGATGTCGCCTGGGCGCTGGTCTATAGCGACTTCTTCCGCATCTTCCTTCCCTATATCAAGCGCAGCACCGAAGACAGTCTCATTGATCGCGGCTGGGCACTCGAGCAGACCTGGCGCAACCGCGCCAACATCCAAGCCAATCTCTCGAATTGGCGGGAAGGGGTCCTCGAAGGATTCCGGCCTGCCGTCCTCTTTAACTCCACCATTGCCGAAACCGGCGAGGCCCTGTTGCTTTCCACCTCCGACCTTTCTCCGGGTCCCGAAAACCAGCAACGCGCCCGGACGTTCTCGGACCTTTACCCGAACACCGATCTTCCCGTCGTTACCGCCGTCCGGTTGGCCGCCACATTCCCATATGTCACTCCCAGCGCGCGCGCCGTTTCCGGTAAGCCCGAGTACCACATGGTGGACGGTGGTTACTACGACAACTACGGCGTATTCACTTTGCTCAATTGGCTTGATCAGGCGCTGGGCCAGATCGATGAGCATAAACGGCCCGATATCCTGTTCATTCAGATCCGGTCCTTCCCCGGCGATAACGCGCCGGCCGCTGTCTACAGGGGCTGGTTCTTCCAAACCTACGCACCTCTCGACGCGCTATTCAATGTGCGCACCAACGCGCAGAAGGTTCGCGATCAGTACGAACTCGCGCGCTTCCGCGAGCGCTGGTCAATGATGGGCGTCAAAATCCGTAACGCCACCTTTGAGTTCGAGGGCGAGGGCGCTCCGCTTTCCTGGGCCATGAACCCGGACCAAACCAAAGCCATCGAGGACCAGTGGAACGAGCGCATCAACGGCAAAAAGGGAGACAAGGAGAAAATCGGCGACTGGCGCGAAGTCCGCTGCTTCTTCAACCCCGGCGACCCGGCGTGTCAGAACAAGCCACTCAAGGAACCCTGGTAGACTCAGTGGGGCGGACGCCCCCGTCGCGACGGCCCTGGTCCGGCCCTTCGGTCCCGAACCCTCTAACTCCCCGGCGGCAGCCCCGAGCCTTTCAGTAATAAGGAGTCCTATTAACCAATTCCGGACACCCTCGTCCCGCCTCCGCACACACTAGCGAACGACTACACCCGACCTCCCCATGCCCTGAGTGTCACTGCTTGGCATCTGAATTGCGCTATATTCCGGAACTGGAAAGGGTGGTTTATGAATTCTCTGGTTCAGAACTGCCGCTACGCCCTCCGGGGTTTCCGCAGAACACCCGGCTTCACCGCGGTGGCTTTGCTCTCTCTCGCTGCCGGGATCGGGGTCAATACCGCGATCTTCAGCGTCTTTAACGTCGTTTTGCTCAAGAATCTTCCCGTCCCCGCGCCGGAGCGACTGGTTTTCTTGAGGATGCCGCAGGGAAGTCTTTCCTATCCCTTCTATCGCGAGTACCGGGACCGTAATGAGATCCTTTCCGGCCTCGTTGCCGCCGGTGGACCCAACCGCATGGCGCTGGGCGACGATGATAACCAACCGCAAGTGGCCGAGGTCACCTTCGTTTCCGGCAACTTCTTCGAGACGTTGGGTGTCGCAACCGTCGTCGGCCGGCCGATCACGCCCTCCGACGACCAGGTCAACGTCAACCCGGTTGGTGTGCTGGCGTATGGAATCTGGCAGCAGCGCTTTGCCGCTGACCGCAGCATTGTGGGCCGTTTGATTCGCATCAACGGCCATCCAGTCACCATCATCGGCGTCGCCGCTCGCGGCTTTCATGGAATCGACACCGGCTCGCCTAGTGATCTCTACATTCCTGTCAACTCCGTGGCCCACATTCGTCCGGAATTCTGGAGATGGGATCGCCCCGGCTGGAATTGGCTTGACCTCGTTGGGCGCCTCAAGCCGGGCGTCAGCCTCACCCAGGCGCAAGCCTCGCTCAACGTGATAGAGCCGCAAGTGCGAGCGGCGCTCGATGTCGAACGGGCCAAGTACTGGCCTGGGTCAAAACCCGACAAGGATCCCGACCCCGTCCGGTTACTCCCAGCCGGCGTGGGCACGCCATGGATACGAAACCAACTTTCCAATCCTCTGCACATCCTGTTAAGCGCGACCGGCCTGGTTCTGCTGATCGCCTGCGCCAACGTTGCGAACCTGCTTCTCGCACGCGGCGTATCCCGCCAAAGAGAGATGGCCGTCCGGCTGTCGTTGGGGGCCACGCGCTGGCGCATCACATCGCAACTCCTCACCGAGAGCCTGATTCTGGCGATCGCTGCCGACGCCCTCGGGGTCTTGCTGTCTTTCTGGGGCATCGATGCGCTGCTGGCCTTGTTGCCCTCAGGGCGCCGCGCGCTCGACCTCCACGTCACACCCGATTTGCACGTCCTGGCATTCACGGCGTTAGTTGCGGTCGCCGCCGGATTGCTCTTTGGCCTGGCTCCTGCACGGGAAGCATCCCGCACTGATGTTACGGCCGCGATGAAGGCGGACCTGGGAGGTATGGCATGCGGATCACGAATCCTCCGCCAGGTGCTGGTTGTTGCTCAGGTGGTCCTGTCGCTGACGCTGTTGGTCGGAGCGGGCCTGTTTCTTCGCACGATGAAAAACCTGCTGGATATCGACCCAGGCTTCCGCCGCGAGAACGTGCTGCTGGTTCAAACCGATCCCGCGCCATTCGGCTACAAGGGTGAACGCTTGCGCCAGTTTTACGATCGCCTTCTCGAACGTACCCGCCAGATTCCGGGAGTCATCGCCACCAGTCTCGCCAAAATCACACCACTCTCCGGTGCGAACCGGAACGCGGATGTCTCCTTCGAGGGATACAAGCCCGCGAGCGAGAGAGAAATGATCCTGGAATTCAACCAGGTCAGCGCCGGCTACTTCGCAACCATGGGCATTCCTATTCTGCTCGGTCGTGACTTCACACCCCAAGACGAGCCGGCCATCATTCCCGAAGGCGGGTTCCTGGGTGGAGGCGGAATGCACGCTAGCGGAGGAGATAAGAGCCCGTCGGTGCCCCTGCTCTCGCATCGCGCCGCCATCATCAGCGAATCGGCTGCGCGCCACTTTTTCGGAGGCACAAGCCCAATCGGCCGCCGTTTCAGCTATGGCGATCCGTTTCGTGCGGACAGTGCCTTTGAGATTATCGGTGTCGTGAAGGACGTGAAATATACCTACCTGCGTAAGGATGCGCCACGCATGATCTACGTTCCCGTCTGGATGCACGGTGCCGAGCGCTGCTCACTCGCTCTCCGCAACACGCGCGATCCCAAGCCACTCATGGGATCCGTCCGCCAAGCCGTTCGCGATCTCGATTCAGCCATCCCAGTGCTCGCAACAACCACGCTCGAAGAGGACGTCACTAACAACATCAGCGACGAGCGTCTCATCGCGAACCTCTCCACCTTCTTCGCGGCTCTATCCCTCGCGCTGGCGTCAATCGGCCTTTACGGAGTCGTTAGTTACGCGGTCACTCGCCGCACGAAGGAGTTCGGGATCAGAATGGCGCTAGGCGGGCAACGTTCGGAATTGCTTTGGATGGTGCTGCGTGAATCGCTCGGCCTGGTCGTCGTTGGAATCGTCATCGGCACAGGCTCCGCAATCGCACTCATCCGCCTGGTCCGTTCTTTGCTGTACGGAGTCTCACCCTACGACCCGCTCACCATCGCATTTGCGGCAGCCTTACTGCTGGGCACATCCGCTTTAGCAGCCCTGATCCCGGCCCATCGCGCCAGCAGAGTGGACCCTATGGCATCCCTGCGGTCCGAATGACCGGCCGCTCTGCGCACTAACTCCCCGGCGGCAGCCCCGAGCCGAACCCGCCATCCACCACGTACGCTGAGCCTGTCACGAACGACGCATCGTCGCTCGCCAGAAACACCGCGAGACGTCCCACTTCTTCCGGCCGGCCGATGCGCCACAGCGCGTGCAATTTGCCAGCGGCCGCACGTGCCGCCGCGGGATCGGGCTGGGCTTGGAAGTATCCTTCGGCGAGCCCGGCGTCAATGTAACCGGGGCAAATGCAGTTCACGCGGATGCCATCTTTCCCGTGATCGATGGCCATGGCTTTCGTCAGCCCGATGATGGCCGCTTTGGTCGCACAATAACCCGCACACATCGGCTCGACAAAGAATCCGTTCACCGACGACATGTTCACAATCGTGCCTTTGGTCGCGCGCAGGTGCGGCAGAAAGAACTTCGAGCACAGAAACA
>Ga0326728_10025198_pt1 | contig 10677 bp, 8 predicted proteins | sample MB3enrmetagenome_FD_207602 | JGI IMG/M metagenome (GOLD analysis project Ga0326728, IMG submission 207602) | Lab enriched peat soil microbial communities from McLean, Ithaca, NY, United States - MB31MN | ecosystem: Environmental > Terrestrial > Soil > Wetlands > Peat | place: USA: New York...
TTCGGCGGGTTTGCCCGCGGAGACTGAAGCAATAAGGAAACGATACAAGTTGGCTTGGATCAACCGGCCCGTATAGGATTCCGCGAGGACGGCGTGCTGGATGGAGCCGTAAGTGGGAAAACGAATGTCCTCGAAACTTTTCTTCTGCATTTTTTCGGTTTCCGCCAATTCGGCCTGGGTGTACACGCGCGAATGCATGAGCGCGCACAAGACGACGATCATACAGGCAAAGCGCAGCAGTCCGGCTACCATGCCCAGATAATACTCGTTGCGTCCAAAAGAGTCGCTGCCCGTCAACTTTTCGCCAATCGCCTGTTTGATCCAAATAAAGAACAGGTTAATGCCGAAGGCGATCAAAACATAGGCGGTAACGTTGGACCAGAGGTGATTGAAGGCACCGCTGGTGTTTTGGAAAATGGCGGCGCTGAAAGGAAGATAAAACAAGCCGGCCAGGATCACGATGGCCAGCCATTGCAGGGTGGGCAGAAGTTCCTGGGTCATGCCGCGCTTGCGTCCGCGGAAGAGTCCGATGAGCAGCCAAACGACAACGACACCATCAAAATAACCGTAAGATATCCCGCTAAAAGCCGGCAATGCTGCCATACACATAACAGATGGTGAATGTAGCAGTTTCCCTGCCGTTGACGAGGCATTTCTGTGGAATGTTTTCATTGCTCCTTTCAAACCTCCGTGGAGACGGGCCGGATCGGACTGATCGGACGGGTCGGACTTGGGGAACCTGAACCATCTTCCAAGCTCTCCTTCGACTCATCGTTTCCTAATCCTAATCTTACTCCTAATCCCTCATCACTTGGCTGTGCCAAATCGGTTTGATTCACTTTGACTGGGTTTGACCCGCCTTTGCCGCAGCGGCTTCGGCGCGGCGAGCCTATCTCGTTTTCCTGCAATGGTTTAGCCAGGTTGTCCGGCTTGGTTTTCCCAGCCCGTTGAACTGTCCGCCGCTTTCGGGTCGGTTTGACTGATTTTGACTCTTCCCGACCCCGTTTCGCGTTTTTCAGAGCTTCGTCCGTAATCTCCAATTTGGCCCCCGGCACATCATTCTCCACTGCGACGATATACTTGGCCAGTTTCCGGCCCAACTCCCCGCCTCCAAAGGCCTCGGCCACTTCAGGCTCCCTCTGTATTGCCCAGACCTGGTCCAATAATCTCTTCTTGCCGTTTTCTCTTGTGCGCTGACGCATCTCCTCCAGCTCTTGAAGCAATTCGCGATGATTCTTTGCCGCCCGGTGCATGCCCCGCTGCAATCGCACCACACCGCGGCAAAGCCCGTTGAGCACCCGCGCCTTGGCCTCGAATTTCTCGTCCACTTCCCCGTCCCATTTGGAGATCAAGGCGGCATAACGGGCGGCCAGAACCGTGGCCACATCATCGGCCAGCACATTGTCCCTGTCCTCTCCCAAGTCCCTGGCGAAATCCTCCACGTTGCGGACCTCGGCCCACAACTCCTGGCGAGCGAGCCATTCCTCGAAGCCGCCCTGGCGCCATTCGCTCAGGTTCTGCTTGCTGATGGGGACGCCGGCGAAGTGATCTTTTACGACTTTCTGCACCTCCGGCAGGGCGTTGAGCCAATCGAGCAGTTGGGGGCTTGGCTCGGATCGTTCCAGGCGTTCATTCAATTGGTTGCGGAGAGAGCGGGGCAGGCGGGCGATTTTGCCATTTCGGGCGTTCATAATGTGGAGGGTGTTGGTTGTTGTTTCAATGTTTCAGTTTTTCGGCATGGCCTCATTTAGCCAATCATCAGACTATATCATAGCATATATATTCATCACAACAACAATTATTTTAAACTATGTTTGTAATCGGGGCCACCCTTGGCGAAACAGCCTGTAAGACCATGCGCGGCAAGGACTTAAGAAAAACGCATCCGCCGTCGCCAAGGCTATGGCGAACAGGAAGGCGCGAAGACCCAAAGATTTTTGACAGGATTAACAAGATTAAGGCCTGGATGGAAGAGTTTTAATCCATTCCCCATCCTGTCATCCTGTCGTCTTTTTCGTCTTGTTGCATTGCCGCATTTGTTGGTGGACAGAGCGGGCGGTGCGGGCTAAAGATGGAGTGGCGCTGGCGCGCCGGTTGCGGCAAGAAACGACCATGATCTTGAAGCGGATCGCCGAACGATTGAACCCGGGTGCTGCGGATTCTTTGGCGAACCTCCTGCGCGATACAGAAAAGAAATGATGATGCAGGATTAACCCTTTTATAGACAGACCAGTATGAAGACATGCTTCCGCCATTTCTCAATTCTGATGCTTCTCCCGCTAGTGGCGGTGGTCTGGCTGTTGGCGCGAGAGGCAGACTCGTCCGCGACCCCAGCGAAGGACGCCAATAGCGGATGGTTGGCACCATTCGGTTCCAAATGGGTTTTGAAGTCTCCCGCCAAGCCCTGGTCCATTCAAAAAGTCTCACAACCCTCGCTCCATGGAGAGGATTCGCTTCGGTTTGAGTTGAGGAAGGGAGAAGATTGGGCGAACAGAAACGGGTCGAGGACTTTCCGTACAGAGGTGGATACCGACGAGTACCCCCCAATGAAATCCGTGCGGTGGTACCGGCTCGATCTTTACCTGCCGCAAGACTTTCCCATCGAGAATAACCGGTTGGTGCTGGCCCAGTGGCATGGGGAGGACAAGACGCGTCTGGGAGAAGCGGGCAGAAGCCCGGTGCTGGCCTTTCGGTACCGGAGCGGTCGCTTTTTCATCACGCTACGGCACAGTGCCGAACGCGTGGTCCGAAACGCTGACGCCGTCCCATCCAAGGAACTATTCGGAACGGACTCATTTCCTCTCAACGAATGGAACGATTTTGTGGTACAGGCAAAATGGTCCTATGAGGAGGATGGCTTCATTAACGTTTGGTGGCAGGGCAAACCGGTCGTTCAATACCGTGGCCCCGTTGGCTACAACGACGATGTCGGGCCATATCTCACGTTCGGCATTTACCGAGACGACTCGGACAAGACGTATGTCTCCTATGTGAATCAAGTGAGGTCGGGAAGCAAGCCGGAGGATGTGGGTTTCAATCCGTTAATTGGCGGGCGGTAAGTTGCAGCCGATGGATGAGCCAAGTACCACGCGTGCAGCTAATGCCTCACCACAAAAAACCAGACCCTCGAGGCCGATGTGATACGGAAACGAAACTTCCATGTCATGGGTGCTGGTCGAGCCAGGCGCGGATGACGGCGGCTTGGGAGGATTGCGGTTCGATGAGGTCAAGCGCTTTGACGTATTGGTCGCGCGCCAACTTGGGCTGCCCCAGGTTGTCGGCGTAGATGTTGCCCAGCAACAGGCGCGCCCGCACTTCCCGCGGATGCGCCGATAATAACTTGGCCAGTTCGTTGGCGGCGTCTCGATAGTAGCCCCGCTTGCCCAGCACCCAGGCAAACGCATAACGCGCGTCGGCGGAATTTGCCTGAAGCGCCAGGGCCTGGCCCAACGCGTCCAAAGCCGTGGGATAATCTTTCACGTCAATCGCGGCGAGACCCAGAGCCAATCCGGCCTCAAAATAGGTCGGGTCGGCTTTCATGGCTTCCTGGTAATCCCGCATGGCTTCCGCCCGGTTGGATTGGTGTTCGGCTTGGCGGCCTTCAGTGGTCAATCGTTCGGCCAGTTTCCGATCTCCAGGAATGGGTGTGACGGGCAATGGATAGGCGTAACGGTCGCCGCTTCCAGCTTCCGAGGGGACGGCTGTTTCGGTGGCGTCTGTTTTTTTGGATTTTCCAGAGAACCAGTTCAATGGATTGAGCTTTTGAACGAGGGAAGTTTTTCTTTCTTCCGGCGGTGTGACCGGAGGAGTTTCTGCTGCTGTGACATCGGCGGTTGGATTGGCCGCGTTGCCTGGCGGAGTTGTCCGGGTGACAGGAGCCGTTGGAGATGGAACGGATGATTGGGGAGACAGGCCGGCAGCGGGGGAAGGATTTGCGGGCGGCGCTGAAAGCTCCAGCGATGCGGCCGGCTTTTGCGGTGGAACTGCTTTGGCGGTTGGTGGAGGCGCGGGTTTTGAAACTGGATTTTCAACGGGCGCCGGCATCTGCCGCGGAGGGCCGGAATTGGCGGGTGTGGCAGGCGGTGGGGATGGATGTTGGAGAACGATGGTGATTCTGAGATCAAGGTCCAGTTGACGGGCCAGCTTTTCGACTTCTTTGGCTTGCGGCGGGACGGGCTGCAAGGCGAGGTATTCACGGTATTTTTCCAGGGCTTCCCGAGGCTCGCTTCGTTGCAAGACGATGGCCAGATTCAGGAGCGCCGGCGGGTAATGAGGCTCGCGCTCCAAGGCGAGTTTAAAGAGGGAGACGGACGCCTTCACCGGTTCAATGCCTGGAATTGGGCGCTGCAGTTCGATCAACCCCAGGGCGTTGCAAGCTTCCGCGGTGCCGCGCAGTTTTTCGGCATATTCGTAATCCTGCCTGGCGTATTCCAGTTGCAGTTGCCGGGTTTTTTCGGGGCCGGCACGTTCCAGGGCCGATTTCAATCGCGCCCGGCCCAGGAGCAGGAATCCGTTGACATCCTTGGGGTGCGAGGTGGTGTAGGTGGTCAGGTAATCAATGGCTGCCGGAAAGTTTGCCTGCTCCAAACGCAGGCATCCCAAATTATAATCCACAGCCCAAAGGTTGCGGTCGAGTTTCAATGCTTCCAAATAGGCGCGGGAAGCGGCATCCGATTGGCCCGCGCCGTGATAAGCGAGGCCGAGGAGGTTCCAGGCATTGGCCTGGACAGCCGGCGGCGCGCCGTGCAAGAGCTGCACGGCCTCATTGAGAATGGGAATCGCCGCGGCGAATTGGCCGCTTTCGATCAGTTGTTCGCCCTTGTGCAAGTCCCGCGGACCGGGCGGCCCGCAGGCGGTCAGACTCGCGACGGAAATGACGGCGAGAACCTGAAGGGCGCAACTTCGCTTTTTTATCGTCAACATCTCCGAGGGTGGTAGCATCCAGCTCTTGCGGTGTCAAGAAAAGGCGGCATGCAATTGAGAAAAGAACTGGTTTGTCATTGGATCGGCTGGGTGGCGGTGTTTTCCCTCTCGTCTCAAGGGGCGGACATTTCCGTGATGGGCGGTCCGCCGGACCGGGCCCGGGTCGTGATTGCGGAAAATCCACGCGCCACCGTCGCGTTCGAACCCCAGCCGAAGATTGTGCAGAGCCTGGTGGATCGCGGGATGTTGAAGCTGACGGGCAAACCCGATTTGAAACAGGCCTGGCGCGCGTTTGTCTCCACCCAGGACGTTGTTGGGATTAAGGTTTATTCCGGTCCGGGGGCGAACAGCGGGACGCGTCCGGCGGTGGTCGGGGCGGTCATCGAAGGGCTGTTGAAGGCGGGTTTGGCGCCGTCGCATATTATTATTTGGGACAAGCGGTTACTGGACCTGAGACTGGCCGGGTTTGACGATCTGGCCAGGCGTTACAACGTGCGTTTGGCAGGCGCGGCCGACTCCGGATACGACGAGAATGTCTTTTACGACAATTCGATCACGGGGAGTTTGGTGGCCGGCGATTTGGATTTTGACCGCAACGGCAAAACGACCGGACGCCATTCCTACGTGAGCAAGCTGCTGACCGGGAGCATCACGAAAATCATCAACGTCTCGCCGTTGCTCAATCACAATTTGGCGGGCGTCTGTGGAAATCTTTACAGTCTGGCCATGGGCAGCGTTGATAATACGCTTCGCTTTGAGGCGAGTCCGGAACGGCTGGCGACGGCGGTGCCGGAGATTTATGCGAAGCCGGCGCTGAGCGATCATGTGGTGTTGAACATTACCGATGCGCTGATTGGACAGTACCAGGGCGAACAAATGAGTTTGCTGCATTATTCGATGGAATTGAACCAGATTTGGCTGAGCAAGGACCCCGTGGCGCTGGACGTGCTGGCCATCCAGGAATTGGAGCATGAGCGGCAGGAGAGGAAAATACAGCCGGGCAACGATAATCCCGAGCTGTACCAAAACGCGTCCTTTTTCCTGGAGCTGGGAGTGGGTGACCCGGCGAAGGTTCGGATCGAAATGGCGAAATAATGCGACATGACATTGTCAGAGTTCGGCATCAATGGCGGACAATATCGCTGCCTGGAGCGGCGGGACGCATGACGGCGGCCGTCGCGGGCGGCGTCACAGGCTTCAAATTGCGGCCGGTAATTTTGAGGGAGCAGGTCAGGCCGCTGATTTTTTGCGCGGGCAATTCCACGATCAATCCCCCGGCGGTCTGAGTGAATTTCAATTTGCCCTTGTAACCGAGCAATTCGACACGGTTGATTTTGTTCGCCCGGGCGTCGTCTGTTTTGGCAAGCGATTTGACGACAACTTTGCCGTCCTCCGGCCAGCCCAGCGCAACCGCGTAAAGCCTTTTGCCTTTGGTCGTAAAGCGAATGTCCTTTGCCGTGTAATGAAAGTTTTCATTGAACGCGCCGCCTTTGGCCTTCACCTCACCTTCGCCATAAACCAACCACGGCCGCGTGCCGTAAATCGCCTCGCCATTGATGGCCGTCCAGCCGGCCAACTGGTGCAACATCGTCTCGACTTCGGGATCCAGTGATCCATCCGGGCGCAGCACGACGTTGAGGAGCAGGTTGCCGTTCTTGCTGACGATGTCCACCAACATGTCAACCGTCCAACGCAACGACTGGTATCGCCAGTGCCGGTTGTAAAACCAATCACCGATGGAGGTGTCCGTCTGCCAGGGAAACGGATTGATGCCGCCGTTGACGCCGCGCTCAAAATCCTGCACCCAACGACCGCCCGAGGGTTGCTTGCAAGTATAGACGGCCGTCAGCTTGCCAGAGGGTGATTCATGGCGCCAAAAGGGGTGGGGTTGCTTGCAATTATAGACGGCGATCATCTGGTCGTGATTATGCTGGATGCTGTCGTTGTAAAGATTGGCAATCTGGCTCAAACCCACTTCGTTGGCGAACGCCACACCGCCGTCGCTGTAAAGCAGGTCGGGGTGATAAGTGTCCACGAGTTCCTTGATTTCATTGAACCATTGCTGCTGCCATCTCGGATTCCTGGAATACCAGGCCACGTCGCCGGGTTCCGCCGGGAAATGGTAGAGGTCCCAGTAATTTGAATTGGCCCCGTCATACGGCACTCCTGCAAACGGGCCGGTCCTGTCCGCCCTGTGCGCATCCTGAAACCAGGTGAAACTGGCGCCGAGATGTTCGGAAACGCCGAAGGGCAAACCGTTTTTTTTCGCGGCCTTCTGCCAGTCGCCCACGACGTCGCGGTGCGGCCCGCAGTTCACGGCATTCCATTTATGCAGCGGCGAATTCCACAGGAAAAAATCATCGTGATGCGAACCCATGCTGACGAAGTATCTCGCGCCGGCTTTCTTGTAGAGCGCCATCAATTTTTCCGGTTCCCACTTCTCTGCTTTCCAAAGCGGGATGATGTCCTTCCAGCCGTTGGTGGATGGATGGCCGAAGCGCGCGAGATGATCCTGGTAATCCGCCGAGCCTTGCTGATACATCTTGCGGGCATACCAGTCGCCTTCCATTGGCACGGCTTGCGGCCCCCAATGCGCCCAGATGCCGAACTTGGCGTCGCGAAACCATTGTGGACAGGAATAATTCGTCAGCGAGTCCATGGCGCCGGAAAATTTTCCGGGCGTTATGGGCAGGGAAAGAGAGAAGGATGTTTCGGACGCCCTGAGCGAGATTCCCAAGGTTAGGATGAACGCCAGACAAGTGAGTGTTTTTTTGTGTTTCATAACTTTCATATTATGCTGTCCTTCGCTTCCAACTTCTGCCAGGCCGCGCCGTAGAGGGCGATGCACGCGAAGCAGACGAGCGGCACCACGAAGCCAAGGCGCATCGAATGAACATCCGCGATATGGCCCATGAATGGCGCCGCAATCGCCCCACCCACGATGGACATGACGATGAGCGACGAGCCCAGCTTGGTGTAATCGCCCAGCCCGCGGATGCCCAATGCAAAAATTGTCGGGAACATGACGGACATGAAGAAAAAGGTGCCGAACAAAGCATACAGACCCAACTTGCCGCCGCCCATCGCCACGCCGGACAGCACCACGTTGATGGCTGCGTAGGCTGCCAGCACGCAATGCGGTTTTGACTGGCTGATCACAGCGCTGCCGCACAGGCGCCCGAACGCGAACAGGGCGAATCCAATTGCGCCCAGCCAGAAGGAGGCTTGCTTCTTCGTCACACCCGGATCGTTTTCCAGGACATAATTGACGAAAAAGCTGAAAATTCCCGTTTGGGCCGCGACGTAGAGAAATTGCGCGGCGATGCCCAGTGTAAAGTGTTTGCGGCGGAACATGTCCCAGTTTTTTGAAACCAGAATGAACGCAGCGATGTAGGCGGCAAACAGCAAGCCGTATTTTGTCGGTTGGAATAATTCCTGGTTCAAATGAAGCAAAGTCCAAATCAACTGCAGTATAGGGGCAATAAAGAAATACAGCAGCCCGCAAACAACCGCCAAAGTGACGCCAATGGCCGCGAACTGTCCGGCGGAAGGTCTGAGGGCGATTTTTTGACTGGTGGATTTCCGGCTTTCATCCTCGGCGCGCAAATCCGGCACCTTGGAAAAGGCGAAGATGACGAACAGCAAAGCCACGAAGAGGCCGATGCCCATGTAGGGAGTGCGAAGGCCGGCATTGGCATTCGCCCCTTCACCTCCGGAGAAGACAAACTGTCCGCCGACAATCGGGCCGAGAATCCATCCCGCGCCGTTAAGTGTTTGGGCGATGTTGATACGCGTCGCGCCGCTTTCCGCCAGACCCAGGACCGTTGTGTAAGGATTGGCAATGGTTTCCAAACAAGTCATGCCCGAAGCGATGACAAACAAACCCAGCAGAAACGCCCAGTAGGCGCCGATGTTGGTAGCTGGAATAAACCAAAAGGCTCCGGCCGCGATCAACACCAGGCCGACAAGAATGCCGCCTTTATATCCGAATTTTCTTGCAATCAATCCGGCGGGAATGGCCATCAGGAAGTAAGCCAGGTAATTGGCGAACTGCACCAGCCCCGACTGTTCCTTGTTGATGTGGAGCGAGTCCTGAAAATGCTTGTTAAGTATGTCAATCATGCCGTTGCAAAAACCCCAGAGCAGGAACAGCGTGGTCACCAGCGCAAAGGTGACGAAAAGGTTTTTGCCGTCCGGCGCGGTGAACAGTCCCGGAGGCGGTTGGTTGTGGTTGTTTTTGTCATTCATAGATGATCACGTGAAGGATGTGGTTCTAGGCGCTTTCCAGGATGATATTCGCGTATTGCGTCGTGTCGCCGGTGCGGATCAGGCCGATGGCGCGCGGCACGCGCTTTTTGAACTCGACGTGCGGCAGATGGGTCACCTTTATCCCATGCAGCGCCTCGGCAAAGGCGGAGCGGGTCTTGGCGCCGTTCTGTTTCAAGAACTCCTGCGCCATCCAAGTCCTGCCGATCTGAAAATTCGGACGAAGCGCCCGCAAGACGGCCAATACGGTGGGCATATCATCCACGAGGGAGATGTCAACCGTCTCAATCATCGGCCAGAAAGGAAAACCGCGATCCGCTATGACAAGGGTGTTGGTGTGGCGCACGCGGCTGAGCAGCCAGTTGATCTGAGGATTGAGAATGCCGGTTTTGAGCATGGAAGGTGATGTTGGTTGAGTTCAAAACCCCCGCAAAACGGTGCTGCTGCGCCCGGGCAGACCAGGGGCGGGGGTGCGCTTGAGAACGAGGTACTCGATGCCCAAGTCCCGACAATATTTGCGCTTGCCGCCCTTGTCGCCATCTTCGTTGACGACATAGATGTCCGGCTTCAAGCGGCGGATCTCAGGGTCGGCATCCAGCCAGCCGCTGCCGCTGGAGATCAGCGCCTGTTTCACGAATTTGATCGAGCCAACAACATAGCGGCGCTCATCCTGCGGCAGGAGCGGATGGCCCCGGCCCTTGAGCAACCGGATATTGGCGTCATGGCCGACAATCACGTAAAGATCACCCTGGTGGCTGACTTCTTCCAGGAACCGCACATGACCGGAGTGAAACCAGTCAAAAGAACCGGTGACAACCACTTTTTTTGCTCCTGAAACCGATGGCTTGGGTGGCGGTTCGGGAAAGCCTTTCAATTCTTCCGCTTTAAAAACGCGATAAGTGATATGGGCTTCGCGGCAGAAGTTTTCACGATCCGGGTTTGCGCCGGCTTCAACGTCAGCCCAAATATGGGCGTGGCTGCCCTCGGGCAATTCATCAGGATGGATCAAACCGCCGACCGGAACAACGTCGCTGACGTAGCGGACAGCCTCTAAAAAATAAAGCCGCTCAGCCAGTGGGAATTTGGGCGGCCTGCCCGTGAACCTTTCCAAATCTTCATCCGGCCAAAGCAACACGGTCAATTCACCCAGTTTTGCGGCTTCTTCCAAAAGCCGCAGATCGCGCGACCGAATGTCATCGAATCCGCCCATTACCATAACCTGTTTAGACTTCATTGTCAGCAATGCGAACCTTGACTTGGAACGCTCCAGGCACCGGTTTTTTTGACACGACAAACAAATATCCGCCGCAGCAGCCGGAGTACATGGCGCCGGAATACTGTGATTGATAAAAGCGCAACAACCCGGCCAGATCGGTTTTGACGGTCGGATGGCGGACTGTGCCGGGCAGAATGGACTCCCAGCATTCCATGCAATGATTGAATGAAGCGCCCAGCGCGGCGGCATCCATTTTGCGGATGGCATGGAAA
>Ga0326728_10025204_pt1 | contig 10675 bp, 9 predicted proteins | sample MB3enrmetagenome_FD_207602 | JGI IMG/M metagenome (GOLD analysis project Ga0326728, IMG submission 207602) | Lab enriched peat soil microbial communities from McLean, Ithaca, NY, United States - MB31MN | ecosystem: Environmental > Terrestrial > Soil > Wetlands > Peat | place: USA: New York...
AAATGTCGGGAAAGAATGGCCATAAGTGCGACCCAAATTCAAATCGAAAACGCTTCCTTTGACGGATATGTGCATCATCTAAAGCAAGTTACAAGGAAATCTGAACTCAATGACCGGACAGTTCTGGCCACTAACCACTAGCCACTGCAACTCCTACGCGGGGGCCTTAAACGTGAAATCGGCAGTCTTTGTTTCCTTGGCTCCCACGGTCACTTTCTGCTCTTGAGTTTGGCCTTGCCCGCCGCCAATGGCAGTCCAAGCCCCAATAGTGTAATCACCCGGCGGAAGGCCTTTAATGGTGTACGTGCCATCGCTACCCGTCACAGCGTAGAAGGGAGTCTTCAGCACGCCAATGTAAGCGCGCATCCAGGGGTGCTGGTTGCACTTTGTCGGGATCATCACTTCTTCGCGGGTGAATTTCTGCTCGATGGGAGCGGCCCCCGGCGCCTGAGACATGTTCCATTCCCGGTTGTCCACGGGCATGGGGTGTATGTTATGCGTGGTGGCGTCGCTGGAGACGATCTTAAGCGTTTGTCCCACCATGACGCCAAGCACGTGCGGCTTGTACATGCAGCCGTCCTGGTCCAGGGTCACAGGGTCTGAAGGCAGAGCGAAAACGTACTTTTCCGCCCCCGACTTCACGTACACGAAAACATTAGGCAACGTACCGTTGGAGTTGACTTCGTCATCTTCGGCGAAGACCGGCCCGCTGTGCTTCTGTACGCAAACGGGGTCCTGATCCATCATGATCCGGTGGGGCTTCGGTTTTGTTCCCTCGAATGAGACCTTGCCGGTGACTTCGCCCACGGTGGATTGGTCAATAGGGGTCGGCTGAAGCGCGGTTGTGGTTTCCGCCGGTTGCTCGGCCGTCTCCTCCGTCTTCTTGCTGCAAGCGACCACGAACAGAGTCAATGCAGTCACAATTGAGAGCGAAAGGATAATTCGTTTTTCCATCGTCATGACCTTTCCGCGCCCTTCGAGTGTGGCGCTGCGATTGAGCTAATGAACTTTACTAACCATTCCCAACGGATTTCCTCCTGCGCCTGACTGAGGTTTGCGCCGGTTCTCTGTTGTTGAGGGTTTTACAGAAGCGGGATTCAAATTGCTCCCGCTCATCTGGATCAGCCGTTGCTGCTCCTGAGGAGTCAACTCGAACAGGTAGCGAACCAGCAGTTCCGCGTGGTCGCCGTTATAACCCTTGAACGTCGGCGGCGTGGGACCTGCGAAAACATAATGGTCCGCCTGGAGCTTAAACAAGCCTGACGGCATGGCCGTGCCGGGATCGATCAGAGCCGGATCGAGGATCCAGTGCCGGGCCCAATCGGGCTTGAGCCGGTCGGCAGCCAGCAAGAAATTCGGCGCCGTCGCATACTGGTCGTGGGACGGGGACCCGATCGCATGGCATTTCAAGCAGGGCGCTCCGGGACTGGTAAACAGCGCCCTGGCCATGGCGATTTCCTGCTCCGTGAGCGGCTCCTGCTTCACAGGGATGTAAGGCATAGGTTGTTGTGACAGCGCCTGGAAGAATCTTACCAGTTTGCGAATCTCGATCGGAGAGAAATAGAAAGTCGGCATCCGCAGTTTCAAGTAGCTGCGCACGCCGTCGCGATCGGTATCCTTCTCACTCAAAGCAGGGTTGGCGAGAAACCTGGCCAGCCACTCGGGGTTGACGCGCGCTCCTTCCGTCAGCAGACGGGGCGGCAACTGGCCCTTGCCATCGGGCGTCTGGTACCGCGGCATTGTCATTACCACGCTGCTTTGGCCAAGCGTGAACTGGTGGCAGCCCATACAGTTGTATTTCTGGACGATCCACCAGCCTTCCTGGATATCGCGGCGGTAATCTGCCGGGCGGTAGAAATACCGCTCGGGGTACTGCGAGGTGACACTGCCCATCAGAAATGTGGTAAGAGCCCGGATTTCGCCCGGCTTGTTGTCGAAATCAAAATCCGGCATCTTCAGCTCTTCGCCTTCAGCCTTGATCATCCCCTCATCGAACAGCTCCGGCTTGGCCAGCTTGTGCTCGAAGAAGCCCTTGTGACTGTACCAATCCTTCGCTTTGGCCTGCTTGATGAAGAGGGCGAAGTCCATCTGCTCGAGGGGCTTGCTCCCTTCCGCCGTTATTTCGGTTCCGATTCTTCCCTCATTCTCAAGGCCCGCAATCTCATGACATCCTGCGCACCCGTAACGCCGGACGATTTCCTCTCCCTTGGCCTTCATCTTGGGGTCGTTCAGGTAAGGAGCCGGCGGATAACTGGAGGGATCTTTCTCCTTCAAAGTCGTGAGGTAACTGGCGATGTTCCGCGTTTCATCCCAGGATAGCCTGAGATTCGGCATGGGGGTCATCTGCTCGACCAGCAGCTCGTGACCGTCGTTCGGACACTTGGAGTGGTCGAGGTCGAAGACGAAGGGCAGGCCATGTTTCTGGTAATCATCCGCCGTCAGGTCGCGTTTCTCATAAGGGCAGTAAGGGTTCGTACGCTGGCGAGGATTATGAATCCAGCGAACCAGGTAATCGTAGTTATCCTTTTCTCCCACCCGGCTGAGATTGGCGGCGAACCACCCGCCCACGGCATTCGACCCTTCGCCCACCGAGTGGCATGCCAGGCAACCGCGCGTTTGGAAGCTTTCCTTCCCCTTCACAGGATCACCCGCAGGCTGCTGGGGGAGTTGCCCGCTGAGTCCGCTCTGCCAGATGAATGCTGAAACGGCCGGCAATTCATCTTCATCCAGGCGGAACCGGGGCATCTTGGTTGTAGGCCGGAAGGCATGAGGGTTTTCCAGCCAGACCGGGACCCACTCCGGCCGGAGCTTCATGCGAACCTCTTTGAGATCAGGCCCAATCTTCTTCACGTCCTGCATCAAGTTCTTGGCGCGCAGGTTTTGCTGGTCGATTTGCAGGTTGATCTTGCTGATGGAAACTTGAAGCTCGCTGGCCTTCATGTAGAGCTTCTGCGCGGTGTCGTTGTCAGGAGCTTGGTCGCCCGCCAGGATGCTCTTTTGCACCTCCAACTTATCTTCCGCGCCCTGCCTCTCCAACTGTTCAATGGCACGCTGGGTGGAGAGCAGCTCTTCCGGCTCGGCGTCATATCCCTCGTAACGATGACAGCCCATGCAGCCCCGCCACTCGAAGAGTTGCTTCCCCCGTGAGAGGGTCGGAGCATGGTCGAGGACCATGTCGCTCGCATGGCATTGCTGGCATCCGGCCTCGACATTTGCCATGGGATGGAGCGGCCAGAGCCAGTGCTCATCGTGCCCATGGGCCTTTTCCAATCGGGCGATTTCCATGCCATTGCCGTTGTGACAAGGCGTGCATCCGAATCGGTCCGGGTCGTGGATGCGGAGTAGATCTGAATCAGGATGCGAGGTGAAGGCTGCGGACATGGAATCTTTCATTCTACCCATGTCCTTGCGGGTCATCACGGCCGGCTCGCGAATGCCCACGTGGCAGGTCTCGCAGCGGTCCACAATCCCGGCGTCAGGGTTGTTGATCTGCTTGATCTCCACCGTGAAGTCTTCGTTCTTTTTCTCAAGCCCCCGCAGAGCCTCGACCGTTAGCCCGTCAATGTGGTCTTTCACATAAGAATCAACCTGATTTTGCAACTCCGAAACAGGGTGGAGCAGGCTCGCTTTTTCAAGCAGGAGTCTTCCTTTCTCCTGCTGCAAATCGTTGAACTTGTCCTCGAGCTCGTCGAAAGTCAGCCGCAGCGTCTCTTCCTTGGCGCCGCGCTGGGCAGGAGGAAGGGTCACCTCGAAAGGGCCGCTTTCGTACTTGTCGAGATCTTTCTGAAGCGATTGTTTGCTCCCGCGGTTGGAGGTGTGTTCAATGACGTATATCTGAGAGCCCACGTAAGCTCGCGCCGTGGTGAGCATATTGAGGACCGCGGCGGTGCGAGCCTCCACCTGCGCTGCCTGCGCGTCCAGATCCTTAACCTTAGGCGCCGTTTCCTTCTCCATGCCCTCGAGCTTCTGCTCGAGCGCCAGGAACTCCGGAGAGTTCTCAATCGTCTTTTCCTTGGCGCGCTGAACAGGAACCTGCTTCTTCAGAAAGGCGCTGTAGCGCTGGACAAATGCCCGCTGGTAAGCCTTCCAGGGGCGCAGCCCAAAGAACTCATCATAGAGAGACCACACCAGGGTTATGAGCAGAAGTACCGAGGCGATGAGGAGATACACCGCCAGGGACTGGCTTAGGACCGGGTCTTTGTCCGGCGAGTCAGGCAAGCCGTACCTCCCGGGGTTGATGGGGATTGGACGTTATACGTTGAACCATGGAGTAACCCAGATGTACTTGATCCGGAACAAATGTCGAATCAGAATCTTGATTGGCAACAGCGACATCATGGTCAAAAAGACTTGCATGGTTGCGTACTGAAGGAAACTCATGCGCGCATAAACTTTCCGATTGAAAGCCGTGGCCGTGATGATCTTGTGCAGCCCGAAGCCCGCTGCGGCAAAATACAGTCCCATGGCCATCGCGCCCAAGGCGATTTTTCCCCACATGGCGGTTATGCCAAAAAGATCGGGGAGGTCGCGGTTCACCTCGAACACCACGCGGCTCGGATCCCAGGTCTGCCCCGGCCAGAACCACACCCATCCCGGGCCGCGGATAAAGGTGCCGATGACCACCATCAGCAGCCACAGAAGCATGAACCCCACACAGAACGTCCCGATGGCGAATTTCCTCTGCTTCAGCGTGTAGTAGCCTGAGCCCAGCGGATTGGCGTCGATATAGGGGATAATCATCAGTCCGATAATAATAAGCGTCGGCATCACCACGCCGGCAATCCAGGGATCGAAGTAGACCAGCATCTCCTGAAGTCCCAGGAAGTACCAGGGGGCCTTGGCCGGGTTCATGGTCAGGTTGGGGTTGGCAAGCTCCTCGAGCGGGGCATTAAGAGTCAGCGACCAGACCATCAGAATAACGGTCAGAATAATTGCCGCCAGAAATTCAATGCGCATCAGGTAAGGCCAGGTTTGGACTTCCCGCGCCCAACCGGGCATCCAGGGCTGCGTCTTGCGGTGATGTGTCTTGGCAAGTTGCGGATCAGCTTCAAGTTGCGCAATCAGCCGATCGTTGGCGCGGGCCTGCCGAATAGCATACCAAGTATAGAAAGGCACTAGAAAGAGAATGGCGACAATGGGAACGTTATCGGGGGCGGAGACGATTTCCCAGAGTTGATGCCAGTCCATTTACGAACCCTCATCGAGTCGAGGAGTCGAAGAGTCGACGGTAAAGGGCAAGCGATAAAGAGTCTGAGTCTAGTTTTTCGTTATCCTTCATCTTTATCCTCTGCCGTTTATCCTCTGTCCCTTGCCTCTTTTCTTCAACTACCCTTTACGCTCATATCCTTCTTCGACTCTCCACCTTTCGACTCCTTAACTCCTCGACCTTTCGACTTCTCGACTCCTTGACTCCTTGACTTCTCGACTTCTCGACTCCTCGACTCCTCGACTCCTTGACTCCTTGACTTCTCGACTCCTCGACTCCTCGACTTTTCGACTCCTCGACTGCCCTTAAAATTTCCTTTCCGGCTTAATCTCGGATTCCAGCATCATCGGAGCCGGCCCGGAGATTCCACCGTCTTTCCTCACTCGCCAAAAGTGCACGCCCATAAATGTTGCGGCAATAAGAGGAATGGCGAGGCAGTGCCAGATATAGGCTCGAAGCAAGGCGTTGGCGTCCACAATCGAGCCGCCGAGCAAGGCGAAGCGCACATCGTTGTATGCGGTCATTCCAAGTTGCGGTCCAAAAGGCCCCTCGTGCCCGAGCAGCGGTGTTGCCCGCGCCATATTGGTTCCCACCGTGACCGCCCAAAACCCCAACTGGTCGTCTGGCAGAAGGTATCCGGTGAAGGAAAGGAGCATGGTCAGCACTAGCAAGACCACACCCACGCACCAGTTGAATTCCCGCGGCTTCTTATAGGAGCCGGTCAGGAAAACTCTGAACATGTGCAGCCAGACCGCAATAATCATCAGGTGCGCGGCCCAGCGATGCATGTTCCTGAGCAGCCTGCCGAACGGAACATCGTTCATCAAATAGACGATGTCGCGATAGGCCTGCCCTTTGGAGGGGTGGTAATAGAACATCAGCAGCACGCCCGTGATGGTCAGGACAAGGAAGAGATAAAACGTCATGCCGCCCATGCCCCACGTGTAGTTGTATCGCACGGCGTCGCGGTTGATCTTGGCCGGATGAAGGTGGAAGAAAACGTTTGTGAGGACGCTCAGGGCCCGGCTGCGCTCGCTCTCGTCGTGCTTGACGCGGAAGATCGACTTGTAGAGCTGGGTCTTCTTTGGCTTCTTGAGGCTCTCAAGGTCTTCTTTTGCCTTTTCCTTGAGAACCTTGACGTCCTCCTGGACTTCCTCAAGCAGGCCGGCAAGACCTCTCTTTTCGGCGTTATCGTTCGGCTCGTCAGCCATCCGTGCTCTCCGAGTGGCTAGTGGTTAGTGGCTAGTGGTCAGTCACTTACCTGGTCACTATCGTGCCATTGCCCTTCGCCGGTCATTGACCAACCCGACCAATGACTAACCACTAGCAACTGACCACTAGTGTAGTGTCCACTAATTGAGTGGACAATGTAGCGCCGCCGTCCCGGCGGCATCTGCCGGCAGGATGCCGGCGCTACGAGAACGATCGTTGTCCAGCTATTTCCTGGACACTACACTAGCAACTGCCCTTCACACTAGCCACTAACCACTAGCCACTGCTTTTATACTGTTATAAAGGCGCCGGGATCATCAAAGTGGTCCGGGCCGCCCTGGCTCTTGAACCAGGAATACAGCCGGCTGGTGTCCACCACGATCTGCCCATCGGCGGTCAACTCCACGTGGGCGCGATCCATGGGCCGTGGCGCCGGCCCTTCAAAGTTGACCCCTTCGGGAGTGTAACCGCTCCCGTGACAGGGGCATTTGAACTTGTCCTCGGCGGGCTTCCAATCCGGCGTGCAACCCAGGTGCGTACACTTGGCAAGAATGCAGAAAAGGCGGGGAGGTTCTTTGACAACCCAGATTCGGTAGGCCTGCTTGTATTTCTCATTAACCCCGATCTGGAAATCCGAAGGATAACCGAGGACGTGAACCGTGTCCGGCTCAAACAGGGCGCGCGGGAAGAAAAAGCGCAGGAACATCAGGAAATTAGCGATGACGAATCCCCACACGCAACTCCAGATAATGCGCCGTCGCAGCTTCCCTGAGCCAGGCATGCCTTCGGCAGGAGTGCTTGCAGGTTTGGGCGGAGCGGCCGGCTTTGCAGCCGGCTTAGCTGGAGTAGCGATAACACCAGACTCCGAAGCCTTCGCTGAGGTCGTGGAAGGCGTACCATCCGCATTCGACATGCCCGAAGCTCCTCTAATAACGGGGTGAAACGGATATTTGTTTTCGAAGCAAGCCCGAAGAAATCAACTATAAATGAAAGCTCAAGAACGTGTCAACGTCTCGTAACAAAAAGTTAGCGAGGCAACAGCACGGTATGTGGTAGGTGGTAGGTCGTATGTGGGGGCGGAGGGTCTCTCCCCACCTACCACCTGCCATCTACCACCTACCAGATCTACTGGGTCCAGTCCAGGATCACCTTTGCGGCCTGACCGGACAGCATGACGTCGAACGCCTGCTGAAATTGCGTGTAGTGGAAACGGTGGGTGATGACCGGCTTGATATCGAGGCCGGATTGTAGCATCACCGTCATCTTGTACCACGTCTCGTACATCTCGCGGCCGTAAATGCCCTTCAGGGTAATCATGTTGAAGATGACCGTATTCCAGTCGATGACAATCTCTTCGGCAGGAATGCCCAGCAACGCGATGCGGCCTCCATGCGCCATGTTCGCCAGCATGTCTCGGAAGGCCGATCCGTTGCCCGACATCTCCAGGCCCACATCGAATCCCTCCTTCATGCCCAGTTCCTTCTGCACCTCTTTCAGCTCGGTTTCGCGCGGTTTCACCGCCATTGTGACTCCCATCTTGCGCGCCAGTTCCAGCCGCCACGGGTTGACATCCGTTTGCACCACAAAGCGAGCGCCGGCGTGCCGCACCACCGCTGCCGCCATCAGACCGATGGGTCCCGCACCCGTGATCAGCACATCCTCGCCCAAGACGGGAAAGGCGAGCGCGGTATGTACGGCATTGCCAAAAGGATCGAAAATGCAGGCTATCTCGGGGTCAATATCGGGGTGATGCACCCAGACGTTGCTCATGGGGACCGAGATGTACTCCGCATAACAGCCCGGCCGGTGCACGCCCAGCCCTTTGCTGTGCGCGCACAGGTGGCGCCTGCCTGCCAGGCAATTGCGGCAACGCCCACAGACCACGTGTCCCTCTGCGCCTACGAGCTGACCGGGGAGGAAATCGGCAACGTTTGACCCGACGTTCGCCACCTCGCCCACAAACTCGTGCCCGACAACCATCGGTACCGGGATGGTTTTGCTGGCCCACGCGTCCCATTTCAGAATGTGCAGGTCGGTGCCGCAGATGGACGCCCGGCGCACCCGGATCAGCACATCGTTGATGCCGATCTCCGGCGTCGGCACTTCCTCCAACCATAGACCCGGTTCCCGCCTGCTCTTCACCAGAGCCTTCATTTTCTTGGGAATGGTTTCGCTCACTTGTACCCTCCGCAACGATAGCCTGAGTCTGGCACTATAGCAGGTCGCGACAACGATTCCAATCGGGGTGGCGCGCGTCGCCCCTGCGCCCATCCTACCCAGGTTGTCAGGGGAAAACAAAGACGCGTAGCGGGCCAGTTTGGGGCAGTAGCGGCGAGTTTGTCCGTCAGCTGACGGACCATGTGGTCCGTCGGCCGACGGATAAAGCCGCCTCTACATCAAACTGTACCACCGCCCCAAAAGGGGACTTGACAGCCTCTCTGCAATAATGTAGCCTACTATGAGCCCTCCGGGAGGGTTCCCCGGCGGGCCACTCATGGCTCCAGGAGCTGCCCGATGGAAGTCCTGTCTCCCCAACCGCAAGCCTCGCCCGAAATACATGCCCGCCGAAGAGGGCGGAAGCCCGGAAAGCCTTTGACCGCTCGCGAGCTGGCCACGCGCCGCGCCAACCTCGAGAAAGCCCGAGCGGCCTTGAGCGAAGGCTACCGGCCCACCGAGAAGCGTCTCCGAGCCAGCCGTGCCAATCTCGAGAAAGCCATCGCTGCCCGGCGCAGCCCCCAGGGCAATGCTTCGGCGCGGCTCAATGCCCTGAAGCATGGCCTCTTCGCCAGGCGGACGCTGGCCGAGAGCGTGGACCGCCTCGGAGAAGACAAGGAGGAATTTGACCGGCACCTCCGCCTTTCCGAGCGCGCGTTCGCTCCCGGGGATGAAGAAGAGAAGCGGCTCGTGCGCGGGATCGCGGAAACTGTGTGGCGGCGGCTGCGCTTTTTCCGCGCCCAGGCCTGCTGGGAGAAGGAGAAGTTGCAGAGCACGTTTGCGGAAGCGCCGCCGCCGGACCCATCCGACCTCGACGACACCGTAGCCCGCGCCAACGGCCTGACCCTGGCCCTCATGGAATTTCAAGCCTTCTACCGTGAGCTGAACAAGCTCGAGTCACAAGTGGAGTTCTGGCTGCGCAAGCTGATCCGAAAACGCTCTCACGGCAAGCTCCGCTGGAAAGGCTTTAGCCGGCGCCGTGACTCATTGATGGAGAGGTCTCGAAAAGAGGAGCAAATCGACCGGTTTGTCGAATACTGGGACGCCCTGTCCCCGGACGAGCAAACCGCAGTGCGGGAGGAAGTCCGGAAAACGGTCGATGCCAAGATGGTCGACTGGGAGAGAGAACAAAGCACAGGGGGCTAGGAAGTGGGCAGATATGTCCGTCAGCCGACGGACTCCTCTGCGGCTCTTCGTCGGGATATGAGGCCGGCCAATGGCCTCTTCGCACACGGAACGAAAAGCCACTGAGGAACCCAAAGTACGCGTTCCTGTGCGCTGACGCCGGTATATCAGGATAGCCACCCCAGGAAGTCCGCAGGTCTCACTCCGGCGTCGCGGAGTATCTTAGCCAAGATACCGCGACCGAGGTCCTCACCCTTGTGATCAGGAACGGTCGCGGTTCGACCGTCGTGATGCCGAAAGAACCTGTGACTGCCCTTCTGTCGCACCTGGACAAACCCGAGGGACTCAAGAAAACGAACGACCTCGCGCGCCCGCACAGGATGGAGGCGGCTCAAGCGCTCACCTCGACCTGTTCGAGCGCGACGAACTTCATCCGGGGCGCGTCTTGTTCGGCGAGGCAAAGGGCAATCACTTCTCGAATTCTCGGCGCCAGTTCTTCCAGCGTGCGTGCTTGGGTGTAACAACTCGGCAGTGAAGCGACAGTCGCCACGTAGTAGCCGTCTTCATCCTGTTCGATGACCACAGTGAACTGTCTCACCCGGCGCTTGGCTGCGACTTTTTTCATGCTTTGATTATAGCGTACAATTCAAGCGGCATGTGATTTGGAGACGCAATGGTCTGCGAAGAATCGCAGCGCCATCAGGCCTCCACCGCGAATTCAGCGAGGTCACGGGCGTAATCCAGGCACGCAGCGATCTGGTCACGGGTGGCTGGCGCAGACCCCCGTTCTTTGGGGTCTGTCATGATGGGCCTACGGCCCACGAAAGTTCATGAAAAACGTACCGGGTTATGATAGTAGCGGTCGAGAGCGGTGAGATCGTAATCGCAGTGGAGCGATAGAGGCCGTGGGTCTGTCTG
>Ga0326728_10025205_pt1 | contig 10675 bp, 11 predicted proteins | sample MB3enrmetagenome_FD_207602 | JGI IMG/M metagenome (GOLD analysis project Ga0326728, IMG submission 207602) | Lab enriched peat soil microbial communities from McLean, Ithaca, NY, United States - MB31MN | ecosystem: Environmental > Terrestrial > Soil > Wetlands > Peat | place: USA: New York...
CAATGCAGATTCAAGCTTCGTCTTCTCTTCCATGCGCTCTCCTAATGTCTTCCAACCCCGTACCGGGCCCATCAGAATTGAATTTCGCAATCCTGAGGGCACATGCGGGACACGGCTCGGAGGTTCGTCACCGTAGAAGTAAGAGGCAAATCCGCTGAAGAGAAGCCACTCCATCTTATATGCCACTGAACTGCCGGACGGGCGAAGGCTTTGGAGCGCTGATTGCGCCTGCTAAGCCTCCGCCCGCCCAAACGACATGAGCCTACGTTTGGGGCTAGTTGCCTAGCGCGGTCTTTTCTTTTCCCGCCTCGGCGCCAGCCGCAGCTTTTTCGATGAAGTGAGCGACAGCCTGCGGCTGCGACACATACACCGCGTGGCTGCCCTTGACCTCGACGACCGTGGACCCAGCACGTTTGGACATCATGCGCTGGGCATCGGGCGGGATCATTTTGTCATCAGTCGAGATTAGGTACCAGCTCGGCTTTGTTCTCCACGCCGCTTGGGTGACGGCACCGTTGAGCGCATCGAGGCCCCATGGGACTTGAGAGTCGGCCATGAACGAGGCAATCTCCGGAGTCACGTCTCCGGCGAATGAGGCCGGAAACTTCGCCTTATCGAGCATGAGAAATCCATCCTGCGGCGGCAGGATGGGCGGAACGGGCGCGCCGGGCGGCGGATCCTTGAGGAGAGATCCCACCGACTCGCCCTTATCCAGCGCGAACGCCGTGACATAAACCAAGCCAACCACTTTCGGATCGTTACCTGCTTCCGTGATGACGGCTCCGCCGTACGAGTGGCCGACCAGGATCACTGGGCCGTTCTGCGCAGCGATCGCGCGCTTGGTGACCGCTACGTCGTCCGTCAGCGAGATGGTCGGATTCTGGACAATCGTGACCGTGTAACCAGACTTCTTCAGGGCTTTGTAGACGCCCTCCCAACCGGACCCGTCCACAAAACCGCCATGGACGAGAACGATGTTCTTTACGTGTGTCGATGTGTTCGTTTGTGACATAACTTCCTTTCCCGTGCCGAGCGCCATTGCCAGGATCGGCAAGACCGCGAAAATGAGTCGTCGTGTGGGTAACACTGAGCTGCTGATCATACTTATCCCCTCCCTACTCTCATAAGGTTATGCGTGCGGCCGTTTTTGAAACACCCTGGAAACTACAGAATTCGACCTGGATTTTTCTACAGTGTGGAACGGGTGGGAGTTAGTTGTGGTGAGTGACGGGATGGCGCCGCGATCAATCGCCCTGGAATGGTGGGACGGGCCGGCGAAGGAGGGTCTTCAGTTTGTTCAGAAGAGTCGCGGGAGATTTTGTGAAGGCGATGCGGGCCGGCACGACGATGGTGACCTCGGTTCCGGAATTGGGTGAGCTGACGACCAGGAGCTTGCCACCAATGCGGGCGGCTCGCTCGCGCATTCCCGGCAGACCAAAGTGTCGGTGTTTACCTTGATTTGAGATTGCGGGATCTATGCCGACGCCATTGTCCTTGACGCATACCGCCAGCTCCTTCCCGTAGCGCAGACTTACGTCCAGTCGAGTCCCATTCGAGTGTGTATAGGCGTTGCGAATGGCCTCATACGCAATCCGGTAGATTTCGTCACGCACCACTGGATGCATCTCCTTCGATTGGCCGACCGCAGAGAACGAGACCTCCATCCGGCTTAGCATGCGGGTCTCTTCCGCCGCCCGCTTGAATGCTTCCGCCAGATCATTGGTCTTGGTAGTTGAGGTACGAAGCGAGTTCAGGGCCGCTCGCCCTTCCTGAATCGCCCGTTCGAGCCAGACTGAAAGCTGTTCCATCGCTCTTCGCATGTGGGCGGAGTCGGATAAATCTTCGAGAGCGTTGTCGGCGACCAGTTTGCTGCCCTGAAGCGTCTGCAGGAAAGTATCGTGGAGTTCCCGCGCCATGCGCGTCCGCTCCGCCAGCCGCTCATCGAAGCGAGCGCTGAGTACCTTTTGCATCTGCCGCATCCTGAGGCTGATCAGTGCCCAGAGCAACAGGAGCCCGGCAGAAACGGAAAGGACGTAGAACAATCGGGTCTGAAACCATGCCGGTGCGATGGTGAAGGCGAGGTCGGCACCTGTCTCGTTCCAGACCCCGCTGTTGTTACATGCGATCACGCGGAAGCGATAGTGGGATGGGGGCAGGTCGTTATAGAATGCCTGGCGCCGTGTTTGGGCTTCCTGCCAGTCAGAATCGTGGCCCTCCAGCCGATAGCGGAAGCGCACTTTTTGGGGCGCGGTGAAACTCATTGCGGTGTAGTCGATTTCGAGACTGCGCGTACGGGGGGGCAGATTGATTCCCGTCGATGGCGAAAAGGTTTTGCGGTCGGCGATGAGTTGTTCCACCTGGACGGGCGGCGGAATGTTATTGATGCGCAAATGATTGGGATCGAGCATCTGGACCACGGTCTCAGTTGCGAACCACAACCGTCCATCGGGCGATCGAGAAGCGCGAGGCTGAAACGGTGTACCGAAGGTTCGCGCGCCATCAAACACATCGAGTGTTTCGACGGTCCCAATTGTGCGATCGTCGGTCCACCACTTGTCCAACTGTGAGCCGGAAAGATGAAGGACGCCACATTGCGCGTATAGCCAGGCTCCTCCGTCCGGTTCGGAAACCAGACTGTACAAGTTGTCGCACGGGAGACCGTTTTGAGCCGTAAGACGTTTCACCGTCCCATTGCGCTGGTAGACCAATCCGGCCGGAGTCGCCCCCAGTACGGAGCCGTCCGGGCGAACGAAAATCTGTGACGTGCGTGGGCTGTGCGGTTTGCGCGTCGAAAATATGTCAAGTCGCCCATTCCGATATCGAGCCAAACCGTCGCCCCCTTCGATGAGCCCCAGCCAGATCCCGCCGTTCGGATCGGCGGCGATAGAGAATGCGAGCGGGAATTCGGGGGGGAGGAATTCCTCTCTCACTGATCGGTCCAGAATTCGAACGAGCTTCTTGGGTGGCCCGATCGTCTCCGCCCAAATGTTGCCGTCCCGATCGTCAGATAGCGCGACCACAGGGCCGATGGCATGGCCTTTTATGCCGGCGATTTCTTCGAACCTCCCTTCTTTATAGACATAGAGGCCGTCGTCGATCCCCACCCACAGTTGTCCGGTGCGATCTTCAAACAGGGACGTGACCCTCTGTCCCGCTCCCAGTCGCACCACGTCGAACTTATCGCCGCGAAGGCGGTCCAGCCCGCCATGGTTCCCGATCCAGACCGTGCCATCGCGCCCGGCCAGGACGGAACCGGCTTCACCGGAGCTCAGTCCATTGCGGATGGAAAAGGTGAGCACGGAAACATCGCGAAAAGAATCGATGCCTTCCGACGTGGCAACCCACAGGTTGCCTTCGCGATCCTCGTAAAAGCCAGTCACGCTATCGCCGGACAACCCTTCCGCGCTCGTGAAGTGTTCTGCCTTCCCGTCGTAAATCCGGAAAGCTCCCTCAGTTTCGCTGCCGACCCAAAGAGTATTTTGACTATCTACATACAATGAAGTAACTTCGATTTGCTCTCCGTTGAGTTCCGTGGCGGCAAATGGCTGCCAGGAACCGTTGGTCAGGTGCTGCAGTCCCAAACCCCGGCCTTTGCGGTTAATCCCCATCCATAACGAGCCGTCCCGGGTGAATGCGAGAGCCTGCAGGCCGGTTAAGCCTTGAGCCGATTTCAACCCAGGCGGAGTGAATGTGCCTGGTGAACCCGGTCCCCAGCGAAAGAGGGTGGCGGAGTCGGTAAACCAGAAGTTCCCTTCCAGGTCCTCGGCTAATGGACCGGCGTATGGAGACATGATTCCATCGGCTTTTCCCTTGCACTGGATACTGTCGCCGACGACGTGGCATAAGGGTCCGCTGTCGTCGCCAACTCTGGATCGGGACATCCAAATGCTCTTGTCACGGTCTTGGACGATCGCATTCACTCGTCCCACGACATCCGTGAAGTTGGTCAGCACGCCGTCCTTCAGGCGCGCAAGATTCAGCCCGGTCCCAATCCACAAACTTCCGTCTGATCCTCCCAAGAGAGAGAAGATCGCGCTGGACAGCAGCGCGCCGTGGGCTGGAACGAAGGGTGTGAAGCGAACACCGTCGAAGCGAAACAGTCCATTTTGGGTTCCGATCCACAGGTAGCCGTCGGTTGTCTGGGTGATCGCGATTGGCGAGCCGCTGAAGAAGCCGTCCTGGACCCTCCACGCGGTATGGCCGTATTGGGAAATGTGAATTGCGGGGTCAACTGCCCAGAGCGAGTTCGAGACGCAGAACAGTAGCAAAACGCGAACCGGACTCGACCGTAGGATCTGCAAGTTCTCAACCTCGTTGCCACGCCCGCCCGCTTTCTCGCGGTTTAAGCCGCCGGGCTTAACTGGTGCTTACGAGCGATTTCGACTTTTCACACCAGTATAAAGATCCCAGGAGCATAGAATATACGCTAGTCCGTCCCTGGCTTTCGCGCTACATCAGGAACAACAGCGACGATACTGTGGTTTTCTATAGGTGATCCCGTCAGATTTGTAGAAGGCCGCGCCGGACTGCAATCGTTACCGCGTGAGTCCGGTCATTGGCTCCGAGCTTATCCACCAGATTCTTGATATGGAAATTGACAGTTGTCTCGGCAATGGATAGCTCGGCCGCAATCTGCTTGTTGCGGTGTCCGTCCCGAATGAGCCGAAGAACTTCCAGTTCCCGGCCGGTAAGGTCATCCTCGCCCATATGCTCCGCCAGACGGGCCGCCACCTCCGCGGGCACATGCCGATTTCCCGCGTGAACTGCGCGGATCACAGCCAGCAATTCGTTCTTGGGCATGCTCTTCAGGACGTAAGCGGAGGCACCTGAACGCATAGCGCGTTGAATCTCACCATCTGCATCTGCAGTAGTCAAAACAATGATGCGCGCGTGGGGAAACTCACCGCGAATAGCGACGAGCGCGTCAGTGCCGTCGATGCCTGGAAGCCGGAGATCCATCAGGGTGATGTCCGGACGGTGACGGCGGAACTCTTCCAAAGCTTCGGCGCCATTCCCCGCTTGGGCAACCAGATGCATGTCGGGCTGGGACGCAATAATCGTGTTCAAACCTTCGCGGAAAACCGGATGATCCTCGACGCTCAGTATGCGGATGGGCGGACGAACCATCGTAATTGCCCCCTCCAATGCGACGATTGTACTAAACTACGGTCCAAGTGTGAGCTGGTTGACCGGTGGTGGCACGAAAGGTGCCCACGTGAGATCTCGGCGCGGGTCTGGCGGGCTACCTCAGTGAAGCGGCATTCGATGCGGTTTGCGAGATCAGGGACGATAAGCGGCTTCCGAATCGTTATCTTCGAAAGCCACTTGGCCGGATAAACGCCTTGCTCGTTGAAGTGACGTCCCAAATAGCTCCTGGATGGTCGGCAATCCGTGCCTAAAAGCATCTGGAAGGTTCCAGTGAACTATCGGTAGCAGCCTGTTAACTCAAGGGTCTCAATGTGTCAGGCGCGAATCGAGCCATATTTTTCAAGCCATTTTTCATAGACTTACAAGCCTTCCTCTCTCCTAACAACCATCACAAAAACCAGGCTGTGGGAACTTTTTTGGGGATTACACTCCAGAATAGGGAATAACACTACGGAGAATCCGAACAGAAAGTGTACGGAAATCCGAACAGAGCGAAGCGGAGAAATACGCGCGGATGCCGGAGTCTGTCCTCTTCGATAACGGCCTGTCGGTCACCGCGCGCTGCGTCTACGGGGCGCTGGCGCGGTATGTACCAAGGGGACCGCGGTGAAAATCGGGCAGCGCCGGATTGCAACGCTCTTGGGTGTTCACCTGGAGACTGTGAATCTGGCAATTCACGAGCTGGAAGAACGCCAGCATTGCGATCAGAGGCGAGGGCAAGGCTCGCCGCATTTACCATCCAGTTTCGTTGGTTTTCGGCAAGAAGCAGCGAGCGGGCGTCGAAGAGGTCATCAGCAGCCCAGCGGAGGAGTAGGAATCGCGGCCTTGGCTCGCTCGCGCTCCGACTTGGAGCGGAACTTGGTTGGATTCCATTCTATACTTGGGGGCAACCCGTTCATGTGCGACCCTGCCTCTACCGGTTCATCGGTTCCGTTTCGCGTTCAGGCGTATGTCGACACGATCATCCACATGTGTGCCGATAGCGGATGGGCGCTAGTCAGTGTGGTTCTGTTCGGCAGCGCCGCAATCGGCGGCTGGGTGGAAACCGTTTCGGACGTGGATCTCATTCTGGTTGTCCCTGACACCGCCACAGATGAGGATATGGACCGCCTTGGCAGCGAGGTTGAGCGCATCGAAATCCTTCACCGGGTGCGCAGCCACTCGGCCCATGGCCAACCAGCGCTGGAGAAAATTCCTGGATCGGTTAACTGCTCACGACCGGACGTTCTTTATTTGCACCCGAGGCGACTTGCTGTCGGGGAACATAGGGCGAATCCTCCGTATACTCCCTTCGCAGGCGATATTCGTGGATCGCATCGTGCTCGCCAACTTCGTTGCCTCCGGCATCACAGTCTGGGGGGAAGCGCTGCTCCCGCTCATTCCGGTCGCTTCGATTCGCCGTTTTGACGTCTTCAAGGCGTTGTTCAGCCTGTTCCCGATGGCACTACTGTGCGCGGCGATTTTCCCGCTCCACCCCGGAACGACCAAATACGCTATGGGAGTACTCAAGAGCTCCGTCCACAGCTGCTTCTTCTGCTATGAACTGCGCCGCGCGTCTTTGGAGGAGGAAATCACCTTCTTCGAGCGCCACCTGGGGTCGAACCGCACGCTCATTCAACTGCTGGCTCTGCGTCGCGAGTATCGGAATTCGTTCCCATTCGTCGTCTGCTGCATCCCGATTCTGGTGCGGCTCCACTTGCGGACATCCATCGACAACCGGTTTCCGCGAGAAGCCCGCGGAGTAGCGCGGCACACGAGCGGAGCACCGTAGCGGTTTGAAGATGTCCAATGTGACTTGGGCCAACTCGGTTCACTTCTGAGGTCAGGCATTTATTCGGGTCATGATCGCGTGATGCTGCGCAGATGGGCCACGCTGTACAACTTTGCGAGCAGATCGAAATCCTGGATCGGGCGAGATGTCGTGGGCGGAATATAGAGTGTAAATCCGGCATGGATTTGGTCTGCATATCGTCCCATGTCCTGCAGGGCAAACCGCAGGATGGCCGGGGGCATAATCGGGTGGGGAGCACAGTGGATGGCCGCCACTTCGTGCCGCGGCGGATAGTATCGCCCCAGGTGCGCGATGAAGCGGGTGAAGCGCTCCGGCAGTGATACGTGCGCGCTGTGCAGGCAGGTCTCCAGCGGACCGATCTGCCAAATGAGAGCGGGCACGTCGGACTGCAACGGGCGGCGGCGCAGCAGCAGATCGGTGGCCTCATACATCTGGACTCCGTGCACCACCGGATCGATGCGCAGATCGGCGAAAATCGTGTCGATGGCGGAGATGCCGGGGAGGACGTCGACTCGCAGATTCAGCGCGCGCGCCAGTTCCAGCACCAGGAAGGGTGGATAGGTCGCGATCAGGGGATGACCATGGATGGCGAATGTCACCGGTGGATGATCGAGGGCGGCGTCAACGACGCGGACGGCCATGTGCTCATAGGCACTGACGCGCGATTCGTCTTCGGAGTAGCTTTCTTCGTAAAGCGAGGTGACCCGCGGGCACAGGCCCGCCAGGAACGGTCCGGTGGCGACGCCGGTATCGAGGTACAGCACCTCGTTTGAGGAGCGGAGGGCATGTTCGACCTCGCGCGTCACTTGCGCGGCAGTCCGCAGACCGAGCCCGGCGATCCAAATATCGGTCATGCGGCTTCTCCGCCACGCAGGGTGCGCATGAGCTCGACGATACGCGCGCGGCGGTCTTCACTGGACGCACTGCGCACGGCGGCGACAGCGGCCTCGACGGACGCGGAGCGGAGGTCGCCGGCCACTGGAGGCCCAGGGGGCGGCGCGCTCATATTCGAGGACCGGAGCAGTGCGGCGGACAGACCAATAGCGCCCTGCGCCTCGACGACGGAGACTTGAATGACGGCGTGTAAAGGCGCCAGCGGCTGGCCCGGGAGTGCGGCGCCTGCCGGCGGCGGCAGACTGGCGGGATCGACACCCTCGGGAAGAGGATTCACCCAGGCGGCGTAAACGACTTTGACGATTCGGCCGTTTTCGTATTGGGCGCAGGGGACCAGGGTGAGGGCGAGCGAGATATCCGGCAGCGTGTGCGCCTCGATGACGGCGTGCGGCTGGCGTTGCTCGGCGGGCATGTCCGGCGCAAACGCGGCCGCCGCCGACTGGCGCGTGAGCGCGGCTCCAAGCAACGGCAACAAACGCTGATCTGGTGACCGGAGGATGTCTTTCTCATCTTCGGTGAGATCGAACTCGGGGAACACGTCGTCCGGGGTATCGAGGAGGCGCCGGCGCAGATCGCCATCGAGCGCCGACGCGATAAGTAACCGATCGATACCAGGCCGGGAGATGCCGGGGTCAGACACACCCCGTATGTTAGCAGCCCCGTGGATAAAGAGTTCTAATGTTTCAACGGCCGTTGCGCCCGGGTTCCTTTTTGAACAGTGGGTCGTAATCTCTGATATCCCGGCGCGGGCGTGTACGCTACCCGCCGATTAGGACAGTGAACTCGCCCAACACGATCACGCCGCCGTGCGCCGTCATGTCCATAATCCGGGCCGCCGGTAAACCGCAGACGAGGACGGTAAAGGATCCCAATACGATCACATCCGGAGGTCCTACGCACGTCAACATGTCGGTGACGCGAGCCTGTGGTAGTCCTCCCGTGAGCACTGTGACTGCGCAGGGAGGCAGGATGGGACCGCCGACATGCGGCACAAGTACCGTGAGCATAGGGCAGACGTGCATGTCGGTGGCGCGGGCCGCGGGAAACATGCTCAGTAGTATTTCACGGCTGGGTCTCCCGCGCAAGCCCGTTGGCCGTGTGACGCCTGAACGCTGGAGCCGCATCAAGGAGATTTTCGGCGCCGCTCGCGAGCGGCCGGAATGGCAGCGCGCGGCCTTCCTTGACGCGGCCTGCGACGGTGACGCCGGATTGCGCGCGGAAGTCGCGGCGCTGCTGGCCGAAGGCGTCGTCGACAGCCTCTCAGTCCCGCCGCCGGTCTGATCGGTGGGCGCGAGTATCGGTCCGGGACATGATCGGGCACTACCGCGTCGAAGGCAAACTGCGCGAAGGCGGGATGAGGGCCGTCCCGCGCGAGCAGCGAGTGGTCTTCGGAGGCCATTACCAGATTTCCCCCATACGAAAGAGAGAAGCCCGCCGCGGCGTGAGCCGGGAGGGCGGGAAGGGAGGGTTGCGGGGCACTACAATTTGGCGATGCTGTAGACGCGGGTGCCCCCAAAAGCTGTTCCTCCACTGACCGAGGGGGCTTCTGCACTAGAGCGATCCTATATCGGGGCCGTCGCTACTGTTCCAACTCTCCGGCCTGAAGCCTGCCGAGTGTCCCCACAGATGATGTCCGAACTCGTGAGCCGTGACGAAGGGTAGTTTGATGTTCAGTATTCCGCCGAGTGCGTTGTGGCGATTGAGATGACCTGCGGGAAGTCCCAGCAGGGAGATGACCTGCTCCGTTCGCACGAGGCGTTCAGCGGAATCGCGTAACTGTTCGATCATCGGAATGGAAATGCCGATGAAGTGATAGCCCTCTGATTCGAAGGCGTGTGCGCAGGCCTCTCGCGATTCGAGGTAATCCAGATAGGGCGTGATTGGCAGCCCCATATCGGCCATGGGAGCCTCGGAACGGGAGAATGCATGGTTGAAGGCGGCCCGAGTTTCAATGAGGAACCTTTGGAGGTCCGCCGGAAGCACGCTGATATCTTGCCGTCCCTTAATGTGTTCGACCCCGCGCGGGCGCGGGTTCGTCTGGAAGTAGCGGTAGAAGGTTACGTCTGGCGGCGGCATCGGACAGATACCCCGTATCACTTTAGCAACTTGCGAGAGGCGGCTATAATCTCTCGTCTCCTTGAATTATGGGGCCATCGCCACTTCCAGGCCGGTCTGCACTCGCTCGACAAACCCCCAGCGCCTTCTCCCCGCTGCCCGACCACATCGATGCCTATCTCGCCGGCGCGGAACTCGGCAATGCCGAGGGCCACAGCTTCGTAGAACGATTCGGCATCAACCTCAATCGAGTGCTCGGCCCCATCCGAATCGATGAAGGCGACTTGGCGGCGGGAGAGCGCCATGGCTGGATTACAGAGCGATTTCCGGCTTTTATTCGCAAGTCGATGGAGAGCGCTGGGCAAAAGCAGCTGACCTGCTCCTGCCTCCAACGAATTGACGATAGAATTAGGGCAGACCATGAAGATCTTCATTTCATACGGAGGCCCGACGGACCAAGTCACCGCGCTCAGGCTGCAAGCCTTGGCATCTGTAAACGGCCTCACCGTGTATGTTCCGCCGGCGCATACCCGGCAGATGGCTACCAGGATTTTGTTACCAAAAAGCTACCATGGCTGGGTCAAAAGCAGTGAAAGTGCGTGAAACCAAGCCAAAATTAAAACGGATGCAAGCGATTGGCCGGCAACGGGTTTAGGTTCATTTTGTTGCACTTGCCGATATGCCTGAAAACGGTTTAGCAGGCCGCTGCCCTGGAAGCGACGGTCCATGTAGGACCGGGCCTTGATGAGTAACGAGAAACGCCAATCCAGCAGCCGATCACGTGAC
>Ga0326728_10025208_pt1 | contig 10674 bp, 6 predicted proteins | sample MB3enrmetagenome_FD_207602 | JGI IMG/M metagenome (GOLD analysis project Ga0326728, IMG submission 207602) | Lab enriched peat soil microbial communities from McLean, Ithaca, NY, United States - MB31MN | ecosystem: Environmental > Terrestrial > Soil > Wetlands > Peat | place: USA: New York...
AGCCGTGACGCCTCCGCCATGCCGCCCGTCCGGAATTGGCAAGCCGAGCCCCTGTCCGAGTTGCTCGCGCATATCCGGAGCACGCACCACGTTTACACGCGCGAGGAGATTGCCCGGCTGAGCCCGCTGTTCGACAAGGTGTGCTCGGTACACGGCGCGAATCATCCCGAGTTGCAACGACTGCGCGAAATCTTCGGTGGCCTCGCCCAAGAGTTGACCACCCATTTAATGAAAGAAGAGATGGTTCTCTTTCCGTACATCCTGCGGATGGAAGAGGCGGCGGTGGCAAAAGAACCGATGTTGCCGTCTCCTTTCGGCAGCGTGCGCAATCCGGTGGCGATCATGATGCACGAGCACGACGGCGCCGGCAACGCGCTGCGCAGCATGCGCGAAATCAGCAATGGCTACGCCGCGCCGGCCGATGCCTGTGTCAGCTTTCAGACGCTATACCAGGCGCTGGCGGCATTCGAGGCCGACTTGCACCAGCACATCCATCTGGAGAACAACGTTCTCTTCCCACGGGCGGTCGAGATGGAGCGGGCGCACTGAGAGGGAGCGCCGGTGCGGATACTCTAGCGACGCGGCTCCTCCAGAGAGGTATCCAGTATGAATTACAGAAAATTGTGGATTGCGCTGGGAATGGTAATGACCGTCTCTTTCGCCGTGTTGGGCGGAGTGGGAATCAAGATCCTCAACAGCGCGCCTCCTATCCCGTCTCAGGTTGCCGTCGGAGGCGCGGCGGTTCTGTTCGACGGAGCTGCCATTCAGGACGGACAAGGCGTTTGGCAATCGATCGGCGGCCAAGAGGTCGGCACCGTCTGGGGCCACGGATCGTACGTGGCGCCCGATTGGACGGCGGACTGGCTGCATCGCGAATGCACGTTCATCCTCGACCGCTGGGCGGCGGCGGCGGGCGCCTCGAATTACGCGGCGCTCGGCGTGGAACAGCGGGCGGCCCTCCAGGCGCGGCTTCAACTGCTGATGCGGACCAATACCTACGACCCGGTGGCGCGTACGATCACGCTCGCCCCGGTTCGCGCCGAAGCCTTCGAGCAGCTCGCGCGCCACTACGCCGACGTGTTCTCGAACGGCCGCGGCGAGTACGCCATCCCGCGCGGCGCGATGAGCGATCCCGTCAAGCTGCGCCAGATGAGCGCGTTCTTCTGGTGGACCGCCTGGGCCGCCTCGACCAACCGGCCGGGATCGGACATCACCTACACACAGAATTGGCCCCACGAGCCGTTGGTCGGAAATCAGCCAACACCCGGGACTATCGTGTGGAGCGTAGTCAGTTTTATTCTGCTGCTCGCCGGCGTGGGCGGCATGGTCTGGTATTTCGCTTCGCAGCCGCGGACGGTGGCCGAGGAGCTTCTCCCGGAGAGCGACCCGCTGCTCGGCCTCAAGCCCACCGCCTCTCAACGAGCCACCGTGAAGTACTTCTTCGTCGTGGCGGCGTTGTGGGTCGTGCAGGTCGGGCTCGGCGCCATCGTGGCGCACTACGGCGTAGAGGGGTCCGGCCTGTACGGGATTCCCCTCGATCGTGTGCTGCCCTATAGCGTGGCGCGTACCTGGCACCTGCAGCTTGGCCTGTTCTGGATTGCCACGTCGTGGCTGGCGACTGGGCTCTACGTCGCTCCGGCCGTCGGTGGCTCGGAACCCAGGGGCCAGCGGCTGGGCGTCAATCTGTTGTTCGGCGCGCTGATCCTGGTGGTGGTGGGATCGCTGGCCGGCGAGTGGATGAGCATCGAGCATAAGCTCGGCAACCTCTGGTTCTGGTTCGGTACCCAAGGTTACGAGTACGTTGACCTGGGCCGGTTCTGGCAAATCCTGCTGTTCATAGGCCTGACCTTTTGGCTGTGGCTGATGTGGCGCGCGCTCAAGCCGGCAATTGCCCGGCGAGACCAAAACCATTCATTGCTGCTGATGTTCTTGCTGTCGAGCATCGCTATCCCGCTGTTTTACGCCGCCGGGCTGATGTACGGCGAGCGCAGCAATCTGGTCACGGCGGAGTACTGGCGCTGGTGGGTGGTGCATCTTTGGGTGGAAGGGTTCTTCGAAGTCTTCGCCACCGTGGTGATCGCGTTCCTGCTGACGCGGCTGAAACTGCTCTCGGTGGTCACGGCCACGCGAGCCGTTTTGTTCTCCACGGTGGTCTTCCTGTCCGGCGGGATCATCGGCACGTTCCATCATTTGTATTTCGCCGGAACGCCAAACGTCGTGCTGGGACTGGGGGCGGTTTTCAGCGCCATGGAAGTGGTTCCGCTGGTGCTGATCGGCTTTGAGGCGTGGGAGAATATCCGGCTGGCCCGCTCCCGCCAGCAACATATCTGGGTGGCGGCCTACAAGTGGCCCATCTACTTCTTTGTCGCGGTGGCGTTTTGGAATTTCGTGGGCGCCGGGCTGTTTGGCTTCCTCATCAATCCACCCATCGCGCTGTATTACATGCAAGGCCTGAACACGACTCCCGTGCATGCCCACACCGCGCTATTCGGCGTGTACGGGATGCTCGGCCTTGGCCTGACGCTCTTCTGCCTGCGGGCGCTACGTCCGGGCAGGGCGTGGAAGAACGGCCCGCTGTCGCTGGCCTTCTGGGCGATTAACATCGGCCTCGCGCTGATGGTGCTCCTCAGTATGTTACCCATCGGTTTGGCGCAGACCTGGGCCTCCGTGGAGTATGGAACGTGGTACGCGCGCTCGGCCGAGTTCCTGCATAGCGGGCACCTGAACCAACTGCGCTGGATGAGGATGCTCGGCGACAGCATCTTCGCCCTGGGCGCGCTGGTGCTGGGCTGGTTCGTTCTCGGCCTGCTGACCGGCCACTCCTATCTAAAGAGCGGATACGTTGCCGAAGGTGAATGGGAAGTACGGCAACTCGAGACACCGCGCAAGTAGGGACGCCCATGGCCGCGATGTCCGCACCGCCGATCAAGACGATCCGCAAGAAGCTGGTGAAGCGCGCCGCCAAGGACCGCTCGCAAGCGCTGCGCCGGGCCTTCCAATTGGTCTTTCTGGCGCTCAACGTGTGGATCGGCGTCGAGTTCTATCTATTCGTCCGTTACTACGAAACCGGAGGCCGTTCCGCGTACGCCGTTCGTCCGCCCGGTGTCGAAGGGTGGCTGCCTATCGCCTCTCTGATGAACCTCAAGGTACTGTTCATGTCCGGCGACATGCCCGCCATCCACCCTGCCGGCATGTTTCTCCTGATCGCTTTTCTGGTCGCATCGTGGCTCTTCCGCAAGAGCTTCTGCGGGTGGCTGTGCCCGGTGGGAACCGTCTCGGAGTGGCTGTGGCGCAGGGGCCGCCGCATTCTCGGCCGCAATTTCCGCTTGCCGCGCGCCCTGGACATCGTCTCACGCAGCCTGAAATATATCCTGTTGGGCCTGTTCCTGTATGCGGTCGCCTCGATGCCGGTCCCCGCGATTCGCGCCTTTCTCAGCGGCCCCTACGGGTTGGTGGACGACGTGAAGATGCTCAACTTCTTCCGCTTCCTGGGGCTGACGGGCTTCATTGTCACGGCCATCCTGGTCATCGCTTCGGTCTTGGTCCAGAACTTCTGGTGCCGCTATCTTTGCCCTTACGGCGCGCTGATGGGCGTGGCCGCGCTGGCCAGCCCCTTGCGCATCCGCCGCGATCCCAGCTTCTGCATCGATTGCGCAAAGTGCGCCAAAGCCTGCCCCTCCGCGCTACCGGTGGACCGCTTGATCACGATTCGTTCCGCCGAATGCACCGGTTGCCTCGAGTGCGTTGCCGCATGCCCCGCGGCCGGCGCTCTATGCCTGTCGGCGCCCCACGCGAAACGCGTGCCGGCCTGGATCGTGGCTGCAGGGATCGCCGGGCTGTTTTTGGGCATTTGCGGCTACGCCCGTCTCACTGGTCATTGGCAGACCAATCTTCCCAGCAGCACATACTTCGAGTTGATTCCACACGCCAACGAATTCACGCACCCTTGATCCATACGGGAGGAGAGTGACGGCATCGCCAGGAAGTGCCCACCAGCGCCGAGCGACGGGCAACTATCGCAAATTATTCCCGCGTCACATCAGTTCCAGGACCCGGGCAAACCACAGACCGACTTTCGCCTTGGATTACTGTTGCAAACTCCTCTTCGCACCAGCAAGCGCCCGTGAAGTCCCATTGGCGGAAGTTGACGACAACGGAACTGCTCTACGCGGCTGACGGCGCCTTCTTCCGTGGTGGTCGAGGGCGCGTGGCGGGCCGCGCCGGCGACTACCCGAAGGCGCCCCGCCGCCGCTCGGGCGGCACGCACTGCGGCCGGCCGCGGAGGGAACGCACTGCGCCGCAGCGCACGACCGCCCGGGTCCGCGGGACGCGGCGCGACGTGCGAGATGCAAACCGCCGACATCCGCGCCCCAGCGCACTCCAAGTCAGCGCCGACCGATGCGCTGCCTCCTGTCCGCGGCCCCGCGCTGAGGCAGTGGCGGGCAACGTTGACAGCTTCGATCCGGCCGGTGCGAAGACGAACCTCCACGTGCCAACAGGCCAGGCAATCGGCGGCCTCGCGCGCCCGAGCGCTTTCGCGAGGCGGCGACCGCCCCGCCGCCGCTCGGACGACACGAAACGGCGGCCGGCCGACGAATTGCGCACGCTGCTGCACCGTGGGCCCGACGGCCGGGTCTGCGGGACGCTGCGGGACGTGCGAGATCCGAATCGCTGACATCCCACGCTCCGTGCGGCTGGGTCCGGCTGGCCTGCGGCGGGCTACAACTGCTCGTTCGCGCGTTTTGCATACCGAAGTACGTGCGGGACGTGCCGACTGAAAGCTCGCGTCGATGGCCTCGGCGCGCGGACGACGGAAACGTGGCCACGGGCGGAAGGCGGGTCTAGGCGAGGCAGAGAGCCACAGGGCGGTGCGGCAGTAAGTTTGCTTCAACGATGGGCCAGGCGGCACTCTTCGGGCGGCGACAAGCGGAGGGTGATGACGCCGTACGATACAGCGGTGGTTCACTCCATGAGCTGCCGAATGTGGCTACACACGGTGAGAAGTTGGGAGCCATCCATGCGGCCGATCATGTTGCGGATAACGGTTGCCAATACCGCCGTCGTAGCAGACATGCCGAGGTTGGCTGATTGCTCGATGAGAAAGCCCGCCTTCGCGAGCTTCAGCGGCCTCAGGAAGTAGTAGTCCATGCCGCTGTCGGTCAGTTCCACAATGATGTTGGCCAAGGCATCGCGATGTTTCGTGCTGTCCGTCGCCTTTTCGACAGTGGTGAGGACCGCGAGGGTCTTCGCCCGGAGGCTCTCCGAGTGGTAGAAGCGTAGGAATGGTTGAGGTAAGGGTGAGGACGTCTTGACCACCCGCTTGACACGTGGCTTGGCGGGTGGTTTGGACGGTCGCTGGCGGGACACAGGCACGATCATCTCCTCCATGACAAAGACGAAATGGAATTTCAGTATCAGCGCGCTCGGCAAAACACTTCCATACACGCAAGTAAAGCATCATCTTCTGGACGTCCTCGGCGCTCCAGAAGCCTCTTTGGACAGTCCTCAATATACCTCGGCACTGCTTAGCTTGCGGATCAACAGGGAGGACCGTCGGAGTGGTCCAGCGCGTACGGCGGGCCGGGTCGGCAGCAACTCGTCCCGCCGCCGCTCGGGCGGCGCGCACGGCGGCCGCCTGGCGGCGGAAGACGGCATGGCTCCTCCGGTCCGCACCCGGCGCAGCGCCCGGGGGTTCCGCGACGTGACAGTGGCAGCAACGTGATCGCTTCGATTCGGCCGCGGCGGAGGCGGGCCTCCGCGTAGCCGCCTGTCCGCACCGGCCCACCATGTGTTACCGCGTGTTACGTGCCGGCGGGCCGGAAGCCGGCTCCGGCCGGTAAGGAGTAAGCAGTTTGACCGTGGGGAAGCTTTCGATCTGGCCGCCGGCTTCAATGACTGCCAGACAGCGCCGGACGTCCTGCTCGACAGCGGCCGTTTGCACTCCGCCCCATTCCGGCAAGTAGGCCTGGATCTTGCGTAAACCTTTCGCGAGTTGGCGCGAAGCTCCGATGGCGTTGTGGCGCTGGTGATGATGGAATCCTACCGCGAAGTGGATCAGACTCTGGAGGAACCAGCGCTCAGGCTGATGGGTATCGGTCCAGAGTTCTTCGAGAACTTCGTGGCAGTCATAGAACTCGCACCGATTGAACAGCTCGATGCCCCTGTCGAACAGCGTTTGAGAATTCCGCCGCATTTGTCTGGCCTTAGCCTCAGCCTATCGCAACTGCGTGCCGGCTACGGTCCGGACTGGTACGCCTCAATTGGCCTTGGCGCAGACGGCGCTTTGCGCGACCGAGGCAAATGGATTTCGCGCCGGATACTCCAACATCGCCTACTTCCGTTCCTCCATGGCGAACCCGCTGAAAATCGCGGCCAAGCTCGCTGAGCTGGTCGCCCTCTAGCTCTATTGCCGGGGTGGCCGGCCCCACGTCGCCCTGGCGGGCGCGGCATTCAGAAGGCAAGCGGCAGGGGCGGGCTTGAACGTGTGTCCTCCGGATGCTCGGGATGAGACCCAAAGTCAAACGCCCCTAGCACCTCGCAATTAGCAGCGTCATTCCAATCAGCGGTGTAACCGGAGGAGTTTGCGTAATGTCACTCGCGCTGCTGCGGTAAGCCAGAAATTGCCTTTATTCCCCGGATTTCGCTACAGCGATAACCTTGGCCATCAGTGACGCAACGAAGTCTTGAAAATTCAGTTCCGACGCGGGTTCGCTGTAAACGCCTTTCAATCCATCGCTGGAATTTGACATCAGAAAGCAGGCCGCATCGTACAGGCGCTCGCGTACGAGCTTCGTTAGGAGAATTTCGTAGCGTTTTGCATACGACGCCTCCTTGAATTCCGGGAAGACCTTGAAGTGTGGTTCTCGAGGCCGTACGGGACTAACCGATCCAGTCGCGGACAATCTGATTCCGTCGCGGCGGAGATCACGCGGGGAACTCGCGCAACGGCGCGGCTCTCGGGTCGCCGGCTCGGCCGGTTCAGCAGGCAGAACGGTACCAGGCGGTCACGCGTGTTTCGAGAGCCACCGTGGAGGTTGGCCTGAATCGTCCTCGGAGATATGCGTGAACTGAGGGCTGCGTGCGCACTCGCCCAAAGCCCAGATGCCGGGCGCTGTGGTTTCGAGACGTTCGTTCACCAATTGTGGTCCACGCTCGAGAACGGTGACACGGCTTCCGAAACGGACGAAAGCTTGCGCGAAGCCCTGTTGCCGAAGCGTAAATATTGAAACCGGGGAGATTCAGGCAATGATTAGGAACCCACGCGGGGCGCTCGGTTGCCATCCGTTCCGCTCGAATGAAGTGCGGTTGTGCCTTGTGCTACCCTAGCACCGAAACGTCTTGCTTTTCTTAAGTAGAAGATTTTATGCCGAATCAATCCGGTATGCGCAGGAGGTTCCTGCAGTTCGCTGGCGTGGGCACAACCGCCGCCGTCTTGGCCGCAAAGGCAGACCAGAGCGCGGCGCAGACCGCTCCCGGTCCCGCTTTCCGCGAGAGATTCGATGTGAGAGCTTATGGCGCAACCGGCGATGGAAAGAGCCTCGATACCCACGCGATCAACCGGGCCATTGACGAAGCCGCGAAGGCCGGCGGGGGAGCGGTGATCTTTCCCGCGGGTGAATATCTTTCGTATTCACTTCATCTGAAGAGCAACGTATCGTTGCGATTGGAACAGGGATCTACGATTATTGCCGCCGATTTCCCGGCCGGGGGCGCGGCGGGCGGATACGATCCCGCGGAGCCAAACGAGTGGGACATGTACCAGGATTTCGGCCATAGCCACTTCCGCAACAGCCTGATGTGGGGCGATGGCATCGAGAATGTCGCCATCGTAGGGACGGGCCGCATCTGGGGACGGGGGTTAAGCCGCGGCATGGACGCCCAAATTCCGGGCGTGGGCAACAAGTCCATAAGCCTGAAGAATTGCAAGAACGTCCTGCTGCGCGATTTCTCGATTTTCCACGGCGGCCACTTCGGCATTTTGGCAACCGGGGTCGATAATCTGACGATCGATAACCTGAAGATCGATACTAATCGCGACGGCATGGACGTGGACGCCTGCCGGAATGTCCGCATCTCAAACTGTTACGTGAACTCTCCATGGGACGACGGCATCTGCCTCAAGGCCGATTATGCGATTGGCCGCGCCAAGCAGACCGAGTTCATCACCATCACCAACTGTTATGTGAGCGGATGCTGGGAAGAAGGCACCATGCTGGACGGCAGCTACAAGAAGTTCGGTCCGGAGGTTCGGGTGCCGCATACCGGCCGCATCAAGTTCGGCACCGAATCGAACGGCGGCTTCCGCAACATCACTATCGCGAATTGCGTTTTCGAAGGCTGCCAGGGACTGGCGCTGGAGACGGTGGATGGGGCCATTCTGGAAGACGTGACCATCACGAACATTTCCATGCGCGATATCGTGAGTGCGCCGATCTTCATGCGGTTAGGGAGCCGAATGCGCGGCCCCGACGGCGTTCCCGTGGGAACTCTGAAACGTGTGATCGTCAGCAACCTGGTCTGCTCGAATTCCGTTTCCCAACTGGGATCGATCATCAGCGGGATTCCGGGTCATTTGATCGAGGACGTCAAGATCAGCAATCTTCAGATTTCACATCAGGGTGGCGGGAGCAGAGACGACGCCGCGTACCGGCCGCCCGAATACGAGGAAACGTATCCGGAACCCACTATGTTTGTGGCAGCCCCCCGGCCGAACGGACGCGGCCCCGACGGACGTTGGCATCCCGAGGGGACAGGCATCCGAGGCGCGGGAAGAGGTCCCCAAACGCCTGGAACGCAGGCCGGCAGGGGCGGAATCGCTGCCGGACAATCTGTTCCGGGCAGAGGCGGTTCCGGCGCTCCCGCCATCCTGCACAAGATGCCTTCTCACGGATTTTACGTGCGGCATGTCAAAGGCATTCAGTTCGACAACATCGAGATCCAAACCGAAAAGGACGACTTGCGCCCGGCCTTCGTGTTCGAAGACGTGCAGGATGCCGACCTGTTTCGGATTAAAGCGCCGCATGCGGACGGAGTGCCGGTCTTCGCGTTGCACAACATCTCGGATTTTTCGGCGCACATGTGCAATGGCGTGCCGGATACGCAACTGAAAACGGCCGAAACGACTAATCTTTAGGCCAGAGTGATGAATACTTCGGATCTGTCCGGGCAAGCTCAGCTTAGCGGGCAGCAGAGCGTTCGACAGTAAACCGTAATATGTGCAAAGGTGACTGATATGCGAATTCCTACCGGAACCCTGGTTCTTTTTCTTTTCTCATTGGCGCTGCCGGCGCAGAGGCCATGGCAGCAGATTGTAGTTCCTTCGTTGAGCGAGGTGGCCGCCAACTTCAAAGCGCCGCCGCACGAATACGGCGTCATCCAGCCGTTCATCAGTTGGAACGGCCCGGATGCCGCCGAACGCAGGTCCAGAATCGTCCATGATCTCGACCGGCTGTCAGCCAATGGCGTCTTCGTGATGAACGTATCGCCGGGACGCGGCGAACCGAACTATCTCTCGCCGGAGCACATGGAGCAGATGAGGTTCGTGGTTCGGGAAGCGGCCAAGCGGGGGATGAAGATCTGGCTTCAGGATGAGTCCGATTACCCCAGCGGGTTTGCCGGCGGCAAGATCCGCAAAGAATACCCGCAACTGGGTATGCAGGGCATCGTGGCCGATATCCACGTGCATGTCGCGCCCGGCCAGACGCTCACCATGCCGTTGCCGCCGGACACGCTCGGCTTATTTGCCTTGAAAGAATCGCCCGACGGGCAAGCACAGGGCGTCGTGCCGATCCAGATGCCCAGCGACGGCCAACTCAAGTGGATCGTTCCCTACGAGGGCACGACCCCGAACGAGCCCCGGGTGCAGTGGGAGGTGGTTTTCGTGCGGCACGTTTATGTCAGTTCGCCCACGCGTAACTTCAGCCGCGAGGACGGAACGCGCGCCAAAGACGGATATTACACGCTGATCGACTACCTGGATGCGGATGCCACCCGTGCCTTCCTCAAGATCACGCATGAGACTTACCGGCAGGCTATCGGCGACGAATTCGGCAAGACCATCCTGGGCTTCTTCGGCGATGAACCGGATTACTCCATCTCCGGCTACCCCTGGACACCCAAGCTGCTGGAAGAGTTTCAGCGGCAGAAGGGCTACGATCTGCGGCCGTACATCCCCATGTTTTTCACCGGCAAAATGACCGATGAAGCGCAACGGGCCAAGGCCGACTATTATGACGTCTGGAGCGGCATTTTCCGCAGCACCTTTTTTGGAACGCAAGCCGAATGGTGCGCCAAGTACAACATCGAGTACCTGGTCCACCTGAATCACGAGGAGACCATGCTGGCGCTGGTTCGCAGCGAGGGCGACTATTTTCGCGATAACCGCTATGTGGAGGTGCCGGGCATCGATAACCTGAGCCAGCTTGTGCCGGGCGCGGTTCACCGGCCCGACGGAACCTGGAACATCAACAACAACTTCCCCAAGCTGGCTTCCTCGGCTGCCCACCTCTTCGGCAGGCCCAAGGTTTGGACGGAGTCGGCCGGCGGGCTCGGTATCGATGGCAAGTACCAGTTGGATTTTCAACTGGTGAGGGGAGTTAGCGCGCTGCAAATCGGGCTTCCGGTCCGGGGAGGCTTCGGCGGCGATGGGGCCGTGGCGGAAGCCGAAGTGCCGCC
>Ga0326728_10025209_pt1 | contig 10674 bp, 13 predicted proteins | sample MB3enrmetagenome_FD_207602 | JGI IMG/M metagenome (GOLD analysis project Ga0326728, IMG submission 207602) | Lab enriched peat soil microbial communities from McLean, Ithaca, NY, United States - MB31MN | ecosystem: Environmental > Terrestrial > Soil > Wetlands > Peat | place: USA: New York...
AGGCTGATTCGTCCGCTGCTCGACGGCGATGGACAATTGCCGGTTCTGTTGCTCGATCCGGCCCTCGAAGAGGAGATTCAGTCCACCCTCAATCCCGAGATCGGCGCGCGTCTGCTGGCCTCCGGCGCCGCTCCCGGAGTGCCGCTGGTGCGCCGCCTGGCCGATTCTTTGCGGCGGCTCATCGGCGGCAACACCGCCGCGGCCCTTCCTGTGCTACTCTGCCCGAGTCCCGCGCGATATCACGTAAAGCGCTGGCTGGAGCCGGTTTTGCCGCGTTTGTCGGTAGTGGCGGCGGCAGAGATTCCTCCCGAGATACGCCTGCGCCCGGTGGGTACGTTACGCTGAGAGTAGGCAATAGTTGGCAGGAAGCGCATATTCTTGAAGGGGACGGCAATGGCCATGGACAACGCGGGGATGGGAGGGAATCCGGGGACGACGCGCCGCAGCGCGCCGGGGGGCGAGTATCCGCCCGCCGTGCCCGCAGTTTCTTCGCTGACCGGCGAGCAGGAGCGCGTGCTGCTGGAGCACCTGCCCATCGTGCGTTTTCTCGCCCGCCGCATTCACGAGCGGCTGCCGCAGCACGTCGATATTGAAGATCTGGTCTCGGCCGGCGTGGTAGGGCTGATGGACGCCTTTGCCAAGTTCGATCCGGCCAAGAAGGTGCAATTTCGCAGCTATGCGCAATTCCGCATCCGGGGAGCGATTCTCGATAGCCTGAGAACCCTGGATTGGAGTCCGCGCGAACTGCGCCGCAAGGGCAGGGCAGTGGAAGAGGCAATCCGCACCCTGACGGCGCGCTTCGGCCGAGCGCCGGGCGAGGGCGAAGTCGCGCTTGAAATGGCCCTCAGTCTCGACGAATATCAACAATTGCTGGGCGATTTGAAGGGGCTGGAGATCGGCACCCTGCACATGGAGCGCAACGAGGACTCGGGCGAGGAAGAGCTCGCTTACATCCCCGGACGTCCCGATGAAGATCCTCTTTTCCGCTGCCTGCGCGGTGAACTCGAGGAGCGGCTGGCCGAAGCCATCTCCCAGCTTCCCGACCGGGAACGCCTGGTGATGAGCCTCTACTACTACGAAGAGATGACCATGCGCGAGATCGGACTGGCCCTGGGGGTGGTGGAGTCGCGCGTCTCCCAGGTTCACGCCTCGGCAGTGGTGCATCTGCGCGCCGCGCTCAAGGATCTGGCCGCGCGCGGGGCCTTCGATAATCCCCGCCCGCGCAAAAACGCACTGCGCGCCCGGTCATAAGATGAATCCGTTCTAAATTAGAAAACTTTGGCGATGAGCTTGCTACAGAGTGAGCGCAAGATCCCAACAGGCTAGGGGCATCGCCGATGATCGAAAAAACACTTAAACAAAGCGAGATCGACAAACTATTCGAGGCGGCGCGGAGCACTACGCCCGAGGCGGGCAAGACCGAGGTGCGGGCTCGCGTGGTGCCCTACAACTTCTCCTCCGCCGGCCAGATCTCTACCGACCAGTTGCGCGCCATCAGCATGTTGAACGACCTCTTCGCGCGCAACCTGACCCACAATCTGGCCGCCTGGCTGCGTACCCGCTTTCAGGTCAACCTGGTCTCCGCCGAACAGATCCAATTCAACGAATTTCTCCTGCGCATTCCCGAGATCAGCTATGTGGCCTCGGTGCGGCTGGAGCCGTTGGGTGCGCTCAGCGTGCTGCAACTGGATCTGGCCCTGGCCCCCCCTATCATCGATCTGCTGCTGGGCGGAGAGGGCCGGGACGGGCCCTTGCGCGAGCTTACCGACATCGAGGAATCGATCCTGGGCAGCGTTGTTGAGATCGTCTGCCGTGAGCTGACCGCGGCCTGGCAGCCGGTGGGGTTGAGCTTCAACTTCGAGCGGCGCCAGATGCAGACCCAGGTGGCGCGCATCATGTCGGTTACCGAGAAGACCCTTTGCCTGAGCTTCGAGATTCGCATGCCGCACAGCTCGGGGCTGCTCAATCTGGCCTTTCCGGCGGTGGTGGCCAACACCATCCTGCGCCGACTGACCACCGATTGGGGCCGCCGCCGCCGTCACGCCGGGGAAACCCGCGCACGCATGGAAGTGGCGGCGCGCAAGATCCGCTTTGGTGGCGCACTACAGCTTCCCACCGTGAAAATCGCCGCCAGCGAGATCGAAAACCTCGAGGTGGGCACCATCTTGCGTCTCAATCTTCCCGCCAACACTCTGCCCGAATGGCAAGTGGGCGGACAGTCCATCGCCCAGGCGCAAGCCATTCGTCAGGGACCCCATCGCGCCGCGCGGCTAGAAAGGCGCATCCAAGAGGCCAGGCCATGAAGAACTATCTCGATTGTTGGATTGACGTCGCCACCGCTCTCTTCTCCCAGGCACTGGCCGGGGAACCGGAGCTGGTCGAATCCCTCCCCAAGCCGCTCGCGCCCGGATCTTTCGGCTTTGCCGCCACCATCTCTGGCGACGAAGCGGGGCGCTTTGCAATTGTCCTCGACGCCACCATTCTGGATTCCCCCTTGATGGGGGAGGGCGTTGACCAGAAGGGCAGCTGGAGCGAACTGCTGCGCGAGGTGATGGACGCCGGTTGCGGCGAACTGCTGGCAAAGACAGGAAAGAAGTGCCGCGTCGAGAAATTCGAGGAGATCGACGGCGAAGCCAAGGTCTCCCGCGCCTTCCAGTTGAAGGGCGCGGATCGCTCCTGGACGATTCTGGTGCGCGACGAAGTGCGCGTGCCCAAAGCGGCCAAGCCGGATGCGCCCAAAGCAGAGGCGCCCACGACTGCCGCCGCTCCCGCCGCTGCCGACGCTCCCGCCGCGCACCCTGCTCCTGCGCCGCCGCCCGCGGTTCCGCCGCTGAGCCCCGGCATCGAGCTGCTTCTCGATGTCGAGTTGGAGGCCACCCTGCGCTTCGGCTGCCGGGAGATGCCTCTGGGCGAGATTCTGGATCTGGGGCCCGGCGACGTGGTGCAACTGGACCGTCATGTGGCCGACCCGGTGGATCTGATCGTCGGCGACAAGATCGTTGCCCGCGGCGAAGTGGTCTTGGTGAACGGTAATTTTGGCCTTCGCGTTACCGAAGTGGCTGCGCCGAGAAAGCGCCTGGAGAGTATTCGATGCCTATTTTAATGCGCAAGCCGTCCAAGGAAAATCAACGTCCTGCCGCAGGACCCGTGCTGGTCGAGCGCAGCTACGAAGATCTTACCCGCACTCAGGGCGCGCCCGACAGGCTCGACCTCACGTCTCGTACGCGCGGCGGGATCTTCGAGACCTGCGCCAACTCCGGGTGTGCTTCCGGTTGGCTGCACCTGTGGCGCAGCCGCTCCGCGCCTGTCTTCGAGAGCGGCTGGAACTGCTCGGCGGAGTGCACCGCGACGCGCTTGCGGGCAGCGGTGCGCCGGGAGATGGAAGGCCGCGGCCTCTCCCAGGAGAGCCACCGCCATCGCATCCCGCTGGGACTGATGATGCTGGAGCAGGGCTGGATCAACAGCACGCAGCTCAAACAGGCCCTCGATGCCCAGCGCAGCGCCGGGTCTGGCCGCCTGGGCTACTGGCTGGTGCGGCAATGCGGGGTCAGCGAACAAATGGTGGTGCGGGCTCTCGGCTTGCAGTGGAGCTGTCCCGTTCTGCCCATGGAGTTCCACGATGCGGAAGCCCTTACGGTGATGCTGCCCCGCCTTTTTGTCGATGCCTTTGGCGCCCTGCCGCTGCGCGTGGCCGCCGGCAAGCTGGCGTATCTGGGCTTTGAAGACCGCCTCGATCCCATGTTGGCCCTGGCCATTGGGCGCATGACCGGGTTGCGTGTGGAGAGCGGGCTGGTGCAGGGTTCGCTCTTCCGCCAGGCGCACGCGCGCATGCTGAAATCGAGCTTTCCCGCTGTGGAATTGATCGAAGCCAGCTCCGAACCGGCCATTGTGCATGTGCTGGCCAAGGCCATCGAACGCGTCAAGCCGGTCGAGTCGCGCTTGGTCCGGGTGCACGATTGCCTCTGGCTGCGCCTGTGGAAGCGGCCCCAGCAAGGACCCCTGCCAGATCCCGCCACGGTGCAGGACCTGGTTTGTTCCATAGGCTCCCATTGATCCCAATATGAAACCAACTTGAAGAAGTGGCTCAAGGATTTAACGCTCAAGCCGATAGACTGCAAAGTAGAGGTGCTAGGGCATGAGTGAAGTACGAGCCTTGATCGTAGATGATTCCTCGGTGATGCGGAAAATTGTGGAGCGTGCGCTGCGCCAGGCGGGGTTAGACCCGCTGGTGGTGCACGAGGCCGGCAGCGGAACCGAAGGATTGGAAATTCTGAAGACCAAACAAGTGGACCTGATTCTTTCCGATATCAACATGCCTTCCATGGACGGGCTGGAGTTCCTGCGCCAGATTCGCGCCCAGAACCTGGCCCCCGGCGTTCCGGTGGTGATGATTACCACCGAGTCGAGCGAAGAGCACGTCAAACAGGCCATCCTGGCTGGCGCGCAAGGGTACATCCGCAAGCCGTTTACCGCCGAGCAGGTGAAGGAGCGGGTTTTGCCGCTGCTGAATGCGGCGTAACCCGGAGGTAGCGCTGTGCTATTGAATGGTGTGCGCAGAAACGCCCTGGCGAGAGCCAGAGCCTGCGGCGTAAATGAAATGGAGCGTACGATGACGCTGTCATTGCGAGAGTCGGTGCATCTGGTATCGGATCCCAAGAACCTGGATGCAAGCGTGGACGAAGTATTTCAGATGATGCTGGGCGTGGAGTGTCATCGCGACCCCGGCCCGGCGGTCATTGAACCGGAATCGGTGACTTCGGTGGTGGGCTTTGGCGGCCTGTTGAGCGGCGCCTGTGTCTTCCGCTGCGGAGGCTCGGCTTCGCTCAAGGTGGCGGCGCACATGACCGGCATGGAGTTTGAAGAGATCGACGATACCGTCAAGGACGCTATCGGCGAGATTTGCAACATGCTGGCCGGCGCCTGGAAGGGCAAGGTTCCGGATCTGGCCGCCAACTGCGGTCTCTCCGTTCCCGCCGTCATTACCGGACGCGATTACAACCTCCACGTCCAGGCTCCGGAGTTCAAGCTCTGCCATACCTATCGTTTTGCAGAGACGACCTTTGAAGTGACCATCATCTGCGACGGGCTTCAATAACCTCTCGCCGCGCGGTTCCCAGGGGCCGCGCGGCGAGTTCTGGCCGAAGGTGTCTCTGCCTGCCGAGCAGACGCAGGGCAGCGCTTCCCGAAGCATACGCCCTGATTCTTTGACTCGTATCGCGCCAGCGAAGCGGGGCTTAGCGGGATATTGCGACGGCGGAATCCCAGTCTGAATCCAACGGGCGGCCTTCAGCCGTTTTTCTCTCTTGGCCTCTCATCGCCACTCTGCTGGGGCGAAGTTTTTTCCGGCATCTCGTAAAACCCCCTCTTTTCTCCCTATTCTGATTTTGTTCTAATGCTCCTGTCCCAATTCCGGTCATCGAGCTGCAACCTCCCTGATGTGTTGGGAGGAGTGCTCCATGGACAGTGGATATTATGCGGCGATGACCGGGCTGGTGGCGCGTACCCAGGCCTTGGACACAGTCGCCTCCAACATGGCCAATGCCCAGACTCCCGGCTATCGCGCCGAGCGCGAGTATTTCCGCTCCGCGCTGCTCGGTCCCGATGCGCAAGGCTCGCAATTAGGCCGGACGGTCAACAACTTTGGAGTGCTGGGCGGCGATCACCTGAATATGGGCCAAGGCACCCTTCAAGCCACCGGCAACCCCCTCGATCTGGCCATCGAAGGACAAGGATTCTTCCAAGTGAAGACCGCCAGCGGCGTCAGTTATACCCGCGACGGCGGATTTAAGCGCACCACCGCCGGGCAGTTGGTGACCACGGCGGGCGAGCCGGTTCTGTCTTCCACTGGCCAAACCATCAATGTTCCGCCGGGCGAGATCAGTGTTGGCGCCGACGGCGGTCTGTCGGTGGCTGGCGGCGCTGTGGCTACCATCGGGGTCTATACGTTTCCGCCGGGCACACAGCTGACCCCCTCCGGCGCCAATCGCTACCAGCCGCCAGCGGGAACTACGCCGGTTTTGGCTACAGGCAGTTCGGTGCGGCAGGGAACCATCGAGTCTTCCAATCAGGATGTGATCCAGGGAACTCTGGATCTGGTCATGATGCAGCGTCAGGCAGAGATGATGCAAAAGGCGCTCACCATGTTCCACACCGAATTCAACAAGATCGCCACCGAGGACATTCCCAAGGTGTGAGAAGAGCAGGGAATAGGGAACAGGGAATAGGGAACAGGGAACAGGGGTTAGGGATCGGCAGCTTAGATCCTGGGCCGTTAATCAGTAATCGCTTTTTTCGTAGTCGGACAGGAAGCAATAAGTTGGATGGGAATCGGTGGCTTTAGTGAGGAACGGGGTCTTTTAACCCCTAACCCCAAGCCCCGAACCCCAAAGGCAAAGGAGCCGAAATGATTCGAGCCTTGTACACCGCCGCTAGCGGCATGAGCGCACAGCAGCTCAACCTGGACACCATCGCCAATAACCTGGCCAACTCGTCGACCACCGGCTTTCGCCAGACCCGCTTGCAGTTTCAGGACATGATCTACCAGAACCTGATCACGCCGGGCGCTGCACAGAGCCAGTCCACCGTCTCTGCGGGCTTGCAGATCGGTTTGGGAACCAAGTCGGCGGCCACCGAGGTCATCAATACCCAGGGCGAGCTGAACCAGACCAACAATCCTCTCGATGTGGCCATCGAGGGCTCCGGCTTCTTCCAGGTGCAGCGCCCCGACGGCACCATCGCCTATACCCGCTCCGGTCAGTTCCACATGAACAGCCAGGGAACCATCGTGACCTCCGATGGCGATCCGCTGATCCCCACCATTACCATTCCCGCCAATGCCACCGCCGTCACCATCACCCAATATGGCGTGGTCAACGCCACCTTGGCCGGGCAGCAGAATCCTTCGCAATTGGGCCAGCTGCAGTTGGCCACCTTTCCCAACCCCGGCGGCTTGGAGACCATGGGTTCCAGCCTGATGCAGGCGACCCTCAGCTCTGGCGATGCGGTGCTGGGCAACCCCGGAGGAACCGAGGGCCTGGGAACCCTCCAGCAAGGCTACCTGGAAAACTCCAATGTGGATGTGGTCACCGAGTTTGTCCAGATGGTGCTCGCCCAGCGGGCCTACGAGTCGGATTCCAAAGTCATCAAAACCGCTGACGATATGTATTCCCAAGTCAACAATATGACGCATTGATCCTGAAGCTTTGGATGATGGTTGAGGGCGGGAAGATGCGCACTGCGATGAAGACAAAACTCGGTATTGGGATGGGAACCATGGCGGCCTGCACGGCCCTCCTGGTCGCATCCGCGACGGCCCAGAGCGCTGCTCCTGCGCCCCTCGCCCCTGCGCCCGCCATGGAGGTGGTGCGCGTTATCGACGACCACGCCACCGGAGTTCGCTGGCTGCTGCTGCGCGATCCCTCTCACCCTGGAGGTCCCGGCCGCATGGTGCGTTCCACGGAGTTTCAGGGCAATGCGCCTGGGAATTCCATTGCTGCTGCTGCGGCGCAGGGAGGGACTTCGCTTGCCCCGGCGGCCGTTCATCCCCTGATTCGCATGGGAGACCGCCTGATCGTCGAAGAACACTCCGCGGTAGCGGACGCCAACCTTGAGGGGGTGGCTCTGACCGCGGCCAACCTCGGCTCACCGCTGGAGGTGCGCCTGCGCATCGGCGGCAGAACGCTGCGTGCGCTGGCCACTGGACCGGGCCGCGCTACTTTGGAGCCCGAGGTGAGGCCATGATCGCTCTGCGCAGATCTTTCCCACTCCTGATTTGTGTTGTTTGCCTCCTGACCCCGGCCGTGGCGCCGGCCCTGGGAGCCAAAAAGCAGAAACCGCCCGCGGCCGACAAGTCCACTCCGCCGGAGCAGGCGCTGCACTCCTATATAGAGCGGGTGAGGGCGCAACAGGCTGCCGAGGTACGCACTCCCGGTTCGATCTGGAGTCCCTCGGGCCGGCTGGTACGGCTGGGTACCGACGCCAAGGCCATTCGCCTCCACGACGTGGTCTCGGTGGTGGTCAGCGAGAGTCTGGCTGCTTCCACCGACGGTCAGGTGAAGAACTCCCGCGCTTCCAGCTTCACCGCCGGTTTCACTCTTCCTTTTGTGAAAAAGGCCTCGGCTATCGCTGCTTTGTCCAATCTCGCCGGAGCCACGGGGGCTTCGGGCCTGACCGCACAGGGACAGAGCACCACCAATTCCAGTTTGGCGACCACCTTCGGCGCCGAAGTCGTCGATGTCCTCCCCAACGGCATGTTGGTGGTGCAAGCTACTCGGCAATTGACCTTTTCCCAGCAAACTCAGTTGATCAAGCTGCGCGGTCTGGTCCGCCCCGAGGACGTCAGCGCTCAGAATGAGGTCCAGTCCACCGCCATGACCGATCTGGAACTGGAAGTAACCGGCAAGGGCATTGTCAACGACTCCACCTACCGCCAGAACCCGGTGGTCCGCTTCATCGAGAAGCTGCTGGTGTTTTAGAAGCAGGGAACAAGGGAACAAGGAAATAGGGAACTGGATGCGAGAGATGAGAGCAAATTCGGAGCGGGAAACCAGAACCAGTTTCTGGTGGTGGATCGCCTTGGCGGCGGCGCTGATTCTGGCCGCAGCCCTGGCACGCGCCGAGGCGGAGACGCATTTGGCGCGCATCAAGGACGTGGCCACCATCGAAGGGATTCGCGACAACCAGCTGGTCGGCTACGGCCTGGTAGTAGGATTGCGCGGCACCGGCGACAGCTCGCAGACGGTTTTTCCCGCGCAGACGCTGATCTCCGCGCTGGAGCGCATGGGCATCACCGTCCCTCAGACCGGCGCCAACAGTGCCGCCAACATGCAAGTCAAGAACATGGCTGCGGTCTTTGTGGTGGCCACTCTGCCCCCCTTCAGCAGCCCCGGCTACAAGATGGATATTACGGTCTCCTCGGCCGGCGATGCGCGCTCGCTGGAAGGCGGAATCCTGCTCATGACGCCGCTCTACGGACCTGACGGGCAGCTCTACGCCCAGGCGCAGGGGGCGCTGGTGCTGGGCGGATATTTGGCTTCGGGCGGAGGGAGTTCCAAGCAGGTGAACCATCCCACCACGGCGCGTATTCCCGGCGGAGCCCTGGTCGAGCGCGCGGTACCCTTCGATCTCAGGCAGATGCACACCGTCAGCATCATTCTCAACGATGCCGACTTCCATACCGCCGAGCACATGGCTGCGGCTATCGACAAGGCCCTGGGGGCGCCGCGCGCCCATGCCATCGACAGCCGTCGCATCGAGATTCCCGCCAAAACCGACGAAGACGTAGCATCCCTGCTGGACAAGGTGGAATCTGTAGAAGTAGAGGTGTATCCTCGGGCTCGGGTAGTGGTCAACGAACGCACCGGGACGGTGGTGATAGGCGGCACCGTGCGCCTGCAACCGGTTTCGATTCTGCATGGCGGCCTCTCCGTGAACGTGATTACGGAGAACAAGGTCTCCCAGCCCAACGCCTTCTCCAGCGGCACCACTCAGGTGGTGCAGCAGACCACCATCCAGGCGCAGGACAAGCCGGTCAACCGCATCGACCTGAAGGAAGGGGCGACGGTGGAGGATTTGGTCCAGGAATTGCAACGTACCGGTGCAGGAGCAAGAGATGTGATCTCAATCTTGCAGGCGATGAAAGAGGCGGGAGCCTTGGAAGCCGATCTGGAGGTCCTATGATACCCAACGTAACCTCCATGACGGCCTCTGCCGGAGCCGGATTGACGGCATCTACGCCCCAACCGAGGCTGGTCAAGGCCGCCCACGAGTTTGAGGCGCAGCTCATGAAAGAGCTCTTAAAGCCCATGAATCACTCGGCTTCCATCACCGGCGACGGGGACGACGGGGACTCCGATGAGGGGGGCGTGCTGGGCGAATTTGCCACCGAGGCGCTGGCACGGGGATTGAGCAGCCAGGGAGGGTTGGGGATCGCCAACCAGATAGTGCACTCTCTTACCCCTCCCAGTAACACCAAAACTACTACGTCGGTAATGGGCGATTTGCGCTCCAATACCGTTATCAAGGCCTTGAAATGACTATAGTGAATGGTAAGGACGCTGTTATGGCGGCCAAGGAGTAAAGGATATGGACATTCGCAGCAGTTTTGATGGATTGAAATCGATGTTGGGAGTCGCCCAGGCGCCTCAGGCCGTTCCCCAGACGAAGAACGCCAGTACGACGACTTCATCGACGCTCTGGAACAGCGATCAGGCGACGTTGAGCAGCGCCGGTAGCGCGGTTTCGTCTTCGTCGGCCGATTCGGGAGTGCGCATGGACAAGATCTCCGCCATCCAGTCGGCGCTGGCGGCGGGAACCTATCAGGTGTCGGCTTCGGCGCTGGCCTCCAGCGTGGTCGATTCGATGATGGGTGCGCACTAGGATTTTTGACCGCTTGTTTCGCCCGCCCATTGGGTGCGAGCGGGGGAGCGGGAGGTGCAGTCTGGCTGGTACCCTGCGGGGGGCCAAGCGGCGGGCGCGCCCCGAAGCATGGGATCGATCGTGGGTTTAACAGCAGATTGGAGAGAACCAGATGCAGCCAGCGTTGAGAGAGATCGTGGTAGAAGCTTCGCGGGCCTTGGCTCGTCTCGATGCCGACCGGCTGGAAGAACTGGCGCTCTCCTGCCAGGCATTGAACCGGGATCTTGCTCCCATACCCATGTCGGATCGTTCCCTGTT
>Ga0326728_10025210_pt1 | contig 10673 bp, 7 predicted proteins | sample MB3enrmetagenome_FD_207602 | JGI IMG/M metagenome (GOLD analysis project Ga0326728, IMG submission 207602) | Lab enriched peat soil microbial communities from McLean, Ithaca, NY, United States - MB31MN | ecosystem: Environmental > Terrestrial > Soil > Wetlands > Peat | place: USA: New York...
GAAGGGCGTTGTGCCGCTGCTTGAAGCCGGCGCGAATCTTATCGGCGCCTGCTGTGGAAGCACGCCCGATCATATCCGGGCCTTAAGAAAGGCGATGGACGAGTATTTCGAGGCGAAAGGAATTGTGCCCGAGGGAGCGATGCGTGAAAGTTAAACTTTGCGATGTGAATCCGGCAGCGGAAGATAAGCTCCCGCCGCGCGCTGACGACAAGTCGGGCATCGGGGTGCATTACGTTGACGCCTACATCAAGCCGATGAATGTGAAGCTTGAGGATGGCGCCGCCGTGCGCTGCAAACGCCGCGGGCTCAAGGTCATACTATCGGCCGGCGGCAAAAAAGGCGAAGGCCTGATGCGCCGGTTGGACGTAAGCCCCGATCCGGTTATGATGCTCAATGCCGCCCTCAAGGAGGCGGCAACGGCGGCGGGAATTGAGCTGACCGTCGAATCGGGCGCGATCTATATTTCGCTGTGAGATGTAGGAGTGAAATGACCGCGGAGTTTAGATCGGCAGTGCAATTACGTCGAACTTTTACTCCCTATGTTGGGTTGATCTTCATCAACGCCGCGACGACATTGATCATAGTTTTTATAGCCTTCAAGGCAAATGATTGGGGCCAACTGAAGTGGTCCTTCTTGTTTTTTGCGATATGGGGGGTCTACATTTTGCTAGCGTTAAGATACAGGGTTAGCTGGGACCAAACTGGCGTTACGATGTGTGCAGATTGGGGTAAGAGAACGGTCGAGTATAGTCAGATTAGCAGCGTGCGTTACGAGACCGCTAGCTTGGCTGATGGTCACTACGGGACGCGCCCGTTTCGTAGAATCGTAATTCGCGGCCGGCGCCAGAACCCTAAGGACTATGTCGATGTCTCTCTACGGCATTTTGAGCCGAAGGATATTGCTGCGCTCCTAGTGGAGATCAGCAAGCATCGACCAGATCTTGCAATTCCCTGGAAGCCAGTGCGGAGATGCCTCTCCGATGAAACAATTGGCAGAACGTGAAATGGGCCAACCACAATTGCTAAGATTTTAGCTTGGACGGCACTGATCTGCCGGCTGTGCCCTGCCGAAACGCCAAATACATCGTAGTTCCTGAAGTTCGTTTCAATGAAAGTCGTGCGAGCGCACCTCGACGCCGGCATTCACCAGCGGCGTCAGCCGCGCGGCCTTCACGTGAATCACTCCGTCCTGATTCTGCAACGCCCCTTCCACCAGCAGGAACTTGCTTCGCGTAACCACCAGGCGGTTGCGTTCGTAAACGTCGGGCGTCACGATCACGTTGGCGATGCCGGTCTCGTCTTCCATCGAGATAAAGATGAATCCTTTCGCGGTTCCCGGCCGCTGCCGTGCGATCACGCACCCGGCCGCGCGCACAAACACGCCGTCGCGGCAATTGCGCAGATCCTGTGACGACAAGATGCCCTGCGCGCGGAGCTCGGCGCGGCGGTAGTGCATGGGATGCCTGCCAACCGTCAGCCCCGTGCCCGAATAGTCGGCGACGAGGCGCTCTTCCACAGTCATCTGTGCAAGCGGCAGGCTTCGGTCCTCTTCGCGCAGCCCGTTGCTCTGCCGGCTCAGCAGCGGACCCTCCGGCCTGCCTGCCCACTCAACCTGCCACAGCGCATCGCGCCGGTGGGCCACATCGTCGACGCGGTTGAGCGCGCCGATCCGCGCCAGCAGCGTCAGTTCCCTGCGGTTGAGCTCGGGCACGCGCTGCGCCAGATCGCCGGCTGAACGAAACTCGCCATTCTGCCGCGCCGCCACCAATGCCTCCGCTGCCTGCTTGCGCAGGCCTTTGGCGTAACCCAGCCCCAGCCGCATGGCCAGCGCGCCATCCGGTTCATGCTCAACCGTGCACTCCCACTCCGACACCTGGATGTCAATGGGCTTTACGCGCAGGCCATGCCGCTGCGCATCTTTCACTAGCACCGCCGGTGAGTAAAAACCCATGGGCTGATTGTTGAGGATGGCGCAGGTAAACGCGGCCAGGTACTTCACCTTGAAGTACGCCGATGCATATGCAATCAACGCAAAGCTCGCGGCGTGCGACTCGGGAAATCCATACAGCGCAAACGAGCTGATGTTCTGCACGATCGTGTCCTGCGTCTTTGTGTCGATACCATTGGCCGTCATGCCGGCGCGCAGCTTCGATTCGAGATTTTTCATCCGCTCCCAGGAGCGTCGCATTCCCACCGCGCGCCGCAGTTCCTCGGCTTCGGCGCCCGTGAAGTTCGCCACTGTCATGGCGATGCGCAGCAATTGCTCCTGAAAGAGCGGCACGCCCAGCGTGCGTTTTAAAACCGGCTCGAGCGACGGATGCGGATAAGTGACCGGCTCCCTCTTCTGGCGCCGCCGCATATACGGGTGCATCATCTGCCCCACTATCGGCCCGGGGCGAATGATGGCCACCTGCACCACAAGATCGTAGAAGCGTTCGGGATAATTCCTCGGCAGCGAAGCCATCTGGGCACGGCTCTCGATCTGAAACATGCCTACCGTGTCGGCCTTCTGCACGACGCGGTAGATCTCCTCGTCCTCTGGCAACTGCGCCAGGTCAACACGTTCGCCGTAGTGCGCGGGAATCAGCTCCAGGCAATCTTTCAGAACAGCCATCATGCCCAGGCCCAGCAGGTCAACCTTGATCAGCCCCAGGTCCGCGCAGTCCTCCTTGTCCCACTGCACCACCGTGCGCCCAGGCATCGAGGCGCGCTCCAGCGGGACAACGTGATTAAGCTTCCCCTGGCAGATGACCATGCCGCCAGAGTGCTGCCCGAGATGCCGCGGCAGATCCTGAATCCTCATGCACAGCTCAAGGTACTTGGCGATGCGCGGATGCCGGATGTCGAAGCCCGCGTGTTGAAATGAATGCGCCATCGTATCGTTATTGCCGCGCCACTCCCATTGGCTCACCAGGCCGGAGAGACGGCCGAGAGTGTCTTCATTGAAGCCCAGCGCCTTGCCTACTTCGCGCGCCGCAGACTTGCCGCGATAGCAGATCACGTTGGCCGTCATCGCCGCGCCCAGCTCGCCGTAGCGCTGGTACACATACTGGATCGCCTGCTCGCGCTGCGCTTCTGAAGGCAGATCGAGATCGATGTCAGGCCACTCGCCGCGGCTCTCGCTCAGAAAGCGCTCGAAGAGCAGTTCCATGCCGACCGGATCGATGGCCGTAATCTCAAGCGCGTAGCACACCGCCGAGTTGGCGGCGCTGCCGCGGCCCTGCACTAGGATGCCGTTGCGCCTGCAGAACTGAATGATGTCCCAGACGATGAGGAAATAGCCTTCGAAGCCGAGCTTCGCGATCAGCGCCAGCTCATGCTCCACCTGCTTCTTCGCGCGCTCCATCAATCCGCGATCGTTCTTCGGCCCGTAGCGCCGCTCCACGCCTTCGGCAACGCGCTTGTGCAGAAAACTCACCATCGTTTCGCTCTCGGGCACGGGATAGCGCGGGAACTCGTAGCCCAGATCGCTCAGCTCGAATCTGAGCCGCGACGAAAGCTCGAAGGTGTTCCCAATCGCGCCCGGCACGTCGCGAAAAAGCAGGCTCATCTCGCGCGCCGCGCGCAGATGCCGCTCGCTGTTCACCGCCAGGAGCCGTCCTGCGCGGTCGAGTTCGGTGTGATTGCGGATGGCGGTAAACAGGTCGAGGATTTCGTGGTCGTACGCGGTTGCGTAGCGAACGCCGTTGGTGGCGACAATCGGCAGCCTGAGAGCGCGCGCAATGCGGATCGCGGCCTGATTCCGCCACTCCTCTTCGCGTTCACAATGGCGCTGCAGTTCGACGTAAACATTCTCGCGGCCGAAGATGCGCGTGAGTTGCTCAACCACATCGCGTCCTGCGTCTTCTCCGCCGCGCATCAGCGCAGCAGAGAGCGGACCCTCGTCGCCGCCCGTCAGGCACACCAGCCCCGCTGCGTACTGCTCAAGATCGCTTAAGTTCGCCGCGCCCTCCTGCTTGGTGGCCTCGCGCATCTTGAACTGCGTGATGAGCTGGCAGAGATTCTGATATCCGGCTTGCGACTCCGAGAGCAAGGGAATGCGCGCAGGCTCGGCTTTCGACTGGTGCGGCAGCCACGCCGGAGGCGCGAGCCGCGGTCCGAATGAGGAGACGGCGATCTCTGCGCCGATATGCGCGCGAACGCCCGAGCGCTTGCCGCTGGTATGAAAGCGCGCCGCGCCGTAGAGGCCGTTGCGGTCGGCGATGGCGATGGCCGGCATCTCAAGCTCGGCTGCGCGCTCGATCAGCGCTTCGGGCGGCGAGCCAGCTTCAAGAAAGCTGAAGGTGCTGGCAGCGTGCAGCTCGATATACCGCTCAGTCATACAACGCCGCCATCTGCCAGCCACCGTGCATCAGATCGCGCACCGCGCAGCAGCACAACATTGCTCCCGCTTCTGGTCGCGCTTCAATTCGCGCTTCAGTTCTCGCCACAAGGTCCCACTGCTCGTGACCCCACAGCGTCTGCTGCCACCAGTCACCACCTGCAAGCCATGGGCCGTAGGCACGATCCACTATGTAGCTTTGCCCGCGAAAATAGAACCGCACAGGCCTCTTCGCTTCGAGCGTGACGGCAATGTCCTCGGCCGGACGCAGTCGCCGCACCGCGCCGCGCAAATGCGCAGGCGTTCGAGTTTCGGCATCGCCTGGCGGCACAGTGAAGCTTTCCATCCGGAACGCGTCGGGCGCATGCGAATCCACGAGTACCGCGCGCCCCGCGTTCTCCTCGCCAACGATGGCCCGGATGCGCGCCAGCGTCACATCGAGCCGCGATGCTTCGGGCAGTTGCGGCGAAAACAATCCCAGCTGCACCTTGCTCGTCGATCCCGGCTCCGCATCGAGCGCGACCGCCAGCACCGCAGCCGGCGGAGGATGCGCCTCGAGATCGAGATGCAGCAGCTTGATCCAGAGCTGTTTTTCGTTTGCCGGCAAGGCAGGCCTTACCGTGCGCGTGTGCGTGCCGCCGCCCTCAAGCTCCAGCGTGACCGTCACTGCCGCCAGCGCAACCATGCGCGCTTTGGCCCGCACAATAAGCTGTTCAAGCATCGCGCCCACCACAAACAGCAGCGAGTGCAGCAGTTCGACGGGCGAATCCAGCTCCATGCGCTCGGCGAGCGTGAAATGCGGCTCGACGGGCTGAAAGAGATGCGGTAGTTCGCCGCGCGCAAGCTGGCGAAGCCGCTTCCCTGCCTGCCCCATGCGCGCCACCAGGTCATTCTCAGGCAGTGCTGCAAGCATGCCCAGCGTGCGGATGCCCCACAGCATAAATGTCTCGGCCTGTTCTTCATCGAGATCGAGGACGGTGAGCGGCAGGGCGCCGAGCGCAGCAGCTTCTTCTCCGTCATCGACAACCTGCACTGGATCGCGCTGCGACAGGCCTTTGGCGAGCGCGATAGCCGCATGAAAGTTACTGCTGACGGCAATCAGGGCCTCAATGCCCAATGCTCGAACATGAGTCATAAGATTGTGGGCCAGCGCAAGAGGCGGTCCGAAGAGCATATTTGTTCCCGCGATATCGATGACGCACTGGAATACGCTGCCGGCGCTCAACATTTCAACGCGCGGCGAAAAGCAGCCCGCGCATTCCAGCAGCGCGGCCTTGGCCGCGTCCTCCTCAGCCGGCGAGCGCGTAAACACTGTAACCGCGGGAAAAGTCTCCACCTCAACCTGTGTCATGCCGTGCTCCACGCCGAGCCCGCGAGCCTTGCCGTTGACCGCACAAACCATTTGTAGCGGCGGATCGCCATCCATCACTGCGCAGGCATGTTGCCTTGAGTCCGGACGCAGGCGCAGCAACGCCTGGGCAGGAAACTCGCTTGCGTAGAGGCATGCATAGAGTTCAGCCGGTCCGCTCATCGCACACCTGCCCACGCCGCGTGGCTCTGCCAGCGCGCCGTATTTGCTCTCTCGTTCGCTCTTTGCGGAGGCTTGCACAGCGGCACAACATTATCCTGGGCGCCCGTAAACCGCCGCCGCGCCACTTCCACGCTGTGCGCCATGCCAGTGAACACGGTCGGCTCGTCACGCAATGTATCGCCGGGCTCGAGCCTCAGCGTCAGCTCCGCGCTGCTCCTGGCGCAGCCATACTGCGCCAGCAGCAGCAGGCTCGCCTGCGTACTTTCTGCCGCCGCCCGGTAACGGAACCATGTGGCCAGCGGCACACGGGAGGCATACTCCGGCGCAAGACTTCCCAGATCCAGCACGACCGCGCTGAACCCGCCGCCCAGCAGCAGCAGGTCGGCGGCGCGCAGCGCCTGATCGAGCCGCGTCCACACGTCCGACGAGTATTGCGACGAGTATCGGCGAAGCGAAAGTTGGGCCGGACGTTGAAAATCGCTTAGCACGAAGCGCTGGGGCGTTTGCCGCTCCCGCCGCTGCGGCTCGGCGCAGCGCGGCGCAATGTCCGGTTGCCGGCGGGTCTCCGGCTGCAGCAGACCGCTTACCGCCTGCGCCATCCCCTTCACCTCGCGGCGCGGATGCCCTCCACATCCTCCTCCGTGCAGCCCTTTGATTGCCGGCGCGGGAACCAGATAGCGCTCCGGCAGAGAGAATCGCTGCCCTGCCTGCGGCGTTTCTACCTTTCGCGCTCCACACCGCACCCACAGCAGCCTCCGCAGGTCCACGCCGGCCGCAGCGGCCGAGGCCGGATCGAGCGCATTCGACACATCGAGCCACGCGCATACCCTCCCTGCGCGGGTCAGGCCGGCCACAAAGGCCAGTGCAACCGAGGTCCGCCCCGAGCACTCCGGGCCAATCAGCTCGGTAATCGCCCCCACCGGCAGCCCGCCATGCAACACCTCATCCAGCGCCTCGATTCCCGTGGGTGCGACCGGCCGCACCATTCTGGCTGCCGGCGTGAGCGCAGCGGGAATCCTGGCGGCGAGCGCCGATTCAACCTGCAGCCGGATTGCGGAGGCGGAGGGCATGGTGAATTACTTTCGCCTTATATTCGCCTTTTTGCTCGCAACCTGCAAGCGCCATTGCACCGATCCGGGTGCAAACTAACCGTAAATAATTGAATATTTAGCGCTTATTTTTCTCTTGAGCCCTCCCGGCCGTACGTGGGAACCATGCGATAGCATTATCGCGATATGCCCGAGCCTGAATTCCGTCTCAATATCACAAATCAATCTGTAAATGTACGGCTGGACGTGTCCACCCATGCGGGAAAGACACGGTTTTACGCGCTCGCATCCTTTGTCGGTCTTGCCGCTATTGCAATATGTGGAATCCTCTTCTCGCCTGGAAAGCAGGGCCGTCCGAGTATGTGGCATGACATGTCAATGTCCGCCATCGGATCCTCTGGCTTTTTAGTCCCGTTATTGCTGTTGATAAGCTTTTCTCTTTTGATGCTCATTCTGCTGAGACGATATGTAACGTTGGCATATCCATCCGATGAGACATTTACCGCAGACTGCTCGACCTTAACCATCGCTCGAGTGCGTTGGCTTGATGTTCATAACAATGACTGGAGAACATGGTCCTATACCTTGGCTGAGGTACAGGATATTAGATATCGAGCAATTGCAAGCGTGCGCGGATACTCAATCTACGGCCTTCGCTTCATTGCGGGCGGCAAGACGCATAGGGTCCTCCCCGGCCTCAAACCACGCGATGCAGAAAGAATATTGACGACGCTCAAAACGTTTGGAGCAGACATCGCAGATGACACAGTGCTTCAACGCAAACTCAAAGAAGACACCTCGCGTGGATGAACCTGTTAACGACGTTGCGTGTGTACTGTTTCACTATTCAACTACCCAACTCTTTCTCTAGACTTGCAAATATGTGCGGACGATACGGGCGAAGGGCCGACAAGCAGCGGATTGCGGAGTGGTTTCGCACCCACAACACCGACGTGTTCGACGAGGAATACTACGAGACTAACGAACGCCACTTCACTCCCTCGCACAACATCACGCCGCAGAGCATTCAGCCGGTCGTCCGCCACGACCACGACACCGGCGAGCGCGTTCTGGCGCTCATGAAATGGGGACTTGTACCCTACTGGTCCAAAACGCCAAAGGTCGACTTCAGTTCAATCAATGCGCGGGCCGACAAGCTCACCACAAGCGGCGCATGGCGCGAACCGTGGAAGCATCGCCGCTGCCTCATCCCGGCCAATGTCTTCTACGAATGGCAGCCGCTCACCAAAGAAGAGGAGAAACAGAAGATCAGAAAGCCGTGGGCCGTTTCACTGCCGGATGAGAGCCTCTTCGGCTTCGGCGGCATATGGGACCGATGGAAGGGCAAGGACGAAACCCACAACGAGATCGTCTTTGAGAGCTTCAGCATCATCACCACCGATCCCAACGAGCTGCTGGAGCCGTTCCACAACCGCTGCCCGCTCATCATCGAGCCGAAAGATTATGAGCGCTGGCTTCAGCCGGCAGAGCCGTCGCATCTGCCCATCGATCTGGTCAGAACCTGGCCTGCCGAAGAGATGAAAGCCTGGCGCGTGACCAGCGACCTGAGAAGCGCTGCAATAACCAACTGATTTGTGGCCGGGCGCGATGTGGTGACCCCGGGAAGACTCGAACTTCCGACACGCAGTTTAGGAAACTGCTGCTCTATCCACCTGAGCTACGGGGCCACTTTAGAATGAACACCTTACAAGATGCTAATCGCGCTTGGGTCACTTTAGGGCGCCGTGCTGCAATTCCGACTGTTCCCCAGGAGATCGGAAGGACGGTACGAATTGAAGCAGACCAAGCCACGCTATCAACAGGGTAGCATCCAGAAGGTTCCACGGAAGCAGCCATCGCGCGGCGACTTGCGATGGAAGGAGCGCGCGTGTACGAGTGTGTTCCCGAACATCCAAAGAAATGCCGTCGGTATTCACTTCGAAGACTGAGGGTCGGATCGAAGCCGATCCATGATGCGCTTCACCACAGCATCGGAGACGGACTGAGGCAGTTCGAACGAAGAACTGTCCGTTACGAGCTTGACGGTTTTGCAACTGGAGTCATACAGCACCGTGCACGTGCGGCACTGCGAAAGATGCAGCTCCATTTCGCAGCGAACGTCTTCCGATACCTGATTCTCCAAGTAGTCGCCAAACTCGGCAAAGAACTCTTCGCATGTGATCATTGCAAGGTTCCCCCGGGGCCCTTTGAGAAGTAAGGCGAAAGCGACTCGCGCAACATGAGGCGGCCTCTGAAAAGACGCGTCTTGACCGTAGGAACACTTAATCCGAGCCGGCGAGCTACCTCATCCGTAGAAAGCTGTTCGATGTCGCGGAGCATCAGCACAGTTCGATATGTCGGCGAGAGCTGCAAAATGCCTTTCTCAACGAGCTTCCGCACCTGCGCCTTAGAATAGCTCTGCTCCGGATCGTCCTGCCATGCCCGCACTTGGCGGGGCCGAAAATCCCCATCTTCTCCCGAATCCGCACTATCCAGGCTTTCGGTGTCCTTTCGTTTGCGGATGTGCTGAAAAGCGGCGTTTCTGGCAATCGATGCAAACCAGGTACTCACCTTCGATCGGCCTTCGAAGCGGGCAATGTGCTTGAATGCGCTCAGGAACACTTCCTGCATTACGTCCTGCGCTTCATCCGTGTCTCCCAGGATCGCGACCAGAGCGCGAAAGACCGACTGCGTATTCCGCCGGACCAGTTTCTCGAACGCATCAAGGTTACCTGCCTGAGCCTGCGCTACAAGCTCGGCATCCGGATCCGCAATCGCAGTGACTAAGGTAGAAATAGCGGGATCTCCGGCCATAGGAGTGCCGGACGGCGCAAAAGGTTTCATGATCGCCTGCTGGAATGCGGCAGGCACCTCGAAATCCGGCTCGAAGCCGAGCCCCATCTGAAGGAAGTTCGAGAAATTGTTGAGCGCGACAACAGCAATGCTCTCCAGGATCTGTTCTTCAGTGAAACTCCACGTGCGAAGTTCATCTACGTCCCGGGGAGAAAACTCCGCGTGGCGCGCACCAAGCTTGATGGCGCAATCGATCAGGGCTTTGTCGGCTTCTGAAAGTGCGGAAAGATGATGGTCGACGGCGATCTGGTCGCCTTCCTCCTCCGCCACACCCCTACCCCGCAGTATGTTGGAGTGTACGGCCACACAGTAGGAGTTGAGATTTGCAGCCGACACCGCAAGCAGAATCGCTTCTTTCTGAACCCGCGTAAGAATATCTTCCGGCTGGAGGATCTTCCCAACCGCTTCGATCTCGGCCTCGAGCAAATCGGGGCGCAATGATTGCGACCGGAAGAAATTGGGGATAAAGCCGTGCGTTTGGTAGAGCGTTGCGAATGGAGCAAAGCTTTCGGAGCTGAGAAAAGGCGAAGGAAGGTAGGGGCCCTTTTCCGTATGCGACCTGCGACCTGCGTCTGGTGCGATTTGGCCTTCATTCTGCGGCAAGCCGCACTGCACGCGCACGGCGGGCCGCAGGGGGAATTCGGGTTCGACGCGCAAGGCCGTGGAGATTGTGCCGCGATAAATGCCCAGGGCCGCCGTTACCGCAGCTTCGAGAATGGCTTCGTCGGAGAGGCCAATCGCCCTCAACGACACAATGTCCTCTCGACATACGGCGTGGGGAGCGCGGGCTAGTTTCCGGCAAAATCGTAACGCGGCGAGGTCAGGTTCGGGGAGGGCGGTATCGCCGGAATCGACAAGAAGAGCGTCGATCCGGGCGTCCGGCTCGGCAAGCGCGGACAACACAGCGCAATGCTCCGCC
>Ga0326728_10025214_pt1 | contig 10672 bp, 10 predicted proteins | sample MB3enrmetagenome_FD_207602 | JGI IMG/M metagenome (GOLD analysis project Ga0326728, IMG submission 207602) | Lab enriched peat soil microbial communities from McLean, Ithaca, NY, United States - MB31MN | ecosystem: Environmental > Terrestrial > Soil > Wetlands > Peat | place: USA: New York...
GCGCGCAGACCCTTGAAGAAGAAGAGCCTGTCTATGATGATGGTCACTGCAACTATTGAGCAGAGGGCAAGGGGCAGCATCATCCACCCGCCCTTTACGAGTACATGCCACATATCCTCTCCTTACCAATCGAAAGTGCCACTTATCCTCACATAGGTTGACCCTTGCTGTCGCGCCGTTTCAGGAAGATGAGACAGACCCTCCAAGGGGCACTCATCGGCCGAACGCGGGCTTCCTGTGTGGCCCTTATGACAGCAATGAGGCTTCGTTGTTTAGTCCTGTATCCTGAACGGGAGACCCAGTTGCACCCTGCAGGCGACGGGCACGCCGTCTTTCTTGTACGGCTGGAACCTCCACCGCTTCGCCGCAGAGACCGAGGTGGCCACGAACATCTGGTCTGTTGCCTTGATGACGTCCACCTTCATGACTTTGCCTTTTTCGTCAATCGTCAGCTCGAGGGCCACTTTCCCTTCCTTGCCCAGCCTTCGGGCCCGGACTGGATACTCCGGCTCTTCGTAGTATGCGAACGCCGGAGGCTCGCGAAGCTGGACCACCCCGCCTCCACCCCCGCCTCCGGAGCCGCCTCCGGAGCCGGTCCCCGTTCCTACTCCACCCGAACCAATGCCAATACCGGTCCCTCCCCCGCCGAGACCCACCTTGCCCCCGGCCGTGTTCACGCCGGCTATGCCGACGCCTTCATCACCTGCCGGACCCGGGACCACCTGGGAGGCTATCTGTTCGTCCAGCACATTCCCTGCTCCGGCTCCGGGGGCTTCCGCCTTCTTCTCCAGAGGCTGCGGCTCCGGGGGAATCGGGGCATCAAGGGGTCTTGCCCCCTCGCTCATCTGCTCCTTCACCCTGGGAGCGGGAGCAGGTTCCTTAAGGGCAACCCGCTTGGGCGCGGGCCTTGGCTCGACTTTTTCAGCAGAAGGGGGGGCCGGAGGGGCTTCCTGCCTCATGACCACTACGTCGATGAGCCTTTCTTTCAGGGCTTGCGGCGCATTGCGAGACAGGGGCAGGCTGAGGACGACCCCATGGATCGCCAGGGCAATGACGGCGAATTTTATCCAGTTGTACCTAAACTGCCAATAATACACCCGTCACCTTCTTCTTCCACGCCTCCCGCACTATCCGCGGATCGGACGTATCGGCTTTCTTCGCTCAGCGAGGGTCTCTCCTTCCCGATTGCCGCACGGCCGGCACAAAGGGATTGCTCCCTGAATTAATGCGAAAAAATATTGTTGACACAAACAGGCCCGCTGTGTCAAGAACGGGTGAGACAAATGGTAACAAAAAGTCCCCACAAGTAGTATTTTATCTCTGTCGTTTTGAGGTATCATCCGGAAGACGGCTTCCAGGGAGGGATCGTATGTCTTTGACATCGGAGGCCGTTTTCTCTTATCATCATTATAGGAGGACCGCAAACCATGTCCGAAGAAATGATGAACACAAAGGAAGTGGCCCGCTACCTCGGGATCCATGAGAAACAGGTATACTCATTGATCGGCCAGAAGAGGATCCCCGCAACGAGGGTGACCGGCAAGTGGGTGTTTCCTAGGAAACTCATCGATGAATGGATCGAGTCAAGCGCCAGATCAGGGCTCGAGCAAGCGAGACTGAAGACCAAGAGGGTCGAGGGAGGCCTCCTCGCCTCGGGGAGCAACGACCTGATCCTCGACATGCTCCAGACCCATGTGCGGAGGATGCACCCGGACTTCTACCTCTTTTCCGCCAGCACGGGGAGCACCGACGGACTGAAGGCCCTCAATATGGGCTACACGGACATCGCGTGGTCCCACCTCTACGATCCTGAATCGGGTGAATACAACATTCCCTTCCTGTCCGTGTACACGCCGGACGTGAAGCCCGTGGTCGTAAACCTCTACTACCGGCAGCTGGGCTTTCTCGTGGCATCCCACAACCCCTTGAATATCAAAGGTTTCGAGGACCTGGAGCGGAAGGGCGTCCGATTCATCAACCGGCAGAAAGGATCGGGCACGCGGAAGCTCATCGATTATCACCTCGGGAGACTCGGGGTCGATCCTAGCCACATCGACGGGTACAACAATGAGGCTTATACCCATCTGGAAATCGGACTTTCGGTGCTCTCGAACGAGACCGACGTCGGCGTCGCCACCATTGCGGTCTCCCAGCTTCTCGGACTCTTTTTCATCCCTATCACCAGCGAGAGGTTCGACATGATCCTCGACCAGCGCACGTTCTTTCAGGGAGGCGTGCAGACTCTGATGGAAGTGCTCAGGTCGGACAGTTTCCGGGGGAGGGTGGCAAAGCTCGGCAATTACGACTTCAAGGATTCCGGGAAGATCCTTTACGCGCCGTGACCATTCCCGGGAAGAGGCCTATTCCCGCCTTTTTTTCATGGAGAGGGAGATCCTTCTCCGCTTTACATCCACGTCAAGGACCGTCACCTCTACCCTCTGGTGGACGCGGACCACGTCCGCCGGCTGCTTGACGTAGCGGTCGGAAAGCTCGCTTATGTGGACAAGGCCGTCCTGATGGACGCCGATGTCGACGAAGGCGCCGAACCCGGTCACATTGGTGACAACTCCGGGCAGGATCATGCCCGGCAACACGTCCTCAATTTTCTCCACCCCTTCGGCGAAGGCCACGGTCTCGAATGTCTCGCGCGGGTCGCGTCCGGGTCTTGCCAGCTCGGCGAGTATGTCCTTCAACGTGGGCAGCCCTATGCGCTCGCTTGCGTATCTCCGGGGATCGATGGCTGAGCGCAGGCCTTCGTCCCTTATGAGATCGTCGATTGACGCGTTCAGATCACGAGCGATGGCGCGCACCACATCGTAGCTCTCCGGGTGGACCGCGGTCCGGTCCAGGGGGTTCTCTCCGTCCCCGATCCTCAGGAACCCCGCCGATTGCTCGAACGCCTTGGGGCCCAGTTTCGCCACCGCCTTCAGCTCTTCGCGCCTTCTGAAAGGCCCCGCTTCGTTCCTGTGGCGGACGATGTTGGCCGCGAGCTGCGGGCTTAAGCCCGGGACGTAGGTGAGAAGTTCCTTGCTGGCCGTATTGACCTCTACGCCGACCCAGCCGACGCAGCTTTCGACCACCTCGTCGAGGCTCCGTTTGAGCATTTTATGGTCCACGTCATGCTGGTATTGTCCCACCCCTATGGATTTCGGATCGATCTTGACCAGCTCCGCCAACGGGTCGATGAGGCGCCTGCCTATCGAGACCGCACCCCGCACGGTCAGATCGCAATCGGGAAACTCCTCGCGGGCAGCAACGGAAGCTGAATAGACAGAGGCCCCGCTTTCATTTACCATCACTATCAAAATCTCTTTGGGCAGCCCCAGCTTCTTCACGAATGCCTCGGTCTCCCTCCCTGCCGTGCCGTTTCCGATGGCCACAGCCTCCACGTCGAACCTGCTGCAGAGGGCCGTTACCCTCTCTCCGGCAGTCTGGGCGGCCCCCGCCGACCCAGAGTGGGGAAAGATGGTCTCAGAAAGGAGGAGCCTACCCTGTCCGTCGAGACAGACCACCTTGCACCCGGTCCTGAAGCCCGGATCCACTGCCATCACGTTCCTCTGCCCCAGGGGAGGCGCGAGGAGCAGCTGTCTCAAGTTCTCCCCGAAGACCTTGATCGCCTCGTCGTCCGCCCGCTTCTTCGTCTCCAGTTTTATCTCCGTCTCCATCGAGGGGCAAAGGAGCCTCTTGTAGGCGTCAAGAACGGCCATCTTCACCTGCTGTGACGCCGGGCCGCTGCCCCTGACGAAGATGCCTTCGAGAAGGCCGACTGCCTCGTCCTCCGGAGGCGTGGCGTGGACCACGAGGACCCCTTCGTCTTCCCCGCGTCTCAGGGCAAGTACTCGGTGGGACGGGGCCTTGCCCGCAGGCTCCTGCCAATCGAAATAATCCCTGAACTTTTCGCCTTTTTCTTCCTTTCCCGGAGAGACCTTCGATCGAAAGTGGGCTCCCCGAGCGAAAAGGGAGCGCATCTCAGAGCGCGCCCTCTCGTCCTCGTTCACCCTTTCGGCGATAATGTCCCTGGCCCCGGCCAGGGCCTCTTCAGCCGAGAGGACACCCTTTTCCTCACTCACAAATGGCAGGGCTTCTGCCCCCGGGTCGAGATCGCCTTGAGAGAATATCCTTTCCGCAAGCGCTTCGAGGCCCTTTTCCCTGGCCACGGCTGCCCTGGTTCGCCGCTTGGGGCGATAGGGCAGATAGATGTCTTCCAGCATTGCCACGGTGGGCGCCTCAAGGAGCCGTCCTTTTAGTTCCTCCGAGAGCTTCCCCGTCTTCTCCAGGGTTTTCAGAATGGCTTCCCGCCGCTTATCCAGCTCCCGGAGCCTCTCAAGGCCGTCCCTCACGGCGGCCACTGCCACCTCATCGAGAGATCCCGTAGCCTCCTTTCTGTAACGGGCGATGAAGGGTATCGTCGCCCCCTCGTCGAGAAGCCTTGCGGCCGCCCTCACCTGTTGGGCCCCTGCACCGAGATCCCCGGATATCTTCAGAACGTGTTTCTCTTCTATCATTCGTCCGCCTTATTGTTCCTTATCGGCTGCCCTAGCGCTTCCGTCGTCTCCCTTTCGCGGAAGGGGACGCGTCAGCCGGATACCTCTGCCTCACCCTCTCCAACGCCTCGAAGCGTTCGTACTTCTCGAGCACACCCATGGGGGTCTGCCCTTCCCGATCGAGGGCGAGAAGATCGCCATTTCCCTCGACCATGGCGAGAATAAGCTCCACATCGCCGGCTTTGGCCGCCCAATGAAGGGGCGTCCAGCCATTGTCGTCGGAGATGTTGAGATCCGCGCCGGCCTCCAACAGAAGCCGCGCGACCGTGCCATGCCCGAGGAGCAGGGCGGTGAGCAAGACCGGGCCGAAAGGACCTTCCGTATCGGGGTCGGCACCCATCTCCAACAGCTGCTTCACCCGCTGCAGGTCGTCCTGCCTGATCGCTTCCTGCAGTCTTCTGTCTCGTTCATCCATCGCACACCAAGGGCACCTTCGAGGCGTCAGGACCGGCGTAGGGATCGCTCGGAAAGGCCCAAAAGCTGCCAACCGGTCCGAGAAACGAGTATAACATGACTGGCACGGCTAATTCGAAAAGGGCTCTCCTTCCGCACCCGTGGGGAAAGCCTCCTCGTTCGAGAGCTTGTCAATAGCTCAAACAAGGGCGCCCGCTCCACCCGCTTTCGTATCCGGCGCCCTTCACATTTTTGAAAAAAATCCGAAAACCATATAGGGCCGATGCCTCACCCTGGAGGGGATACCCTTTCCGAGGGATAGAAAAGGGACGAGCCTTCGGCAATAGACCTGAAGGAAGGCGTTAATAAATTTCGTACCCTGATAAGTATCCTGGTCTCTCATTTGTTGGGTCACGGATAGAAGTACATGAGTCCAAGGAGGTCGAGGAATGGATGCAGGATTTGTCAACGCGCACCTGGTTGCAGTACAGAACGTGTTCAAAACGATGTTGTCGACCGACATCGTCTTGGGTAAGCCGGCGCTCAAAACCAGCAAATTGACAAACGGAGACGTGACGGGTGTCATCGGCTTCGCCGGAGACAAGAAGGGCACGTTCAGCCTCGCGTTCACGAGAGAGGCCGCCATTTTCATCTACAAAGCCATGGTAGGAGAGGATGCGCCGAGTGTCACTCCGGAAGTAATCGACGCCATAGGCGAAATAACGAATATCATTTCCGGCCAGACGAGGGTCGAGATCGAAAAACTGGGATACAAGCTGAGCGCCGCCCTTCCAACGGTGATCGTCGGTTCGAACGTGGAGGTCAACTTCATCACCAAGGTCCCTGTCATCACCCTCCCTTTTACCTTTCAGGCGGGAAGCGTCGAGGGGAAGCTGTTCCTCGACTTCTCTTTCGAATAGGGGGCCCTTCTCAGGAACTGCCGGGGGGGATACCGGTCAGCAGGGGGTGGGAAGGACGTGTACGAATTTTCTTGACATTGCCCGTCATACGTTGTATTAGATTAATAAGCTCTGAAAAAGCCGAACTATCCGTGAGGATAGGGCGGAAAGCGACGGGTCTCCGGTCCTTCACAGTGTGTGCTCTCCACGGAAGACAGCCGAGCTGCCAGACAGCCAAATAAGTTTCTTCGTTCACGAAATCCGGATTGACAGACCTCAAGACGGTCTGCCGGGAGCAACGAAGAGGTGGCATGTCAAGCTCGCTGAGAACGATAGATGTTAGTCCTCCCACGCGCCGGGTTTTGCCGCTGATCCGCCGCGAAGCTGCTCCGAGGAGCTTCCCCAAAGAAATATTGCCCTACGAGCAGGAAGAGAGGATCGTGGTCAGACCCACCGAGGGCCTCGTCTCCAACAGGGCCTTTACCCTCCCGGGTTCGATGCGCGCCGTGGAAGCCTACCGGCGGAGCATGCAACCCGGCACCCCCGAACCGCTTTTCATAGACACGTACGCCTAAAGAAGGGGCATCTTTCCATGGGTGTCGTACCCATCCGAGAGGGCCTGCGCTTTCATAGGATGAGGTTTTGTTTCCGACGGACTCACCCGAGAGAAGCTCGGGTGAGTCCCCAGCAATTCCTATCTCGTGATCATTGTGGGCTGCTTGCCCGGGGTCTGGAGCTTGGGTAGTATCGCTTCGTTGAGCTCGATGCCGAGACCGGGGCCGGTCGGGGGATAGAGATAACCGTTTTCATACCGGGGAACGTTTATCGCTATGTCGTCCGTGATCAATGCGCTGACGGTATCGTAAACGTCGTGGACGTGGAGGGGCCCGATGTTCTCGTGCACGAGCTTCGACATCCACTCATCGGCCACGAGAAGATGGGTGTACGCGGCGGCTTCGAGGCCCGAGCCCATCATGCAGCCGCAGACCACGGGAAGTCCGGCGGCCTTGGCTATGGAGACCCATTTCTGAGCCTTCAGCAGCCCACCTGCCTTCGGTATCTTGATGAAGAAACCGTCCGCCGCGTTCTTCTGGACTATCTCCATGAGGTGTTTCAATTCAACGGCCGACTCGTCCGCAAAAACGGGGATTCCGGTCTTCTGGCGCAGCCTGGCCATGCCGTCCACATCCCACCACGGCACAGGCTGCTCCACCATGGCAAGGTCATATTTCTCCATCTTCTTCAGAATCATGAGGGCCTGATAATAGTTCCAGCTCCCGTTGGCATCGATGAAGAGCTGTATGGCGTCGCCCGCCGCCTCACGCAAGGCCTTCACGTTCGCCAGGTCGTCTTCGGCCGAGCCAAAGCCGACCTTCAGCTTGAGCACCTTGAAGCCGGCGCGGACGCATTCCATTCCGATCGATACCACCTCATCCGTGGGCCCGGCCGGCAACACGAATCCCAGGGGCACCTTCTCCGTGGTGAGCCCCCCGAGAAGCTGGTAGACAGGCACCCCCAACGTCTTTCCCATGATGTCGTGCAGGGCATAGTCGATGACTGCCTTGGCCTGATTGTTGTCCCGGGCCGCTATGTCCATTCTCGCGACGATCTTCTCGATATTGAACGGATCCTCTCCGAGCAGGATGGCAGGGCCGAATACATCGTTGATCATGCTCATGATCGAATCCTGCGACTCTCCCCTATACCACGCGGAGGTGCCGCCAGTATCCGCGATGCCCACGACGCCTTCGTCCGTGTATACCTTGACGACCACGCCGGCTGGGCCCTTCTCAGCCCCGCCGCCCATGGGAAAGGGCTTCTTGAACATGCATGTGACAGGCAAACATTCTATCTTGTCTATACGCAATGTGTCCTCCCTCCCAAACATTTCGTTTGGCCAAAAGAATTGTTACGAGCCGACTTTCGTGACAACAAAGATTCAAAGAAGCGCTTACCCCCCGGAGACCGTAGCCCTCTCACACCTCGCGGCCCCGGATACGTTGACCGTCCGAAGAAGAGGGGCGTGCGTCGGGGGGAATCGGGTGCGCCCTGCTAGAGGCGAGGACGTCCGCCGCCGTCCTAGAAAATTTCAGCGAACCCGCGGGCAGCCGTGTATACCGCCCCGACTCCGCTTACATATTGGGTGACCCTGATGGCTTCCACGATCTCTTCCTTTGACGCACCGGCCTTCAATGCCTGATCGGCCAATGACTTGACCCCGTCTGCGGCTCCGTGGGCGGCATCGATCGCCATGGCAATGAGGAGCTTGAACTTCTTGGGTAGGGCGCCGTCAGCGAGGGCGAAATCGTTGGTCGACTGGACGAGCTTCCGGAGATCCGGGTCAATCTTCTCGAATATCTTCAGTGGATGGTCAGCCATGTCATGCCTCCTTTTCGCGGTCGATACCGGATGGCAATCGACCCGTCTTCTTTTCGTCGATCAACCCGTTCCCTCATGGGCCGGGAAATACCCTTATCTATCCTCCTTGGCCGCCAAAACGGTCGTGAAAGGCGAAGTCCTCGACTTCGCGACGCACCCTTACACCAGAGGGCTGGGCGCTTTCGGGATACCCCAAGCGGCAGGCGAAGGCTATTTTCAGTGATGCCGGAATGTGAAGTATTCTCTTCACTTCTGCCTCCACCTCAACTGTGCCGAGGCTGCTGACCACGTGAAAGCCTATTCCGAGGGAAGAAGCCGTGAGCCACATGTTCTCCAGAGCGCATCCGAGACTGATGATGCCCAGGAAATCTCCCTCCGAGGCAGGGGCTCTCCTGCCCGGATCATACAGCACGACAAGGAGAAGGGGGCTCGACCGAATGGTCCTCCCGATGAATGGGTTCTCCTCTCCCCCCATGACTTCACCTTGCTCCACGGCCGGTGTCCTCCAGGACGGAGGGAAATTGTCGGCCAGTATTCCGACCTTCTTCTTCAGCAACTCCTCTTCGGAAAAAGATAGCTGCCCATAATTCTCCCTGATAAAGACGGGTGATACGGGATACCTGATGTTCGCTATCTCTTCTATGATTCTCCTGTCATCGACGACAATGATCTCGAAGTTCTGCATATTGTGCGCACTCGGTGTCCAGCGCGCGGCTTCCAGAATCTGTCGAAGGTCCTCACTCGCCACAGGGTGTTCGGGATCGAAAAGCCCCCGTGCCGATTGTCTTTGCCGAATGACTCCGAGGATGTCCTCCATAATGCGCCTCCCGGCTATGGTAAGACTCGATACTCCCTTTACCCTTCCTTCTCATTGTACCACCTTGAGAGCCAGTCCCTCTATCCCAATCTTTTGGGTCCGCAAGGGGCTAAGCCTATTTGGAAACCCTACCCTCCTAGACCTCCCCGTCGAACGGGCAAGACAAAGGGCGGACACGCATTGCCGACTCGTGCATTGCCGAGAACTACTTAGAAAAGCTCGCGACGGTTCCGGCACGAATAACGAATGCCCCCGCAAGCTTTGCGTGGGGGTTGGGGGGAGTGAGGGACGGAATCAGGAGCGATGCTTTTCTACTCGCGAGGCTGTCACGAGGAGGTAATGCGCGTCCGCCCGCCTTCCCGGACTTTTTCCAAATGGGCTTGCCCTGGGTCCACAAGGCCTCCTTGTTGCGGCACTCTGCTTGCCCGTGATACCATGAGAGGATCAGGCCATTGATCGCAAGGGGAGGCTGCATGGAAAAGGTCTTATCGCGGGACGGCACTTCGATCGCATATCAACGCTCCGGCAGAGGGGCACCCCTTGTCCTCGTGCACGGCACGTCAGGCACGTCCCAACGCTGGGCCCCCGTCTTCCCGCTTTTGGAAAGGCACTTCACTGTCTACGCCATGGACCGGCGGGGTCACGGTGAGAGCGGAGACAGCGCCTCGCCCTATTCCGCACAGCGGGAGTTCGAGGATGTGGCCGCCGTGGTCGATGCGATCGGCCCTGGGGTCCATCTGTTCGGCCATTCCTACGGGGCAGTCTGCGCCCTGGAGGCCTCCCTCCTCACGGACCGCGTCGATCGGTTGATCCTCTACGAGCCCCCGATCCCGTTCCCGGGTCCCCGCAGCGAGGACGACGGAGTTCTGAAAAAAATGGAGGACCTTCTTGCAGCCGGCAAGCGCGCGGCAGCCCTCGCCACATTCATGAGAAAGATGGTGAGAATGTCTTCGGCCGATATAAAGCTTTCAAAATCAATGGCCGCGTGGCCGGCCAGGGTTGCCGCGGCGCACACCATACCGAGGGAGGTCCTTGCCCTCCGGGAGTATTCCTTTAACCCGGACCGGTTCAGGGCTGCCACGGTGCCGACCCTGCTACTCCTGGGGGGTGAGAGCCCGGACCATTTCAGGCAGGCCCTCCTTCTGCTGGAATCGGCCCTGCCGAATAGCAAGACCGTCGTTCTGCCGGGTGAGCAGCACGTCGCAATGGAGACGGCGCCGGAATTGCTGGCAGAGGCAGTGTCAACTTTCCTGCTTTCCCATGTGTCTTGACAGGAAGCCCTCGGTTGGTGCAAAATAGCGAACGGATAATTCGTATTGCTGAGATTCCTCGCAAGCGACGTTTCCGAACAGTCACTCTCCAAACTGATCCGCCCGTAGCCTTCTTGCGACGCCGTAACTCACCTCCCTCGTGAGAAGAAGTGCCTCGGAGGCGGCCGCGGTGGTGCAACAGGGTGTCACACCAAACAAGGAGGAGCACATTATGGGAAAAGGCGTAAGCAAAAGGCTGATGAAGTTCTGTTTCGTTCTCTTTCTATCTCTCTGTTTCTTGTCCGCCGGTCTCGCGCGGCCTGTACACGCGGCAGAGCCTATAAAGATAGGCATCCTGACGTGCCTGACCGGACCCATCGGCTTCATCGG
>Ga0326728_10025215_pt1 | contig 10672 bp, 6 predicted proteins | sample MB3enrmetagenome_FD_207602 | JGI IMG/M metagenome (GOLD analysis project Ga0326728, IMG submission 207602) | Lab enriched peat soil microbial communities from McLean, Ithaca, NY, United States - MB31MN | ecosystem: Environmental > Terrestrial > Soil > Wetlands > Peat | place: USA: New York...
TGACCCCGCCTTTGACGGCTTCTATCGCCGCTGTATTCTCAGCGTGCTCGAAACGCGGTGGGAAAGGGAAAATTTCACCGCCAAGCCTTTTTACGCGGTTGGAACATGGATCTTCACGATTCCCTGGGACACTTCCTTCGCCTCGGAAATGCTCAGTGTGCTGGATCCCGCGGGGCTGCGTGAGGCCTTTCTGGCTTACGTGCGCGCGGGCCTGATGACCAACAGTTGGGTGCCCTGGAATGGCAATGGCAATGCCAACACTTATTTTCCCGGCACCAAGCTGACGTACTGGTATGTCCAGAGCCCCTTTGCGGAAATGCGCATCCTTCAGGACTACCTGAACCAGACGGGGGACAAGGAATTTCTGAACCACTCCGAGCAAGGGGCTACCATCTTCGAGTGGATGAAGCGGATGGGCCGGGAGCTCGAGAAGCAATACGGCCGCCCCGACGGTTTGATGGATTTCGGCGCCGGCTCGCAGCGCATGATCGAGATTCGCACCGACGGCTACGAACACGTGGTGGCGGCTTCCAACGGTTTGGCGTTTGCCTATTATAGCCAGCTCGCCGAGTGGTGCCGCGAGCGCAATGATCCCGATGCCGCCTTGTTCGAGGGGTGGGCAAAAGCCATCCAGGAGGCATTGAACCAGAAGCTCTGGGATGAAAAGGATGGATGGTTTGTGAATCTCTATCCGGATGGAAGCAAGCAGTTGGTGCTGAGCTATCACCTCTTCGATCTGTTGGACGCCGGGATTCTTTCCCCCCATCAACGAGAGGCCATGATTGGCCGTCTGAAAGAGGGCGAATTCCTGGGGCCACTGGGAATGTATTCGATGTCCAAGGCGGACCGCGCCCATTGGGACCTCGAGGACGTGGATTTTGGCGGAGGCGGACAGTATACTGGGCAACCCTTGCGGATTGTTGAAAGCCTGTACCGGTTGGGACACCCGGAGTTAGCCTGGGATATCCTGAGCCGTTGCATCGAATGGACGAAGTACTTTCCTCTGATCCCCCAGGAAGTTTTTGCGGACAACCCGCGCTCCCCGGAGGTGGAAATGCCGCTGGAGCTTGACGCCGCCAGCGCCATGGGGGCCATCGTCTTCGGCGTGTTCGGTCTGCGCCCGCACGCGGATGGGTCGCTCGCGGTCGCGCCCTCCTATCATCGTGAACTCGGCCAGGCACGGTTGACGGGTTACAAGTTCCGCGGCCATTCCTATGACGTCGTCATGGGCCCGTGGGACTATGAGGTCTTCCGGGACGGGAAGCTGGTGAAACGCACCAACTATGCGACGGCGGTCGAGTTCATGGCAGACGGCACGGTGAAAGATTAGGCGGGATTTCTCACAGCAGGGGCGCAGAGAGACGGAGATTAGCGGTTCCCTGTGCGAGGTGTCAGGCGTCAGCAAGATCCGGATACCAGGGACCTAACACCTGACACCTGATACCTTACACCTTCTTTTCTCTGCGCCTCCGCGCCTCTGCGGTGAATCCATGCGGTGAACATACTCTTGACAAATTTTTCCCCATGCGCGTAAATCCCAAGCCGGAGATATTTAATGATGAATGATAATTTGTTTCATGAAATCAGTGAGGATTTGCGCTCCGTTCCGCTGCTCGACGCCCACACCCATCTGGTGGACGGCAAGCTGGGAGCGCGGGGCTTGCACGATATTCTGCTTTATCACATGGCGGTGAGCGATCTTTACGGCGCGGGGTGTCCCTCCGGCGCGCGCCTCACTGAATACCCCGGCTGGCCCAGCGTCGCGGAAGCGCATCGGCGCATCCAGGAAGCCCTGCCCTATTTGAAATACGTTCACAATACGAGCATTTCCTGGGGAATTCGCCTGATTTTAGAAGACCTCTACGGCTGGAAGGAGCCGCTGACATCCGACAACTGGCAACGCCTCGATGGCATGATTCGCGAGCGCGCCGATGACCGTGCCTGGCAACGCGAGATCATGAAGCGCGCCAACATAAAACGCTATTGCACCGAGCACGCACGCCGTGAAAGCGGCCGGGACAAAGATATTCTTCAATACGCGCTCGAGTGGGCGTTCTTCACCCGCTGCCAGTGGGGTGAGTTTGACACGGCTCTGTATGAGCTCGAGCGCTGCTGGGGGAAGACTCCGGAAAGTCCCAGCCCCATCGGGGCAGGCAAGCGCCCTTCCCCGGAGCGCACGATTCGTACGCTCGATGACGTTCACGCTGCCGTCAACCACTACGTTGAAAACATCCCCCACGATCAGATTCTGTCCACCGCCACGCACATCTCCACGGACATTGATCTGACGGTGGTCAGCAAAGACGACATGGCCGCGGCCCTCAGCCGGCGCGGGAATGCGGGAGAGAAGGAACGCGATATCTACGCTTCCTACATCAATGAGGCCTACTTGAATGCGCTGGAAGCGCGTGATGCCAGGATCGTCTTTCAGTTCAGCCTGGGGGCGGAGCCCCTGCCTTTCGAGACTGCCAGCCGCCTGTCGCAGCGCACCATCAAGCAGCTCGGGGAAATGATCAGCCGGCACCCCAAGATCAAGTTCCAGAGTTTTCTGGCCAGCCGTCACTCCAACCAGGCGTTGTGCACGATGTGCCGCGAATTGCCCAATTTCTCGCTGAGCGGATATTGGTGGCTCAATTTCTTCCCTTCGGCCATGCGTCAGATCATGGAGGAAAGGCTCGACATGCTGCCGCTCAACAAGCAGGTGGGCTTTTTCTCCGATGCCTACTGCCTGGATTGGACCTACGGCAAGTCGAAAATCGTGCTGAATCAATTGGCCGTCGTGCTTGCGGACAAAGTTGCGATGGGCCAGTACTCGCGGGATGAAGCCCTGCGGGTTGCTCGCGCGATTCTTTACGAAACGCCCCAGGAGCTGCTGGGAATGCGGCCGGCAGAGGTGGGACGTGCTACGGGTTCGAAGTAAGTTTACCGATCTATTTCACCGCCGAGGCGCAGAGACGCAGAGAAAAGGCATATATGACCGCGAAAATAAATGCATTCGAGTCAGGGCTTTCTGCCTTTTGTCATAGACGAAGCGTGAGATCAAGAAGATGGGCGGATATATCAAGGGCTCAAGTTTTCGAGATTTGTGCCCCTGCGGACCTCCTGGTATACGCAAAGGACAGTGCCTTGCAGAAGGGTTGGTGGGGCATAGCCTTTACGGTTTATAAGAAACTCTGCGCTTCAGTGTTAGATTGGCGGCTGGTGTTGTTAGTTAGGGACGGCGAGGAAGGGTATGTGCTGACTGCGACTCAGGTTAAGGGGATGGTAAGTGGCCTTTCCACAAACGCAACTGAATACATCTTCCACGAGACCGACGCTGCTTCTGGTCCGTATTTCAGAACATTTGAGGATTTGTATCGACAATTGCTAAGTTAGGTCATTATCCGGGAGGGCGTCTACAATCACTTACGAATCCACGGAAACCAAAATCAGCTCTTTTCTCTGTGCCTTCGCGCCTCGGCGGTGACGATTTCCGAAGAAACCAGGACCCATGCCAAAAATACATTGTGTTGGAGCCTTGGTGGTTGATCTGTTGAATGGTCCCATCAAGCAATACCCAGTTCCCAAGGTGAAAACCCAGATTACCGCGGAGTGGATTCGCATGGCCCCCGGAGGTGGCGCAGCCAACACTCCCTCCGCCATGGCTCGCATGGGTGTGGAGGTGACCGCCTTCTCCAAGGTGGGAGCCGATCCCAACGGCAGTTTCATTCTTCACGAATTACAGCAGGTGGGCGTGGATACGGCGGGCGTATGCGTCTCCTCCAAGGATTCAACTCCCTTCACCTTTGTGGGAATTCACAGCGACGGTGACCGGACCTTTATTCACACCCCCGGCGCCAACGTGTCCTTCAATCTCGCGGATATCGATCGGGAACGCGTTCTGGATTGTGAATTCCTTCTCTATCAGGATGTGTGGGTCCTGCCGGGACTTGACGGGGAGCCTGCGGCGAGCCTTCTGAAAGAGGCGCGGCGCCGCGGCGTGGTGACTTTTCTTGATGAGGCGTTCGGCTATGGCCCCAAACGCGAGTCGCTGGAGGCCATGCTGCCGCACTGTGATTACGTGATCCCCAGCTTTGATGATCTGCAAGCCATATACCCCAACTCCAGCGCTGCGGACCTGGCCGATCGCCTCATGGGATTGGGCGCCGGGGCCGCGGTGATCAAAATGGGTCCCAAGGGGTGTCTGGTTGCGCAGGGAGGGAGCCGGACGCAAGTTCCCGCATACGCCGCCAATGTTGTTGACACCACTGGTGCGGGTGATTGCTGGGATGCAGGATTTATCGTGGCGCTCTCCCGCGGCAAAGACCCCGTGGCCGCCGCGCAGATTGGATGTGCGTGTGCGGCTTTTGGCATTGAGGCAGTGGGGGGAGCGACGGGCGTGCCCCACTACGACACCGTGTGCCAACGGGCACGGTAGGACAGTAGGCAGAAGGCAGAAAGCAGAAAGCCCAGGATCGCGCGACCCTTCCTAAACCGACATCCCCGAATCATCCTCTGTCTCGGAGGAAACCTCGTCCATCACTTCCAGGGGAACGCCGGGCGTGGATGACCTCTTTCCGCGGCGCATGGCCACGATGCCGGTGCGCACCATCTCCAGAATACCAAAGGGGCTGAGCACCTCCAAAAGCCCGTTGATCTTATCCTCGCCCCCGGTGATCTCAAGCGTTACCGAATCCGCCCCCACATCCACCACCCGGGCGCGGAAGACGCTCGCGAGTTGCAGCACGTGGGTGCGATCGCTGTGCAGAGCCGCCACCTTGATCATGGCCAGGTCGCGGGTAATGACGGGCTCATGGGTGATGTTCTCCACCAGCAGAACGTTTACCAGTTTGTAGAGGCTGGCTTCGATGCGCTTGGCCTGGTCCGCATCGGCATCCACGGTAATCGTCATGCGCGAGACTTCCGGCTTCTCGGTGCGTCCCACCGTCAGGGAGTCGATGTTGAAGGCACGCCGCCGGAATAGGGAAGAGACGCGCGTCAACACACCGGGTTTGTTCTCCACGTGTACAACGAAGGTATTGAGCATAGGGACCTGAAATTTCCGATCTGGGATTTGCGAATTTGGATTCGTGTTCAGGATCTCGAAGGCGCCACGATCGTCCGGCAAGCGGGGTTACGGTGCGCAAACCAAAATCCGAAATCCAAAATCAAAGATGCGATTCGTCTTCCGCGGTTTCCACCAGGGGGTTGGGACGCCGGATCATTTCGTGCAGTGCCGCTCCCGCCGCCACCATGGGATAGACCGAATCCTCCTGTTCAACCTGAAAATCGATGAGCACCGCCCCCGCGTGTTGGCGTGCTGCCTGCACCGCCGGAACCACCTCGGAGCGTTTGGTCACCGTCATATTGCGGATTCCATAAGCGTCGGCCAGCTTGCCGAAATTGGGGCTGAGCAACGGGGTGGACTCATAGTTGCGATCGTAGAAGAACTCCTGCCACTGCCGCACCATGCCCAGGTAGCCATTATTGATAATCGCGATGTTGACCTTCAAGTTTTCCTGCACGATGGTGGCGAGTTCCGCCATGGTCATCTGGAATCCGCCGTCGCCCACCACCACCCAGACCTCCGCCTCCGGCCGCGCCACTTTGACGCCCATGGCGGCGGGCAGGGCAAATCCCATGGTTCCAAGCCCGCCGGAGGTGATGAGCGAGCGCGGGAATTCATGCTTGAAGTATTGCGCTTCCCACATCTGGTGCTGGCCCACGTCGGTCACCACCACAGTATCGGGTCCGTGCGTCTCCTGCCACAGGTCGTTGATCACGTGCGCGGCGTAAAGATGACCGCTGTCCGGGAGGTTCTGAATGTCGCGAACCGCGGAATCACCCTTCAGCCCGTCGATGTAACCGCGCCACTCACTGCAATCGATGGGCTGGAGGCGCGGGATGAGTTCGCGCAAAACCTCGCGCAGGTCGCCGATGAGCGCCACATCCACCTTGACGTTCTTATTAATTTCCGTGGGATCGATCTCCACCTGGAGTTTCTTGGCCTTGGGCGCATAGGTCTTCAGGTTGCCGGTCACCCGGTCATCAAAGCGCATGCCCAGGGCGATCAGCAAATCCGCATCCTGGATCATGTGGTTCACCCAAGCTTCTCCATGCATGCCCATCATGCCAAGATTCAGCGGGTGGGAAGCGGGGAAAGCTCCGAGGCCGAGCAGCGTGAGGGTGACGGGGATGCCGGTGCGCTCCGCCAGCTCGCGAACTTCCTGCATGGCACCGGAGAGAATGATTCCATGCCCGGCAAGTATGACCGGCCGCCTGGCCTCCTGAATCAGCTTCAGGGCCTTGGTGTAATCGGCGGACGTCGGCGACAGATCGGGCCGGTAACCCGGCAATTGGGGCTTGGCGGCTTCCCAGTCGAATTCACAGGAGGACTGCTGCGCGTCCTTGGTAATGTCCACCAGAACGGGGCCGGGGCGCCCGGAGGCAGCCACATAAAATGCCTCGCGGATGGTGCGCGCGACTTCGCTCGCGTGCGTCACCAGGTAATTATGTTTGGTGATGGGCAGGGTCACGCCGGTGATGTCGGTCTCCTGAAAGGCGTCGGAGCCAATCAATTTGCTGCCCACCTGGCCAGTGATGCAAACGATGGGGGAGGAGTCCATCATGGCCGTGGCGATTCCCGTGACCATGTTGGTGGCGCCGGGTCCGGAGGTGGCAATGGCCACGCCCACCCGCCCGCTGGCCCGCGCGTACCCGTCCGCCATGTGCGTAGCGCCCTGCTCATGCCGCACCAGAATATGATGGATGCTGCTCCGCGTCATGGCGTCATAAGCCGGCAGTATGGCTCCACCCGGGTAGCCAAAAACGTGCTTCACCCCTTCACGTTCCAGACATTCCCAAAGAATCTGCGCACCCGTCTTCATCATACAATTCGCATCCCTCTCTTCTTAAGTGCTACGGAGGCCCCATCCGTTTCTCGAATATACTTTAATACATTGTACAATAGCCTGGCCCGTTATAGGGGAACTCCCGACAAATAGCCCGGATTCCTTGCAATGGGCAATCACTTGGTCAGCGCCCCCATATGCATTTTGATGGTCAGGGCGTTTGAGCATCCTTGTAGTCTATGCCTCCTTTGCGGGGAGGGTTCGGTCTGGCCCCCCCTCGAAAATATGGCTGCCAACCCCCTCCCGCCTCACTTTATCCTTTACAAAGGCTAGATTTGTAGGTATAGTAAGTGGGCAAGTCCGAGCCTGGTGGCAAAAAGGCTGCTTGTGTGGACAGTGGAAGACTTCAACTTCGGCCCCTTGCGGCGAATCCGCCACACCGTAAACCAACAAAAAGTCAGAATCTGGCGCTGGTCCGGCCGGAAAAATAAAAAATATTACGACCGAAGCCAATATGCGTATGAAAACAAACAAAACGACGACAAAATGACCGGCAAATTTGCAGATTTTTGTGCTCAATTGGAGCCTTTCTTACAGATCTTACGGAAAATTGCGCGTTTTGAAGAGCAATTTACTCCAATTTTTGACTTTCGCGCTCTTCCTTGCGGGTATTTGCGGCCTCAAGCAGCCTGCCGCCATTTTCCGGTTCGCCTAACCTTACCTGTGGTCTGCGGTGTCATCACTGATCGTCTGGTTCGCGGGATGCCCCAATCAGAAATGCAGAAACATCAGGGCTTCTGCCGGTCGCCGCAGGTAAAAGGTCAATGTCCACACGACAACGTAACTTGCACAGGACAAACTTCCAGAGGATGATTGCATGCAAAAGCGGTCGGGTGTATCTTACCGGTCTTTCGAGGAATGAAAGCGGAAACCCTGGTTAAATTCATTCGCGACCGGGAGTTGCAGGTCAAAAACCGGCAGGCATATAGAGGACACATGACGATTCCATTTTCACGTCGAAACTTTTTGCAAGCTGCGGCAGGGATCATCGGCGCGGCTTATCCCGAGCTGCGGGGTCTTGCCGCGGCAGGAGAGTCCAGCCCCCGCCCCAAGCCAACGACTCACGAGTTGAAGGGTCTTGGCAGGTTGTTCCCTCCGGATTTGGAGGCGTTCGAGTGGAACCATTTCCAGGCGGCGGGTTACAAGACGCCGGTCACGGGAATCGTGTATCGCCAGATGCTCGCCTCCTGGTCACAGTTTGGGGCGGCTTCGGGAATTCGGCCCGTCTCCGGCGTGCCCTTGGGGGGCATTGACACGGGCGCGCTTTACGTGGAGTCGTCGGGCGCGTTTGGCTACTCTTCCATCTTCAATCATTACACTCCGCAGGGAGGACCGCTGAACACGCCTTACCTGGGGCTGGGCGTGGGCGATAAGGTTTGGGTGCTCACCAGCCGGCGAACCAAGAATTATGCCGGGGATTGCCGGCCGAGTTTGGGGCCCCCCATGACCTTCTTCGAGACCCCTGGCTTGGAGGAGATCACGGGTGTCGATTATTGGGGACATTTTCCCATCGCCGACACGCAGTTCTACACCGATGCTCCGGTCACGGTCGGTGTGCGAGCCTGGGCGCCCTTCATGCCCGGTGACTCCAAAACCTCCAACACGCCCGGCGCGATATTTGAAATCCATCTCACCAACACCAGCTCCGAAAGACAGTCCGGCACGCTGGCGTTCAGCTTTCCGGGCTTTGGCGATCACCGCAGCAAGGACGAAATCCTGGGCTGGACGGATCTTGCCACCACGCCGGTTCTTCCCCCGGCGCACGTCGAGCGCCGCGGTGCGCCCGAGGGCCTTGCCGGCACGTGGGTGGAAGACAAGGGCTGGGGCATGAGCTACGTGCTGGCCGCGCTGGATGTGCCCGGAGTGCGGGTGGGCGGCGCGCTGGGCGTTGATGGGAGTAAGTGGACGAAAATCACGACGGCTCTGCCCCCCACCGCGCCAGAGTCCGGTGACGATGGCGGTTCCTCGCTGGCCGTGGAATTCGAACTCGACCCGCAAACCGAGAGGGTGGTGCGAATCGTTCTGGCTTGGTACGCCCCGGTGTGGGAGGGAAACGGCAATCCCGGCACGGGTGGGAAAGTCATCTGGACGCGCGATCTTGCGAACTACCATGACGGCCAGGTGGATCCCAAGGGAGGCCCGGGGAGCACCGGGAAAAGTTACACCCACATGTACGCCTCCCGATTTGCGGATGCAGGAGAGGTGGCAATATTCCTCGCCCACAACCACGCATCTTTGCTCAAGCGGGTGATCGCCTGGCAGTCGGAAATTTACAGTGAAAAAACTCTTCCCGGATTCCTTGCCGACGTGCTGGTGAACGCATTTTACTATTTTGGCCCGTGCAGCGTGTGGGCGCAGGCCAAGCCCCCCATTGGCGATTGGTGCAAGCCGGAGGACGGCGTCTTCGCGCTGTCGGAGGCGCCCCGCTCCTGCGCGCACATGAACACGTTCCAGAATGCGGCCCTGGGCGGACCGTTCCTCTCGATATTCTTTCCGGACCTGGCGAAGTCCACGCTGCGAGCTTTTCGCGCCGCACAGAACGAAGAAGGCAACCTCCCCTGCGTCCTGGGCCTGTGGATGGACGTGGCCTTCCCTCTGGGGTATGAGTACCAGAAGGTCATGAATCCCGGCGACTATCTGGGTCAATTACACTGGCAATGGAAGTCGAGTGGTGATGATGCTTTTTTCCACGAGTTCTACCCCTCGGCGAAGCAATTGATGGAATACTCCATTGGGCTGCACAAAGACATGGGACTTGAGCAGATCATCGCCATGCCGCCGGGGGGCGGCGTGGAATGGTTCGAGGATCGCACCATGTACGGATTCGAGGTCCTGGCCGGGGGATACCGGTTGATGGGCGCAGAGTTGATGCGGGAGTGGGCGGAGAAGGCCGGCGATACGGAATACGCCGCGAAGATGGACGCAACCATTCGCGCTGGGAAAGAAGCGATGGAGAAATATCTCTGGGCCGGCGACCATTATCTTGTCTATAACGACCCGAAGACCGGCAAGAAATTCGACGCCTTTTACACGCCGCAACTCGATGGGCAATACTTTGCCCACGTCAGCGGCGCGCCGCGCGTTTTGCCCAAAGATCACGTGGAAAAAATCCTGACGACACTGCGCGAGAAGGTTTGCAAAATAAGCAAACTGGGGATGCCGCCCAACTATTCCAATCCTGACGGAACGCCGTGGAAGGGCTCCAGCAACCCCTACATGGCGGGGGAATACGTCTACGCCAATCATCAGGTCTTCTGGCTCAGTACGCTGTCGATTTACGAGGGGCATAAGGAATTCGGACTGGACCTGCTGCATAAACAACTTCATCTCTACTGTTGCCGCTGGGGGTATCTGTGGGATGGCGTAAATTGCTGTAGCGGCTATGGCGACGATGGCCAAATCAGCTACGGGTGGGACTACTGGTTCAACTGGTCGATCTGGATGGTGGCGGCGGCGCTGGCGGGCGGCGACTTCACCGTTTTGCTCAAGCCGGGCGGACTGGCCGATCGCGTCAAGAAGGCTGCCGCGCAGAACGCCTAGCGGGAACTTTATACCGGATTTTGCCTCACCCCCGCGGGTTCACTTTTGGTAAGGGGTCCGCAGGCTGCTGTGGGCGTTTTATTAATGTTGCCGATGTCCATATCCGCCCCGCGCCGGAAATTCCCAATTTGTGCTGGACTTCCAGGGCCGCAATCTCATAAGCTGTGCCGGTCAAAATCTGCAACCGCGATTGCGACGCTCGATCGATCGCGAGGCCGTGCCGCTCGCCTCTACGCCGGCGA
>Ga0326728_10025216_pt1 | contig 10671 bp, 11 predicted proteins | sample MB3enrmetagenome_FD_207602 | JGI IMG/M metagenome (GOLD analysis project Ga0326728, IMG submission 207602) | Lab enriched peat soil microbial communities from McLean, Ithaca, NY, United States - MB31MN | ecosystem: Environmental > Terrestrial > Soil > Wetlands > Peat | place: USA: New York...
ACGGTTTACAGTGACCTGACCGCAGAGCAGAATATCCTCTGGACGGCCAAGTTCTACGGCATGGACAAGGCCAACCGGGAACGCCGGTGCACCGAGATCCTCACCCGCCTTGGCCTGATTGAACGGCGGTACGATCTTGTCCGGTTCTTCTCCAAGGGCATGCGCCAGCGGATCAGCATTGCCTGCGCCATTGTCCATTCCCCGCCGGTCCTCTTTCTGGACGAACCGACAACCGGCCTTGACGTGTACAGCCGCAGGCTGGTTCTGGATACCGTGCGCTACATGAACCGGGAGGGCAGCACGGTGCTTATCACTACCCATAACATAGAGGAAGCAAACGAACTGTGCTCGGAGATTTCCGTTATCGATCATGGCCGGATCATTGCAAGTGGCAGCCCCGAGAAACTCAAAAAAAAGTTCGACACCACGCGCTATGTCGAGATCTCCTTTGACCAGCCGGTCACAGAAAATCTCTTTTCCGCCCGGGGAATCGGAAGGACAGAACGGCGGGGGGACAAGTGGCGGGTCTATGCAAAGAATGCAGATTTTGCGGTAAAACAGCTGGTCACCCTTGCAGAAGAGGACCACCTCACTATTCTCTCGATTGCCACTTCCAGCCCAACGCTCGAAGAGGCGTTCGTGCAGATGACCGGAGGGATGTGATGAATCTGCGCCTCTTTGTCCATAGCGTGCTTATGGTCGCTGAAAAAGACATGCGGATCTATTATTACAAAGGCTCGGTCGTAATCTTTGGCCTTCTCTTCCCGTTTGTCATGTTCCTGACGTTCTTTATCGGAAGAGACCTGGACATTGCACTCTTTTTCCCCAGTTTCCTGGGCATGATGCTCTTTTTCTCTGCGTCCTCAACCGGGCCTCTGATCACACCGTGGGAGAAGCGGGAGAAAACCTATGAACGGCTGATCTCCCTCCCGGACCAGATCGGGAGCATCGTACTTGGCGATATCCTTGCGGGTGCCATTTTTGGGATCATGATAACCACCCTTGTCTGGATAGGGGGAACGCTCCTGCTGCACCTGCAGCTTGCAGACCCACTGATGCTCATACCGGCACTGGTCCTTGGCGCTCTTACCTTTGCCTCGCTTGGCACCCTGCTAGCCTCACCGGCAACCGATACACCGTCCAATATCATGATGTACTCGAACCTTGTCCGGCTTCCCCTCATCTTTGTCTCGGGGATCTTTATCCCCCTCTCCCAGCTGGGGAGCTGGGCCTGGACAAACGAACTTTCCCCGCTCACATATCTTGTTGACCTCTTCCATGCAGCCCTGACCGGCGATGCAGTCTTCCCGCCGGCCATTGATGCAGGGGCACTTATCGTGATCAGCGTCATCTTTATTGTGGCCGCAAAAGTGATCCAGCAGCACAATCTCATCAGTGGAAAGTAGCCGTTCCTTTTTTAAAAAGGGTAAAAATCCCGAATTCGGGCATGACAAAAAGTGCTGGGATATCCCTGATGGACACCATTCCCCTGCCAGTCCTCCTGGATTTTAGAGAGGCTACGATCTGCTCTTCCCCGGCCGTCCGGTTGCCCGAGTTGTTTTTATATCCTCGCGGTCAGCGTGGACGTCCTCCCGGTACCTGACGTTGGCCGGGCAATTCCCGGGATCGGCTTCCCGGTCATGAGCGGGCTGCGGACCGGTTGCCAGGAACGTCCCGGAAGAAATGGGAAAAACGGGAAGGCCAAAAGTCCCGGAATTACAATACCGGGCCCTTGGGAGATTCGGCCCGCCCCTGTTTTTCGCCCTACTGGCTTTTTTCTGCAGGTACCTGCACTCTCAGCCGGGCGTACAGCAGGATCATGATCCCCAGGGCGATCATCAGGATCCCTGCAACGATATTGCCATACGCACCAAACGGGCCGGTATCAGGACCGGCCAAGGGATTATTACTGTAGGCAGGCGGATTTTGCGAGACCGGCATAAACCCGGGGACCACGGTTACTGTCGGTGCGGTGGCAAACAACCAAACCGAATACACCAGACAGGCTGCGCCAAGAAGTGCAAACAGTACACCGGCAGCCTGAACGATCGTCTGGCACTTGCCGGGAGTTCCTGCAGCCATGTTCCTCCAAAAAAGGTGAATGCCTAATGCATCCGGTGGTCGAAGGGCCCGGGTGCACCTTCTACGGTGCCGGAGTTACCGTTGTACCCGTACCGCTCAGGTCCGAACTGCGGCACCCCGCTCCTGCCGGTAGACCCGGACAGGTACGTCATGGTAAAGCTTGTTCCATCAGACAGCTGTGAGGGGAGCGCAATCTCGGTCCTGCCGTTGTTGGCATACATGATGATGTTCTCGTACTGGGCCGAGCCGAGATTTTCATTGACACCGCTGACGGTCAGGTCATTTGTACCTGACTGGCTGGTATAGAACGCACCGTAATCAGCGGTGCCGAAGTTGGCAAGTGTGGTCAGGGTACAGGAGAACGGGCTGCAGATTTCCGGTCTCTCTTCAATATACTCTCCAGATAGCTTTTTGGATGCATAGTTCACGGTCGTAATGTAACTCCACTTGCCCACATCCGATATTTTCATAACCCATGGGTTCGAACCAGTTCCCGAAGTCGCACCGGTTCCCGGAGAGATACTCGCAACGATTTTATCTCCGGCTTTAACCTGATAATTAGTGGTACTGAGTGACGATTCGGAGGATGGAAGCATCTCAATCCATGCATAATAATGCGCAGTTTTCTGGTAATAATCGGATTCCGTGCCCAGCTGGATTAAGGAATCATCGTTCGAAAAAAATCCGCCGATCCCGGTCCATTGCGACGAATACGTCGCGGTGCTTGAAGGTGCAGCAGTCTGCACGATCCATGAAGCGCTCACACTGGTCACTTCTGCTGCCGGAGCCAAGAGGTTGGTGGCTGCTACATAGCCTCCCCAGTTCAGGGAACCTGTCGTGTCTTTCAGGTCGTCCACCTGGCCAAGATTCATGTTGCGTCCGTGCGTGCTCACGGCTGCGCCCACTGGTGCAGCGATGAGGCTCGCTGCCGCAACAACGAGCATGATGATAAGGAGTTTCCTGTATCCCCCATATATGGTACCAGTCATTTACCTCACCTTAATGTCCGATCTCTCTTCTTCCGGTAAAGGGTTTGCATCTGCTTGATCGAGAGTCCCCACATCCCGGAAAAACGACCTATATTCCCGCCCCTAAAAGCCGGCATAGCCTGCACAGCAGCCGCACCCCGGCCCGGATAGGATAAAGTGATCCTCATCTCCCGACATTATAAATATTTCCTGTAGTTATTCATGACAATTTATAATTAATGCAATTCCTCGTTTCCGGTCAACAGCAACATTCCTGCGAAGACGGAGGAAATTCCGAATCCCAGTCCCCTCTAAATTATTTCCCCCTTATGGAATAAAACCGCCCTGCCCTCATACATATGTTCCCGTCCCTCAATCCGGGGCCAAAACGGGCTTATTTTCCCCTCATGGTCCGGTGGTGAACACAAAAATGGAACCATTTTGTCCACCATGGAAATTATCCCCAAGATTTGTGGTGAAAATCCAAAACCGGTAAAATTGCGGGGCGATATATTTCCCCTTTAGCGGTGTTCCGGAAGGGGTGTTTTTTTGGTCGAACTTTGTATCGTCTGGTTCCTAATCGGGCCACCGAAGGCCATTATGGATGCGAATCCGGATTGGGAATGTGCAGGAAAATTGTGGGTTATTGATCCATTCTGAAATGAGTGAAGTCCTGAGTCTAGAGCGGTCCCAGCTTTTTGCCCTTCAAAATCCGGTAACCGGTGTACGCGATGCAGCCGATGATCACAAGGGGCAGAACAGAAATGACCAGGACGATGATCGCATCGATCACGCCAAAGAACCCGGCAATGCCCTCGTTTATCGCAGCAACAAAGTCATGGCCCTGCGTGCCCCCGACCGGTGCCGGCTCCTGCAGGGAGACGGAAATGGTCGAGTAGTCCACCTGGCTGTTGAGGTACTTCATGCGCCCATTGACCCGGTCGAGATTGGTCTGGACCGTATCGATCTGCTGCTGGACGGCAAGCACATCCTCAACCTGGGTGGCGTTCTTCATGATCTGGTTGTACTGCGCGATCTGGTTTTCGTACGCGGTGATCTGTGCCTGTACGTCTACGTACTCTTCGGTTACGTCCTGGCCCTGCGTGGATATGGATTTGACCGTCCCCAGTGCCTGTACCCCGGAGAGCGTGCTGTCAAATTTTGCTGCCGGGATCCGTATAACCACGCTGCCGTACGGCTGGCCGGTGTAGTCTGTCCCGATAGTTGTGGTTGAGACAGATCCTCCCGCCCCGGTGCCGATCGCTGCTACGGTTGCCGCTGCGGCGGTAACGTTGCTGACCTCGAGCGTGATATCCGCGGTCCGGATGATCTTGGTGTCAACAGTTTGCGCTGCTCCCCCGGCCGGGGTGGGAACTGCGGCCGGCACCGGCGCGTACCCTGCAAGCGAGGTGTCTGCCCGAGATGACGACCATGCCTGTGCGTCCCCGTACTCTACCGCAGCCGGGCCGCTGATGAGGCTTGTATGCTGCGGAATGCTGCCGCCCCAAAGGAGGATGACGCCGGCGATCGCGACGATGACCGCGATGCATACGGCAATGATGACAAGGCTCTTTTTCTGCATACCATCCTGTCGCTGTGCCGGATATAAATACACGGCGATAACTACGAAAATTCCCGCAGCTATTACGGGATTAGGGACAATCCGGCCCCTTTTTCAGGAATGTTTCCCCGGTCCGCCGGGGATGCGCCGGATGTACGCGACAGGATCCGTGGCGTGGTGCCGGCGTGGAGGGTATAAAAAAGAACCGCCGGGTCCCCGCAAAGGATCCCTGAACAGGTACTTCACTTAACGATGGGAGTACGTTTGAGCCTGCCCGCGGTATGGCGTACCCTTTACCGGTCCCGGCAAGGATTATCATCTGAAAAAGTGCACCTCTTTTTTACGGCGATCACTGTGGCAAAACAAAAAAATAAAAAAAGCGAGAAAAAGGGACGCTCTTCCGGGGGAGGCGTGGATTTTTCCCTCCCGACGCTCCGGGAACACCTGATCAGCTATGCCGGCCGGTACGATTTCCTTATTCTGGGTATCATCCTCTATCTGGCCTACAATATCTGCACCGGCTTTGGATGGATCAGTGGCGACGTGTTCCCTGCTTCCATCCTCCCGATAGCGCTGCTGACCAACCACAATGTCTATTTTGATTTTGTTGCTTCGTCCCTGAGTAACCCGCAGATCTCGTATGCGTTCCCGCTCGTTAACGGGCATTACGTTTCCTTCTTCCCGATTGTAACGCCGGTCCTTGCCACGCCGGTCTATGCACTATCCTATTTCCTGTCTGCCATTTCCGGGGTTACGACCCCCAACAACATGTACATCCTTGCAAAATGCGCAGCGTCATTTCTGGCTGCCCTTGCCGGGGTACTGGTCTACCTTACCGGAAAAGAGCTGTTTAGCAAAAGGATTGCCCTCCTGACCACCTTCATATTCGCCTTTGCCACCAGCACCTGGTCGATCAGCAGCCAGGCCCTCTGGCAGCAGGGCACCGTCGAGCTGCTCCTTATCGGCCTGATCTACCTTGCGGTAAAAAACGAAAAGGAGGCATCGGAATGGTACATTTTCCTCATGGGAATCCTTTCGGGGCTGTTTGTCTTTAACCGGCCCCCGGAGTCCATCCTCCTTATCCCGGTCCTTGTCTATATCGTGTGGTACCAACGCTCCAAAATCCCCTGGTACCTGGCTGGGGGGATCCTTGCAGGGCTGCCTTTCCTGTATTACAATTATTCTATATTCGGGAACGTCTTTGGAGGATATGCAGAAAACCTTGGCCTCTTTTCCCTGGATGCAAGTTTTGCCGGGCACTACCTGGGGCTGCTCTTCTCGCCCAACGTGGGGCTCTTTGTCTACTGCCCTGTCCTCCTGTTGTCCTTTGCCGGGTTCTACGTGATGTACAGAACTAAGGCATCCCCGCTCAGGACCCTGTTCATCGCGGCAGCGCCGGCGCTCCTGCTTGACGTCCTCCTGTATAGTTTCTTCGGCCGGTGGGACTCGTCGTCCTCCTTCTGCTATGGACTCCGGTTCCTGACCGGCCTTGTACCGGTTCTCTGCCTGTACACGGGTTATTTCCTCGATGAGTGGTTTGGCAGCGGGAAGGCGCGGCACCAGGGCCCGGAAAAACCCGCGATCATAGCCCTGGTCGCAGCTCTTGTGATTGTATCCGTGGGCATCCAGTTTATCGGGACGTTCTATTACGGCTGGAGCTCGACGGCAAACAAGACCATGAACGAAGATCGTGCGTGGAACGCTACGGACTCCGTCATTATCAGGAGTTACACCGAGGGTTCCCCGAAAATTGCGGGGGTATTTGCCTTTACCCTTCCCCCAATTCCTCCCCTGCTGTATTACCAGACTGCGGATACCGGGTAGCCGGTACAGGCTTTCCGGAGTGACCTGTTTTTGATAGTCCCGGTACTCCGCGAGGAAAACCACGGCAACAGTTCCCGGTATTATGCAAGGGCCGCAAGCGCTGATGCCGCCATGATCACATTGACTGCGTTTATCACCATGATCGCGCGGGCCCGGGTATGGTAGCCCCATGCGATCAGGATAAGGCCGCTTATTATCCAAACGATAAAGCCGATCTCCTGAGCGCCGACCGACCCGACCTGGCGGACGCCAAGCCACCCGAGGATACCAAGGCCGGCGCCGGAATACTCGAGCACTGAGGTGGGAGTGATAAGTGTCAGGGAGATCCCGCCCGGTTTTTTCATCCAGGTCCCGGCACTCTTTGCCGGGGAATTTTTTGGTTGTTTGATTGTTTTTTGGGAGGCGGGTATAAATTGGGAGGATGGCGGGGGTTATAGGGGAGAACCGGCGGCACCGCACACCGGGCCAGAGGCAGCCCCGGCCTGAACGGTTAATACTGATCCCGGCTGAGGCTTGTGTATGGCAAGCCTGTTTAACCTCTTTGGCAGCACATTTTTTGTTTTTCTTCTCGGGGCCGGGGTGGGCTATGCGGTCATGGCAGAACTGCTCGAGCGGACCGTTCCGGAAGCTGCGCAGAACAAGAAGCTCATCTGGTACCGCGAGATCTTCATGATCGCCATCATTGTGCTGGCCGTTGTGTGCATGTGCCTGATACTCTTTACCTGATGAGAACGGGCACTTTTTTTTAAATGAAAAACCGGTTGACTGCAGCCTTCAAAAAAAGTCCCCCACCGACAGAGAAGCCGGCGATGCCGGAAACGCACGGGTCCGCAGGGGCGATTTTTTGTTTCCCCTTACCGGAGAACCGCCTGGAAAAAGCCGGTCACACCTAGGTTGACCACAATGCAGACCGCAAGGATGACGCCCGCCACCCCGACTGCCACCGCCATGTTACCGTACTTGATCTCGCGGAGCACGTCCATGGTGGGGCTTACCCGGGCAACAAGGTACATGGCAAAATAGACCGAGCCGATGGCAAGGACAACGCTTGCCAGGAGAAGGAGAAGGACGAGGGCGAGGTGGACAAGGCCGCCCGCAGTCAGCATGCCCTCACTCGCAAGAGCGGAGAGCCCGGCCATGAATGCCTCGACGCCGGCGTACACCGGCAGGGAGATGCCTATAAACACCGCGCAGATCAGAAGGCCGACCGCCCGGTTCCCTTTCCGGATCTCGCCGGGGGCATCGAACCCTCCGGTAAGGTGGGTGAAGGTATAGAGCCCGGCATAAAGCGCAATCACGGCAAAGAGGATGGCCACGATCAGCCGGATCACCCCAAGGATTATTGATACAACAGGCGTCATGTGCACGAATTCATTTTTTCTTTACCGGTATTTCTCTTTGCCGGGGTAAAAAAAGTACGGGTTTCCTGTGGGCAAAAAACCGCTAATCGATCAGCAGGAGCGCCATAAGCTCCGGGTGCCCCTCGACCGGGAACCGGATGGACATACCCGCTTTTTCCGATGTCGCAACCATGTTAACACCTACCGCGTGCTCCGGGATCCGTGCCTGCGTGGGATGGATGCAGATGCCGCCTTTGACATTGCAGGTCTTGCAGAGCCGGCACGAGCCGTTCACGAACGCGAGGGCAAACGGGTTACCGGCGTTAAACGCGATCCGTTCGAGTTCAAGCATTATGGGGGCAAATGCCCCGGTGCCGTTGAAGTGGTCCTTCCAGAATTTTTCCGCCCGCGCCTTTTTATCGGCCGGGGCCGCCGGGTCAAGCCAGTGTTTGTAGATCGAGCAGATCACCTCCGGCTCTGCTTCTGCCGGCGAGACAAATTTCACAATCAAGGCATATTGGTACTCTGCAAGGATCTTCCGGAACTCGTCCGGGGTAGGGACGTGCGGAGGGCAGGTAAGTTTTTTCCCGTACCCGATACAGCCGGCCCGGCACTTGAGTGTCACGCGGTTTTCAACAATAATATCAGATACAGGGATCACCCGTGCATCTGCTGCGCCGAGATCGCGTGCGGCTTTATTAAGGAAGGCAAATCTTCCTGCCCCGCCCTGTCCTTTCCCCGGGGTCTTTGCGGCCTGTTCCATGAGAAGGTATTGTTTTTTATGGCACTTCACGTTCGCGGTCGCACGTTCCCCTGCCCCGGCTGCTGCCTGCCCAATGATTATTATGGAATACTGCCCACCACCTGTATGGTAACCGGTCATGAAAACAGTCTGCACCTTTTGTTCCTGTGTTGTCAATGAGGGCACATCTCCGGGGGACCCGGTCAGCCATGGCGTCTGCCCGGATTGTTACGACCGGATCCTTTCCGAATATGGCTTTGATGTGAAAAAATTCCTCGACCAACTCGAATATCCGGTCTTCCTGGTCGATGCCGATGTCCGGGTCCTTGCTGCAAACTCGCTGGCCCTTGACAAGGTGGGAAAACCGGCAGCATCTATACGGGGGACACTCTGCGGGGATGTGCTGGAATGCATTAACGCCTCCTGCGAGGGCGGTTGTGGGAAAACCGATCTCTGCCCCGACTGTGCCTTCCAGGCATCGGTGAGCGAGACCTATACTACCGGCCTGCCGGTGAACCGCCGGGCGGCGATCCTTGTCCAGAAAAACGGCGATACCCTGCGCGATGTGCCGTTCCTTATCTCGACACGAAAGGACGGCAACGTTGTCATGCTCCAGATCGAACCGGTAAAGCGGGCATAGATGACCTTGCCGCAAAGGAGGAGAGACGGCGCGAGGTCTTTTAGCAGGATTGTCAAAAAGCCTATGACACGAGCGTGCGGCTGGCAAAGGAATCAGGCAGGGGAGGCAGGGAAATAAGCCCGTAAAACCGCCCGATTCCACCGGAAACAAAAAAGAGCCAATATATCGATTTATTTGCCAAAATACGCCCAAATTAGGCCCCATATAATACCCTTTATCGCCCTATATCGGCCCATTATAGGCCACTGTTTTCAGGACACCCCAAAACCCTATCCGGGCCTGGGATCGGCTCTCAAAACGCGAATACATGAACCTTTTATTTTGTCCGATTGCCAAAATGCGGCTTATTTTGGCTTCTTTTGAAAAGAAGCCCGATATAGGCTCCGATTGGGAGCCAAAACGGGGAAGCCGGGCTCAATTCGGGCCCGGATTGGATGGCCCGGAAGTTCCTGCCTGCTGGGGTGGCAGTGTCCAAAAGAGGTTTGCGGGATGGATGATGGCGGGTGCAGGTGAGAACGGGTACCCCGGTACCTCATTTGAACGTAAAGAAATACTTCGGGCCCGTTGTGCTGAGGTATTTAATGAAAAGGAAATATACGGGGATCAAAACACCGCTTAAAAGGAAAAGATCCCATATCATTATTTTTTGTTCCTGCAGGTATCCGGATTCTTATTTTGCGGCATATACGGGATAAAGCGCAAGTCCTCCCCTTAATGGGTAAGTATCATCGAATCCGGCAGGGCACCGTGGCGGGCTAGTACATCTTTGAGTGTCTTTGAGGCAAGCATCCGTGCCATAACGATGGACCCCAGGGAAACCCCGCTTTCCTTTGCGAGAGGGTCATCTGGATCGCTGCGGCCCAGGTCACCGGCTAATGCTTGGTCAAACACATTTTTTATGATATGGTTCTGGACAAAGGTCAGTTCCGTCATAAAGTGCTGGGCGGGCATCCCGGCCGCAGCAAAGGAGAGGCGAACGGAATCTTCGAACTGGTGCGATCCACCTTCCGAGGAGAGCCTGAGCGTACAGGTGACCTCGTACTGTTCGTGTTCGCCTTTTTTGAGCGCGGAATGTTCGATCCCAAGCATCAGCACCCGGTGGACCGGGATGAGGTGGATGTGGTGGTCCACGTCAAGCATTGCAATACTTCCGTCAGGCACAGCAATTCTCCGATTAAAAAGATGATGTATCGATCCGGGATAAATAGATGTGCCACTGCTATAATTCCCGGGGACAACATCCGGCCATGCCGGTTTTTTAGTATAATATTCCGAGGTTTTTGTCAGGTTGTCGGCATTTCAGAATTGTTTCACCCCGAAAATACATGACAACCTGTCGAAGACGTAACAGAACCTCTTCTGAACATGCAGTCGAAACCCCCGGGGATGACGGTCAGGTCGTATCATCGCTAAAATGCCGCCGGAAAAAATCCATCATCCGGTCCTCAGGGATATCCTGTATTTGCGTCGTCGATCCGTTAACCATCCTGCCGGTGATCGTGAAATACCGTCCC
>Ga0326728_10025217_pt1 | contig 10671 bp, 6 predicted proteins | sample MB3enrmetagenome_FD_207602 | JGI IMG/M metagenome (GOLD analysis project Ga0326728, IMG submission 207602) | Lab enriched peat soil microbial communities from McLean, Ithaca, NY, United States - MB31MN | ecosystem: Environmental > Terrestrial > Soil > Wetlands > Peat | place: USA: New York...
ACAAGCAGGCTTCTGCGTAACGAGGAAGTGTACTCAACGCGGATGCCGCGGTCTTCGTATTGGACTACGCCGTACGGGACGAACGCTTGGCATACGTCCTCTACCAAAAGGCAATAAGCCACCAGTTCAAACAGGTGGCCGTCGTATGGTCTGCCGGATCGGGGAGACCTCCCCGATTTCAGTTCCACTGGAGCAACGCCGCTATCCACGCGAACCAGATAGTCGGGCCGGCCGCTGAGTCCGTACCGAGCGGAAATGAGAGATGGCTGCTGATAGATGGCCCCGGCCGCTGCATGCCGAATCCTTACCGCCAGAAGGCCGGCTTGCGCAAACCGGCCGCGCCCCAATAACCATGCCAGTACCGCAATGATGAGCGCAATAGGAATGAGCATCTGTTCAGTCCGTTCAGTTGGAGCGCATGGTGAGCCAACAGGACAGCCAACAGCAGCAGCAAGACAAGTACGAAATTCCGAGCGCTCATCGTGCGTTGCGACTGCGTCACGACGCGGCCGTGACGCTCGTGATAGGCAATGCCAGCCTGCCTCTTCTCGATCTGCACCAGCGTTGGGCGAGTTCTCCGGTCGTTCAAATACCAGGCTCGCGTGCAGAAACACCAGTCTCCGATTTCCGATGCGCGGATTAGATCACGATTCAACATTTTCGTTGCGCCCCGGACGCTCAATCTGAAAGTACTCCCGATCGACCTGATAGGGATAATCCCATTTTCGGGGAAACAGGGTCGACCGTCGGTTTGACAGGATGCGACGGAACGACAACTGGGCGAACGTGGCGGGCGCGGCAGGTTTCTATATTCGCCTTTTATTCGCCTCATGGGTTATACTGCTCTTCGTGAGCAAATGGTGTACCGTGACCGTCACTGAACCAGACGGACGCCGGCACAGCCTGGATGTGCTTGCAGAGTCCACCTACGACGCCGCTCATCTGTTCATCGTTGAAGCGCAGAAGGAGCGCGCCGTCGGATTGCCGAAGCCTACCCTGGCGACCGTGTTTGAGGTGGTTGCGAGCGGCAAGGTCTATCGCGTCACCGGCGTGGCACTACAACGCTGGATCGTAGAGCGGCGCCAGAAATGGAACGGGCCGAAAGGCTATATGTTCTGCAAGCGCCCCGGATTGGAATGACGGTCGTCTCGGGCCGGCCGACCGGACTCGCAGTCGTGTGCGCATTTGGAGATTAAATAAGCTTCGGAGTCGCCCATCCGCCTCAGTACCAACTGCGCGACACCAGCACCACGTAGTGCGAGTGCCACATCGTCACCGTAAGGTCGGCATGTATTCTTGCTTTCTCCGAACCATGAACGATTTCCCACGCTAGCCGAAATGCTGTCAACAACCACTAGATTCGCTTTCATCTCGGGTGAACTTGACAGAAATATTGGCGCTCTCCGCAAAGGCTGGGAGCTTGAGTCATCAGCCTCCGTGACCGTGCCGCCGAAATCCACCAGAACGGGCCGAGCAATGCGTTCGCCCGCCGCCGACATCCGTTCGACAAAAGCCGACCGAGGTGCTTCCGGCAAATGGTCAACAGCGACATAAATGGAATCAGCCGCATCAGTGATGGTCTCTCCAACGTACCAGCCGACTGCCTCATCAAAAAACACGTTGGATTCCGCCGTCACCAAATCGGAACCTGCGGGCGGCGGCGCAACGGACGGGGCTGACCGCAGCCGAGCGGCAAGTTTCCGCAGACTCGTCATCGCGCTGCTCGTCCGAATCCGTTCGTCCTTTGTCGCCAGGTCGGCCGCAAAATCGCAGAACCGAGCGCCGACAGATGATCGGCACAATCTGATCGAGAGGTGCTTTTCGGTGCTGGAGAGACCAGACCGTAGCCAGGCAAAGGAACCGAAGATCACCTCAATGCCATCTTTCGGATCTGAAATAAGCACGTTGAATGAACCGCCAAGCGCAACGGTATTAACAACGAGGCGGCCGACACACTGCCCGTGACTGCTGTCGTATTCGAGTTTCTTGAGCAGATCCAGCCCTCGCGCATGCTCCTGCGGAAAATCTCCAGGGATCGCACACCAGAGCACGCTTATCAGCAAGTCGCGCTCGAGCGCGGACCGGAAGTCGGGCATAACGCTCTCCACTACCGCACCTGCCAATGCCGAGGAGACGATGACAACACTGGATTGGGCGCCGCAGAGTACCGTCCTCAAGGCTTCCGCGTGCTCCAGCGGAGTAGCAAGGATGTCCCGCGAAGAGAGCGTTGCTGTGCCCCAGGATGTCTGCGCACTGGCATCTGCCGCCCACGCGCCTCCGGCGGCCAAGCTCTTCAACTCTTTCTCGTCGTCGGTGACAACTGCACTCGCAAGTCGGGCTTCAGCCCTGAGGACATGGGTTACAAGGTCGTCAGTAAGCAGAGCGCGCCACGCTTGCGGAACGCCGGTCAGCGTCCGGGCAAGCGAGTCCACATCCACGATTGCATACAAGCGGTTATCAGCGACAACATTGATCGGCCCAATCAGCCGGACCCATTCGCCAGGTTCATGTGGAAGAAGATGGGCGATCATACCCGGCTCGATAATGTTCGGGACGTTGTTCGGCGGAATCGCCACCCCGGAAGTCCAAAGCCTTTCAAGCCGTTGCTTCGTATAGAGATCAAGATCCGAGTTTCGGGCCAATTGGCCGGAGACTTTCTCGAACAGCAGCGTTGTTGTTTTGTTGGTGACTACGATTGTGGCAGGTAATCCTCCAGAACGCTCAGCGGCCAAACGCCCGCTGTCGGTAGTAACAAAGCTGGAGCCATCCGTCCCAATGCAGACCCAGCCCGCCTGCATCAGGGTCACAATGCCCTCGATCACCATTCTTCGGTGCAGCCTAAACAGATCCGCAAGCGAGTCGAGCGTCGCGTTCCCTTGGTGGATCGCGGTTAGTAACAGCCGCTCAAAGGAAGAGAATGGACGACCGGAGGCAACCTGGTAGTCCACACGGTATCGAGCAACTGGCAGAAACGCAATCACAGCCTGTCCTCCTTGAACGTACGTCCGTTCAGCAGCAATGCATTTCCGCGTCCGATTTGCTGCTCGATATACTCCAGTGCCAGCTTCCAGTGACCGAGGGGCTGATTCCGGTCCCGCGACGCATTGCGGAGCTGGAACTGAAAAAAGTCCCAACTACCAACCAGCACCAGCAGGCTTTCCGCGCGAGAGAACAGCACATTCATTCGAGATGCCTCTTTGAGGAACCCCAGACCTTCACCGGGCGGCCGCCGGTTCTGGCGAACGAGTGATACGATCACGACGTCAGCCTGGTTGCCCTGAAACGAGTCAACGGTACTGGCCGGAGGTTCATCTTCTCCGAGCGGAGCCAACCAGGACGGCGGCGCGGCATAAATCTCCCTCAGCGTCGAACTCAGCTTGATTACCTGCCTCCGATATGGCGACAATACCGCTAATCTTAGCTGCAGGTTTTGGGCTGGCCTCGGCTGGAGCGCTCTGACGCAGCGCTTGATCGTCTCGGCCTCGACCGACGATGTTTCGCGATCATCGATACCAGTCTCGTCTTCAGCTCCGAACTGGCCAGCGCCGCGCCAGCCGGTGTCGATCCACAAGATCTGAGCTCGATCAATGGGTGAGGGATGAATAAAGGGATGAACCACCCGCAGAAGGGGTTTGCCGGCCCGGTCGACAGTCATGCTGTCTATGACACGATCGTAATAGGCCGCAGAGATCAGACCCGCAATCGTCGGGTGCATCCGGTGCTGCTGCCATAACATCGACGCTAGCAGTCCGGTAGATTGCGAATCACCTTCGTCGCGCACAGCCTCGGAGCAGTTCCGATGGAGATGGGCAAAAAACGGCAGCCAGGTCGCCCAGAGTGTTTGCCGCTCTTCCTTCTCAGGATCGGTGAGTGCCCTCCATCGCAAGATGAGGTCGATGTCTACCAGCCCACCGGCATGGTCAGGGAGAGACATCAACGCGTCCATCACGTTGTCGAGCGCCTGAAGGCCCTTCAGAAAGTCAGGAAAGCGATACGGCGGCAGCTGATTCTGGTCGCCAATGAGCAACCAGCGATGACCAGTTTGCAGGGGAAGAGCCAGATCGAAACCATGGGCCTTCCCTGACTCCTCGATAAGCGACCAATCAAAGCTTTGTGTGAGGTCAGCCAACTCCTCCAAATCGCCAGCCGTAGTGGTGGAGTACACAATACTGGCTGAGCGCTTCACCAGTTCGCGCATATCGCTTGCAGCCGGGCTCGGCTCGTCGCGTTGAAGAGCAAGCTTCGCTTTCTTGACCTCATCGATCCATTCTCGAGTCAAATCGGAGTCCGGCGTCACTCGCTGCTCGGCGGCATCCAGAACGCGGAGCGTAACATTTCGAAGGCTGTCCGGTTCGCCTTCGCCGAGTTCCCCGGCCCGCGTCAAACGCACGGCCAGCGGTTGGTCGCCGACATCGGATTGGCCACGGAAGATGTCTCGCGATACCTTATCACGCAATACATCAACGGCCGAGTGCGCTTGCGCGGTCACCAGAACCTGCGCAACTGAGTCGTCTGCAAAAATCTGTCCCAGCAGGTGGGCCACAAGCGTTGTTTTGCCAGTTCCCGGTGGGCCCTGCAAAGCAAAAATCGGTCTAGTGCGCCAGATATTCCTCAATGCGTGCCGTTTGGCCTCGTCTACCTTGTTCTCGTCAATCGGGACGGGAAGAACCGATTCGCCAGTGTCGATATAGACGAGCCCCGGCGTCCTGAGGGCTTTGAGCAGGTAGGAATGATTACGCAGGCGCTCAATCGCGCGTTGCCGCCGCCGTATCAAGCTTATCTGCCCGAACATATCGAAGCACCGCAGGAAGCCCTCGGCGGTTGGCTTAGAAAAACTCGCGCCTACGCGTTTGAGTCTGACCTCCCCGCGTTGCTCATCGATCTCTGAAATCTCCCAGAATTCCGGCCTGGGAACCTGCCGGTCCATACGGACACAATCTTCGGGGCCAAGGTAAACTAAACTGCCGTCCCTCTTTTCGGCTCGCTGCAATTGGAGGAATCCACTTAAGCCGTCGCGTACCGCAGCAAAGTCAGCAACTCGTCGACCACCGGGCTTTGTCGTGATGACTACTTCTTGAACGCCATCGCGCTCTTGAAAATGGACGATGCGATACGGAAAGACCTCGGCGTCACGAAAGAGAAGCTCAAGCTGGTTCGTGACGCGGAAGAATTCGTGTAGTCTCTCCTGAGTCTCGCGCATCTTGGCGAACCGTTCGATCTTCGGTAGGAGAGTGCGCCAGCTAAATGCGTTACGCTGCACAACTGAGGGATCTCTCTTGGCATCTTGCAGACGGAATACGCGGACAGGCAGTCGCGTCAGCTGGATCTGATCGCTGTCTCCGGTTGCATAGCGGAGTTCGTAAGTACGGTCGCAGAACGCCAGATTCCATTGCCCAGGCGGTTGTTGGTCCGGTTCCGAGTACTCCTTGATTAGGTAGACGAGACGATTACCCTGAAGAATAAATGCCTTTCGGTCGGAGTTGGCGAGCGCCACGATTCGTGGCGATTCAAGATCGCCTTGAATGAAAAGGCGCTGTGTTTCAGTGTCGAGCGGCTGAACCGTGGGTTCTATTTCGCAAATGGCTTCCGTCAGAAGTCGATTGGGGCCCAACAGGACGGTCAACGCGAGGTATACGTTCTCTGCAACTCGCGCCGGCTGATCCAGGATAATTATGATATTGTCGATCTCTGCGACAACTTCCGCGCCTCGACCGAGTCGCCGGTCGGGAGACCGATCGAGCAGTGCCACCAGGAGATCTCGTTCGACGCCGGTGATCTTTTGGGCGTCCCGTACTCTTGCAACGATCTCACCTTGCCGGGCCGGAGTCGTGACAACGTCTTGGCCGACCCCTGAGAACACCTGTGCGAGCAGTACACCAAACTGGTACCAATCGGACTCGAATGTCTGAGCCAACGTGGGCGTGGTCGTTAGCTCAGGTGCGGAAGGGGCGTCGGCAGTAGCCGGGGCGACGGTGGGTTGGCCAACTCGTACCGTCCATTCGAAACCACCCAGGCGCATGCTCTCGGGCCCAACTGCGGCGTCAAGGAAAACCGAATCCGAGCTTAGAGAACGATGAAGCATCTGCTGGTCATGAAGTTGGGTAAGGCCAAGCGCCAAGTCGCGCATCGCACGCCACAGAGGCAAGCGCGCCTCCGGGGTACGTAAGTCACGAAGCCATTCGTACCGCGAGCGGTCATCAAGCACCTGTCGCAGGGTCTCATATCCCGGTGCCGCGAGGAGCATGACGAAGCATCTGTTTTCTGCGTCAACTCCGGCGTCTCTCAGGACCAACAAGCGGGATTCAGCCTCCGGCGAACTGCTTAAGCGAAATAGATTCCGGAGCTCTCTGTCCCACAAGGCCCGCACTACATCATTCGGTTTTTCTCCCTGGTAAGGCCAGGCCTTCAGCAACGTCTGGCCACCGTCCTGGTCGAGAGCAAGCCAAAGCTCACTGTGGCCACGTCGGCTGACGAGGCGGCTCAGGGCATAACGGCCCTTCAACAACCTATCTCCGTGAGACGGCATGAACCCTCCAATCGGGGAAACGCGCAAGCATTACGACTTGCCGGGATTGCTTAATGCCGACCATTCAGTTTAGCTCAGCGCCAGACCCCGACGTCGGCATTCAGGACAACATCTGACGAGATCGCCGTGGTCGTGGAGGACTACGTCTTCTCCGAGATCACCACACTGAGCCCGCGACCGACGCGGTGATCCGCCGGCTGGCCGACGTAATCATACCAGCGAGGCTTGCACTACTTCTCTCACGGACACGGAAGACCGGGGCGGGAGCGTCCACGCCTTCGTGCGCGGAGACCAGGATTACGCGGTTACGCTGGCTGTCGAGTATGAAGTGCTGGACTGCTGGACTACTACTACTACTGCTGCTGCTGCTGCTGCAACCGTCCATTCCAGGAGTTTCACATGTCGCGCCTCGCCGCCAAAGTTCGCTGTAGTTATTACCCTTTGCCACTTAGAGAAGCGGAAAGAATTCGAAACCTGGTGCGGCTTCCCGACGAGCCGTTTTCCGCTCTGGACCCGTGCGTTGGAGAAGGCATAGCGTTTGCCGCCATCACCCGGGATTCCAGCGCCCGGCGCTACGGAATAGAGCTGGACGCTTACCGCGCGGAACAGGCCGCCCCAATGCTGACGAAGATCATTCAGGGCAACTGCCTTGAAACCCATTGTCCTGTTGAGTCTTTTTCGCTCATCTTCGAGAATCCACCATACGACTGGGCGCTTTCAGCAAATACACGGGAACGACTTGAGGCGGTATTCCTGAATCACACTTTTCGGTGGCTCATTCCGGGTGGCGTCCTCCTTCTCGCTATTCCTGCAGAACGGGCGGCGGAGTGTGCACAGGTTCTGGCCTCCCACTTTAAGCGTCGCCGGATCTTTCGCCTTGGCGATCCGGAATCTGTCCGATATCGCCAGGTGCTCATTGCTGGTGTCCGGCGCACGCGCCGCGAGCGTGAGCAACTGCGCGATCGCGAGATCAGTGAAGGACGTCTCCTTTTCACAACGCTCGGGCGCGAATACGAACGTTTAGCGGAGCTGCCAGATTTCTGCGAAGATCCATATACCGTGCCGCCGACCGGCCCGGCGACGCTCACATTCAAAGGGTTGCCGCTCGACGAGCTGGAGGACTTGATACAAACGTCGCTGGCGTCCAGGCAGGCCGCAAGAATTCTTGCTCCGGAGCCGACTGTGATCGGTGGAAGGCCGCTCACACCGTTGCACGCCGGCCAAGTTGGCTTGGTCGCTTGTTCCGGTCTCATCAACGGTATTTTCGGCTCGGGCGAAGAGCGCCACATCGCGGCATGGAAGAGCAAGAAGGTCACGATGAAGTTCACCGAAGAAGAAGCAGACGGCACAACCGTCATCCGCGAGCGGGAACGTTTCGTCCACGAACTTTCCGTCGTGTTCGCTACCGGGGAGACGGGCACCCTCGAATGAATCTCCGCGCGGAAAGACATCTAGGGCTGTAGAGGCTGTCAAGCCGAGTAATGAACCGCGCGCTGTACGCCGGAGAGCAAGCATCAATGAAGAACGCACATGAACGCCTTGGCTGTTTGGAGTTCGAAAAACAGCTCAGAGATACGAGAACGAGGATTCGCGTCGCGCTAGACCGGTTCATCGGGGAGCCGATTGAGAGCAAGGGGGCGACCGGGGTCTGTCACCTTGTTTCCGTCTTTGGAAGTGACGTAGACATCGGCGCCATATGGGCGGCGATCGCGGGCCAGGAATGCCTGACGGTTTCCGGTCCTGAGCTTACCCAAAGAAGAGTATCGTTGGGAAAAGATCCTCGGGTGTTGCGTGGGACGGTAGCCGTCACTGGACGGAGCCGAAGCGTGCGCCACTTGATGGCGCTTTCCGCTCAGCTATCTGATGATACCGATGTCGGGAGGATCATCTTGAGCCAAGGCAATCCAGAGTTCGTGTTGTACCGGATTTCGCAACGGCTCGGACTCCCGGTCCACCCAACCTGGGCGAATTGGTTTTGGACCGCCCTGGTTCAACAAACACGTACACAGCCGTTGGACGGCTTGGGCTATCAACCGCTTGCCGTGTCTGGAACGAAGGACGAGTTCTTGCAGTGGATCGCAACTGCGGTGAAGGAGAGGGAAATTGAGATTCCTGAAGGAGACAAATCGATCCATTGGAATTCGACTCTCACGAGCCCGCTTGATCGATAGTGGCCCATGGTGGGTTTACTCCCGCGTCTGAACGATTGTGATCACGTTTTTCTTGTGGTGAGATTCCGTGATTTCTTTCCACGAGGAAAGTAGTCGGTTCAACGTTCTCAGAGAAACATCCCGTTGGTAGTCGCTACCAAACGACGCACGGATCTCAATGGTATGGTCGCCCTTTCGGTGTAGCGTCGCCTTGGAAGCTCCCTTCGTTCTTGGCATGGCTTCTATTCTCGCGCCATTTCGGCAACTCGCGCCCGGGTTTTTTCTAAGCCTAGCTCACGCCAGGATTGTCAATTAGTTGCCGGACACCGCGTCCGATTTGAGCGGCAGGGTTCGGTAGATCGCAGCGTTTCGCCCCGTGCTGAAGAGGCAGATCCCAGATCCCTCGCCTCGGAAAAGGTCAACTATGAATATTCCCTCAACGATCGCCGACTATCTGCGCCGTTGTTCGCAGGAGTTGGGCGAACGAATTCTGCAAGTCTACCCCGCCCTACAAGCTCCTGACGATCCGCTCTCGGATAGATTAAATAGTCTTTTGCGGAGCCCGTTCGCGGCACAGCGTCTTGCCGCGATGGGTGTCGTCCGGCGCTGGGAGCGCGCCAAGGCCGCTGCAGTGATTGCGGAGTGTGGTACCGGCAAGACTCTCATGGCCCTTTCTGCGCTCCACGTGCACTCTGCTGGCCGGCCGTATGCGGCCCTGATAATGGCACCGCCGAACATCGTCGGAAAGTGGTGTCGCGAGGTCCTGATTACGATCCCCGGCGCACGCGTCTTCATGATTGACGGCTTGCGGACTCCGGGGCGGTCGAGCACCGGCCCGCATGGCGTGAATGAAGTTCGCTACCGGAACGGCCGAATCGTTCGGGAGGGGTTGCACACGACGCTAACCGATCTCAGACTTCGGAAGAACTCGAAATCAGCGCGAGATCGGTGGCAGAAGATATGCCCTGGTCCGTCATTCTGGATAGTTGGAAGGGATAGAGCAAAACTGTCCTACTTTTGGAAACATTCATACTCAGTTGCGCAGTCCGGTCCATGTTTGGGGAGCGTCGTCAACCCCGACTCTGGTGCACCGCTGGTCGTGAACGATGAGCGAGTGCTTGCCACCGAATTTGACAAGATACGGCGGAGCGAGATCCTCGGCGCCGCCGGACGCGACCGCGGGAAGGACCGGCGTCCGATCTATAGCCCTCTTTGGCAGGCGGACGGTAAACGTATCCGCCGCTTCGCGCCCCTCGAGTTTGTCGGCCGTTACATGAAAGATTTCTTCGACTACGGCATTGCGGACGAGGTGCACGAACTATCGAACGATACGGCGCAGGGCAACGCGCTTGGAACCTTGGCCCGATCGGTGGACAAGATCGCGGTGCTTACTGGGACCCTCATGGGTGGCTATGCGGACGATCTCTTCAATGTGCTGTACCGGCTGGAACCCCACAAGATGGTCGCGGAGGGGTACGAATGGGGCGAATCGGGGGTGCGCAGCTTCGCGGAAACGTACGGCGTACTCGAACGAATAACGATCATTACACCGGAAGAGAATGCGTGCTCGAAGGCAAAAGTGACCAAGCAGGTCAAACGGAAGCCGGGCGCGTCCCCATTGCTCTTTGGGAAGTTTCTCATGGAACTGGGCGCATTCGTCTCACTGGAGGACATATCGAGTGAATTGCCGTCGTATCGCGAAGAGGTTATCGGCGTCGATATGGACGAACCGCTTGCAAAAGCGTACACGGATCTCGAAAAACAGATCAAAGAGGCGCTCGAAGAGCATCGCGGCAATCACTCGGTAATCAGCACGGCGCTAAATGCGCTTCTTTCATACCCGGACCGGCCGTACGGCCTAGGCGACTTGATCGGAACGGAGTACGATCCGGAGTCACATCGAAGAGTGCCTTTTCTGATCGCTCAGACGCAAGACCTCCCCGAGGACTTGAGATATGCAAAGGAGCGAAAGCTAATCGAATGCATCAAGGCTGA
>Ga0326728_10025218_pt1 | contig 10671 bp, 11 predicted proteins | sample MB3enrmetagenome_FD_207602 | JGI IMG/M metagenome (GOLD analysis project Ga0326728, IMG submission 207602) | Lab enriched peat soil microbial communities from McLean, Ithaca, NY, United States - MB31MN | ecosystem: Environmental > Terrestrial > Soil > Wetlands > Peat | place: USA: New York...
CCGAATCCTTCGTCATGGCTCGCCCACTCTCGTCGGTTCGAAAGGCGAGCAGGCCATCCTCCCGGCGCCGCTCTACGACCTGCTCAAAGATATCGTGCGGACCCTGGAGTCCGGGCGTTCGTTGGTTCTGATGCCGGAGGACCGGCAACTCACCACCCAGCGGGCAGCCGAACTGCTCGGCATGTCGCGGCCCTATCTAATCCGTCTCCTCGACGCCGGCGAGATGCCGTATCTTCTCGTCGGCAAGCATAGGCGAATCGCACTGCGCGATGTCCTCGCCTATGCAAAACGGCGCGCTGAACGCCGGAGGTCCGCTCTCGATACGATGGCGCGCGACGCCTTCGAAGCAGGCCTCTACGCCAAGGCTGCAATCCCCGAAGGCGGCAGCGACGAATAGAAAACGGCCGATCGCGCTTCTCGATGCCTGCGTCCTGATTCCGATGCCGGTCGCGGACACCATGCTGCGTCTGGCGGAGCCGCCGGCTCTCTACGAGGCCAGCTGGAGCGGCGAAATCCTGGCGGAGGTCACACGCACACTGGTTGGACGCTTCGGCAAGACACCGCAGAAAGCTCTCTACCGTGAAGCAGCGATGCGGGAATTCTTTCCCGATTCACTGGTCGAGAACTATCAACATCTCGTTCGGGAAATGGAGAACCACCCCAAGGATCGGCACGTCCTGGCCGCTGCCGTCGCGTGCCGCGCCGATTGCCTGGCCACATTCAACCTGAAGGACTTTCCCGCCGCGGCCGCGGCTCGGCACAAAATAGAAGTGATTGGGCCGTCGGCCCTCTTAAAACGGCTGTTGGTTCTCGATCGCGCCCTCGTCGAGCAGAGGTTGCGGGATCAGGCTGCGGCAATCAATATCCCGCTGAACGGTCTCCTGGAACGCCTCGAGGACTCGCCTCCCGGATTCGTTTCGTTGCTTCGCAAGCCTCCGAACTCCTGAACAGTCCGGGGGCGAGTTTCACTCGCCTGGGCAAGCTGAAGCATGCCCCACATCGGAGCGCATGGGGACCTTTCTTTCAGCTTGTCCGCGGTCCAGCTTGAGTTCCGTCTCATCGACATTCCGAGTAGCGGAAGCATTCGACATCGTGGTCGTTCACCAGTCCGACGGCCTGCATGAAGGCGTAGCAGATGGTGGAACCGACGAATTTGAAGCCGCGGCGCGCCAGATCCTTGCTCATCGCATCCGATTGCGCGGTGCGTGCGGGAAGCGGGTCGGCCGCCCGCCGGCGGTTCTCGACCGGCTTTCCGTCCACGAATCCCCAGATGTATCGATCGAAGCTGCCGAATTCCTTTTGCACCGCCAGGAATGCCTGCGCGTTGCCGATGGCCGAAGCGACTTTCAGCCGATTGCGCACGATCCCTTCGTTGGCCAGCAGCGCGGCGACCTTGGCCGCATCGTATCGCGCCACCTTGCGCGGATCGAAGCGGTCGAATGCCTTTCGGTACGCAGGTCGCTTCTTCAGAATCGTGATCCAGCTCAAACCGGCCTGCGCGCCTTCCAGAATCAGGAATTCGAACAGCACCCGGTCGTCGTGCACGGACACTCCCCATTCTTCGTCATGGTAGGCCGCGGAGAGTTCGTCGCTCGCCCACCGCCAGCGCGTCTTATTGGCACGGTCCGGCATGGAGGAGTTCCTTTTCGAGCTTGAGTGTATAACAGCCGGCCGCTTTCACGTTTTCGAGCGTGAGGCCGTTCCACAGGAGATCGGCGGGCAGCCATTCCGCCGGAATCGTGACGCGCATTTCGGTGATGGCGCGGCTGATGAGTACAATCTGGTGGTCGTCCGGCATGTATTCCGCTTTCACGCGAGCCGTGATCACCGGCTCCCGGCGCGGAACTACGATACGCGTCTCGATGCGGATGCGATCCTTGCCGCGCCGTACCATCACCACCGCGTTGCGGGTAGCGTCGGCCTTTTCCAGGATCTGCATCAGCTGGCGGGCATTTTCGATCGGCTTACCGTCGAGCGCCTCTAAAACGTCACCCACTCTGAGCGCATCTTTGTACCTCTCCGGCAGAAACACGACCGTCACGCCCGGGCCCGGATCGTCGGCGCGATAGCCGAACCCGCCCAGGTCCAGCGACGATCCGGCATCGGCCGGGATCAAGCTCATCGGCAACACGTCGTTGCGTTCCGCGGGATCGAACTTGGAGGGTTGCACCCAGTAGCAACTGGCGAACGTCGGCGAGTTGGTCTCGCAGTCCACGGTGAGGGGATCGTCGGCGCGCACGTGAGCCGCCATCCATTGCAGCACCGCCTGGTTGTTGAGCCCGGCGGAGGTGCGCCACTCCAGGTTCAGGCCGGCGAGCTTCAATCGGTTGGCATAATCGGAATCGTTGGGGCCGTTGCTGGCCCACAGCACCGGAGTATCGGTGAAGTTGGCAGTGAACACGCGATTGGTGTCGATGGCGCCTTTGGGCGACCCGCCCACCGCGACGCCCGCCGTCCAGCGGTCGGGAATGCGCGCAATGGCATAGAACACCAGCGATGACGAATCGCCGCGGCCGGCGACGTAAATGCGTTTGGCATCGGCCGTGCCGGCTTTCACGGCCTCCCCCACTTTCAGGGCCAATGCCTGCACCCGCTGATCGATGTTGGCGTCGGCGGCGAGCGGCGCGCTGACCACCAGCCAGCCCGTGCCGTCGACCAGGCTGTGCCACTGAGGAGCGTCGCTCGAGTCCACCAACGCAATTGCGGGGGCCGGTCTTGGCGTCTGCGCCGGTTGAGCCGCCACTACGCTGCCGCCCAGCACGCTAATGGCGCAAACGATCGCGGATCTTCCTGACCAGTTTCTCGATGTCATCCGTTTTCTTGATTGTGTCGATGGAAAGAACGAACCGGTCGCTCTTTTCCAGGTCGGCCTTCAGCGCCGCCGACATGTCCACCAGTTTGGCCGCATCGCGGATGTTATCCTCGCGCTCCGCCTTCAGAATTTCATCGCGCTGCGACTTACCGTTGGGGAGTTTGGGATCCTCCTGAAGGTGACTATTTGGCTGATCCTGCTCCAGGGCCGCCGGCGACACGGCAGCCAGGAACAATAGAAAGGCGCCGCAAGACAATCTGTGCGTCATTTGCTCGACCCTGCTGTTATCATACCCGTTACTTCACAACCAGGGCGAAATCAGCCTGAATCACCAGCGCATCGTCGGTCACCCGGATGGCAGGCACCTGGAAATCGCGCAGTTCGCGTTTGTAGCCCGGCTGGGCGCTGGAATCTTCCAGGATCCGCTTGGCTTCCGCGGAGAGCGGATACTTGAAGTCCCGCTCCAGGCTCGCGCCCAGAATGCTACAGACTTTCCGAATGTAAATCCCCGTCTTGCCATCGCCGGCCGCCGTTACCTTGGTGAGCACGATGTTGCCGCTCCGGTATTCGGGGGTGGCCATTAGCACCACCGTGAATGCGTCGCCCAGACCCACGCACTGGCCGATCACATTCAGGGCCGATCTTCCCGTGAACTTCGCGCGAATGCGCAGGCGTCCGCCGGCGCCTTGAATCTGCGGCCTTTCCAAATAGGCGAAATTGCATTTGTTGGTCTTGTCGTTGTGGACGTAGCGGCGGCCATCCTGCGTGAAGACGGCCTCCGCGATCATGCGTTCGAGCGCGCCGTATTGCAGGTGCAGTTCGACGGCGCGGGCGGAGGGCAGGCAAATGGTCAGGAGGAGGATGACGTGGCGCAGCAAATAGTGGGGCGGACCCCCCGGTCTGCGGCCGACCCCCTGGTCGGCCTCTTCGCCATGCCAGGCGCCTGATTCTTCGATGGGAGAGCGGGACGTGGGCGTCCCGGGCGGACCTGGGGGTCCGCCCCACCCGTCGCTAGCGTGCGGAAGCATCGGAAGGTTCGGAAAATAGCGAGAATTGAGTCAGCACCGGGCTAGCCGACGCCTGCGTCACGCGCAGCCTTACCCGCGTTGCCGTGACCCGCCTGTCGAGACGAATGTACCTGCGGGGGCCAATACTCGTGCCGGCCGCCAACTGCTCCCAGTCGCCGGCGTTCCAATGCTCCACGGCAAAAGCGTCGACGCGCTGTCCGTAGCGAATGTCTTCCTTCACGGCGATCACGCTGAACGCTACCGGCCGTTTGAATTCCAGCACCGCGTGGGCGACGTGCACCTCGTCGTCGGTTGCCCATGCGGTATCGCGGCGGCCGTCAATGAGGTTGGCGGCATCGTAGGACAGGTCTTTCCCGCGCACGTTGGACGAGGTGACCTTCGCATCGCGCGCGAAATCGTCGGCGAACGTAGCCTGCAAGTAGCTCCGCAGATCCCGCAGCGACTTCACATCCTCTTCCTGTAGAACACCCAGGCGATTGGGAGGAACGTTCAGCAGCAAATTCGCGCCCCGGCCCACCGATTTATAGTACAGGTCGATCAATTGCGTCGGTGTCTTGGCGCGGGCGTTTTCGCTCTCGTGCCAGAACCAGCCGGGACGAATCGAAACGTCGCACTCCGCCGGCAGCCAGTGGGAGCTGTGGCGCGTGCCGGTGGGCGATTCCTTTTCCCGCACGTCGCCGGGTGAAGCCGGACCGCCATCGGCGCCCACCGGATCGTAACACGCCCAGCAGGGGTCGCCGGCAATTCCGCGCTCGTTGCCCACCCAGCGGACATCGGGGCCAACGTCGCTGAATATGACGGCCTGCGGCTGCAGCCGCCGCACCAGTTCCCAGGTTTTCGGCCAGTCGTAGTACGTGCGCTTGTCGATGGTCCGCTTCTCTCTCGCGCCGCCGTAATAGCCGTCGCCCCCATTCGCGCCGTCGTGCCAGACTTCGAAAATCGGGCCATATTGCGTGAGCAACTCGGTGAGCTGCTGGCGATAGATTTCGATATACCGCGGGCTGCCGTAAGCGGGATTGTTGCGGTCCCATGGCGAAAGGTAAACGCCGAACCTGAGCCCGGCGCGCCGCGCGGCATCGGAGAGATCGCGGACCACGTCGCCCTGGCCGCCCTTCCAGGAACTGGCGCGAATGGAATGATCGGTAGTCTTGGTGGGCCACAGGCAAAAGCCGTCGTGATGTTTGCAGGTGAGGATGAAGCCCGCCACGCCGGCCGATTTCAGAGCCAGGGCGATGGCGTCGGCATCGAAACGGGATGGTCGGAAGATGTTCGGGTCTTCGTCGCCATAGCCCCACTCCTTGTCGGTAAACGTATTGACGGTGAAATGGAGGAACGCGGTGTACTCCATCTCGTGCCACGCGAGTTGGGCCGAAGAAGGAATGGCGCCGTACGGCTGCGGCGCCGGAATCTTCCGGGCGGCGGTGGCCGCGATTGCCGCCGGGGCCGCGGCCAGAAAAATTCGTCTGCTGATCATGCCGTCAGCCGATCTATTTCTTGGTCTTACCCTTGACCTTCGGCTTCGCCTTGGCTTTCGGCTTGGGCGCTTCCACCACTACGGCCGGAGCCTCTTCCACGGGGGTGATTTCCATGGCCTCGGCTTCGACTTCTCCCAAATCCTCAGCCTCGCCTTCCAGTTCCACGTCGGGCACTTCTTCGGGGTCGGCAACAACCGCGGCGCCGTCGGGGCTGACTTTCTTGAGCACCTCGTTGAACAGCGCCGCTTTGCGCGCGTCCACCTTCGGCGGAGGCGCCTGTTCATGGCGATAATCGTGATCGCTATGGCAGGTGCGGCAACGCACCTTGGCGGGCGCGGCGGCGATCACCGACACCACGGCGTGATTCATGACGCGCTTGCAGCGCACGCAAAAATCGTCGATGTCGTCGCCCAGGCGGATATCGCGCATAAAGCCTCCTAACTGACGCTCGATTCGGCGGGCTGTGTGCCGCTCTCGGGTTCCGTGTGAAGCTTCGGCTCGGGCGCCACCCATTGGGCGGGCTCGAAACCCACATACTTGCAGATGCGCAGTTGGCCGTCCTCGGTCTCCAACAGATCGCCCACGGTTATTGGCTCACCGGAATCCCGCATGAGCTGCCAGGCTTCGTATTCATGGCGTGCCTGCACCTCGCCACGAGGCTCGTACTCTTTCGGCTTCAGGGTGGCGCAACCGGAAAGATGGGGGGCCCAGCGGAACTGCTGCCGTGGCGAATCCTTCATGCGATAGATCCGATAATGCGGCATAGCAAGATTATTGTAATCGATGTACCGCGCTGAGGGTTGTAACAGGGCAAAGCCCCTGTGGGATAAGCTTCAGCTTGTCCAGCCGGGCGGCAGCCCGGCCGGTCTCCTTCAGTCCCGGCGGGGCTTATTTCAGCGACGCCACTTTCTTGCGGATGGCGGCGGCGTCTTTGGCGTCGGGGGACAACGCCAGGTACTTGGTGTAAGCGTCCTTGGCGGCCTTGGTGTCTTTCATCTTCTCCTCGGCCTTGCCCAGTTTGAGCCACGCCTCGGCGTTGCTGTCGTTCCACAGCGTGGCATCCTGATAGCGATAGATCGCGCCCTGCAGCTTGCCGTTCCTCATATAGTGGTCGCCCACTTCCACGCTCTTCTGCGATTGCAGCGGGTTGAAGGAATGCTCTTCGCTCAGGAACGACTTGTCTTCCTCGGCCGGCACCGCCTGTTTGCCGGAGGTTTTCGGCGGCGTCCGCTGCTCGAGTTGGGGTTTGGGCGGGTTATCCTGGGAGGTGGCCTGCTCCTGAGCGGCCAACGGCAAAAAGCCAGCCAGCAGCAGCCCCGGAATCCAGCGTGACATAATCGAATTATAACCCTCCGGCAATGGAACTCCGCGACAAGGTAGCGCAAATCCCCTTCGCGCCGGGAGTGTATTTATACAAAGACGCCGCAGGACAAGTGATCTACGTAGGCAAGGCCAAAAGCCTCCGCAACCGTGTCCGCAGCTACTTCCTGGAAGACAAACTGGCCGACGTCAAAACCGGCACGCTCATCGCCGAAGCCCGCGACATCGACTACATCCTGGTCGACAACGAAAAGGAAGCGCTGGCGCTCGAAAACAACCTCATCAAGCAGTACAAGCCGCGTTTCAACATCCTGCTGCGCGACGACAAGACGTACCCTTACATCAAGCTGACCCAAGAAAAATATCCGCGCGTCTACGTCACCCGGCGCCTGCGCAAGGACGGCGCGACGTATTTCGGCCCCTACTTTCCCGGCAACCTGGCGCACCGCCTGGTGCACTTCATTCACCGCCATTTCCTGGTGCCGTCCTGCAAAATCGATCTCACGCGTTTCCACCCCAAGCCCTGCCTGCAATATCACATCCATCGCTGCCTGGGACCGTGTGTCCAAGGGCTCACCACCGACGACGCCTACGCCACCGCGGTGCGCAGCGTGCGCCAGTTCCTGGAAGGCCGCCACTCCGACCTGGCGCGCGATCTTCGGGCGCGCATGTCCGAGGCGTCCGACGAGATGCGCTTCGAAGAAGCCGCCTCCATGCGCGATCTGTTGACCACCGTGGAAGAGATCGAGCAGCGCCAGAAGATGGCTGCGGCCAAGGACGACGACACCGACATTTTCGGCGTTTATGCCGAGCCGCCCATGGTGGCGCTGAACGTGTTCCATCTGCGCCACGGGCAGATTGTGGATCGCCGCGAGTTCTTCTGGGAAGATCAGGAGGTCTTCGACGAGCCGGAGTTCTTCTCCACGCTGCTGCTGCAGATTTACATGGACCAGCAGCACATTCCCGGCGAAATTCACGTGCCGGTGGAATTCGAAGATCGCGAGGTGATGGAGGAGTTACTGTCGGAAAAGCGCGGACGCAGGGTCGAAATCCGCACACCGCTGCGCGGGCAGAAGAAAGCCCTCATGGACCTGGTGCAGACCAACGCCAAACACAGCTTCGACTCGCGCTTTCGCGTGCTCAAGCCGTCGTCGAAGGCCATTCAGGAGGCCCTCCAGGACACGTTGAGCCTGCCCGCCCCGCCGGCGCGCATCGAGTGCTTCGACATCTCCCACATTCAGGGCACCGACAAGGTGGCCAGCATGGTGGTGTGGGAAGACGGCAAGATGAAGAAGAGCGATTATCGCAAGTTCATCATCAAAACCGTAATCGGGAACGACGATTTCGCCAGCATGCGCGAAGTGGTGACGCGGCGCTACTCGCGCTTGAAGGAAGAGAGCACGCCCATGCCAGGGCTGGTGCTGATCGATGGCGGCCTGGGGCAGTTGCATGCCGCCGCGGAAGCGCTGGAAGCCATCGGCATCGTCGACCAGCCGCTGGCGTCGATCGCCAAGCGGGAGGAAATCATCTACGTCTACGGGCAGGAGGACGAGCCTTATTCGCTCGATCGCTTCTCGCCGATTCTGCACCTGGTACAGTCGATCCGCGACGAGGCGCATCGCTTCGCCGTAACGTTCCACCGCTCGCGGCGTAATTCGCGGCAATTGACCTCGGAGCTGGACGGCATCGCGGGCGTCGGCGAGCGCACCGTGCAGAAGCTGCTGAAGGAGTTCGGCAGTTCGGAGCTGGTGCGGTCCGCCAGCGAAGATCAGCTAGCGGCAATCGTCGGGCGCGCGGCGGCGCGCAAGGTCCGGGCGCACTATCAGGTGTGATGTATTACTATCCCTCCATATTCTTTGCACGCCGCGACGATTTCATGCCGCTCAATAGCTGAGAGCTGAAAGCTGACCGCTGAGAGCTTGCGCGCAGCGCATTGTGGGACATGCTTCAGCTTGTCCAAGCGAGCGAAGACCCCCTGGTCGGCCTCTTCGGCGAAAAAGCGGGACGTGGGCGTCCCGCGCGGACCAGGGGGTCCGCCCCACCTTTGTAGTCCGCTATCCCGCCCACGCCTTGACGCGGTTTTCCACGTCGGCGCGAAACCGATCGACAAACGACAACACGTACGCCCCAATATCCAGCGATGGGTCCGCCACCAGCGGTGTCAGATCCATGGCGAAGTTAAGTGCGCTTTCCTCGTCGGTGCCATGCGGCGCGTAGTACGTCGCGTTGGCCAACCGCCGGCCGGCAGTTGCCAGATCGTAACGCTTGCCGCCCGTCACCTGCGAATCGAAGACGCCGACGAGCGACGCGGCGATGTTGGCGCGCGCCGATGCCGGCAGCATCTGCTTGTCGTCGTCCATCATCCAGTCGAGATCGCGCCAGACTTCGCAACCGTAAACGCGGCGCGGCCGGTCCTTCCTCGACAGAGAGCGCAGAGCCTTCAGCGCGCGCAGCGTAACGCTGACGTGGGTGTCGTGCTTGTCCGCCAGATTGTGCAGATACACATATTCGGGCTTGGTTGCCACCAGAATCCGCGTCAGGTCCGCAACCACCGCCGGATCCTTCGGATCCTTCACTTCGCCGCTGCTGAACGCCAGCTGGATCTGGCAGCTATACTCGCCCACGTAAGCCGCCTTGCGCTGTTCGAGGACGCGCACTTTCTGCATCTGGGCGTCTGTGTAATCGCCATAAATGCCCGATCGCGGACTACCCGCGCCGTTGGTCACGACGACGCCGGTAAACCAGCGGTCGGGGAGTCCGAAACATTCCGCGACACCATGATACGCCATGATCTCGATATCGTCCTGGTGCGCGGCAATGCACAGGTGCGTGGTGCGCATCAACGCCTCCTCGGGCGCCGCATTGTCGGGTACGAAGAAGTCGGCAGTCGGGTGATGAAATTGCATTTTCATGCCTCCTGTTTTTGAAGTGCGGGCAGGCTGGCGGCGGCGATCGCCTGGCCGTGGCGCTTTTCCTGCTCGCCGGGAATGTGATAGCGAACGTGTTCGGCGATCTCCGGAAACTCGGCGCGCAGCACCTCCATCGCCGTCGAGAGAATCAAGTCGCCGCCCTCGCCCGTGAGGACGCGGCCCAATACCAGCAGATTGCGGAAATCGTAGAAATCGGAGTAGGTGGCGATGGTGTACCCGAAATATACGCCGATGGTCTGATAGATCTTGCGGGCCCGCTCGTCGCCCGCGGTCATCAATGCCTGCACCTGCTCGAGCTTTGCGGGCAGCGGCATATCGGCCGGCAAGCCGATCCCCGCCGGCGTCAGCAGGCGTCCCACGGCCTGTTGCGAGAAATATTGCACGCCCACGCCGCGGTCGCCCGACCATTCGTCGGCCGGCGCGTCCGGGCGGTAATCCACCGGCACGAAGGCGAGCTCGTTCAGCCAGGGCGTGATGTTCCCTTGCGGCGTGACATATCCCGCGGCCAGACTGCTGCCCATGGCGATGCCCAGCACGGCATTATCGCGCAGCGCCATCGACCCGGCCAGCGCCGTCACTTCGCCGTCGTTCACCACTTCGAACGGCACGCCGCCCCACTTGGATTGCAGTTCGAAGAACAGGCGCCGCACTCGGCCATCGAACAGCTCGCGCGGCACGCCTCGATAGAGCGAGCCCACGCGCACTTCGTTATTGACGTATACTCCCGCGGCGCTGCCGCCGATGGCGTCCACGCGCGGCAAATGGGCCGCGGCGCGCGAGAGCGAATCGTGGATCCCGTCGAAGTGGTACTGCGGGTCCGACTGTACGCTCGGTTGCCAGCCGACCTCCTCGCTGAAGACCACCTTGCCGTCGATCACGGCGGCGCACTTGCGGTCGCTGGCTCCGAGATCGAAGCCGATACGGCAGCCGTCCAAGTGGCGGCCCAAGGGCGCGGCAGCTTCCCGTTCGGCGGGCGCCGCCTCGTACGGGGCTCGCAGGAAAGTCAGCGGTTTGCCATAGACGCGCTCTCCCATGAATTCGTAGTCGAAGGCGCGCGCGCCGCCCGGCCCATAAACGCCGCGCAAGTAGCGGACCAATTTCGCGTC